>Ga0268386_10000657_pt1 | contig 22252 bp, 15 predicted proteins | sample RVTome_15_FD_200260 | JGI IMG/M metagenome (GOLD analysis project Ga0268386, IMG submission 200260) | Soil microbial communities from uranium-contaminated site in the Upper Colorado River Basin, Wyoming, United States - RVT150D86... ...
AGTCGCCGGGGTGCAGGTGGGCGCCGCGCCACGACTCTCGGTCCGGTGGCACCTATGGCCGGAGCGCCGATCGAGGTGAACTACTGGCAGTCCGGATCGCTGCCGTCGACGAGGCCGTCACCGTCGTTGTCGATGCCGTCGCTGCATTTCTTGCGGCCCTTCTCAGATCCGTCGGTGCCGCCGCCATCGATGCCACCACCATCGCTGGATCCCGAGATGCTGCCCCGGGTCTTGACGCGGAATGTAGCGCTGGCGGTATCGCTGGCGGATTCTCCATCCGTCAAGACGAGAGTGACGGTGTAATTGCCGTTGGCGGCGAAGGTATGCGCCGGGTTGGCCTCCGATGATCCGATGCCATCGCCAAAGCTCCACGAATAGCCGGTGATTCCGGCATCATCGATCGAAGCGGAGGAATCAAAGGAGCAGTCCCGACCGCTGCACGCATAGCTGAAGCTCGCCACGGGCGGCGTGTTCGAGCCGCTCGCACCAACCGTGACCTGCCGGCTGGCCGAGCCTTTGCCCCCCGCGTCGTCCGTGACGGTGAGCTGTACCGTGAAGGATCCGGCGGTGGAATAAGTATGCGACGGGTTCTGCACGCTGGAGCTGCCGCCGTCTCCGAAGGTCCAGCTCCAGGCCATGATGCTGCCGTCCGAATCGCTGCTCGTGTCGGTGAACGCGACGCCGAGGCCGCCGATATCGACCTCGAAACTCGCGGCCGGCGGGCTATTGCCGCCGGACATGAGCAGGGCCGCGATCGCAGCGTCGGCCTGGATCAGCCCATAGCCCGACTCATGATCGAAGCCGGCCGAATTCATGTCGATCGCGCTGCCCTCGAGCGCCACCTTCAGCTGTTGCGGCGTCGCTCCCGGTTGCGCCTCCAGCATCAGCGCGGCGATGCCTGCAGCGTGCGGGGCCGCCGCCGAGGTGCCGAAGAAATCATCGATCCCGTCGTTGCCATGGCTATCGCTGAAAAAGAACGTCGTGTTGACGCCGTCCACCGCCGTAATCTCGGGCTTCGAGCGCACCAGCGGCGCAGCGAGCGGTGCGCCCCCGGCATCGAACAGGATCGGCGTGCCGCCCCTCGACGAATAGGGCTCCAGCGCCGGCGGGGCGATCCCGAATGCCGGCGTATCCACATAGAAGGCGGCGCCCACTGCCGTGGCGCCGGCGGCGTTGGCGTGTCCGAACAACGTCCCGCTGCCCGTCGAATACTCATCGATCGTATTGCCACTGCCGAAGACGACCGTCTTCAGCAGCGTGGCCGGCGGCCCGATCGAATCCACGTCGTCGTAGGTGATGATGATGCTGAAGGAGGTCCCATAGCCGAGTACCTCTGCGTTCTCGAACTGCAGCACCTCCCAACCTTCGCCCATCGCGACGTTGTCGTTCGCGCTGATCGCGAAGTAGATGCCGCCCGTTTCATCCAGCAACACGATGTCGTGGTCATTGTCCGGGCCGGTTCCACCGAACGGCTCGTCCCATTGCAACGCGATCGTTAGCACTCCCTCCACGGGGATCGTGACGCTCTGGTACAGATCGACGCCCGGACCAGCGTCGAAGTCATGCATTCTTCCGACCCGTTCGTAAAGCGGATGGCAATCTCCGATCGGCTCGAAGAATTCGATGCAGAAAATCACTCCGCTGTCGACGAACGGGGCTTCGTAGCTCTGGTTGCCCGCGTTTCCCGCCGCCGAGTAATAGGCGGCGCCGCCCGCCACGGCGGAATCGACGGCCTGCGCGACGATCCCGTCCTGGAACATCGGTTCGTTGAGATACAGCAGGTCATCGACGATCACGTCGGCGCCGCCTGCCGCCAGCGCAGTGATCGCGTTCGCGTAGCCGGCCGTGCCGCCCAGGCCGGTGTGAAACATCAAAGAGGCCCCCGGCGCCATGTCGTGGACGATCTGCAGCATTGCCCGACCTTCATCGACGCAGAAGATCAGGGTGCCGCAGTAGGCCGACTCGCCGCCGATAACCTGTACGCCGGATGCCGGCAAATCTCCGCTGCCGATGTCCGTCGCAGCCCCATCGAGGGTATCGTAGCTGTCGGAAAGCACACCGACGGTCACGCCACTGCCATCTAAGGTGTAGGTAGTCCGCGCATTGACTGCACGCAGGGCAATATCACCCTGACTGGTGACGGAGCCGGCATTTCGAATCGGCGCGGGCGAGGCGGAAATCGAGCGCAGGTTCGCCAGTCCTGCGGCCCTGTCGATGGCTGCGACCGGAAGCAGACCGGAGATGACTTCGCCATGGCGCATTCCATTGGCCAGTCCCAGTTCCTTCAGATCGTCCAGCAAGCTCGCGCCATCGGCCACTGCCCGCGCATCGATCAGGATCCTCCCGGAAGAAAACTGGAGAAAACGATCGCTCGGCGCGAATGCTGTCGTTAGACGCTGATCGACGTGCGCGCGATATTCTGAATGGGCACGGATCAGCGCGCTGCTGGCCTTGGACATCTCCGGCGCCTTACGGAGGACGTTGTGCGCCGGGTGAACCTGAGCAGGCACCGCGCTGGCGCCCAGCGCCACCGGCGCCATGAGAGTCGACAACGCCATGAACAGTGTGCAGACGAGGGTTCTGTTCATGGTCGTCACCCCGCAAAGTGAATGAAACCCGGTATACAGGAAGCAAGAGGCAGAGCTTCGCAAAGTTGACATAACGACGGCTGCACAATGGCTGCGCTGCCGGCGCGTTATGTTCACTTCTCGGCAGCATCGCGGCTGCATGTCCGGTGCGATGTCAGCCGCGCATCCATCAACAGCCGGAACGTCTCGCGGTCTGGACCGGCACGAGGTCTCGCCATGTCAGCAGGCGCTGCTAGCCGAACGCCACGTCGGTAAGGACGTCCCGCACGATTTGCGTCGCCAGCTCTATCAGGAGAATCTTGCCCCCGACCACAATCCTGTCGTAGCCGTACGGCGGCCTGGGAAGCCTTCTTTGCAGTTCATACGGCAACGCCTGTTTGGCGAGCCCGGGAGGCAGGGGCTTGCCGCGCTGAAGATTCTTGGCAATGCCGGGCGGGAGCCCCTTGTGCTTTCCCTTGCCATGGCTCTTGCCATGGTAACCGTTGGATTCGTAGTAAGCGCGGATGATCCGGATCTCTTCGTCCGTAAAGATCACTTCGACGTGAACCGCATCCGCTACGCGCGTGGCCCGGGGGTGCGGATCGCCATCGGCAACCGGACCGCTAGTCGCGCAGCCCCACAGCAGGGCGATCGCCACCAGTAACACTGCTCGCATTTTCCGGCTCCAGGTTCCCCATGACGCCTGCAACATAATGTCGGCGCCGGGCAGCCGCGTGAGACGTGGATCACACTCCACGCAACCGATGCCGGTTGCGCCGCTGAGGGGAGTCCAGTGGCAAGCCACTGCGATCCGGGGACAGCCGCCCAATGGGCGGCCGCCCCCGAAATGCGCCTCCCTCAATGCCGGCGCCATCGCCATAGCTGCCGTTGTCGGATGTCGTTGACACCGCAAATCGGACCGCGGGCCGTTCGAGCTGCCCGCACGACCGGTTCGCTAGTTGCCGGACTGCACCGGATTGAACACGAGCTGCACGTGCGGGCGGCCCTGTGCGTCCCAGTTCCACCAGTAGCCCTCGCCGGCCGGGTCGAACAGGCTGAGCCGGTCGTCGCAGGCCAGGTCGCCATCGGTGTCGACGCAGACGGTCAGCAGCTGGGCGCTGACGTTCTGCCACTTGTTTTGCTCCTTGCCGCTACCGACGGTGCGCGTCTCCACCCAGATATTGCCCTCGCCGACGGAGCAGAAGATCTCCGGGTCCGTGTCGTCGTCGACGACGATCGTGTCGTCCGCGGCTTCCTCGACGCAGCTCGTGGCGGTCACCGAGCCGCCCGGCTGCCCAAGGACACGGGCCCGAACCTCGTACTGTGTGAACGTCGGCGCCAGCGGCTCCCCGTCGGCGATACCGCAGTTGGAGCAGTTCTCGGCGGTAATCGGCAGGTAGAAATAGGCGCCGTCGTCGCAGGCGTTCCCGTCCTGCACCCAGAAGTCCTCGCCGGGCTTCAGGAAGATCTTGTTGATCCTGACGGTCTTGTCGACGGCGTTCCCGGCGGCGCCGTTCATCACGGCGATCTGGTGGCGATTCGAATCGAGGAATTCACCGCCCGGACACTGATCGAATGTGTTGACGTTCAGCAGGAATCCACCCGCGCCGACCTTGGCGCCGTTGCCATTGCCGGTCCCTGCTGATGCGCCGCCGGCCGCGAGAATGGCGACGCAAGTCGCGATGCTACGTAGCTTGTCCACCTGACTCTCCTATATTTGTGACCCGCGACGGCGTTGCGGAGCAGTCCGCCGTCGCGACAGTGACCGGTCAAGAGAGAAAGAAAGGCAGAACTGCCCTGATGGACGCTCCTGGCGTCCCGACGAGCCCGAAGCGGACGCGTCTCGATCTGGCAACCCCGCTGTCATAGGCCGAAACCCTTAGACCGGAAGCTTTGCGACGCTGCCTTTCGGCAGTTTTGCCCTTATCGGATCGTTGTCGCGCCAGATCGCCTGGCGCTGAGCCGGACGCTAGGCCCTGCAAGCCATTCGGGAATGTGAACCACGTCACAGAACGCCAATAAACGTGAACCGGAACACAATTCCGTGCAGGCCAAACAATCGTGGCGGTAAGCGCCCCCTTTGCCGGGCGGCACAAGCGAAACCCGGCTCCCGCGGCCGTGCCGTCACCGCGGCAGACTTCTTCAGTGGGGTCCTTCGCTCTGCGAACCTTGCGCCAGCTACCGCTCGGGCTCCTGCGCCGGCGCGCTGCCGGGCGCGAGCGACGCTGCGGCATGCCGGCGCCGTCTGCTCCGCGACCAGCGCCTCATCAGGACCAGTGCCAGCGAGGGGAGCAGGGTGAACGCCAGCGTCGCCCCCAGCCGGCCGGCGGACTTCTGCTTGCGGAATGCGTTCCAGAATTCGACTCGCGCCGCGGACGATTCACCCGCGGCGATTGCCTGTCGGGCGAGGTTCTCGTGGCACCTGGCCTTCAGCCGATGCTCCCGCAGGCGGAGGTCACGACGCTCCTGCTCCACCAGCTCCGCCACAGCCGCATAGCGGTCGATGATCCGGAGCACGCCCTCGACCATCGCGTTGCCGTTATTGGACATGTTCGACGCATGGATGCGGCGCAGGGCCAGGGTGTCGCGGACGTAGGCCAGGGACGCACCCGCCAGCAGCATCCTGATCCAGAGATCCAGGTCCTCGCAGTGCGACAGGGTCGCGTCGAATCCTCCCGACGCGCGAACGGCCGACGTCCGCGCCACCACCGTCGACATGACGACGACGCATCTCTTGAGCAGCAGCGCTGCCGCGGAAACCTCGCCCGTCGAGGGGAAGTGGTCCATGAAGCGCGTCCCCGGCGGAACGCGCTCGCCGAACAGCTCCGCATCCGCGTACACGAGATCGGCTCCGGAGTTGCGCAGCAACCCGAGCTGCGCATCCAGGAAGCCGGGCTTCCACATGTCATCGGCGTCGAGGAAGGCGAGGTACTCGCCGCGGGCGGCGGCGATCCCGGCATTGCGCGTGCTCGACAGCCCGGTGTGCGGCCTGTCGATCAGCTCGACACGTCCTTCGAAGGGTGCAATGACCCGGCGCAGCTCCGGGGCATCGGGCGACCCGTCGTTCACGACGATGATCTGCACGTCGTCGCGTTCCTGGAGCAGGACCGAGTCGATGGCATCCCGGACGAAGCCGGCGGCGTTCAGGCACGGGATGACGACCGAGACGAGCGGCGCGCGCTGCGGGACGGCTGGCGCGATGCCGGATGCGACCACGGACTAGCCGGCCCTGCCCAGGTGGCCGGCGAGACGCAGCGTCAGTGCAATCGCGGTCAGGGTCGGATTGGCCCAGCCCGCCGTGGGAAATACCGAGGAACCGGCGACGAAGAGATTTTCGATACCGTGAACGCGCAGGTTCTCGTCCACGACGCCGTCGTCCGGGTCAGGGTGCATCCGGGTCGCGCCCACGTGGTGGTGGGAGCAGGTATTGAAGCCCGGCCCCGTCGTGCGCCGGGCGACGCGCATGCCGTTGCGCTCCAGCTCCCGCGTCACGACCGCCAGGCTCCGCTGCCGCTGGCGTTCGTCCTCCTGCCCCCATTCCCAGCGCAGCTTCACGCGCGGCTGCCCCAGGCGGTCCACGCCATCCGACAGCATGATCCGGTTTTCCGGATGCGGCGCCTGCTCGAGGTCGACGAGCAGGCGATACGTTCTCGGCCGGCGCGTGGCGGAACGCCTGGCACGGGTGCCGATCGCCGCGAGCGGCCGGTGCACGACGGGCATCGGCTGCAGCTTCCGGCCGGCCGCGTTCAACCAACGTATCGCGCGTGACTCCGGCTCGAAGTCCGGGATCAACCGGAGGGAAGCATTCGGCAAATCCTCCATCCGCAGCAAGTCCTCCGCCAGCCCGAGCCTGCCCATCACGCACCGCCCGCGGTCGTCGGCATGCGGCCCGTAGTATCCTGGCGCCGGGCAAAGCTCCGGCATCTCCGTCGTCAGCTGCAGCGTGCCATCGACCGGATGTTCCATGAATCCGCGGCCGAGCCAGTGGCTGCGAGTCGCAAAATCGAAATCCGCGGCGGCCAGCAGCAGCCGGGCATTTTCGATGCCCCCGGCAGCCAGGACGCAGGTCGACGCCCGGACTATGCCCGACCGCCCGGAGAGTGACCGCCAGCCGATTTCGCCGACCCGGTCCCTGTCCCGCGCGGCCGAGAGGCGCGTGACGGTCGCTCCGCTCAGGAGCACCACCTTGCTGGCGGAGCGCAGTCGTGCCGGCATCGTGTCGGTGAAGACTGCCGGGCGGCCGAACCAGTAGGTTCCGTTCACCAGTCCCCCCGAAGGAAACTCGATCGGTCCGCGGTCGGCGCCGGAGAAAATACCCGGAGGATCGGCCGACACGTTGCCTACCACCGCGGCGGCCTGCGCGTACCACGGCTCGAGCGCCGCTTTCGCAAACGGCCATGCGTGCCGCGAGTCCCGGGATCGCGACTCGAAGTCGATCGGATCGAGCGCCGTGAATTTTGCCGACATCGCACCGTACAGCGCCGTGTTCCAGAGCGCCGCCGTGCCCCCTGGCCCACGGCACCGGGATTCCGTCAGTAACGGGTCGGCGTCTCCGGCACCCTCGCCGGTGTTCAGCTCCACGAGCTCATGACGGGGATTCCTGCCGCCGCTTTCTATCAGTATGATCTCGCGGCCGCCTTCGCCAAGCGCCTCAGCCAGTGACAGGCCGATCGGGCCGGCGCCGACGATGCAGACGTCGGCTGACAGTGACAGGCCCTCGACGGCCGCCAACGCATCTATTTCCACTGCCGTCTCACGAGCACTGCGCGTGGCATGGGCACGGAGGCCGGCACCGAGCCCGCCAGCATCGAACGGGAGACTCGACTGCCAGGATCGGGAAAACTGCTGATTCTCGCCCTGGATGCGGCGAACCCGGCCCTCCTGCGACGCTGGGCTGATGACGGCACGCTGCCGAATATAGCCGGGTTGATCGCCAGAGGCTTGCTCGCGGAGACGCGGAGCGTGGACGGCCTGTATGTCGGCGCCACCTGGCCTTCCTTCTACACCGCCCACGATCCCTCCGACCACGGCATCTATTGGCTCGATCGCATCCGACCCGGGAGCTACTGGACCTACCAGTGCCGGGCGAGGGACCTTGCAGCCCACCCGGCACTCTGGGATGTGCTGAGCCGCGCGGGACGGCGCGTGGCCGTGCTCGATGTACCGCTCACGCGAATCTCCCCGGAGCTGAATGGCATCCAGGTCGTCGAGTGGGGTGTCCACGACGCCGCCTTCGGGTTCCGCACAAGGCCGCGCTCGCTGGCTCGCGAAATACTTGCGACGGTGGGCCGTCATCCGGCGCCCGCCAATTGCGATGCGCGTCGCAGCCCCGAAGACTACCGGCGTTTTGCCGTCCAGCTCGTGCGGGGTGCGCAGGCGCGTGGACGACTGACTCGCGAGTTGCTGGACGCCCAGGACTGGGACTTCGCCATCCAGGTGTTCAGCGAGACCCACTGCGCAGGGCATCAGCTCTGGCACTTCCACGACACGAGCCATCCGGCGTTCGACGCGATAGCCACGGCCGAGTCGGGCGATCTGCTGCGCGACGTCTACGTGGCTGTGGACGCGGCGCTGGGAGAGATCATTGCCGGCGTGGGTGCTGACACGACCGTGGTGCTGCTCTCTCTGCATGGCATGTCGCATGTCTGTGGCGGCAGTCTCCTGCTTCCCGGAATTCTGGAGCGGCTGGAGGCAGCCGGCGCCGCGGAGGGCGGATCGCCGCGGCGGCCGACGCCTGCCGCCGGAGACTCCGTAGGCGCACGGACCGGTCTCGGGGGCGCCCTGCGCAGGGTATATTCCCGCCTGCCGCGAGGCCTGCGCGATCGCACGTGGCGGCTGCGCAGGACGATCAGCCGCAGGCTGCTCCGGCGGGAGACGCTGCTCTGCCCGAACCCTTCCGCAAAGTCATTCGTCGTCGGCCTCGGGGTCGGCTCGACATGTTCGGGCATCCGGTTGAACCTGCGGGGGCGCGAACCGCAGGGCGTGCTCGCGCCCGGGGCGGAGGCGGAACGCTACTGCGCCGAGCTCGAGGCCGGGCTGCTGGCCATTACACGTCCGGAATCTTCCGTTCCGCTCGTTCGTCGGGTGATCCGCAGCTGTGAGCGGTTCGCCGGTCCACAGGCTGCCATCTTTCCCGATCTCCTGGTCGAGTGGGAGCCGGAGCCGCCGATGGGCACGAGTGCAGTGGGCAGCGGGGGAGGGGCGGTGTGGCGGGCGTATTCCGACGCCATCGGGCTCATCGAGAAGCACAACGCGTACTGCCGCACGGGCGAGCATCGCATCGAGGGAATGATGGTCGGCTGCGGAGAGTCGATCGTGCCGGGTCGGCTCGATCGCAGCGTGTCGATCCTGGACCTGGCGCCGACCTTCGCTCGCATGCTCGGCTGCGACATGGCGAGCAGGGACGGCAAGGTCGTTACTGAACTGCTAGGCGCTGTCCGCTGACCGTCTCATTCTCGCCTGCAGCCGCCGCCAGGTTTCGGTCAGGGACAGGACGGGCGTCCGCGAGAGCAGCGGCACCATGCCGATCGCGCCCGACCAATCTCCGTCGCGAATCGAGTCTGCGAGCGCGTCGATCCTGGGAGCGACGTCGTAGCTGAGGCGCGCGTGCCGCCTCCCGGCAGCGATCGCGGCCTGCAGGGACCGTTGGTCGCCTACCCAGGCTGCTTCCTCCCGCAGAACTTCCAGGACTGCACGCAGCATGCGCGCATGGTCGGACGACATCTTCGCGCCGTGGTAGCGGTACTCGGCGACCGTCCTGCCGTGGCAGAAAAAGCGGTGTTTCCGGGCGAGTCGCAGGTAGAGGTTCTGGTCCTCCGCGCTGTGCAGCGCGCCGGAAAATCCCCCCAGTTCGACAACCGGCCCACGCCGGAACATCACGCCGGCCGGCGGTCCGACGACGTTGCGTTCCAGCAATCTGCAGTAGGTCGCCTCGCCCGCGAATGGATTGGAGATTTCCCCGATCGGTTCGCCCTCAGCGTCGATCGGACGATTGAATCCCCATACGAAGGCGCAGTCCTCTTGCGAGTAGAGCGCCTCGACGCCGATCTCGAGGGCGTCGCGGAGCAGCCTGTCGTCGGCATCGAGGAACACGATGAACTCACTCGTGGTTTCGCTGAGCCCGCGATTGCGTGCGCCCGCCAGTCCGGCGTTGTCCTGCCTGATACAGCGCACCCGAGGGTAATTCGCGGCGACTTCCGACGTATTGTCGGGCGAGCCATCGTCCACCACGACGACCTCGTCCGCGGCGCGCGACTGATCCAGAACGCTCTCGATCGCCTGCCCGAGGAAGTGCGCCTGCCGGAAGCAGGGAATGACGACCGCGACGCGGGGAGCGACTGCTTCGTCGCGCGGCTTGCCGGCCTCCCCCTCGCTGGACGTCGTCGTCATTCGGTTCGGCGGCTCCCGGGTTTGCCGGCAGACGGCAAGGTAGCCGCAAAGTAGCAACGATAGCGGCGCGGGTCGAGCCCGCGCCGCTCCCGCCGGATCCGTGCTACAGCGGCGTTGCCGTCAGCGCCGGCGTATCAGCGCCAGACCGGCGCCGAGGACCGCCAGGAGTCCGCCGAGCAGTGCAACCAGCGGCAACGGGCTCGCCGTCTCGGGCAGCGACGCGGTGGTTGCGACCGGGGCCGCCTCTTCCGCTTCCGGCTCAGCGACGATCGGGGCCGTGACGACCTCCGGCGACCCCGCCTGTGCCGAGGCGAGCTCCCAGCGATCGCCCGGCACGTAGATGTTGATGCGCTGGCCTGTCGGGATCTGCTCGAACGGCACGCTCCGACCACCGAGTTCGGCCGTGAAGCCCTCGGGCGGATCGACGGTGGTGATGTGATACCCGCCGCCGGGCTCGAATATGCGGAGCTTCACCCGGCCGTCATTGAAACGCCGGTCCATTGCCGCTTGGAACTTTGCATACTGGACCCCGTCGCGTTCCACGATGCCGGTGCAGGACTCCGCAATGAGTGGAAACTCCGCGACCATCTCCTCATTCCAGTCGATTTCGTCGCATGAGCCTTGAGCTTTCGCAACGCCCGACGTACCGACCAGCAGCAGCCCGACGAGAACTGCTGCGCCCGTTGAGAAATTTTTGGTGTTCATTTCGTGGTGCCTCCGTAATGCCGAGTCACCGTGGTCCGCTAGATGCGTCGCCTGGAACGGGACGCGGACGGGATCACTCGCGGCTTCCTGCCGCCGCTTCATCCGCCGGGAAGAGGCACAAGCCTGTGGCTCGATCATGCACACTCATCCCGCTTTGGCCGGCGTTGCCGGCTTCCAGACGGTGCTAAACCCATAGCTCAAGCGCGGAAGAAAGCGAGCCCACGGCGCTGCAGTTGGCAGTTCCGAGATGGGGCGGAATGAGCGTGGCGTGGCGTACCGGGCCGGGTCAGTTCGCCGAGACGCGTTGAAGCGGGTCCGGGCCGCTGCGCTCGAGCCTGGCTCGAACGATGTATCGCCGCGGCGCGTGGCCCACGTAGTAGAACGGATAGCACGTCACCAGCGTCAGGACACTCGAGTCCGTGGGCGCGAGGACGTGTACGGCATCCGGGTCGACGACCACGGTGGAATCGATGCGATACCGCAAGGTCGAGTCGGGCGTCACGAGCTCGACCACGTCGCCCCGGGCGACGTCTTGCAAGGCGCGGAAGAAGCCGTCCCGGTGGCCGGCGATGCCGACGTTGCCACTCTCGCCCGGCGGCGACGTTCCCTCGATCCAGCCGAGGCCGCGATTCAGCGCGAGCTCTCCCGTTCCGATATACACCGGCGCGACGAGATCGACGTCCGGCAGCCGCAGCAGTCCCAGCGGGGCTTGCGAGGCAGCCGCCTGGCTTTCCCGCCAGGCCGCTATCCGGCCGGGGGACCAGCGCGACTGGTTGGGCTTCAGTGTGGCAGCGTCTTGAATCCGACTCGAAGCGGCGTGCGTGTCCGCCAGGCGTTCGCTCTCAAACGCGGCGATCCCCTGCGCACGGCCGAATTCCCCATCGGCCCGGGCGCCCAGGTAAGTGCCGAGGCACAGCACGGCGAGGATCCTCACCGTCGAGCCGATCAGCTCCGTCACTTGCATTGCCGCGCCATCAGAGTCTCCCTGACTGGACCACGCCCGACCTGAAGGGATGGAAGTCGGGCAGGTGCAGGCGGAATTGCCTCGCGACAGCTCAGCGCAGCTGGCTGTCCTTGCTTCCGCGCCGGTTGTAGCCACTGACGCTGCCCTGTTCGCGGTCACGTTCTTCCTGGCATGACACGCACAGCCGCACTCCGGGCACGGCCTTGCGGCGCGCCTCGGGAATTTCCGCCTCGCATTCCTCGCAGCGCTTCAGGCTCGGCCCCTGCGGAAGGCGGGTGCGAGCCCGCTTGATGCCGTCCTTGATGGTGGCGTCGATCTGATCCTGCACGGCGCCGTCGCGCGCCCAGCCCGTTGCCATGTGCCGCCCTCCGGTGACGTGGAACTGTCTCAAAGATAGCGCGCCGGCGGACGTTTGGCCCGGCAGGGCAACGAAACGCCGACTGCAATATTTCTACTTCCGCCTACACTACGTCAAAGCGCCGGACCCCCATACCCGTTCCCGGGCTATCCAGCCCACCGAAGCGACGGCGAGCGGCAGGAAGACCCGGCGAGGGGGCAAAAAACCCTGGCAGGCAAAGCCGTTGCGGAACGGGCGACGCGGGACCGGCTCGTCCGGCCGCTCACGCCGTGCGAGTCGCACCACGCCTGCCCGACGCACGGCAAGAGGGCGCGCCCGGTTCGCCTGGCCTGCCGCTTGCGCGGACCCGCAGAGCTGGAGGACATGCCTGATGGCATCGAAAAAGAAGAAAGCCGCACCCAGGCGCAGCCGCGGCGCAGTCACTCGCCCGCCGGACGAGCTTGGCCACGGACAGGCCGAGGAGCGGCTGCGCGAGAACCTGGACCAGACCGTGGTGGCCCAGCCCCTGCTCGCGGCCATCCGCCGTGACGGTCCGAAGGCGCGCATCAGGATCATCATCGACCTGAACCTTACCTACCCGCGAGGCAAGGGGCTGCAGAGCGCGAAGGTGCGGGCGATCAAGCTGGCGAAGGAAGCCATCGCAGCGGTGGACACCGAGGTGCCGGGCTGCTGCGTCGACGTGGACAAGAGCAACTACGCGTTCCAGCACGTTTTCGCGCGCATGACGGGCAACCAGATCCACCTGCTGCTCGAGAAATGTGGCATCCGTTCGGAGGGCCTCGCGCAGTCGCCGATCTACAAGGTATGGCCCGACAACGAGGTCCGCGGCCAGCTCGACAAGTCCGTGTGCACCATCAAGTCGGACGCAGCGCTCATTTCCTACACGGCGTCCGGCGACGGCCAGTACTGGGCGGTCATCGATTCCGGCATCGACGGCGCGCATCCTCATTTCAAGGAACACAAGAACCTGATCATCGAGCCGCCCCTGCACCACATGGACTTCACCGGGGAGACCGTGCGCGAGATTCCGGCCGCCGAGATGCCGACCGACGAGAGCGGTCACGGGACGCACGTCGCCGGCATCATCGCGGGCGAGCGGAAAGAGCCGGTGACGGTCGTGACGCGCCGGCGCGACGAGGCGGGCGACGTGTATTACTCGACGCGCGAGCTGCCTTGCATCCGCGGGGTGGCGCCAAAATGCAAGCTGGTCAGCCTGAAGGTGCTGGGCGAGCGCGGCCGCGGTCTGGAAAGCAACCTCATCGCGGCGCTGGGCTACATCAGCACGCTGAACAGCCAAGGGCGCTGGCCGCTCATCCACGGCGTGAACATGAGTGTGGGCTACGAGTTCGACGCCGAGTGGTTCGCCTGCGGCCACAGCCCCCTGTGCGTCGAGGTCAATCGCCTCGTCCGCTCCGGCGTCGTGGTCGTGGTCGCCTCGGGCAACACCGGCTACGGCTTCGCCCAGACCCAGTCCGCCGGTGCCTTCAAGTCGGGCCTCGACGTCACCATCAACGACCCGGGCAATGCCGAGCTCGCGATCACCGTCGGCTCGACGCACCGCGAGCACCCGCATACGTACGGTGTGTCCTACTTCTCCTCGAAAGGCCCCACCGGCGACGGTCGCATGAAGCCCGACCTCGTCGCACCGGGCGAGCGCGTCGTGTCCTGCGCCGCCGGGCCGAAGAAGACGGAAATCCTCGGCAAGCCGGGGGTGACCGACTTCGAGTACCGCGAGGAAAGCGGCACGAGCATGGCGGCGCCCCACGTCGCCGGCGCGATCGCGGCCTTCCTGTCCATCCGCCGCGAATTCGTCGGCGAGCCCGACCGGATCAAGAAGATTTTCCTTTCCACCTGCACCGACCTGGGCCGGGACCGCACGTTCCAGGGCCACGGCCTGCTCGACCTGATGCGGGCCATCCAGTCGGTATGAACCCCCTGCGGAGGAAACTGACATGCCTGAACTAGCGGGATTTCCCTACTTCCAAGTCCAGTTCGACAAGGAGGGCCGGATATTCGACGCCGTCGAGGTCCGCTCGCTGCTCGACGGTGTGGGGGCGGCGGGCATTACCGACCTGGTGTTCGTTTCGCACGGCTGGAAGAACGACATCGCCGACGCCACGGCGCTGTACAAGGAGCTGATCGGCAACGTCGGCGCCGCCCTGGGCGGCGGCGCCGGCGGCGGGCTGGCCGGCAGGAAGCTCGGCTTCGTCGGCGTGTTCTGGCCGTCGAAGAAGTACACGCCCATCGAGCTGCAGCCGGGTGGCGGCGCGAGCCTCGAGGGCGTCATTACCGCGGACATGCTCCGCAAGGAGCTGGACGCGCTCGCGCCGCTGTCGGATGCCAACGACGCCGCGGCGCTCATCGGCCAGGCCAAGGCGCTCGTCGGGGAGCTCGATGACCGCAAGACAGCGCAGGACCAGTTCGTGGAGCTCGTGCTGCGGATCCTTGCAGACGAGCGGGCCGACCCCGAGGTCGACGCCGAAGTTCCGAAGGCACTCGAAGAGGAGCGCGGCCGTGAGATCCTCGAGCGGCTGTCCCGGCCGGCCGTCGGCGACCAGCGCACGGCCGGCGGCGGCGAGGCCGGCTTCGGCGACTTCTTCGGCGGGATCAAGGGCGGGGCGATGAACCTGCTCAACGGGGCGACCTACTGGAAGATGAAGAAGCGCGCCGGCAAGGTGGGCGAGACAGGTCTGCACGGCGTACTGAAGGAACTCAAGGCACGCCACCCGAACCTCTCCGTGCACCTTGTCGGCCACAGCTTCGGCGGGCGGCTGGTCGCCGCCGCCGCGCGCGGGCCGGATGGCGAGGACGCGGTGCCGGTGAAGACGATGTCGCTCCTGCAGGCCGCTTTCTCGCACAACGGGTTCGCGGAAAAGGTCGACCGCAATCGCGACGGCTACTTCCGCCGCGTGGTGACCGGGCGCAGCGTCGCGGGGCCCATCCTCATCACGCACACGATCAACGACAAGGCCGTGGGCATGGCCTATCCGCTGGCGTCGCGGGTGAACCGCGACGACGCCGCGGCGCTCGGCGACCGGAACGACCCGTTTGGCGGCATCGGGAGGAACGGCGCCCAGCATACGGCGGAGGCCGTGGAGGGCGAGCTGAAGGGACCGGGCTCGGCCTATGCGTTCGAGGCCGGCAAGCTGTACAACCTGAAGGCGGACGGCTTCATTGCGGACCATGGCGACGTCCGCAATGCGGCGGTGGCCAACGCGATCGTCAACGTGATCGCGGCGGTGTAGGCGGCCGGCTCGCCGGAGTGGCTGCCGGCCCGGTGTGCGTCGCGGCCGGCGTGCCGGCGCCCGGCAGTGGCATCGGGCCGGAGGTCCGTAGACTGTGCCATGAACCGCTGCCACGGGGCGCGGTATCTGCCGCCACGGGAGCGAAGGTTTTGTCCATGGAGCTGACGATCAACGGCGAGACGCTGCAGGTGACGGCCGCGGACGATACGCCGCTGCTGTGGGCGCTGCGCGACCACCTCGGGATGACCGGCACCAAGTTCGGTTGCGGCATGGGGCTGTGCGGCGCCTGCACCGTCCATGTGGATGGCGAGGCGGTGCGCTCCTGCGTCACGCCGATATCGGCGGCGACCGGCAAGCAGATCGTCACCATCGAAGGCGTCGGTGCGACGCCCGCCGGCAAGACGCTGCAGGAAATGTGGGTGGCACTGAACGTGCCCCAATGCGGCTACTGTCAGCCCGGCCAGATCATGTCCGCGGCGGCCCTGCTCCGGAGCAACCCGAAGCCCAGCGACGCGGACATCGACGCGGCGATGCAGGGCAACATCTGCCGCTGCGGCACGTATCCTCGGATCCGCGCCGCGATACACCAGGGGGCGGAGCAGCTCGGAGAGAAATCATGAGCGCGCTGCCCGGCTTGTTCGTCGGGTCCGGCGGCATCAGCCGCCGCGAGTTCCTCGCCAGCCTGAGCGCGCTCGGCGGCCTGGTGCTGGTCGCCGGCTTGCCGGGAGTGATCAGGGCAGAGGGCATCGAGAAGTATGGTGCCGATGCAATGCCACACGGCTGGAGCGACGACCCTGTGACGTTCCTGGCCATCGGCGAGGACGGTCTCGTCACCATCGTGGTGCACCGGGCGGAGATGGGGCAGGGCGTGCGCACCGGCATGGCGTTGATCATCGCCGACGAACTGGAAGCCGACTGGAGCAAAGTGCGCGTGACGCAGGCGCCGGCGGACGAAGCGAAATACGGCAACCAGGATACGGACGGCTCGCGCAGCACGCGGCATTTCTTCGCGCCGATGCGCCGCTGCGGAGCCGCCGCGCGCACGATGCTGGAGCAGGCGGCGGCGGCGCAGTGGGGCGTGCCGGTGAGCGAAGTGCACGCGGACCACCACGAGGTGGTCCACGGCAAGAGCGGCCGCAGGCTCGGCTACGGCGCGCTGGCCGGGGCGGCCGGCAAGCTGCCGGTGCCGCCGCGCGATTCGCTGCGGCTCAAGGAGCCGGCCCAATTCCGCTACATCGGCACGGGCAAGACGGGGCTGGCGGACGGGCCGGACATCGCCGCGGGCCGTGCCCGGTACGGTATCGACGTGCGCCTCGAGGGCATGCTCTACGCCGTCGTCGCGCGCACGCCCGTTCTCGGCGGCAAGGTGGCTCGCTTCGACGCTGCAGAAGCGCTCGCGATACCCGGCGTGGTGAGGGTGCTGGAGATTCCCAGTACGGCGCCGCCGGCGAAGTTCCAGCCTCTCAGCGGGGTGGCGGTCGTCGCCGGCGATACCTGGACCGCGATGAAGGCGCGCAAGGCGCTGAAGATCGAGTGGGAAGACGGCGCGCACGGCAGCTACGATTCCGTCGCCTACCGCGGCGAGCTGGAGCAGGTCGCTCGCAAGCCGGGCACGCTGTTGCGCGAGGAGGGCAACTTCGGGGCGGCCATGGCCGAAGCCACCCGCAAGGTCGAAGCCGAGTACTACCTGCCGCACATCGCGCACGCCACGATGGAGCCGCCCGCCGCCACCGCGCGGATCGTGGAAGGCCGGTGCGAGGTGTGGGCGCCGACGCAGGCCCCGCAGGTGACGCGCGAGGACATCGCCGCGCAGCTCGGCATGGAGTTCGACGACGTTACCGTCCACGTCACGCTGCTCGGCGGCGGATTCGGCCGCAAGTCCAAGCCGGATTTCGCGATCGAGGCCGCCTTCCTGTCGCAGCAGCTGGGCGGCAGGCCCGTCAAGGTCACCTGGACGCGCGAGGACGACCTGCAGCACGACTACTACCACACTGTCTCCATGGAGCACCTCGAGGCCGGCCTGGACGCGCAGGGCAGGGCGGTCGCCTGGCTGCATCGCAGTGTTGCGCCCACGATCGTTGCGATCTTTGCGCCCGATCCGAAGCACCAGGCGCCGTTCGAGCAGGGCATGGGCCTCGTCAACCTGCCCTTCCGCATTCCGAACGTCCGGATCGAGAACCCGGAGGCGGCCGCGCACACGCGCATCGGCTGGTTCCGCTCCGTGTCGAACGTGCCACATGCGTTCGCGGTGCAGTCGTTCGCGGCAGAACTGGCCGCCGCGGCCGGCCGTGACCATCGCGACTACCTGCTCGAGCTGATCAGTCCGCCGCGACGCATCGATCCGGCGAGCCTGCAGGACAGCTGGAATTACGGCGAATCGCCGCAGCGCTACCCGGTCGATACCGGGCGCCTGCGCAGAGTGATCGAGACGGCGACACGCGAAGCCGGCTGGGGACGCGAGCTGCCACGCGGCCGCGGCCTGGGACTGGCCGCGCACTACAGCTTCCTGAGCTATACCGCCGCCGTCATCGAGGTCGCGGTGAGCGGGCAGGGCGAAGTGACCATCCCGCGCGTCGACGTCGCCTTCGACTGCGGCCCGCAGATCGATCCCGACCGCATCCGCTCGCAACTGGAGGGCGCCGTCATCATGGGAGTGGGCCTGGCAATGCTGGGCGAAATCACCTTCAAGGACGGCCGCGTCCAGCAGGACAACTTCCACAATTACCAGGTGACGCGCATGGCGGAATCGCCGCGCGAGATCAGGCTGCACCTGTTGCCGACCGACGACTGGTCGGTGCCGCTGGGCGGCGTGGGCGAGCCTGGCCTGCCGCCGATCGCGCCGGCGCTGTGCAATGCCATCTTTGCCGCAACGGGGAAGCGCATCCGCTCGCTGCCGATCGGCGCCCAGCTGTCTGGCGCGTAGGAGCGCGCGCAGTCACTCCGAGCCCAGCTTCTGCGCGCTGGGCCGGTTGAACAGGCTCAGCAGTTTCAGCACGCCGGCGGCACCCGCCGCGGCGGTGGCGATATACGCGATCCAGACTTCTACGACGTCGCGCTGCGTGAAGGAGAGGAACACCAGGAGCAGTACGAGCGCCGCGAGGAGGAGACCCCGGGCACGACTGCCGCGCAGGCCCTGGAAGTCTCTTTCCAGCCGCCGCACGTCCTCGGGGCTGGCCATGCCCTCGACGAAGACGGCGAAGCTGTGATTCATCGGCCGCAGCACGGGGTCGCGCCGCAGCACTCCTTCCTTGAGGAGCTTGCGCACGACTTCGGCCTGCTTCGGATTGGCGAATCCTTCCTCGACGAGCTGGATGAGCAGGAGTCGCTGTTCGTCGCTGCATTTCTGCCAGACCTGGTCGTAGTAGCCGCGCACCTCGTCGAGCATGCGATCCACGACGACTCGCCGGGTTGTGCAGGCACACCAGGCCCTGCGTGTCTCGTCGTCGAACCGGAAGCCGTGCCGGAGCAGCGGTTCGACTTCCGCGTCCACCCAGGCGAGATCCGGTGCGTCGCCGAGACGCCCCAGGTGCCGGTCCAGCGGCAGGTACTTCGGTACGCCCGGGTGATCGGACTTGCGCGCGTCTGCCTCGATGTCACCGAAAAAGAGACGGCGCGCGCCGAACGATACCCACGCGACGAGCAGGGAGAAGAACGCCACGCCGGCGACCAGACCGACCCAGCCGAACTGCGGCTCGAATGCGGGCAGCCTGGCCGCGATGACGTCCGGCACGTAGCGGTCGCATGCCTCGATGCCGCGGTGCCGGTAGACCAGTATCGGCACCGCGTCACTGGCGGCCAGCCAGGACCAGCGCCCGCCGACCGACGACCCGAGGTAGCGAGCGAACGTCGTCGTTTCGTTGTAGAGGGGCACCGGTCCGGAAAGGACCGAGCCGAGGAGCGCGCGGATCGTGCCGTCGATCCTGTCGCTCAGCGCGGCCGCGTTCGGGGCCGCAAAGGCCACGTCTCGCGACAGGAGCGCGCTCCGGTAAATGTCGAAATACGGCACCGGGCCGTCCGGCGCCTGCGGGTCGAGGCGGCGTGCGAGGGCGTCTGGACCGGCGCGGACCAGCCGGAAATCGTTCTGCGCCTCGCAGCCGCGCCAGGCGAAGGCCCGCGCGAGGAAGCTCTGCTCCTGCTTTGTCAGGACCGTCATCTGGCTGGCCAGGGCGAACTTGAAGAAGCCATAGGAGGGCAGGACGCCGAGCAGGAACCAGACGAAGGCCGTGCCGATCATGTGCGGGGCGAGGGGATTCCGCCACCAGCGAATCCATGGATACGGCGTGGCACCCGGGGGCTGGGCGGATGCGGTTGCGGTCGCCGGGCGCGACCGCGGCAGCACGATCGTCTGCACCGCGACCAGCGCCACCAGCAAGACGACGAGCGCCACGGTCCAGTAACCGGTCTGTACGTGCGTGGCGGACACCGGGTCGTAGCCGTGCAGCAGGGCGACGGAAGCCAGCAACACGCCGAGCGCGGCCCCCGCCATGAGCCCGACGTTGCGATGCTGGCGCCTCAGCATGGCGGCCCGGTGCTCCTCCTGCGACGAGGCCGAGGGCGCCGCCTGGTCGAGAAGCTGGGCCGTCCTCGCCGCGAGCACGACGGTCAGCAGCGCCGGCACCGGCAGCAGCAGGCCGGCCAGCACGATGGTCCAGCCGTGCAGGACGTCCAGCGCCAGCAGGAATACGACGAGCTGGACGCCCAGGCTGCCAATGGTGGCGAAGTAGAAGGCGTGATACCGCCGCTCGCGCCGCGGCCACATCCACACCGGCGCCTCGCGGCCGTGGAACAGCATGTACAGCAGCGTGCCGAGGAACGCGCTGAGGAGATAGGCGCCGACCAGCACGGCCGTGCGCACGAGCAGTTCCACGTGGGCGGTGCGCAGCACCTCGTCGTCCGCGAAGGTCATCACGGTCCAGGGCAGATCCCCGATCGGGCGCACATGGACCTGGTGCGGGCGGGTCTGGTATTGGGTATAGAAATCCGCCGTGGCCCGCGCCACCATCGCGGCGCGCAGCCGACTTGCCACGCCTTCGTCGGCGAACAGGTTCTCGAATACGGCGCGCCGCTCGTCGGAGTGGAAGACCACGCGGCCGTCCTCGTCGGCAATGGCGAACCCCACGCCGGGAGCAAGCACCGGGTATTGGACTGACACCGGCTGCCCCGTAATCGCCGCGGCGTACCGCCCGCTTTCTTCCTGGTTGCAGTCCGGCGCATAGCCCGGCGGGCCGTCCGCCGCGCCGGGTGCCGCACTGAACTGCGACCGGATGGCGAGGGCGGCGAAGAACTCGCCGGTGGTCACTGACGCGGACGACTCGACCACGAAGCCGCTGACACGTTCGCTGCCGGTGCCGGGCGGCGCTGCCATGTCCCAGAGCCGGTCGCGCTTCACGGCCTGGAAATACTCGCGCCCTCCCAGCGTCACGGCGGGCGTATTGGAGGGCAGCACGGAGCCCTTGATGAACTGTCTGCCGTCGCAGGGGCGCATCCAAAATACGGACTGGGTGTGCGGATAGGCCTCGGGCGTCGACAGCATCAGCTTCGGCGGGCCGTCCGCCCCGGAACCGGCGCAATCGGCGCCGCGCGCGGCGGGCGGCAGCAGGAGGCAGCCGATGCTGATGGTCTGTTCCTGGCCGGCGTCCGTCCCGGCTCGCGGCGGCGCCGACAGGCGGGCCCGGACAACCTCTTCGTCCCACCGGTGCAGCTGGTCGTAGATGCGGGTCAGCTCGGCGCGCAGGTGCGACTCGACCTCCGCCGCGAGCGCGGCGAGGCGCTGTTCGGACTGTTTGCGAAGCGCGGCATAGGTGCCGACATCCGCTACCGCGACCGCCAGCAGCATGACCAGCGTGAGGGTGGCGAGCAGTATCAGGTACATGTCGGAAAAGCGCAGGCGCTCGCTCGCGGCGAGACTCAGGACCTTCAGGATCGGCCAGCTCACGATGGCCAGCGTCAGGAGCGCCAGCAGCAGGATGACGATGTGCGGCGCCACCTCGAGCGCCTGCTGAAACGAGCGCTGGCTGTCGACCAGGCCGCACAGACGCCAGGTTTCGGTGCTGCCTTGTACGGCGTCGAGAGCGATCCGCCACGGCTGGCACAGCAGGGCAAAGCGCTTACCTGCCAGCTCGATGGTGTGCTGCGAGGTAGCGGCGGCGGGGTCCGGGGCGGCGGCCGCCTCGTCCGGATCGGAGCCGGAACCTGGCGTGGCCAGGTTCAGGATCCGGATCGGTGCTGTAGCCGTCGGGACGTCCAGGCCGGGCGGCAGCATCGGCGAGGTGCGGTGCGGAGCGACGGCGGTACCCAGCAGCGCGCCGGACTGATTGACGATGAGGAGCTGGTCGAACGTTGCTGCGAAGGGGATTTCCTGCAGGAGCGCCTCCAGCACGACTTCGATCCGCAGGCCGGGCCCGCCGACGATCTGAACGCGCGAGCCGACCACGTTCAGCCGGGGAAGATCCGCCCCGATCGTCAGCCCCGCGAGTTCCTCGCAGTCCGGCTCGATGAGCCTGAGGCGCGTCTGGCGCTCGAAGAAAGTGCAGGCGTAATCCTGATCATCGAGCAGGTTGCGAACGTTCGTGCGGGCGTTCTCGATCAGCGCCTGTGCCGCCTGCGCCGCGTTGTCGAGCCCGCGCAGGTTGTGTTCGCGGATGTGCTCGAGCTGGCCAATGACGTGCAGTGCGTAGATGCCCGCCGGCACGAAAATGAGCGCCAGCAGCCCGAATACCTTCTTCAGCCCTTCGACCGGCCGATGGTTCCGGGAAGACTCTGCATTGGCGGCTGCGGACTCGGACACTCGGATCGCTTCTCGTTCCGGCGGGTCGGCACAACGAACGCCGACCGGCTACCGTTCAGTGCTTGTTGGTATGAGGCTGTCTCAGCGGGCTCGGGTGACATTCGCCAAGCGGTGAATCTGACTCTCAATTAAAGCAGGCGCGAGCCCGCATTTCCCACCGGTCCGCGGCTGCGGACGCGGACGGGCTAGCGCAAATGCCTGCCGGCGGAGGTTCCGGTCGATCGCCGAGATGAAGGC
>Ga0268386_10000658_pt1 | contig 22247 bp, 20 predicted proteins | sample RVTome_15_FD_200260 | JGI IMG/M metagenome (GOLD analysis project Ga0268386, IMG submission 200260) | Soil microbial communities from uranium-contaminated site in the Upper Colorado River Basin, Wyoming, United States - RVT150D86... ...
AGCACGGCCTCCTTCTGCACCCCGGCGAGGCCCCAGAGCATGACGTTGCCCCGGCGGTCGGCGTGCTGGGCATGGATGACGGCCACGTCGGGGTTGATCGCCCTGACCGCGCTCACGCGCTCACCGCCGAACGGGCTCTCCAGCGAGGCGACCGAGGGGTTCCGCGCGGCCAGGTCGGTTCCCTCGTAGCCGCGGAGCATGCCGAAGGGCAGGCGCGCCGCCCCGGCGGCGTAGGCGGCTGCCAGCCCGGCGTGCGAGTGCTCGACCACCTCGAGCTCCCGCGGCCAGCCGTGCTCGACCGCGTCGCGGAAGCGGTGCAGCGACCCCACTCCCGGGTTGCCTCCGTAGGAAAAGGTCAGCCGCCGCGCGCGCCCCATGCCGATCAGCTGGTCGTAGATCACGTCCGGGGTCATGCGGACGAGCGCCAGCTCCTCCCGCCCCTGGCGGATGATCTCGTGCGCGGCCGCGAAGGGAACGAGGTGCGTGAAGCCTTCGAGCGCGAGCTCGTCGCCGTCGCGGACGTTCTCGGCGACCGCGTCGGAGAGCGAGAGGAACGTCACGCCGGCCCCGCTCCGTCCGCGCCCGCGCTCAGGCGACGACGCCGTACGCCTCGGTGAACGCATCCTCCGCGTACGCGAGCGAGGCGTACGCGAAGCCGCCGTCGCCCCAGCCGGTCCCCCAGCTGTTGCGCACGATGAAGCGGCCGGGCCGGTAGCCGACGATCGCCACGGCGTGCCCACCGCGTGCCGTCTCCGACCGGTACTCGTCGAGGTCGCCGGCGTCGTCCGTGGCCGCGTACCAGGCGTCGTCCACGTTCAGGCGCGTCAGGATCGGGCCCCTCGTGGCCAGCCAGATCCGCCAGTTCGTCTGGTTCGTCCCCAGGTTGAAGTACGCGAGGATCTTCAGCTGCGCCGCCACCGCGTAGAAGGTGCTCGCCTGGCCCCCGTAGAGCCGGCCCGTGCGGAAGGGAAGTATGCGGTCGCGGACGACGCCGAACTTACGCGCGACGTCGAGAGCCGCCTTCAGGCTCGTCCCCTCGGCCTCGATGAACGTCGTGGGGCGCGTGTTGAACGGGTCGGTCTCCTTCGAGGCCATCCAGATGAAGCGGGGCGAGAGCAGCTCGGTCTGCGCGATCCGGCCGTTCTTCACGTAGTGCCACCGGAGCACCGAGTCGGCTGTGGCCCAGCCGACACAGGAGCCGGTCGTGCCCTGGTCGGCCACCTTCCACCAGGACGAGCGCAGGTCCTTGGACGCCGGGATGCTCGGCGCGGCCGCGAGGATGTCTGCCTCCTGGGCCGTCCGGAACGTCCAGTCCTCGTCGGTCTTCGGCGACGGCTCGACGTTGAGGATCCGCTTCGGCTGCCGCTTCCTGCGGGCGGGCTTCCGCCGGGTCGTCTTGCGTGGTCTCGCCACCGGGCACCTCCTCGGCCGGGAAAACGGGAGCGCGCCGAGTTTACGCCTCGCGTAGCCTCCCCGCGGTGCGACGCCTCCTGGCCTACACCGCGGTCTTCGTCCTCGGGGCCCTCGTGCTCCGGGTGGCCGTCGTGCCGGCGGAGGTCTGCCCGCCGCTGACGCCGGAGCGGGCGCGGACGGCGATCGCCGAGGCCGCCGGCTGGCTCGAGCGCGGCGTGCAGCCCGCCGGTCGCTACACGTACGGGTACGACCGGGAGCACGACGTCGTCTCCGGCGACTACAACATCACGCGCCACGCCGGCGTGATGCTGAGCTTCTACCAGCTCGGTCGGGAGACAGACGACGCCGAGGCGCTGGAGGCGGGCGAGCACGGGCTGCCCCTCGTCCGCGCCAACCTGCTCCGGCACGAGGGCTGGACGGCGTTTGCCGAGCCAGGGCAGGACGCGCAGCTGGGCGCGAGCGGCCTCCTGGCCATCGCGCTCGTGCAGCGCCGGCTCGCCACCGGGGACGACGGCGAGGACGAGCTCCTTCGCGGCCTCGGCCGCTTCCTCGCGGCCCAGCAGCAGCCGGACGGAAGCGTCCTCGGGCGCTGGAGCCGAACGACCGAGAGCCCGGTGCCCGGCGAATGGGCGACCTTCGGGACCGGGCAGGCGCTGTACGCCTTCGCCCTCCTCGACGGGCTCTTCCCGGGGGAGGGCTGGGGGGAGCGGGCACGCCGGCTGGTGCGGTATGTCGCGACCCGCAGGGACGATGTCGAGGGCTCCTTCCTCGAGTTCGCCGACCACTGGTCCGCGTACGGGCTCGCCGAGCTCGGGCCGGAGGGGCTCGAGGAGCCCGAGATCGACTACGCCCGCCGGCTCGCCGGCATCCTGGGGCTCAACTCCCGCCTCGAGTCGCAGAGCGGCCAAGGCGGCCTCAACCGAATCCTGCGCGGCGAGCCGGCCTCGGGCGCAGGGCTCGGGACGACCGTCGAGGGCCTGGCCGCGCTCTGGCGCCTGAGCGTCGCCGACCCGCGTCTCTCCGACCTGACCGAGGACCTCTCGACCCGCCTGCGTTGCACGGCCGGCCGCAGCGTCGACCGGCAGGTCGACCCTGTCGAGGCCGAAGAGGCGCCGCGACCGGAGCTCGCTCGGGGCGCCTGGTTCACCGAGGGCGGCTACACGCAGATGGACCATCAGCGCCACCCGCTTTCAGGCCTGCTCGCCGCCCTGGACGTCCTGGCGGCGGAGGGGCAGCGGTGACCTTCGCGTTCCTCGCCTTCGCGCTCGTTGCCGCCGTGAACCCTTGCCGGCTCCGTCTCGTCCTGCCGGACCGGCGCATTGCGGTCGCCCTCGGCGCCCTGATCGCGCTCGCGTCCGTGGCCGCGATCGCGGCCGCCGGCGGCGTCCTCCTGGACGCGCTCGACGTGAGCCCGGAGAGCTTCAGGCTCGGCGCGGCGGTCGTCCTCGCCCTCGAGGGCGCGCGGGCGCTCGTTCTCGCTCGCCCGGGAGCCGAGCCGGAGCTCGCGGGTCTCGGCGCGGCGCTCGTCCCGGTGGCCTTCCCGCTTCTCCTCTCGCCCGGCGTCGTGGCGCTCGCGGTGGCCGCCGGCGGGGACGACGTCGAGGCCGAGGCGCTCGGAGCCCTCGTCCTCGCCTTCGCGCTCGTGCTCGCGGCCACGCTCGTGCCCCGGGGAGAGCGGTCGGACGCGCTCCTCGCGGCCGGAGGGCGGCTGCTCGGGGCCCTCGAGATCGCGGCCGGCGTCGCCCTCGCCGTCGGCGCGATCCGCGACGTGTAGGGCCGCGACACCATATATTGCCAGTAGTCGTCAATCCTTACTTCCAGGAGGAAGCATGCGCATGCTGCTCGTCGCCGCCCTCGCCTGCGGCACCGTCGCCCTCGCCGGCCCTGCGCTCGCGGGCGCGCAGACCCTTACCGCCACGGTCCTGAACGGCACGGCGAACCCCACGCTCGGCCTCGGCGCGGTCAACGTCGACTGTCAACCCGCCGGCACGTCCACCGTGACGTACACCGTCGAGGGCGACTCGCTCGGCCCGTACCCGGGCACGTTCGTCGAGAGCGGGACGTACACGATCACCGGGGGCGCCGTCGACTCCTTCGAGGCGACGTTCACGATCACCTCGGGAACGAGCGAGATCACCGGGACGAAGACGCTGCGGACGAGCTCCTCGGCGGTGTGCACGCCGAGCCCCGAGCCTGGCATCACGCAGTTCACCGACATCCTGATCGACGCGAGCTACGAGGCGACGATCACGACACCCTCCGGCAGCTCGACCGACCACGGGCGGGCGACGACGGCAGCGCAGATGCTCGAGACCGCCACGGCGGCGAGCGCTGCGATGCAGGAGAGCTTCGTCTCGGAGGGCCTGGCTCCCACGCCCGGACGGGTGGTCGGCGCCGGGATCCTCGAGGACGCGGCGCACGGCTGGCTCGTGAACGCGTTCACGGCGAAGAGCGACGGCGCCACGGCGCAGGCGAAGTGCACGGTCCTCACCGACGGGTTCTTCGTGAAGTGCCTCGACGCGACGCTCCTGAACCAGACGGGCACCCACGTCACCTTCGTCGGGCAGGCGGTCGTGAACGGCGTGCCGACGGGCTACCGGATCGACGTGGACGACCTCGGCCACCCGGGACACGGCCAGGACGTCTTCGCGCTCCAGACGGACAGCGGCTTCCACGCCGAGGGGACGCTCGCGGTCGGGAACATCATGATCTTCGACTGACGGGCTCGGGGAGAGCCCCGAGACGCGCCCGGGGAAGCCCCCCTTTCGCCGGCGCCGGCGCAGGCGTACCGTCGGGACTGCCAGCACCGACCCGGAAGGAGTCGCCATGAAGAAGCTCTTCGTCTTCGCCGCGGGCGTGCTCGCCTCGCTCGCCCTCGCCGGCAGCGCGCAGGCGACCGGCTCGACGCCCAAGCTCCTGACCAAGTTCCAGCCGGTCCTCGTCTTCCACCCGGGCGAGGAGCTCCGGCCCACGACGGTCGAGTCGTTCATCCGGGACTCCGACCTCGAGGCGGCCACGAGCCCGACCACCTGGGTCGTGGTGAACCCGAGCCCGACCGCCGGCGACCTCCCCACCTCGAGCCCGCCCGTCTGGCGGCTGAACCAGCAGCCCTGCTTCGCCGGCGCGCCGCTCGGCGACCTGCCGTGCTACGTGGCCGGCGCGGCGGACGAGCCGGGCGTCACCGTCTACGGGCGCCAGGTCAAGGACGGGAAGCGGATCGTCCTGCAGTACTGGCTCTTCTACTACGACAACCTCTACCGCTACCCGTTCCTGCCGCTCGGGGCGATCTGGCAGTCGCACGAGGGCGACTGGGAGGTCGTGAACGTCGTCCTCTCGAACGCGAAGCGGCCCGTGGCAGTCGGCCTGAGCTCGCACTGCTCCGGCGAGACCCGCGCCTGGGCGGAGGCCGAGCGGCGCGACGGCCACCCGACCGTCTACGTCGCGCTCGGCTCGCACGCAAACTACTTCGAGCCCGGCCTCCACGAGTTCGACCGGGCCTGCCTGCCGCCCGAGGTGATCGGGTTCTTCGCGCAGGCCGGACTGCCACTGCCGGCCGACGCGGCCGCCCCCGGGCCGGCCGCCGGGCCGAAGCGCCTCGGCCTCCAGCCGGCGGCTGTCCGGGCGATCGCCGACGGCTCGCCGCCCTGGGTCGCCTTCCCGGGCTTCTGGGGCGAGCTCGAGTACTTCAGCGCGCCGGCCCCGATCGGCACCGTCCCCTTCGGGACGTCGCCCGTCGGCCCCGCGTTCCACGAGGTCTGGAGAGAGCCGCTCGCCACGCTCGACGAGTGGCGCTAGCCGGAGGCGCCGGCGCCGCGCGGACGGGCCCTCCTCCGCGCGGCGCCGGCTGCACGAAATCTCCATCGCTCCGCAAAGTCTCCTCCACGCCCGTCGCCTAGGCTGGGTGCATGGAGAGGCGCCGGATCGCCGTGATCGAGGACGAGGCCAGCATCGCCGCCTCGGTCGTTGCGAGGCTGCGGGCGGAGGGCTTCGAGGTCGAGGTGGCCGAGGACGGGCCCGCCGGCGTCGCGCTCTGCCGCAGCTTCCGGCCCGACCTGATCGTGCTCGACCTGATGCTCCCGGGGATCGACGGGATCGAGGTCTGCCGGCAGGTCCAGCGCGAGCGCGACGTCCCGGTGCTCATGCTCACCGCCCGGGACACCGAGGTCGACCTCGAGGTCGGGCTCGGCGTCGGCGCCGACGACTACGTCACCAAGCCCTTCAGCCCCCGCGAGCTCGTCGCGCGCGTCCGCGCGCTCCTCCGCCGGGCCGAGCGCTCGCCGGCCGAGAGCGGGGACCCGATCCGCGTCGGGGAGCTCGCAATCGACCCTGCGACCCGGAACGTCAGCCGAAACGGCGTCGAGGCCCGCCTGACCCCCACCGAGTTCGACCTCCTCCACCGGCTCGCCCGCGCGCCGCGGGTCGTGTTCGGCCGCGCGCGCCTCCTCGAGGAGGTCTGGGGCCACAGGGTTCCGGCGGGCGAGCGCACCGTCGACTCGCACGTCCGCTCGCTCAGGCGGAAGCTGGGCCCGGACGTCATCCGCACGGTGCACGGGGTCGGCTACGCACTCGACCCGGACGGGGCGCCGTGAGGCCGCTCGACTTCCTCGGCTCGATCAAGCTCAAGCTCGGCGTCCTCATCCTCGCGGCGGTGGTGCTGACGGTCCTCGTCGTCTGGCTCGGCCGGGTGGCGGGCCTCTCCGCCCTCCTCACGGCCGCGGTCGCCGTCGTCCTCGCGCTCGCGCTCGTCCAGGTCCTTGCTCACGGGATGACGTACCCGCTGCGCGAGATGGTGACGGCGGCCCGCGGGATGGCCCGCGGCGACTACACGCGGTGCGTGACCGCCACCTCCCGCGACGAGGTGGGCGAGCTCGCGCGCGCCTTCAACTCGATGGCCGCGGAGCTCGCCGAGGTCGACCGGGCGCGCCGGGAGCTCCTCGCCAACGTCTCGCACGAGCTGCGAACCCCCATCGGGGCGCTGCGCGCGAAGCTGGAGAACCTCGTCGACGGCGTCGAGAGCGCCGACACGCCCACGCTGAAGACCATGCTCCGCCAGGTCGAGCGGCTGGGGAACCTCGTCGAGCAGCTCCTCGACCTCTCGCGGCTCGAGTCCGGCGCAGTGCCGCTCGAGCGCTCGCGCTTCGCCGCGGCCGCGCTGGTCGAGCAGGTCGTCGAGGAGTGGCGCACCCAGGCCGAGATCAGGGACGTGCGCGTCGAGGGTGAGGTGGAGCCGCCGACGCTCGAGCTCCACGCCGACGAGCAGCGCCTCCACCAGGTGCTCGCGAACCTCGTCGCGAACGCCGTCCGCCACTCCCCGCGCGGCGGGCGGGTCCTCGTGCGCGCGGCCGCCGACGACGGCCTCGCGCGGCTCGAGGTCTGCGACGACGGCCCCGGTATCCGGCCCGAGGAGGCCGAGCGGGTGTTCGAGCGCTTCTACCGCTCCGACCAGGCGCGCTCCGCGAAGGACGGGGGCACCGGGCTCGGACTCTCCATCTCGCGCTGGATCGTCGACCTGCACGGAGGCCGCATCCGCGCCGAGCCGGTCGAGCCGCACGGCTGCCGGATGGTGGTCGAGCTCGAGCGATGAGAGTCGCGGCGCTCGCGGCCGCGCTCGCGGCGGCCGCCCTCCTCCCGGGGAAGCCTCCCGGCGCCGGCGTCGTGCTCGTGGCCGGCCTGATCGCCCTCGCGGTGGGGCTCGCCGCGCGACCGACGGCCGACCGCCTCCTCTTCGGAGCCCTGGCCCTCGCGCTGGCCGCGCAGGCGGCGCTCCTCGACGCCGGGTGGGTGGTCGCGCTCGACCTCGCGGCGGCGTGCGTCCTGGCGGCGATCGCCGTCGGCGGACCGCGGCTCGCCTCGCTGGTCGCACCTGCGCTGCGGCTAAGGGGCGCGCCCGCCCTGACGCCGCCGGTGCCGAGCGAGATCTCCGGCCCCCTGCGCGGAGGCCTGCTCGGGCTCCTCGTCGCCGCTCCGTTCGCCGCCCTCTTCTGGCAGGCCGACGCCGCGTTCGCCCAGCTCGGGCGGAGCGTCCCCTTCCCCGCCGCCGACCCTCTCCCCGGTCAGGCCTTCGCCTTCGCCGTCGTCCTCCTCGGCACGCTCGGGCTCGCCCTCGCCGCCCGGCGCCCCTTCCGCCACGACCTTTCGCGCCCCGACCGGAGGCTGACGCCGTGGGAGTGGGCGGTGCCGCTCGCGCTCCTGGACGCGCTCTTCCTGGCGTTCGTCGTCGTGCAGCTGGCGGTGCTCTTCGGCGGGCACGACCGCGTGCTGGAGACGGCGGGGCTCACCTACGCCGAGTACGCGCGCGAGGGGTTCTGGCAGCTCCTGGCCGCGGCGGCGCTGACGCTCGCCGTGATCGGGGCCGCCGCCCTCGTGGCGGACGTGCCGACGCGCTCGCACCGGCTCCTCCTGCGGGTCCTCCTGGGAATCCTCTGCGCGCTCACCCTCGTCGTCCTCGTCTCGGCGGCGCAGCGGCTCCTCCTCTACGAGGACGCATTCGGGCTGACGCGGCTGCGTCTTCTCGCAGTCACGTTTGCGCTGTGGCTGGGAGGCCTCTTCGCGCTCCTCCTCGTCGCCGGCCTCGTCCGGCCGGTGCGGCGCCGCCTCGCCCACGTGGCGGTGGCGGGGACCGCACTCGCCCTGCTCGGCTTCTCGGTGTCCAACCCGGACCGGCTGATCGCCGAGCGCAACGTCGAGCGCTGGCGCGAGACCGGCCGGATCGACGACTGGTATCTCAGGGGCCTGAGCGCGGACGCGGTGCCCGCGCTCGTCGAGCTGCCGGCGGGCCTCCACGTGCTCGACGAGCTCGAGGCCAGGCTGGCCGGGGACGAGCCGTGGAGCTCGTGGAACCTCGCGCGCGCCCGCGCGCGCGGGCTGCTCCGGGATTCTTAGACAACTCTCAAGTACGTCTTAGGCGGCGCTTAGGACCGCCTGTTTCCATCGGCTTCGTCGACCGGGAGGACCTGACCGATGAGGCTCACGCGGCCGCCCGCGACTGGGAGGCGGCGGTCCCACCGTACGAGCTCGCCGGGGGCCTGGCCGCGTCTGACGGAAGAGAGAACCGCCGCCGGCCGTCCAGCGAACAGAGAAGAGAGGACGATGGCGGCACTGGACACGATCGCGCACGAGCTGGACGCCCTCGAGACCGAGGAGGAGCGCGTGTTCTCCTGGCGGCAGTCGAGCCTCCTCGCCGCCGGCTACGGCCTCCGGCTCGCCCTCAAGCTGGCGCTGCGCCCGGACGTCGACCTCCACCAGGCCGTTCGCCTCGCCCGCGCCGGCTGCCCGCCGGAGACGGCGGCCCGCATCCTGCTCTGAGCCGCTCGTTCGGACGCTTCGGACCGGGCTGGAGGAGAATGCCCGACCGTGAGCACCTCCGAGTCCACCGGCCCCCCGAGCTCTGCCGCCCCCGCCCGGTCGGGCCTCGTCCTGATCGCCCTGATCATGGTCGCGGCCGTCGCGAACCTGAACCTCTCGGTCGCGAATGTCGCGCTGCCGTCGATCGGCGCGGCGTTCGACTCGCCACAGACGACACTGAACCTGATCGCAGTCGGCTACTCGCTCGGGCTGGCGGCCTCGGTGCTCTGGCTCGGCGCGATCGGCGATCGCTACGGCCGCAAGCTCCTGCTCGTGCTCGGCATGTTGCTGTCCGTCCCGGCCTCGCTGCTGGCCGCGTATGCCCCGTCGGACGAGGTTCTCTTCGTCGCCCGCCTCCTCGGCGGCTTCTCGGCCGGTATGGCCTATCCGACCACCCTCGCGCTGATCACGGCGCTCTGGGCCGGCCCGGGACGAACCCGTGCGATCGCCCTCTGGTCGGCGATCGGCGGCGGCATCGCCGCCCTCGGGCCGCTCGTTGCCGGCCTGCTCTTGGAGGAGTTCTGGTGGGGCTCCGTCTTCCTCGTCACGCTCCCGCTCGTCGCCGTCGCGCTCGTGATGGCGATCGTCTTCGTGCCGAGCCACGTGAACGAGACGACGGACCCGGTGGACAACCTCGGGGGGATCCTCTCCGTCGTCATGGTGGGGACGCTCGTCCTCGGGATCAACCTCGCACCGGTCCCGAACGAGGGCGCCCTCGCCGTCGGGCTCCTCGCCGTGGCGCTCGCGGCCGGGGTCGGGTTCGTCCTCCGGCAACGCCGCGCGTCGAACCCCCTCTACGACCTCCGGGTCGCAGCCCGCCGGATCTTCTGGGTGGCGGCGTGCGCGGGGATCATCGTCTTCGGCTCCCTGATGGCGGCGGCGTTCGTCAGCCAGCAGTACCTGCAGAACGTGCTCGGCTACTCCACCGTCGAGGCCGGAGCCGCGATCCTGCCCGCGATCGTCTTCATGATCCTCGTGGCGCCGCGCTCCGCGAAGCTCGTGGAGGCGAGAGGAGCCCGGTTCACGCTTCTCGGCGGCTACGTCTTCCTCCTGCTCGCCTTCCTGTCGATGCTCCTCCTCTGGCAGGAGGACAGCTCGTACTGGCAGATCGGGCTCGCCTACCTCTTCGTCGGGGTCGGCGTCGGGCTCGCGGGAACGCCGGCCTCGCACTCGCTCACCGGGTCGGTCCCCGTGCGGCGCGCCGGGATGGCGTCGGGAACGGCCGACCTCCAGCGCGACCTGGGCGGGGCGCTCCTGACCTCGATCTTCGGCGCCCTGCTCGCTGCGGGCTACGCGTCGGCGATGGGCGCGGCAATCGCCGCTTCGCCGGACGGGCAGAAGGTCACCGAGAGCACCCAGAGCCAGCTTCAGCTCTCCTATGCGAGCGCCGAGAACCTGGCTGCAGAGAACCCGCAGTACGCCGACCAGATAACGGCCGCTGCGAAGGAGTCGTTCCTCCAGGGAGATGACTGGGCCTACACCGCCGGCATCGTCGCCGTCCTCGCGGGCGCAGCGCTCGTCTTCCTTCTCTTCCCGAAGCACGACGAGGAGCGCCGGCTCCTCGCCGCCTACCACACCGAAGACACAGGCACCAAGAAGAGCTGAGCCGGGAACCCCGAGACCCCGCCCGGGGAGAGCCCCTAGCGCAGTCCAGGGGCTCTCCCGAGGCGTCCCCTCGGCCCTCTTCCTAGCGTGGTCGTATGACCTACGGAGGAGGAGCGATGAGCATCTCGCGCAAGATCCTGGTGACCGCGGCCGCGGTCGCGGCGGCGGTCACCGCCGGCTGCGGCGGGCGGGACGGGGCGGCGGACGTCGCCTCGGCGCCCGCCGTCCAGCAGCCGCCGTCAACCGAGCAGATCGACCTGCACGCGGCGGCGGGCGTCACGACGGCTCCCGAGCCGATCACCGCCGCCGAGACCGCCTGGCGCACGCAGGTGAGCGACTACGCCGAGCGGGTCGACGCGGACCTCGGCCGAAGCGGCAGGCTGACCCACGCGGTCATGCGACGCTCGGCGAAGCTCTACGCAGGGTGCGCGTCCATGCTGGAGCAAGCCGGCGACCCGGGCCGCCTCGCGCCGGTCGCGCCGCAGGTCGAGCGCGCGTGCGCCCGGCTCGCCAAGGCTGCACGTCTGCTCACGCAGGCGGTCGCGGCCAGCGACGCGGGCGGAGCCGTCGTGGCAGGGACGCCCGAGGAGCGCCGCTTCGACCGGGCCCTGAACGGTGCGTTCGAGGCCGCCGGAAACGCTCAGTACGACCTGCAGCGGGCCCTCGAGAAGGCGGCGGCCATCGAGGCGGAGCTCGAGGCGTGACCCGCTACTGGCGCAGGTCGCGGCGCTCGAGCCCGAGAGCGGCCACGGCGGTGAGAGCCGCCGTGGCCGCCGCCAGGAGGGCCCAGGCCGACCAGAGCGCCCCCTCCCTGAGCGGGTTGCGGCCGATCGCCTGGTAGTAGGGCGAGAGCGGGCGCCAAGGATCGAGCAGGTCGACCGCCTGGCCGAGCCCGTCCAAGAGCCACGCGGCGACGGCCACGCCCGCCGCCACCGCGATCGCGCGGGCGCGACCGGGCCGGGCGGAGCCGACGGCCAGCGCCAGCGTCCCGAAGAGGAGCGCGAGCAGCCCGACGCTGGCCGACGCCGAGACGAGCCGGCCGAAGCCGATCTCGAGGTCGACCGCGAGCGAGCCGAGCCACGTCGTGACCAGGAGGACGAGGCTGAGCACGCCCACGTGCGCCGCCAGCGCGAGGAACCGCTGGAGGGCGTAGCTCCGGCGGCGCAGCGGGTGGGCGAGCAGGAAGTCGAGCGCCCCCTTCTCCTCCTCGCCGGCCACCGCCCCGGCGCCGGCGCCCACGGCGAAGATGAGCAGGACGAGGGGCGCCATCAGCGCGAAGATCTGGCTGTTGAGATAGCCGGCCGGGCTCGCGATGTCGAGCTCGCCTCCGGCGAAGAGGCCGCGCAGGGACTCGGGCAGGTCCTCGACGTACGCGTTGATGGACGGGTCGTCGCGGATCGACGGGTAGAAGGCGACGGTCAGGGCGACGAGCGCGACGACGCCGAGGGACCACCAGACGAGCGACCGGCGGCGCTCGCGCAGCGTTTCGAGGGCGACCTCAGGGCGCATGGTCGCGTCCGTAGTACGAGAGGAAGATCTCGTCGAGCTCCGGCGGCGCGCTCGTCAGCGTCTGCACCGGCAGCTCGGCCAGGGCCTTGACGAGCCGGTCCATGGAGCCGTGCACCTCGAGCCTGACGACGTCGCCGTCGAGCGCCAGCGACTCGACGCCGGGGACGTCCCGCAGCCGCTCCACCCCGTCCGCGGGAGCCGCCAGGCGCACCTCCACCCGCCGGACGGCGCGCTCCTTGAGCGCGGCGATCGACTCGACCGTCACCAGCCGGCCTTCCCGGACGATGCCGACCCGCTCGGCCACGTGCTCGACCTGGTCGAGCTCGTGCGACGAGAGGAAGACGGTGCGCCCGGCCGCGGTGCGCTCGCGGACGAGGTCGAGCACGTCCTCCTGCCGAATCGGGTCGAGCCCGCTCGTCGGCTCGTCGAGGACGAGCAGCTCGGGGTCGTGCATGAACGCCGCCACGATCCCCACCTTCTGCTTGTTGCCCTTCGAGAGGTCGCCGATCCGGCGGCCGAGGTCGAGGTCGAGGCGCGCCGCCAGCTCGTCGACCGAACGCCGCTCGACCCCGCCGCGGAGCCTCCCGAGGTAGGCCAGGTACGCCCCGGCGGTGCTCTGCGCGGGCGGCTTCAGCTCGCCGGGCAGGTACCCGGTGAGCCGCCGCGCCTCGACGCTCTGCATGTGGACGTCGAGCCCCGCGATCCGGGCGCTCCCGCCCGTCGGCCGGATCAGGTCGAGCAGCAGGCGGATCGTCGTCGTCTTCCCTGCCCCGTTCGGCCCCAGGTAGCCGAAGACCTCGCCCCACTCGACGCGGAGGTCGAGATCCTCGATCCCGCGCTGCTCGCCGTAGAACTTCGTCAACCCGGCCGTCTCGATCGCGGGGGCGCCCACGGCGGCAGGCTACCGCCGGATCGCGGCGTGCGATCCTTCAACCCCTCATGGGTGACCGTTTGCCAGCCGGGGAGCTCCGGGAGCGCCGCGCGCGCGTCGGCCGGCGACTCGCGGAGACGGGCGCGGGCGCCTGCGTCGTGCCCGCCTCGGAGACACAGCCGCGGCGTCCCTCGGGGTCCTGGTCGGCGGCATGTACGCCGTCGGCGAGGAGGACGTGGCGCAGCTCGCAGGAGCCGGTGCGGTCGAGCTAGCGAGCGTCATGGAGTAGGTCGTCGAGGTCAGTCCTCCGAGGCGAGGGCGATCTCCGGCGCGATCCGCGCGACCTCGGTGACGGCCACGCGCGCCGCGCTCAGCCGCCCTCGAGGCTCCGGAGCTGGGCCAGCACGGCCAGGACCCGCCGGTGGTCGTCCGGCTCCGGGGGGAGATCGAGCTTCAGGAGGATCGAGTGGACGTGGGTCTCCACGGTCTTCGGGCTGAGGAAGAGCTTCTTGCAGATCGCCTGGTTCGAGCGGCCCTCGGCCATGAGCGCGAGCACCTCGCGCTCGCGCGGGCTCAGCTCGGCAAGCGGGTCGGCGGTGCGGCGGCGGCCCAGGAGCTGGGCGACCACCTCCGGGTCGATCGCGGTGCCGCCCCGCGCCACCCGACGGACCGACTCGAGGAACTCGTCGATCTCGAGGACGCGGTCCTTGAGGAGGTAGCCGAAGCCCTCGGGGTGCTCGCTGAAGAGCTCGAGCGCGTGCTTCGCCTCGACGACCTGGGAGAGGAGGAGGATCCCGATCTCCGGCTGCCGGGCGCGGATCTCCCGCGCGGCCCGGGCGCCCTCGTCGGTCTGGGTAGGCGGCATGCGGACGTCGACGATGGCGACGTCCGGCTTCTCGCGGTGGACCGCGTGGTGGAGCGCGTCCGCGTTTCCGACCTGCGCGGCGACCTCGAAGCCGTCCTCGGCGAGCATGCGCGCGAGCCCCTCGCGGAGGAGCACCGAGTCCTCGGCGATCACGACGCGCACGGGATCTCCCCCACGACGCGCGTTCCGCCGCCGGCCGGACTGACGACGACGAGGCGCCCGCCGAGCGCCTCGACGCGATCGGCGAGACCGCGCAGGCCCGAGCCCCCGTCCGCGTGCGCGCCGCCGACGCCGTCGTCCTCGACCTGGATCACGAGCATCCCGTTCCGGCGCACGGCCGTGACCGCGGCGTGGGACGCGCCGGCGTGCTTGACCACGTTGGCGAGCGCCTCGCATGCGACGAAGTAGGCGGTCGCCTCCACCTGGGGCGGCAGGCGGTCGCCGCAGGCGTCCACGGTGACCGGGACCGGCGTTCGGCTCGACAGCGACTCGAGCGCCGCGGCGAGACCGTCCTCCGTCAGGATCGCCGGATGGACGCCGCGGGCGAGCTCGCGCAGGTCGTCGACGGCCGCCTGCAGCTCGCCGACCGCCTCGGCCAGGATCTGCTCGAGCTCGGGATCGGTGCTGCCGCCGAGCCGCCGCTGCGCGGTGCGGAGCTCGAGCGCGAGCGCGACGAGCCGCTGCTGGGCGCCGTCGTGGAGGTCGCGCTCGATCCGGCGCCGCTCCTCGTCCGCGGCCGCGACGATGCGGGCGCGGGACCGCTGCACCTCGGCGAGCTGCGCGCGCGTCTCGGCCTGGAGCCGGGCGTTCTCGAGCGCAAGGCGGGCGGCCGCGCCGGAGGCGCGCAGGAGCTCGGGCTCGTCGACGAGCGTCGCGTCGTGCACGATCGCCGCGACCGGCTCGCCCTCGTGCTCGAGGAGCGTGACCGTGCGCGCGCCGCCCTCCTCCGGGAGGGTCACCGGCCGGCCGCCCGCATCCACGTACTCCTCGCGCTCCGGCAGCCAGAGCGCCACTTCCAGCGTCGGATCGCCGAGCGCCCTGGCGAGCGCGTCGCGGAGGCCCTGCGGCGGCGCCCGCTCGAGCTCGAGGACCAGCTCGGCCACGCCGGCCCGCGCGAGCCGGGCGCGGAGCATGCCCGCGAGGAGCGCCAGCGGCAGGGCGACGAAGCCCGCCACCTGCCACCAGAACAGGTAGACGTAGAGGATCTCCGAAGGCCGCTCGGCGAACGTGATGACGCACTCGAAGACGGCCCGCAGGGCGAAGACGACCGCGGCAAGGAGGAGCGGCGCGAGGATCCGGCGCGCCCGCGGCGTCGCCCGCGCGAGCCGGCGCAGGACGAGGACGATGAAGCACGTCGCCAGGACGCCCCAGACGAAGACGACGAAGGCCTTCTGCAAGTCGACGGCGAGGGCGCCGTTCGCCCAGACGAGCAGGAGGCTGTCGCGCGGTGTCGGGTCGAGGAAGCGCAGCGGCCGGGTCGCGTCGAAGACGAGCAGGATCGCCAGCGGGAAGAGGAGCATCGACGCGTACCCGACCTTCACGAGCGCCCGCTCGGGGCGGCCGACGACGCGCCCGGAGGGGTACGCGAGGACGGAGTGCGCGACGAGGGCGTAGCTCAGCTCGCTCAGCGCGAAGAAGACGGTGAAGAGGACGGGGTCGTGGCTGTAGCGGAGCTGCCGGAGGAGCAGCGCGAAGCCCGCCGCGGTCATGAGCGGTCCGAGCCGGTTGCCGGGTCGGCGCGCCCAGGCGACGAGGCCGGCTCCGACGAAGGCCCACGCGACTGCGACGATCGCCAGCGAGCGCGCCGGCGTCGTCGCCGCTCCGAGGTTGTCGATCTGGATGCGGTAGGCGACGACACCGAGCGCGAGCGCCGCCGGGAAGAGCGCGAAGCGTAGGGCTCTCATGCCGCCCGCCCGAGGAGGGCGAGGATCGCCTCGCCCGACAGCCGCTCCTTCGAGATGAACCCGACGGCGCCGCTCTCCCGCACGCGGCGCCCGAGGTCGGCCTGGGCCCGGCTCGAGACGAGCACGACGTCCGTTCGCCCGCCCGCGAGCTCGGCGGCGACGTCGAAACCACTCCGGTCGGGGAGACCGATGTCGAGCAGGACCAGCCGCGGCTCGAGCTCGCGTGCGAGGACGAGCGCCTCGCCGGCGTCCGCGGCCTCGCCGACCACCCGGAAGCCGTCCAGCTCCAGGAGGCGTCGGGCCGAGGCCCGGAACGCCGGGTGGTCGTCGACGACGAGCACGGTCATGCCAATGTGCTGATCGTCACACATCGGGCCCGCCGATTCCACCGGCGCGCGACTGGCCCGCCCCGCTCAGAACGCGCACTCCGGAACACGGTGCAGCTGGTCGCGCAGACGGCTCGGCCCCGTCCCCCACGTGCCACTGATCAGGACGAGCTCGTTGCCGCTGAGAGCCGCGCAGGCGGGCGAGGTCGTGTCGGGACAGTCGAAGAAGGACGCCCGGTCGACGTCGCAGTGAACGACCGTACACGCGAAGACCGGAGCGCCGTCGACGTCCGCCGCCGTCTCTTCACAGGACACGTCCTTGGCGCTGACCGGCGCGGTCGCCATCTCGGGGTCGCTGCCGCCGATCCCGAGTCCGAGCGGGACGGTGAGCTGCCGGCCCTGCCACTCGCGCTCGACGGCGGCCTCGACCTTGCTCGGCCGAGCGTTCCAGGCCGCCACGACCGGCATGGAGGCGAGGTACAGGACGCCGAACACCGCGACGAACGGGAGTACCGTCCACAGCACCCCGGCGGGCCGGCCGCAGGGGGCGTCGATCTGAGCTCGGATCCGTCCAACCAGGAAGAGCCCCAGCGCGACGAGTCCACACCCCGCCGCCCACACCCCGATCCCGACCGCCGCGCCGACGCCGGAGAGGAGCTCGTCGCTCGCGGCGGTCGCCACGATTGCCGGCCACAGCACCGCCGACCAGACGAGGAACAGCCAGGTGGACGCCCGCCAGCCGCGCCAGCTCCAGTACCAGGGATGCTCGGCGGGCTGCATGACACGAGCGTAGGAACCGGCGGCCTCGCCGGCCTCGGGCCCGGCCCTGGATCCGGCTCCGGGCTAGCCCTGAGCCGCTTGCACGCGAGCCCCGGCCGCGTTAGACCTCACGCATGCCGCACGTCACTCCGATCGGCCGCGACCCGGAGCTCGCCCAGCTGGTGGCGGCCGCGGAGAGCGCCGCGGCCGGCCGCGGCTCGATCGTCTTCCTCGAGGGACCGACCGGGAGCGGCAAGTCGCTCCTCCTCAAGTCCCTGGCGGACGCGGTCGCAGAGCTACCCGAGGAGAAGCGGGCCGACGTCGTGTCGGTCGTCTGCTACGAGACGGGCGCCGGCAACCCGCTCGGCCCGTTCGGCGAGGTGCTACGGGCCCTGACGAGCCAGGAGCGCCGCGGCGACAGGGCGAAGCGGACGCTCGAGCTGATCGGTCAGATCGCACCGCCCCTCGTCGAGCTGATCCCCGTGATCGGCAAGCTGGCCGCGGTCGGCGTGAAGGCGGCGTCCGACCTCGGCGTGTACGCCCTTGGCGGCAACCGGGAGGCGCAACAGCTGGAGCTCGCGGCCGACGTGGCGCTCGCGCTCCGGAGCGTCGCGGCGGAGTCGCCGCTCGTCGTCGCCGTCGACGACGCGCAGTGGATCGACGCGGCCTCGACCGAGGTGGTCGCCCGGCTGGCGCAGGATCCGGAGGCACATCCGCTCCTGCTCGTCGTCGCCTACGACCCGGGCCTCGTCACCGACAAGGATCTGCTGGCGCGCGCCCGCGCGGCGGTCGCCACGCGCCCCGGGGTGACCGGCCCTGGCGCTCCCGCCGTTGACGGTCGACGCGGTCGCGACGGTCCTGGCCGACCGGTACGCGGTCGTCCCCGACGAGAAGCTGGCGGCGTGGCTCACCGACCAGACCGAGGGCACCCCCTCTACCTGACGCAGTACCTGGCTTTGCTCGAGGAGCAGGGCGTGCTCGAGCAGGGCGAGGCGGGCTGGTCGCTGGACGGGACGATCGCCGGCGAGCCCGGCGACTGATCGCTCGGGGGCGCGCTGGCCGCCGCGCAGACGCCGGACTCGCTGCTCGACCTGCTGCGCCCCCGCGTCGCCGACCTCGACGACGACGAGCGGGCGCTGCTCGAGACCGGCGCCGTCCAGGGACGGCGCTTCCTCTCGACCGTGCTCGTGCGGCTCCTCGACGCGGAGGAGGACGCGATCCTTGACCGGCTGCGGCAGATCTCGGAGCGGCGCCGGATGATCGAGACGGAGGACGTCGAGGACTGGTGGAGCGACCGCTCCGCCCTCTACACGTTCGACCCGGGCGTCATCCAGGTGCTCCTCTACGACCGGTACGCGAAGAGCCCCTACGAGCGCCGGCGCCGGCACAAGGCGGTGGCGGAGGCGCTCGAGTCGCTGATCGAGGGCGACGACCCGCCTCCCCGCGTCGCGCTCCTCGAGATCGCCCGCCACCACGAGGCGGCCGGCAACGCGGCGGAGGCCGCCAAGCGCCTCGTCGAGGTGGCGGAGTCCTGCTTCGCGGAGGGAGCCGACCGCGAGGCCGCGGCGCACGCCGACCGCGCGGTCGCGGCGCTCCGCGAGCCGCTCGCGAAGCTGAAGGGAGAGGAGCGGACGGACGCGCAGCGGCTCCTCGTGCGCGCGCTCCTGCTCGTGCTCCTCGGCGGCGAGCCGACCTGGAACGTACACGGGGCCGAGGCCGCCGACGCGGGCGTCGGGGTACAGGCGCTCGCGCAGGAGGCCGAGGAGATCGCCGACGCGGCCGGCGACCCGAAGCTACGGGCGAATGCCTGCTACGCGCGGGCCGTCGTCCAGATCGCCTTCGGCGGCCTGGACGAGGGGCTCGCCTCCTACCGCGAGGCGCTCGAGCTCGCCCGCGCCGCGGAGGACCGGCTCGCCGAGTTCGCCATCCTCATGAACTACGGCCACCAGCTGAACAGCGTCAGCCTCCAGGAGGGCTGGGAGCAGCTCCAGGCCGCGCACGCGCTCCTCACCGGCGGCGCGCTCGACGCCCAGCTCGGGGAGGAGCAGCGAGCCCTGCAGGCGGCGAGCCTCGAGACCCTGCTCGGCGTCGGCGCCTTCGACCTCGGGCGCTGGGGCGAGGCAGTGGATCTCCTCGAGCGGAGCTCGGCGGCCCTCCGGGAGGCAAGACGCCGCGACGAGTCGGCCTGGGCGCTCGCGTTCCTCGCGCAGGCGCAGACCGCGATCGGGGACTGGGAGGCCGCCGAGGGGTCGCTGCGCGACGGCATCGACCTCCTCGCCGACCTGACCGGCTCGGTCGGCGTGCGGGGGTACATCCGCGCCCTCCTCGGCCGGCTCTACCTGGAGTGGGACCCGCAGCGGCCGGCCGAGGCGCGCGAGGCGCTCGCCGCCGCCCGGGAGGAGGCCGCCGCATCGGGCTACCGCCCGACCATGCCCCTGGTGGACGCCATGTGGGCCGAGCTCCGCCTCGCGGAGGGCACGCCGGAGTCGCTCGCGGAGGCGGACGAGGTTCTCCGCGCGCTGGAGACGTACGGGTGGGCGCGGAGCGAGATCGAGTCGTGCTCCCTGCTCGCCCAGGTTGCGCTCGCCTCCGGCTGTGCGGAGGACGCCGTCGAGCCGAGCGCGAAGGCCGTCACGGAGCTGGAGAAGCGCGGCGGCGCCGTGCCCGCGCTGCGGAGCGAGGAGGTCCTCTGGACGCACGCGCGCGTGCTGGCGGCCACGGGGTCGGCGGAGGAGGCCGCGACGTACGCGGACAGGGCCGCGGACCTCGTCAGGGCGAAGGCGGAGTCCCTCCCCGACCCGGAGCAGCGGCAGCGGTTCGAGACCGGGGTCAGGCTCTCGCGCGAGATCCTTGCCGGCCTCTAGAACTCGACCCCCGACACCGGATGCGGGACGTACGGCTCCTCGAGCCGCTCGACCTGCTCCTCGGCCAGCGCGAGCGCCTCGGCCGCCAACGCGTCCTCGACGTGCCCGAGCTTCGTCGCGCCGACGATCGGCGCGGTCACGCCCGGCTTCCCCAGGAGCCACGCGAGCGCTACCTGCGCCGGCGGGACGCCGAGCTTCCCGGCCACCTCGCCGAGGCGGTCGACGACCGGCGGGTCGAGGTCGGGCCGGTAGAGCGAGCCCAGGAAGGGATCGGTTCTGGCGCGCGTCGTCGACCCGTCGTCGCGGCTCCGCGCGAGGAGGCCGCGCGCGAGGGGGCTCCAGGGAATCAGGCCGACTCCCTGGTCGAGGCACTGCGGGATCATCTCCCGCTCCTCCTCGCGGTAGATCAGGTTGTAGTGGTTCTGCATCGAGACGAAGGGCGTCGGCGCCAGCCGCTGCGCCTTGGCGAACTGCCAGGCGTACATGCTGCTCGCCCCGAGGTAGCGCGCCTTGCCGGCCTTCACCACGTCGTGCAGCGCCTCCATCGTCTCCTCGATCGGGGTCAGGTGATCCCAACGGTGGATCTGGTAGAGGTCGACGGAGTCGAGCTCGAGCCGCTGCAGCGAGGCGTCGATCGACGCGAGGACGTGCTTGCGCGAGAGGCCGCGCCCGTTCTCGCCCGGCATCGTCCGCCCGTGCACCTTCGTCCCGACGACGTACTCCTCACGCATGCCGAAGAGCTTCCGCAACAGGCGCCCGGTAACGATCTCGCTCTGACCGCCGTTGTAGACGTCGGCGGTATCGAAGAAGGTCACCCCGCCCTCGACCGCGCGCCGCACGATCGGCTCCGCGGCCTCCTCGTCGAGCGCCCACTCGCGGCTCGCGTGGCTGCCGAAGCTCATCATCCCGAGGCAGACGCGCGAGACGCGCAGCCCCGTCCTGCCCAGGTTCACGTACTCCATCGGACCTCCCAACGTCGCCGATTGGAGCGTCCACCGTAGTCGGCGGGGAAGCGCTGGGGCGCCGAGAGCAGCTACCTCAGGCGCGCTCGATCCGGTAGAAGACCTGCCACTGGCCGACGTCCTCCGGGTCGACGCGCTCGTCGCCCGGCCGGTATGCGCCGATCCAGTCGTCGACCCCGCACGAGAACGTGCGGGCGTACGAGCCGAGGTTGTCGTCCGGGTCGAAGGTGTCGCGCTCCATCGCGCGGATGCCGACGGCCAGGTCGTCCTCGACGAAGCCCTCGAAGATCGACTCGCCGATCTCGACGTACTCGCCCGAGGCGATCTTGAAGTGGCCGTGGGCGGGCAGTCTCGTGCGCTCCTCGCGGCCGCCGTTGTCCTCCGTCCGGACGAGGACGTCGAAGTCGATCTCCCCGGCGCCCTTGAACTTCGGATCGCTGTCGTCGACGACGAGGATCCGCTCGAGGACGACGCGGATCTTCCGTCCGCGCACGTCGTGCTCGACCCCGTTCTCGTCGGTCCAGACGGTGGGATCGACCCACTCGACGCCGGCGTCCTCGGCGAGCCCCCTGGCGCGAAGCCGCTCCGTCCGGAGGCGGTGCTCCAGGACCGGTCGCCAGCGGTCGCCCGCCGGCGTGGCCGCGAGCTGGCCGTGGAGCTTGACCACCCGGGTCGTCGCCGGCCGGACGAGCTCGGGCGCGTGGGCGACGTCGATCTCGACGCGGAAGCCCCCGTTCCGGACGGTCGCGCCGGCGCGGAGATGCGTGACGTCGGCGACGTACCGGCTCGGCGCCTTCACGCCGGCGGGGAGCCGGATGCGGAGCGACCCCGCCAGCTTGTCTTCCTGCGCGGGCGGGAGCGGGACGAAGGTGACGCCGCCGACCCGCAGCCGGAGCGTCGCGCCGCCCTGCGCGTGCACGGTCGGCGGCGCGTGCCGCAGGTTGCGGAGGCTGACGACGTCCTCCGGCGCCACGCGCGGGAGGAACAGCTCGGCCTCGGCGTTCTCGGGCATGGTGCCCCAGTCGATCATCAGCTCGTCGAGGAGCCCGGAGGTCTCCGTCCAGCGCGCGGGGTGGAAGACGAACGGGAACGCCCGCCGGACGTTGCGGGCCGCCGCGGGCCTGAGCCGCGGGATCATCGCCGCGTGCGGATGCTTCGCCGCCGCGCCGTGACCGTGGCCGTGCTCGTGGTCGCCGTGGTCGTGGTCATCGTGGTCGTGGTCGTCGTCGCCGGGCGGCGGCATGTCGTGAGGCGTCTGCATCGCGAGCGAGAGGGCCTCCTCGTCGACGAGCCGGGAGAAGCGGAAGCTCGAGACGAAGCCGAGCGGGTCGCCGGCACGCAGCGGCCGCACGAGGCCCGCGCCGCCGCAGCGCGCGCAGAGGAAGTCGTCGTCGACGTCCCCGTGCCCGCAGTTGGCGCATGTGTCGTGATCGTGCCCGGGGCCCGGATCGACGATGTCGACGTCCGGCTCCGCGGGCCGCGAGAGGTCGAGCTCGAACGCCTGCTCGACCGTTCGCGTCCACTCGTCGCCCGGGTTGGCGCTGGAGAGGATCGAGAGGTTCCGCTGCGCCAGGTTGTCGGACGCGCTTGGCGAGGCGCCCGGGTCGGTCGGGTCGAGGTCGTAGCGGATCTCCACGACCATGCACTGGTGGAAGTCCCGCATCAGCGTCTCGAGCGGCTCGAGCACCGGCGCCGCGTACGGGCCGTTCGAGGAGCCGCCCTGGTAGGTGCCCGGCAGGCGCACGTTCGGGTCGTTGAAGTCGAGCCAGGCGCCGAGGTACCAGACGCGCTCGTCCGTCGGCCCCGGCGGGAACGTGTGGACGTT
>Ga0268386_10000659_pt1 | contig 22246 bp, 17 predicted proteins | sample RVTome_15_FD_200260 | JGI IMG/M metagenome (GOLD analysis project Ga0268386, IMG submission 200260) | Soil microbial communities from uranium-contaminated site in the Upper Colorado River Basin, Wyoming, United States - RVT150D86... ...
AAGGAGAATACCAACATATTAACGGCTCAGATCTTCTATCCCATGAACGACGCGAGAACGGCGTTAATTGCTTATCGGGATCTTATGAAGACTGCTCCTGATGAATTATCAGCTTATGGGTTGATAGCAAGTATTCCTCCGGTAGAAGCGTTCCCAGAGGAACTGCATGGAACACCAGTGTGCTTTTTTCTGGCCACCTATGCGGGTAACCACGATGATGGAAGGAAACTACTGGAACCATTCAAAAACATTGGAAATCCTATTATGGCGGTAGTTGATCCTCTACCGTATGAGGAATTGCAGAAAAATTTTGACGCCGGCGTCCCGAAGGGACAACGCTATTATTGGAAACACCATTTGATGAATCAACTTTCAGACGAAGCTATCGATGTGTTTTTGAGTTTTGCAAGGAATAAGAAAGGGCCGCTTAGCTTAGTAGGCTTCGAACCCCTTGGCGGTGCAATATCCAAAGTTCCAAAAGATCACACGGCATTTACAGGTCGCGATGCTAACTTTGCTTTAGGCATCTGGACCGGATGGATGGACCCGTCTGATGATGATGAAATAATTGGTTGGGCCCGGGAATTTTATGAAGCTATGAAACCATTTGCTTCAGGTGGGTACTACTCAAATTATTTTGATAAAGACGACGATTCGGAAATAGCTGATGCTTACGGTAAAAACTACAATCGTTTGCAGCAGGTGAAAAACAAATACGATCCCAACAATTTTTTCAATCAAAATTTTAATATTAAATCCGAAAATTGAAAGGCACCATCACTAAATGAGCCTGGTAGTAGTATGGTTATCCACCTAATACCAGGCTCATAGTTATTTACAGTTATAGATTTCAGCTCATGCTTTTGGGTCCTCTAGTTCTGGTATCATTGGATCCTGCCGTCTTTATCCGATTTGCGGGCTGCCAGCTTCCTGAAGATGAAATACATGGCCAAAAACCATAATATGCCTGCTCCAATTGAGGTATAAAAACCTATATCAGAAGGATTGAATGACCCGTGCCTGCTAAACTTCATAATACCCAAAGTGAAGCCTATGGTTGCAATAATCAGATTAATAATTGCTTTCTTGCTCATAAGATTAAGGAGTTAACATCTTAAAGGGTAATTCTGACATTAAAACAATCAGATGGTATTTTGCTAGTTCTATTATTGTAATAAGCTTCCCAGGCCAATTCACAGGAAGCGAATGATTGGGCAAGCCGTGGTGTTGTATTCCTCGAACAGGAAAGAAATAAATCACTTGCTATACCCTGAAGCACTCCTGAGGTAAATCCTATTGCTCCTCCTATGACAGCACCATTTACCGCTCCGGTAACAGAGCCTACAATCGGCATAACAATTGTTCCACCAGTAGCTCCTGCGTAAAACCCGAAAGCGGCTCCGACTGTTAATCCTATTACACCGTCCATCCAGGCACCCCTCCAATCAACATGGCATCCTGTTGTTCTGCCAAAAGAAAGAGCGCCCCCTAATTTGTCAGATAAGTTGTTCCGGACCATTTGAACACCTCCGTTTTTAAAGAAATCCAGCAGTGTCCCGGAACCTGCGGCTATCTCAAGCAGTATTACTTTATCATTTTCACCCAAATTATTTGCATTCAATACTTTATCTCTAAACATTGCGACAACTTTATATCCCTCAGCTACACTCTCTACTGCCATAATTTCCCCACTTAGTGATTTAATATACATTTTTTGAACTTCATTAAATACCTGGGCGGTATCAATCAGGTTGTTGAGGGTTCCTAGTTCTTTTTCCAGATTTAAATTAGGCGAAAATGGACGCGCCGGATAGTCGTACTTTTGATGCGGCGCTTGAAAGCTGCCAAGGTAACCACTAAAATGATCCTTAGCTGCTTCTGAAATTTTACCTGCCTCAACCCTAATAGTTAATTGTTTCCTGGTCCGTTCTACCACCGATACCAGCTCCAGGGATTCAGTCATACTGAAAGCCCCTTCAAACATTTCCTGAAAACCATCGGAAACCTGGTCATAATCAATCTGGCGGCCCGGATAGGGAGCCGGATCTCCCGGTTGTTCACAGGCAAATTGAAACATTACAAGGGCAAACAGAATAAACAGAATTTTTCTCATAGGTTTAATTATTTATATTGAAAATTTGATTGACAAGCCCAAACTGCCTGATCAGATTACCGGTTCCTGGTTAATGGCTTAAGGAACAGGTCTGATATTGCAGGCAAAAGAAAATGGCAGGCAGACATGGAATATTATCAATTGCCCTCTTGAAATGATCGATATCACAAGTCTACCACGCCATTCCTTTTCCTGTAAACCTAGGTGGTTGGAGTGTCAGGAATTGGTATTTAAGCGTTTAAACCCGGGAATATACTGGCAAAATGAGCATGTGAAGAACCTGAACGAGTAACTGTTGGGGATTGATTACTGGTTGCAGGTTGCAGGTTGCAGGTTGCAGGTTGCAGGTTGCAGGTTGCAGGTGCAAGTTGCTGGGTTGCTAATCAACAGCGCTTTCCGAAATAATCCGGTCGTAGACCTGACGGGCATGGTCATAGGCCAGTCTGGCTTCTTCCAGCTCCCGCTCCGCATAGGTTTTACTCTTTTCCGACCAGCACTGATCGACACCTTTACGGCACCATTCCGCGCTTTTTCGGCTGGCCCGGATAGGCTGGTCATTTACCAATACAAAAACCGGATTGGTATGGGAGGAAGGAAAAATACGGGCAGCTATCCAACTGCTCTCTTCAACAGGTATGTCAAATTTGTAGTTTTTTAATTCCCCGTTCGCACTAAGAGTAATTTGATCAACGGGCTTTCCGTTCTTAACAATTTCAAGCACCACTTCTGATGCACTGTTGACGGCATTTTCGATGCCCCAGGGTACCGGGTCGAAAGGACCTTCCTCTCCGATATACAATTTTTTTATGGTGAGTTGTTCTTCCGTTCCTACCAGGGCGGCTGCATCCACACTAACGGTCACAGTTCCGGGCTGATTAAGCCGTACTTCGCTTTGGTCTTCTCCCATCAGGGTCCCGTTAACCTCAAAATCAATCAAGTGGCTCATGCCATCAGACACATAATTACTGCCATTTTGAATTCCATGGCACCAGCTGTCATAGTCCAGGTCCTCATCCTGGCGCACATAGGACCTCCAAACACCCACCCTGGTTCCGGTGATACAGGGAAAATCCGTTTCACCGCTGATCCTGGTACGGAATCCGCAATTAAGTGTGTGATACCACATATTAAGCTCAGCTACCGGCCAGGTATCGCCGGTGGAAATAAAATCCACTGCAGGAACCTTATTACCTTCAGGGCCATCAACCAGATGAGTGACATCCACCACATACTCATTGGCCCCAATACTATTGTAGGGGGGAATTTCATAATTTGGCAGATCATCGCTATAGGTATTGATCCCGAAACCGGAATGTGCCGGGCCGGTAATAGCTCCCTGCTTTTTGGCCCATTTCAACGTATTCAGACCCAGCGTTGGCCAATGGTCCTTGGATGCACCGCCCGGGTATATCTGATCCTGCAGACGCAGTAGTACCAGGTGACCTGAAACATGGGAACCGAACCCGGAAACTTCCACATCATAACGAATGGTATACGGATATTTGGAGGTAGTATCTGTCATACCTGTGAAAAATTGCTTTTGGTAATCGAATCCCGGTCCCCAGGTAAGCACACTGCCTACTTTCAGGTCTTCGCCCTGAATATACCGGGACATAGCTTCCGGCAAAACGCCTTCCAGGGGGTCAATATAATGTGCGCAGCCTGCCGCATGAATATGGTGGTCCCCAGACCAGTAATTGTAGGCAGAAGGGTCGATCCATCGTTCCAGGTTAAAGGATACGCCTCCTCCCTGATCATTCACCTCTGCCTGCTTTCTTTGTGGAATATATTCCGGTCCCCTCAGGCAGGTGACCGTGTAGGATCCCTCTGGCAGCATTATAGCATCACCGGAAGTGCGGTAGATCTGAGGTTGAAACCACAGATCCGGTGAAACCCGGTTGGTTTGCCCCGGAAAAATATGGCCGTGCTGATCCTTTATGATCAGACCGGCCATCAGATCTTCGCCGGTAGCATCGGTAATTTGTTCGATTTCCAGTGGATAAGTGTCCAGAATATTGAAAAGAATCGGCAGGTCACTGCGGAACCCGATATCCTGGGTACCCTGGCCCACATCGAAACTCAGGGTGGCTTCCCGCTTTCCGGTTTCATTGCAGGTTACAAACACCACGCCGTAATTGACTTCAAGACCGGTGAGGTTTTGTTTTGATGGCGAGTGCAGCCAACTGCCCCCCGGCATATATACCCTGAAGTGAAACAGGTCACTGCTTTGGTGGTCAATCTGAGCATGAGTATGGTCTGGCTCCCGGTTTGAGTATGGAGATTCATCCGAGCTTAACCTTAAACGGCTGGTGACGCCCGCCTCATTGATGATCTTTACCAGAAACATCTGCGGGTGATCGACATAGAGTTTGGCGGCGGCGGGGCCCTGCATGGACTTTACCCGTGACTCGGGATTGATCATAACACTGGCCAGGCAAAAGGGATCCAGTAACTGCTGGATCTCCGCCACCGGACTGTTGGCGGAATCGGCGGTGAGCCGGTGAAGCTGCTCAACGGTGGAGGCCGGTAAGGGAGCGCCCAGATACTCCAGTTTTCTTACCAGACGGTTTACATGCTTGGCCAGTGGTTGAAAATCAACATCTTCCAATATATCAGGCTTTGAGCCGGTGCTGAAATTTTGAGCATCCTTACCCTGCTGGCAACCTGCTAATACCAACAACCAGCATACCAGTGAAGTTAGAACATAGCGCATGACCTTGATTTTTAATGATGTAACCAACTACAATATGGTCATCATATTCAATACTGTCAATTGAATATAGACAGTATTTTTCCTTATCTTAGTAAAAACAAACTCCAAACATATGAAACTGCTTTTCACTGGTATTTTAATGTTAGGCCTAATTCCCGTTTCCGGTCAGGAATGGACTGTATTGTTCGATGGAAAAGATATGGATGGCTGGGAGCACGTGGGCGAAGGGGAATTTATCATTGAGGATGGTATGTTAAAGACAGTTGGGGGAATGGGCCTGCTGTGGTATACTCCGCAAAAATTTGAAAATGTAAAGATCAGGGTGGTTTACAAAGGCGCCGACACCAGCAATGCCGGTGTATTTATCCGGATTCCGGAAGAGCCCACTGAGCCCTGGATGCCGGTAAACCGGGGATTCGAGGTGCAGATTGCCGACAATGGAGATGCTCATCATCGGACAGGTGTGCTATATTCATTTACCGAAGCTAAGGCTGCACCTGCAAAATCAGGCTGGAATGAATTGGAAATTACCTTAAAAGGCGATCAGACCATGGTAAAAGTCAACGGAGTGCTGGTTACCGATTTTAAGGAAGGAGACCCTGTGCCTTCGAAAGTTGAAGACCACGAGCCGGACAGAGGGCCCAGGCCCAGTTCTGGTTATATCGGTTTGCAGAACCACGGTGATAAGGATGTGATTTATTTTAAGGAGGTAAGTGTGGCGGAGTTATAGTTTGACAGCAAGAGCATACAGCAACAGCATACAGGTGATGCGCAAGCAATTCGCCAATTACACTGCCTCCAAATTGGCTCAACTGTTTATAACGTCCGCCATGGAATAAGTCAGCTTGTTGTCATCCAGTCCCATTAAATGAAGCAGGGTGACATGCACATCTCTGATGGGATGTACAACTTCCACAGCATTTTCCCCTATTTCATCAGTAGCGCCTATATGAAAATTATAGTCCTATCATGACCGGCCAGGGCAAATTATATATCAGGATCAATCAAAATGACAACGTAGCAATCGCTACCGGTACCCAAGGTTTAACCGCAGGTTTCCAGATGGAAAATGGTGTGGTGGTCAAACAGGCCGTGCCAATGGGCCACAAGGTAGCATTGGCAGATATTGGGAAAGGTAAACCAATTTTCAGGTATGGAGTTCCTATTGGTTGTGCTAAAAGCGACCTTGAGGCGGGGGAGTGGGTCAATGAAACTAAAATGGCCCTAATTGAGCCTCCTGATCTCGATGCCTTACCTTATCCTGACCTTGAAAGAATGTCCCCGGCAGCACTGGAAGGGTACACCTTCGAAGGATATCGAAATGCGGATGGCAGCACAGGCACCAAAAATGTGCTGGCAATTACTACCAGTGTTCAGTGTGTAGCAGGCCTGGCGGAACATCTGGCGGCCAGGATCACACTTGAGTTACTGCCCCAATTCCCCAACGTCGACGGTGTGGTAGCGATAAACCATGCTTATGGTTGTGGTATTGCCATGGATACACCCCTGGCCGAGATCCCTATTCGCACCCTGCAGAACATTTTAAAGAATCCGAACTTTGGGAACCAGGTGATGATCCTGGGGCTGGGCTGTGAAAAACTGCGCCCGGAACAACTGATTACGGAAGTTTTGGGACCGGCAAATCAAAGTATCATGTATATGCAGGATACCGGCTTAAGCGGATTTGGGGAAATGGTAGCCCGTGGTATGAGCATAGCGGGAGAGCACCTTAAAATGCTTAATGGCAGGAAAAGGGAAACCTGCGCTGCCAGCGAACTGGTAGTGGGCATGCAATGCGGCGGCAGTGATGGATTATCAGGGATAACCGGAAATCCTGTGGCAGGTTATGCAGCGGACCTGGTGGTAAGGGCAGGGGGAAGCGTGATGTTTTCAGAAGTAACAGAAGTCAGAGATGCCATACACCTGTTAACAGCAAGGGCAGCAGATCAGCAGGTACGACTATCCCTGATCGAGCAAATGAAGTGGTATGATGACTATCTCAGGTGTGGACAAGCAGACCGCAGCGCTAATCCTACTCCTGGAAATCGACGGGGAGGACTGAGCAACGTGGTGGAAAAGGCCATGGGATCTGTGGTCAAATCCGGTACCAGCGCTATTGTTGATGTTATACCGCCTGGAGAAAAACTAAAGAAAAGAGGGCTTTCTTTTGCAGCTACCCCCGCCAGTGACTTTGTTTGCGGGACCCTTCAGCTGGCCGCTGGCATGAACATGCATGTATTTATTACCGGCAGGGGAACACCCTACGGATTATCCATGGTTCCGGTAATCAAGGTCAGCACTAATTCAATGCTAAGCAGTCGATGGCATGATTTGATCGATATTGATGCCGGGCCGGTTGCCACCGGAGAAAAGTCGGTGGAAGAGATGGGCTGGAAACTTTTCAACTATATTCTTGAGGTGGCCAGCGGCAGGGAACAGGTAGCCTGCGACCGCCTGGGACTGAATAATGACCTGGTACTGTTTAATCCGGGACCCATAACTTAATTACGAAGTTGAAGTACGATATTTCATTGATGTTTAAATATTGAAATTCAATCTTCTTTCTATTATATTAACCTTAAGTTACTGACGTTCTTTGACATATTAATCTCAACCTGCCAGGATATTTCCCATCTACCAATATGTATTTAAACACTTCACCTCAAAATCCTAGACAGTATGAAACCTTTAATTAACCAAAATTTCATCCGTGGCTTACTAAATGCTCCTATTTTGCTGCTTGTTTTAATGAGCAGTTGTGGGGACGATGATAATGAAAGTCCAGCCGTTACCAGTGTGACCATAACCTCTATGGTACCACAGTCACCAGCAAATTTGGTATTTTATCAAACAGCAGCTGAAAATGACCGGGTTACAATAACTTATAATTACAATATTGTGCCTGCTGATGGGGGACGAATTTGGGTACAGCCTTATACAAATGGCTCATTATCAGATGATTATCTATATTCGCAATCGTCGGTATACCAGGGCTCGGGCAACAGAACCGTCATAATCTCTATTGACCAGGGTTCCAATACCGAAGTCAATGTGGACCAATTGCGGGTTATTATCACCGACCCTGACCAGACTATGGACCTGTTCGAGGATTTCATAGATGTAGACTACACATTTACTAATTGAAATAGCCCGGATCTTTTGAGAGACCTTTTAAGTTTAGACTTTTCATTGTTGGAATCAGTATATTGAGACTATTCGTCAACAAATCTCAACAATGAAAAATTACCAGATCAATTCAAGTTCGCGCAGATCATTTTTTAAAAAAGCCTTTGCCGGCGCTGCTGCCGGAACCCTGGGATTGCCGGTAATGGCAAAGTCCGTGGAGGATTCTTTTTCCGGTGGTAAAGAAGGTGAAATTAAGATCACCAAACTGGAAACCTTTAAGGTGCAGCCCCGGTTTTTGTTCCTTAAAATCCATACCGACTCCGGGATCACCGGATTGGGTGAGCCCATTACCGAAGGCCGGGCTGATACCTGTGCCGCAGCAGTACAGGAAATTGCGCCTTACCTGGTGGGCAAAGACCCCAGGAGGGTAATGCATCACTGGCAGGCCATATACCGCCATACCTTTTACCGGGGAGGCCCCGTGCTGACCAGCGCCCTCAGCGGCATTGAGCAGGCGCTTTGGGATATTAAGGGCAAAGCCCTGGGAGTGCCCATTTATGAGTTGCTGGGCGGGTCCACCCGTGATCGCATCAGGGTTTACGCCCATGCCAGGACCCCTGAAAGGATCAGGGAGGCCAAAACAGAGGGCTATACGGCCTTTAAGACCGGGGTTAAGAATGCCCCGCAGTCAGGAGTGATAGCCAATCCCAGGTTCATAGAGGAAGCAATCCAGGCTTTTGCTGACCTTCGGGATGCTGTGGGTAATGATGGGGATATAGGAATAGATTTTCACGGGGCTATTTCACCTCAAAATGCGGCCTTGCTGATTCATGGACTGGAACCCTACCAACCTTTCTTTATTGAAGAACCGGTCAACTGTCAGAATGTGGATGTTATGGCCGAACTGGCCAAAGAAACCCATTTGCCCATCGCTACCGGTGAAAGGATCTTTACCAAATGGGGTTTCCGCGAAATCCTGGAAAAAGGCGCTGCCAGCATTCTGCAGCCTGACCTGTGTCATGCTGGAGGAATATTTGAAGGACGAATAATAGCCGGTATGGCAGAAGCCTACTATGCGTCTGTGGCCCCTCACAATCCATTAGGTCCTATCTCGCTGGCCGCCGGACTGCAGCTGGCCGCAAGCATTCCAAATTTCTTATGCCAGGAGCAGGTGACACTGGGTGAGGGTTATCTCAAAGAACCCTTTAAGGTATCGGATGGACACGTACCACTTCCCACAAAACCGGGGTTAGGGATTGAACTGGATGAGGATGCCCTGGCCGACAAACTAGGACATGAGTGGAGGAATCCTGAGACTTATCTGGATTCTGATGGTTCGGTGGTGGATTGGTAGTTGGGGTTGCGGGTTGCGGGGGGCGGTTTGCTGGTGGCTATTTGGGTTTGATTTTTGGATTTTGCGGCAGTTCTATTCGGCCGCGTACGAAAAGCCAATATTCCTGCTTTTCATTATATTAGCGATTGTAGCGGTGCAAATCTGCCGGTCCTCCGATTTGGATCCGGTTGCATCGTTAAGAAATGAATAGTCCATGCACATAATTGAACGCCGGGAATTCATAACCTGCTTGACGGGTCTGGTTTCTCTTGGTTTTAATTTTCCCTTTTCGTCCCGGGGTGAAATCCTGCCGGTGAAATCCGCTAAACGTGATCTGGTTATCGAATGGAATGCGCATTTATTTAGTTCCGATACCGATAAGTATCCCTTTCATCCCGGGGCCACCTACCAGCCCGATCCCGCTAATTATCCGGCTGATCCGTTGGCAAAATACCTGCAGCATCTGGATGACCTGGGCATTGATAAGGCTGTGGTGGTTCATCCGGAACCTTACGGCGATGACCATTCCCTGATCCTGGATGCCTTAAAACAAAGTCCCGATCGCCTGAAAGGGACCAGCCTGTTTTATCCGGAGGATACCGGCGCTCCAGGAAAAATGCTGGCCCTGGTAAATGAAAACCCCAATATCGTTTCCACCCGCTTTCATGCTCACCGGGGTAAGGAAACTTACCTTAAATCATTCAGCGATCCCGGTGTTCGTGCTTTATGGAAGCAGGCAGTAGACCTCAATATGATCATAGAACTGCATATTGGGCCCAACTATGCCAAAAGTGCATCGGATGCCATCAGGCAATTTCCAGGTTGTAAAGTATTGATTGATCACCTGGCCGAACCCCATATGGGCAATGCGGTGGAATTTGCGGATGTACTGCGGATGGCTGACCTTCCCAATGTCTATATGAAATTTTCGGGATTGGCGCATTTCGCCGAGAATGGACCGGAATTTTTAAGCGCCAGGACTTTTACCAGCCAGGTAATAAGTGCTTTTGGACCGGACCGGATGGTAATGGGAGGAGTTGAGCCGCGGACAGTAGATTTGCATATGGAGGAGTATTCCAATGCTGACAGGGCCAAAGTAAAAGGGTTAAACCTTCAACAGCTGCTTAACTGGTATTAAAATTGAGTCCGTGAGTGAGTATCTTCGTGTTTAATTCTGAATCCTAATCTTTGATTACCTAGAAATGAACTTATCCCTTAATGAAATCAGAAAAGCCCTTGGCGACGGGCTATTATCTTTCCCGGTCACCGATCTGGATCAGAACGACCGGTTCAATCCGGACACGTTTGAAAACAGGGTTGCCTGGTTTCTGGAACATAAAGTATCAGCGATTTTTGTGGCCGGTGGCACCGGTGAGTTTTTCTCGCTTTCCAGGGATGAATACCGGCAAATCGTTGACGTTTCCGGAAAAGTCGTTTCCGGGACCAACGTACCCCTGGTGTCCAGTGTTGGACGTAGTATTCCTGAAGCCATTGAGTTTGCCAATATAGCAGAATCGGCCGGAGTCGATGCTTTATTGCTGATGCCTCCATACCTTACAGAAGCTCCCCAGTACGGAACATACCAATATGCCAGGAAGATCATGGACAATACCGGGCTGCCGGTAATTTACTATAACAGGGCTAATGGCACCCTTAAAACTGAATATCTTGAACGACTGGCGGATGAATGCCAGAATTTTATCGGGTTGAAAGACGGCACCGGCCAGCTTCACGAACTCAATGACATTATCAAATCCATAGGTGACAGGCTGGTCTACATTGGAGGGGTCCCCACCGCTGAGATCATTGCCGAGGCCTACATGTCGATAGGAGTGAACACCTATTCATCGGCTGTTTTTAATTTTGTTCCGGAGTTAGCCAATAAATTTTATGCGGCGCTACAATCCGCAAATAAGCAGGTAGTGGCAAAAATACTTAAGCAGTTTTTTATTCCTTTCGTCAGGCTACGAAATAAAAACAAGGGATACGCAGTAAGCCTGATCAAGGCAGGAGCGGAGCTAATAGGTAAAGGGGCTGGCAATGTACGTTACCCGCTTCAGATGCCTAATGAAAATGAGGTTAAAGAACTAAGACAAATTATCGATAGGGTGAGTGTACTGGTATGAACATTATGTTCATAAAGTTCTCACCTGGTCTCTATGCTCAGGGTCCCTACCACAGGCAGTACAATCTGAGAGGGATAATCCCCGGAGTGATGAATGATATTATGGGCCACCACGCCTTCAGACTCATTGTAATTATCACCACCGGTGTTCAGATTTCTGGCAAATCGGGGGAAATTACTGCTGGACACTTCTACCCTGATCCTGTGCCCTTTTTCAAAATAATTGCTGGTGGACATGGGGCTCAACTCCAGTTTATATACCTGACCTTCTTCCATGAATACTTCCTTATCATAACCCTCACGATATCTGGCCCGCTGTATGGTTTCATCCAGGTTATATGCGGCACCGTCAGGATACACATCCAGCAGTTTGATGGTAAAATCTGTATCTTTTGTATCAGATGATACATATAAAGTAGTTTCAATGAAGCCACTGATCTCAACCCCTTGTTCCAGCGGTTCTGAAGTATACACCAGGATATCCTGCCGCGTTTCCAGCTGTTGTTGGTCAAAAGAGCCGCCTTCCAGGGCATTGCCCATACAACAAACACCCCCGCCATGCGAGGGCACCGGATTGAACGGATCATAGGTAAATGAATCGGAATGGTCATTTTCAGCGGGCTGCAAATTAAGTTTCCCGTCACCAAACAAGCTGTTGGCGTTTCCATCGCTGTCAAGATAGAGGGTAATACTTTGAATGTTTTGTGGGGGCCAGGTATCCGAAGTCTGCCATTTATTACTGCCCATAGTGAAGTACTGTACCCTGGGCAGTTTTTCCAGTGCTCCGTTTTCCATACCCTTCAGCCAGTAATCAAACCAGCTATAGATCATTGCATCATAGTCCAGCCTGGCGTCGCCCATATTTCGTTCGCCTACGATGGTATTTTCTGTAGCCTGAGTGAACCGGCAATGAAGTGTGGGAGCTATCACCAAATATTGATTATCGGCAATTTCCGGGTCCTCAATATTCTTCCTGATGTGATTGAATAGTTCCAGGTTGGGACTGGTAGCCACGTCGTACCAGGAAACAAACCAGAAGCCCGGCACTCCAAAGTCCATATTATCATGATATAACCCACCTTCGAACCAGGCCGTGTGGTTGGGTTTCCGTCGTACCAGGTTTTCAAAGACCCCTATAGGACCATTCTGGTTTTTGATAATGTCCTGAATAGGTAAATGTTGAAACCCTTCTGACCAGTTGACTTCAGGATATTCCGGGGCCATGTCATAGAAGTGCTGGATACGCAAAAGATCCTGTTGACTGAGATTCTCCGGCAGTAACGGTTTGGCCTGGTCATGCTGGGTGCTGTAAAGCCATGAGAAGAACAACAATTGTTCCACACCGCCGCGGTACCAGTTACCCTGTTCATAATACTTTCCTACACGTCCCACACCGGCCCCGTATCCCTGCGCCACCATGGTGGTGTGAGCAGGATGATCCAGCGCGGCCACTGCCATCTGCCACTCCGCGGTGGAGGAACAGCCCAGTGTTCCGACCTTGCCGTTGCTCCATGATTGTTCCGCTATCCAGCTGAAGGCATCCTCCCCGTCAGTTAGTGGCGTTCCCAAAATATCCCAATCACCTTCAGAGAAAAACCGCCCTCGTTCGTTTTGTACCACATAGGCATAGCCTCTTTTTACTGCTTCATAGGCCTGTTCATAGGTTCTAAACTGGATCTCACCGTCACCCCATGAGTTAAAATTGTAAGGTGTTCGGGAAAAGATGACCGGAACTTTATCATCAGTCTTAGGCCGGTAAATATCCGTGGCTAACCGAACATCGTCCCGCATAGGCATCATGACTTTCTGCTCAATAATTGCTATGTTCTGTAACTTTTCCAGTACTGCTTGTGCAATAGCGGTGTTAATCATCTGAGATAGCACCAGGGTTATGAAAAGGGGTTTTAGAGTGCCCATGGATCGGAAGATTTATAATGCCATAAGTTGACTTAAATTAAATTAAAATAAGGAAAAAAAGAATGGGAAGGCAGGTTATAGTCTATGCGCCAATAGTTCAGCTCTTAACCTGTAGATCGTGTTCTATTTCCAGGAATTGTGTCAACTGCCTCCTTATAAAACTGTAATTCCAAATTGACAAGCCACTATATATTCCGGAATAATCAAACCCGGGCAAAATAAAAATTGATTAAATTGGGTGGTTCACATTCATTTAGCTTACCAAATACACAACCATGAGAATTAAGTTCCTTCCAATATTAATAGCCATTGCCCTGGTCTCAACCCTGGCTTATTCACAAAAAAACGCCCCCGACCCCAAGAGGTTTGATGATACCGTTTTTGAATATGAAACCGCTGACAAGCAACAACCATTCCCGGAAGGTGCGGTATTGTTTGTGGGCAGCTCATCGGTGCGAATGTGGAAAACATTGGATGAAGATTTTCCCCAGGTAAAAGCGGTAAACCGGGGATTTGGCGGATCACAATTCTCTGACCTTCTTTATTACCTGGACCGGCTGGTTACCTGTTACCAGCCCTCCAAGATCTTCATTTACGAAGGAGACAACGACATTGCTTCGGGCAAAAAGGCTGAAAACATACTGAATGATGCCAAACAGGTAAGGGAAAATATTGCAAAAGCGCTGCCGGGAGTACCGGTTTATTTTATTGCAGCCAAACCCAGCGTGGCCCGCTGGAAACTGCGGAAAAAGTACGGCGAGTTAAACAGTCTGCTGGCCATCTACGCCAATGATACTCCCTATACAGGATTTGTAAATGTATGGGACCCCGCACTTGATGACAATGGTGAAGTGCGAACTGATATTTTCCTGGAAGACAACCTTCATATGAATGAGAAGGGATATGCGATCTGGAAGAAGGCGATAGAACCGTTTCTGTAGCAGATAGTCGATAGTCGATAACAGATAGTCGATAGTCGATAGTCGATGGCAGATAATCGATAGTCGATAACAGATAGTCGATAGTCGATAGTCGATAGCAGATAGTCGATGGCAGATAGTCGATGGCAGATAGTCGATAGTAGATAGCAGATAGTCGATAGTCGATAGTCGATAGTAGATTCAATTGCCTTCTACCAGGAACTCCGCCAGATCGCCTGCCAGCTGATCGCCCATGTTTGAATTGGTAAATACCACATATCCCATGTTCAGGTCCTGGTAAACCTCAAAAAGACATTTGAAATCGCCGTTATTTCCTCCGTGTCCGATCACTTTGCCGTTAGGTGATTCCCGCACATGGACACCTAATCCAGCGCCTTCCCGGTAATTCGGATCATTCCAGTATTCACTGTCAGATTCAGTATGTATTTTAGCCAGTTCCTCATATGTTTTTGGTTCCAGGCCCTGCTGGTTTAGTAATGCAATGGCAAATTGGGAGAAAGCCTTTGATTCGGTGTGCATGCTATGAGCCATACCTGGTTCCTGGGGTATGGACCAGTAGGTAGGATGGCTTCCCAGATGACCTATGGCGGCCACCTCCCGCAGTTCCGGGCTGTCCTTAAATTCCATATGGTACAATCCCAATGGGTCAATCAGTTCTTCATCCAACAGTTGCTCCACTGGTTTCCCCGTAATCTCCACCACCACTCGTTTAAGGTATTCAAAGCCCTCTCCCGAATAACCGTATTCAGATCCGGGAGTATTGATGAGCGGCACCCCCCAGTTAGGCAGACCGCTGCGGTGTATCAGCACATGCCTGGCGGTCATCTTCTTATATTCAGGGGTTTCCTCCAGGGCTTCAAAAGGCAAATACTCATATAGTGGTTTGTCCAGGTCAATGATACCCTTCTCTGCCAAACGCAGTACCACAAACCCGAAAACAGGCTTGGTAATCGAAGCTGCCTCAAACAAGGTTTCTTCGGTAACCGGTTCTTCTGTAGTTGCGTCCTTTACCCCATATGTTTTATGGTACACGATCTCATTTTCCCTGATCAGGGCCAGAGAAACTCCGGGAATGGAATAAAACTCCTGGTAGGCTTCAATAAACGAGTCCACGGCTTCAACCTGATCAGCATCGAACCTGTGCAAAACACCCTGGTTAACCTTGAAGTCAGGTCCGGTTATTTGTTTGGGAGCCAGGTCAGGAAGGTTATTGGATTCACCATATTTAATGCTGACCTTTTTAGCTGGATTCGGAGCTATACGGTAAAAGTCATTTCCTACCATCATCAGATCCGTAGGGATGTCTAGCATATAATCGCCAGCCGGTAAACTCATTGTATAAGTCCCCAGTGAGTCAATGGAGGTCTGGAGGTAGAATTGCGAATTATAAGCGTCGGTAAATCGTACCGGCAGGTTGAAGGGATTTGCAATAAATCCGGACGTTTCCAATTTTCCCTGGACAGAAACTATTTTAGTGTCAGGTTGTACCAGTACCAAGTCGCCGCAATTGTTGGGACTGGATATTTTTTGGGTATTTTTTCCCCACGACACCCATGAGAAACTCTTGTCAGCATCCATGTCTTCCACACCCAGGTCGAAAGCCATTAGTATGCCGGGTTGAAGTTTTATGTCCGGTTCTATACGCCATTCATAGATTCTGCCGGTGGACGTTACTTTCGATATTACCTCAATCCCTTCCCAGGATAAGTCAAACCCGAACGACATTTTCTCGTCAGCATACAAAGCATGTTGGGATATTTCAGAAACCGATTTTCGATGATTAGGGTCCAAATATACTTCCATGCCATCGTGAGTATCCCAATTAACGTTACCGGAGGGATCCAACACCATTGACTGGTCAGTGATTTCTACCGCGATGAATATTGCATTACTCTCCTGATTGAATCCAATACGAAAATGAGCATTGAAATCGGTACCTCCTTCGGCAGCTACTCCTGCACCAAGTTGGGTTATGGGGTACCTGATCATCCCATCGGGCCAGTCGTTCAGGTCTCCATCAACCGTAATATTGCTTATAGGATATGCATACGCCAGGGCGCCATTGTGGGCAAATCCCGAATGTGGCAATACCAGCAAGCTGATATAAAACCATAGCGTAAGTATTAGTTTCATAGGGTTCATTTGGTTAGTAGTTATTATTATTCTCCTCTGAATGACCTGACCATATGCTAAAAGGTTGCACGTGGTCATTGTTATACGTATAATATTGTTGGGAAATAGGTGATTAATGCAGAACTTAAGCCTAAAATCATCTCAAATTATGAAATCGTTTCTAAATGCAATGCCATATACCCTGCTGGCTTCATTCTTTTTTTATGCCTGTGGTCCGTCATCCAGTCAGGAGACAGACCAGGGAACTGGAGAAGCTGTGGAAGTTATAGAAGAAGTATCCATCAGGGGAGAGGAGGTTTCTTATACTGCTGATACCACAAACCTGAGAGGGTACATCGTCTATGACCAGAACCAGGAAGGGAAACGACCGGGTGTGATCGTGGTTCATGAGTGGTGGGGTCACAACCAGTATGTGCGCGAAAGAGCGGATATGCTGGCAGAACTTGGCTATACCGCCCTGGCATTGGACATGTTTGGCGATGGTGTGCTGGCTGAACACCCCGATGATGCCGGTAAATTAGCGAATATGATCATGAGTAACCTGGATATGGGCATGGCACGATTTGATGCCGCCATGGATCTGCTCAAGGCACATCCTACGGTGGATCCGGAAAAAATTGCCGCTATTGGTTACTGTTTTGGCGGGTCGGTGGTGCTGACAATGGCCAATTCAGGTAGAGACCTTGATGCGGTGGCCGCCTTTCACAGCGGGGTCCAACTGCCGGTGATGCCCGGGGAAGATTTAAAAGCCAAGGTATTGGTGTGCAATGGCGCTGATGATCCGTTTATATCACAGGAGTCGGTAACAGCCTTTAAAGTAACCATGGACGCCGCCGGGGCGGATTACCAGTATATCGCTTACCCTGGAGCGGTACATGCATTTACCAGCAAATATGCGGATGAAACTGGAGAAAAATTTGACATGCCCCTGAAATATCAGAAAGAGGCGGACGAAGCATCCTGGGAGGAATTACAGCAGTTGTTGGAAAGTGTTTTTTAAATTGGTTAAGGAATCTCAAAAGTTGACACTGCAATTGAGTAACTTGTGTCTACAACTGTAACGGTAAAATTTAATGAGAACTTATAAGCATTTTCAACAAAAGATCTCCAGAAGTCTTAATACCATGGAAGCTAAAATCTCCTACCTGCATGATGGAGTTAAGGGTCTGAGTGAGGCACTGAAAGAATTCCAAACCGAGTTTACGGATTTCATGGTATTTACTGCTGACAATTATACTGATCATGAGAAAAGGATCCGTGAGTTGGAAAAGAAAATCTCCTGACGGTCAGGACTCATTTGATCTACTCAGCAATACCACCTGATCGCTGTTGGGATTACGCAAAGGCCAACCTAAGGATCGTACCTCGTTACCGTCAACTGATTGAATAGTCCCATCTTGTAAAACTCCCCCGCTAAGCGGATCATACCATTTAACCTCGAACCTTCCTTCAACTGATTTCAAATCAATAGAATAGTGCCCCGGGCCTGGCAGGTAGATGGCATAGATCTCACCTGCCTTGCCCAGGCAGTAGGCGTTTGAGGAATTGATCAACTGTGGCAATGGTTCCATTTCCCAATAGGGGAGGTGACTGTTAAAGAAATCCAGGGCATATTTGGTCAATTCCCACAAACGGTCCCGGGTGCGCCAGTCCTCCGTAGTGAGGTCGTTGTGTTCATTATTAGCTCCAAAGTACCACTCAACCCCGGCAGCTCCGGACAATAAAGTCCCCCACAACACATAACGCCTTAAACTTTCATGACCGGGATCATCAGCGTCCTGTTTAGCCCCGGTATCCCACTGACCAATTTCATCCATAGTAATTATCCAGCGATGACCGGCATCTGTGGATTTTTGCCGCCATTCCCTTACTACTGCAGCTGCATTTTCCCTTTGACCAACCTGCAGGGACAGGCCGTCGAGTTCATCAAATCCCAGTATCTGGTCCAGCACATCAGCCCTGGGCGGGTCATGTGAATGGGTGTGCAGCAGCACCGGATGATTGTAGGGGTCATTGGCTTTCAGGTAGCTGATCATATCCCTTCTTTGCCGGTGGTCCTGGGCCACCGGGCTAAAATCAGCAGGACCGTTCTCTTCGCCGACATTCCATTTTAACCCATTATGATGTCCGAATCGTGCAATCATTTCATTCAAGTACAATTTTCTCAAGGGACCGGTATCCCCGTTATCCAACATGGTTTCATTTTCAGTTTCCTGCAACACCACGTGCAGCATTATTCCCTTTGACTGCATGTGATTGAATAGTACTTCCCATTGTTCGAGTTTACTTACGTCGAACCGGGTAAAATCATCGGGCTTCACATAGGGCCATACATCCTTGCCATCACCATTAATATTGTTTACCAGGAAATAGACTACATTCATACCTTTGGAAGCCAGGTAATTGATGGCCCCTATGATGGACTTTCCCTTACCCTGCTGCCAACTGGGATCTCCTGGCAGCCAATCTCTAATATGATCATTATAATGATGAACCTCAGTAGTAGTGGAAGCTTCACCATCTCTGGAGGAAGCCTGCATACGGTAAGTGCCATCGAAATCCCGGTAGGCCAGAAAATTCTCCGGGCTGTCCGCACCACCTTTTAACCAGTATCGCTGTGATTCCAGAAAACGAAAATAACCGTCAGTTGCCTCAATTCGTCCGAATGCCCTGAAGTCAGGGTCATCGGCGTCGGTAGGGGTAACCATGAATGGACCGTTGTCTTTAGCAAGAGCCCGCCTGCCGGACGGCCAGGCAACAGCAAGAGCAGGGTTGGGGTCATCAGAAAGGGCAACGCTGTCTCCCTGATACAATACAGCCTGGTAATGCCATAAACCTGGTCTGTCTGGGGTAAAACGTACCTTCCAGACATTGCCTGCATCAGCACCGGTTTCGGCTGCCTGGCCATCTGCAGCATAAAATCCTCTAATATTATACTGAATATCAGCATGTTTAAATGATACATTCAAGTGATAATTTAAAAATGGGTTATCCGCAGCAGTTTCATTGGTTTCAGGCCCAATAAAAGACAATTCAAGCATGTGCCACTGCGAGTAAACAGGGGTTTTGTCGATCTCATGCTGTTGGGCCTTCAGGCTCTTTCGGGGCAGCTTCAAACGTTCTATGGTGGCTAATTCCGGTCCGCCGCCCCGGTTGCCGCTGCCGGAAGCGATATAAACATAGTCGTCCACCACCGCAAAGCCTGAGCCATGCCTGCCTTCAACCAGTGAAGGCCAGCTGATCCATTGACCTGTGCTGCCGTTAAAGGCCTCAACCTGGCTGTGCGCCGCTTTCTGGACAGCGCTTTCTCCTCCACCAATGATCAGTTCATCGTTCCAGCTAAAAGTGGCGGTTCCTGCCCTCATGGTAGGGATGGCCTGGTTATTGGTCACAGGAAGCCATTGTTCCGTAGTAAAATCAAAAATATTGCCGTGCAGAATGGTGCGGCTCATGTCTTCCCCGGTGGCCCTGGAAGAAACCCTCCCGGCGAATGCATAGAGCTTATTATCTATTACTGCAGCCTGGAAATGGTCCCGGGCATTGGGAGCATCCGGTAATACCCTCCATTCACCGGTTTGGGGATCGTACTCATCCAGCCAGGGTTTAAACCCATCCATATGGCCATTGGTAATGCCACCAACCATATAAATCTTCTGGTTATGATAGACTACCCCGGCTCCTCCACGCCGCCGGTCTTCCGGTATTTCATGACTGTATTCATACTCATCTCTGTCAGGATAATAGATCAATACGCGGTCAAGAGGGATTTCTGCAGGCCACTGACCGGTCATAGCGCCCATCAGGTATATGGCATCATCAACCACCACCGGTTGAAAATGGTGCAATTCAATAGGAGTGGGTGATTTGGCGGTCCAGGTGTTGGTCCGGGGATCAAATACATCGGTGGGGTTTATGCGCCTGCCCCCAATCAGGTAAATTTTTCCATTATGCGCCACAAAAGCTGCTTCATGGCGTGCAGTGGGAGCGCCGGTAGCATTGATGGTTTCCCATTTCCAGTTACTTTGATCCAGATTGCCACAACTATTGATTGCCGATACCAACAAAGCAACCACGACAATAATTGACCCCTTTTTTAGATAATTCATGATTTTAAGATAGCGCAACAGTTTTAGAAAGTGCAAAAGTGTCCACTAAATTTAATTTATATATTGATCCATTGGACCAGGCAACTGTTTACCTTGTTGGAGGGTTCTATAGACAAAGAGGTAACTTGAAAGAAGTGATCATAAGCGAAGAAGAACTAGTTAGAAGGTGTATTGCAAATGACCGTCATGCACAAGAGTTCCTCTTCAGTAAATACTACAATGATCTTTATCTGATTGCCATGCGCTACCTGGCTGACCATCATCTCGCGGAAGATGCTATTATTCAAGCTTTTACCAGGGTGTTTAAAAAACTGCCAAGCTACTCCTATCAGGGACCAGGCAGCCTGGGAAAGTGGGTACGAACCATTTTAATAAATGAATCCATCCGATTACTAAGAAAAAGCACAACCGTCCAATTCAGTGAAGATCTGAACTATCTGGAAATTGAAAACTCAGAAGTAAGCGGATTGCAAAATCTGCAGGCAGCAGACATTATGAGGATGGTAGAGAAACTTCCAGCCGGATACCGAACAGTATTTAATCTATATGTGGTGGAAGGCTTTGCACATAAGGAAATTGCAAAGATGCTGGGCATCAGTGAAAACACCTCGAAATCACAATTGAAAAAAGCCCGCCACCAGTTAATGAACAAATTAACCGAAGCAAGGAACTATGGAACCACATGATTTCGATAAGCTTATAAAAAGCAGGGTACAGCAAGCCAACGACATTTACCAAAAGGAAATGGAGGCTGCAAAACCGTTCGTCTGGTCTGCGGTTCAGAATAACCTGAGCAGAACGAACCATATCACCCGATGGCATCTGGTGGCAGCTGTGATGTTGATAGTGATGGTTTTTACTTTGGTGTTTCACAGTAGTCAGCAAAAACATCGGCAAGCACTGGACCTTCTGTATACCAAAATGGATCAGCTTCAGGAGCATTACCATGATCAGACAAATCTTCTACAGAGAAAAGAAATGCAACTGGATTCAGTAAGGGATCAACTGAACCAGGTGGTGCTTCACACAGAAAATTTACCGGAGATTCCAAAAAGCCCAGGTGAACGCCCGATGCCAAAGGCTGACACCGTTTTTATAAGGCAAATTGAATATATAACTGCTGAACCAGAACTTGAAGTGGCAAGTGAATCGGTTCCTGAAAAAGGCGCAATTCCATCGGCAATAGCACAAAATTCATCAACAAAGGTAAATGAAATTGACCACGTTATTTTTCCAAGTCAAAAGAGTTCCATCAACAATCAAAGAGCGGAAGCTATCAAGGTAAAATTTGGCTCCTTTACCGCCAGAAAGGACTAATCCACACAGTATAGTGATAAATAAAGCCATTAAATAAATCTATCATGAAACAACTATGTCTAATTCTTGCGATCTCAACGCTATCAAACTACTTGAGCAGCCAGTCATTGGGTGATTCTGTAATTGTCTATATTGACAACCGGGTAGAATTAAATGTGGCGGTACCGGATTATATAACCCTTAAGTCTACTGATAAGGTAGCTTCTGCCCTGGAAGAATTTCAACAGAAGTTACCCGATATAGAGGGTCAACTATCACCAGCTGCTCCGGAACTGGTTAAGTTTGTGGTGGGTGGTTCCATAACCATCGAACCTGGTGATCCCAGGTACACCTATCTTATAACCGATGGAATATTACGCAATACCGGTTATAGGGATCAGGTCATCATCACCGGAGATAATTTTAAGATACTGATCACTACC
>Ga0268386_10000660_pt1 | contig 22230 bp, 16 predicted proteins | sample RVTome_15_FD_200260 | JGI IMG/M metagenome (GOLD analysis project Ga0268386, IMG submission 200260) | Soil microbial communities from uranium-contaminated site in the Upper Colorado River Basin, Wyoming, United States - RVT150D86... ...
TTCGCTCAGAATCGAATCTACGGTCTCCAAAAGTGCAGCGCAAAAGCACCCTGGGGGCCACACACGGAGTTTTCACACAGCCTCGGCCAGGAGCAGACGTACGCGGCCAGCGCCGTGGCGGCGAAGCCGAGCATCCTGGTCATTCCCGCGACTTGGCCGTCCAGAAGACCTCGCGATAGGTTATTGCGGGCGTCGCGACCGCTTCGCCGTCGACGAACTTCGGCCGAAAGCGCGCAGCGCGCATGGCGTCGAGAATGTCGTCCGCGTATCGATTGCGCGTGTCGTGATCCACGACGCGCGCATCTGAGACCGATCCATCAGCGGCGATGGTGAACTCGATCTGCACGTAGTGAGACTGCGTTTCTTCCGGCGGCAGCGCCAGGACGTTAGCCACGATCTCTGGTGTCGGATAGGAGACGCGCACCGGAAAGTCCAGCGCCGTGGCCGCGGAGCCCGACAGACCCGGCGCTGTGCGGATGAGCTGCGAGGCGCGCTGATAGTGAGGCAGCGCTTCGCGCGGAGACTTCTTGATCTGGTACCAATCGCCCATCTGGATCAGCGTTTCGATCCGCGTCTGCGTCGATGCGCGCGGATCCGCCTCCAGGACCCGCAATGCCCTTTGCAGCGCATACTCGCCCTCCCGATTGAGCACCCTGGCTTCGACGATGGGCTTGCCCATGGCGTCGAAGCGAAACGGGGGCGGAGGGCCAACGGTGGCGAACTGGTAAAACGGGGGCGCCTCGCGCGGGCGCAGCGCTGACTCCGGATAGCTCTGCCTGCGCATGTCCGTCCGGGCTATCCCTCGCAGGGGCTCAACGATAACCGGGTCGTTCAGCTTCGATCCGACTATGTTGAGCGCCACCTGAAATACCATGCGAGCCTCGGGGGACATGCCGACTTCGGCGAACCAGTCCCCGAGGTCGCACAGCGCCGGAATGACCTCCCGGCTTCCTTCGCCGTACGTCTTCTCCGCGACGCGCGCCCTGTAGATCATGAGATCCTGCGCTTCCCGCTCGCGACCGACCGCAGTCAGGCTGGTCGCTAACGTCTTGAGCATGTCCTGCTGATGCAGGTCGAACAATCCATACTGCACGCGCGCGATCGCCACCGCTCGCTGCAGGCGAGGGACGGCTTCCTCGTGTCGCCCGGATCCGGCGAGCGTATTCCCCATGCCCAGCAGCGGAGGGAGCAAGCGCTCGCCCTTGAGTCCGCCGTGCTGTTCCGCCAGTCGCAGCGCCTCCGCGTAGGCGGCTTCGGCAGTTGCGTACTGACTTTCGTTGAGAAAAGCGTCCCCCAAAGCGGCCAGCGCATCTTCGAGCGCGAGCGGATCGGCATCGGCGCGAGATCTCGCTTCGCTGACTCGGGCGAGCGCTGCTTTGATGTCGACGCTCAAGCCCGGACCAGCCGCGGGCAGGGAAAATTCAATCTGCGTCGAAACGCGCTCAACGCGCTCGGCCGCGGCGGCGCAGATCGTGAAGCCGACCGCAATCGCCGCTACGGCGGCTCTAGGCGGATATGGATGAGGACGGTCCATGGGCAACGGGCATCTGCTGGACCCTTTTATAGGACGATTCACACGAGGAGACAACCGCACAATCAGCGGTCGCAATCGACTGGGCATCATCCCGGAGAATGTGCCGATCGACGCATGCAAGCGTGGCGCCAGGGACGGTAATGCACGTGCACAGGTACGCATGTCCGCTTCCCGTCCCGAAGGGTCTGACATCGGACCGCGCCACGGACTTGGCGACCGGTACATGGGACAGCGATGTCCGCTATGGGTCGGAATCAGCCTGTCGGTTGACTGGCCGTGTCCAGCCAAAAACGGTCGTTTCAGCGACACCACTGCCTTCATGACGGCGCGGCCCCGCCGTTTCCTCGCCTCCTTCATGTCAGGCGGCAGCCGCGCTGTCGATCCCGGCTCAGCCTGCCGCCTCCACATGCCGGCCGAAGTTGTCGAGGATGGCCTGCCAGCCCTGACGCTGGAGCTCCGGCGTATTCTCGGTCTCCGCGTCGAACGTCTCTTTCACGAGGACGCCGCCGGGGCGCTCGACGAACTCGACCTTGACCTCGCGGCCGTCGCTCATCCGGTATTCGATTGCCTTCTTCGGCGCGATGCGGGTGTAAGTCCCCTCGAAGTCGAAGCCCTCGCTGCCGTCCTTCGCTTCCATGCGCGACAGGAACTTGCCGCCTTCGCGCAGATCGACGGTGCTTCTGGTCGTGTGCCAGTCGTCCTGGGCGGCATTCCACTGCTTGATGTCGGCCGGGTTGTTCCAGACATCCCAGACCTTCTTCAAACTGGCTTTTACGAGAGTCTCTACGGTGATCTTCATGAGTATCTCCTCCAACGTTAGAGGGTGGTTTACCCTTACGTCGAACGGGGAGGCGGAAATTCGACATCGGCTGTTCGGCTCACCACGCTGGCGCCAAACGAAAGCATTACGTCGAGCTTCAGTCGCGGGCCGCGTTGCGGAGTTGGGCCACTATTTTCTCAAAGTCGGGGTCAGCCTTGTCACCAGCTTCCACGATTCCTTTTGCATTTGGCTGAGGGTAGACATCCGGCACAGCTGCTTCTCCGTCCCGATGCACCCGTACTCTCAATGATTCAGATGATGGTTCCGAGTCAGCCGAATTCGCCTCCCAGTATTGTGCAAAGCCAATCCCTTCGCCCGTGCCTGCAAAGGCCTTCAGCTCACGCCATTCCTGCTTCACAACTTCGGCCATGGCAGGAGGAATACTGAAATAGAGGTAGCCCCTTGCTGGTGGCCGGTAGTCGCCGCTGGACATCGGAACAGGGACGACAAACACACCGCGAATGAGTATCCGTTCCGGCGATTCTTCGCTCGGTTGGAATTCAACTTTGTCGACGATCGCATAGATGCCGATGCTGCCACGTTTCGCCATGACGACCGTCGTGCTCAACGCAAGAATGGCGCAAACCGAAAGAATGGCACTCGATGCCCTCATGGTTGTGCACCCTATTCCGTGGAGATCCAAACCCACAGACACCGGATGGGCGCGCCCGGGTCCAGCGCGTTATCAGCTGTCATTGCTCCTCGGTGCCCTTTCCAGGAAGAAGTGTATTTCGCTCTCGCCCGTGACCACGAAGCCGTGACGCCTGTAGAAAGTAACGGCCGGGTTCCACTTCAGACATTCGAGGCGAACCGGGAAGATTTCTCCTTTCGGCATCGCGCAGAATTGGCCGAAGAACCTCGGAGCCTATCCCCTGGTTCTGATGCTGGGGCGTCACATAGAACTCACCGACACGAACGTGATCCGGTGGGCGAACGTTGTTTCGAACTCCGCATCGGTACGTTGCATTGGCAAAAGTTCGACGCGGTCCATATGACACGTAACGCGTGGCTCAGGCAGCGCCTGCAATGTGCTCCCGCAAAACGAGCGCCAACTTCTCACACTCCTCGTCGCTCGCTGGCGCCGTGGCCATCTCGTCGCGCGAGGTCGTCCAGATGGGATGTCCCCACCGTCGGTCAGATTGATAGCGCGGGACAATGCTGATGTGCAGGTGTGGGACCGTGTTGCCCAAACACTCGACATTGATGTGGTCGGGTTGCAGAGCGCGACTCACGGCTCTCTCAGCCACCCACGCGTCGGCGGAGAACTTCTGCCATTGCTCCAGATCCAGTTCGCTCGGCCGAGTGACGTGAGCGGGATCGTAGACGACCGCGCAGGTGCCTCGATAGGCCTGGTCCCTGGCCAGGTAGAGTGACGAGACAGAGAGTCTGCACACGAAGTAGACAAACTCGCTGACAGAAGGTCGCGGCGCGCACAGTGGACACCCGTGACCGGAACGCAGCTCAAACCAAGGCGCCAACGGCACGGTACTGCCTGACTGGCTACGACAAATCAATCGTCGTCGCGGTCGTCGTGCTTGCGCTTGTCCTTGCGATCGCCGCCCTCGTTCTTGCGGCGCTCGAGCATCTGCTCGCGCTGCTCGGGCGTCATCTGGTGCCAGCGCTCGCGCAGCTCGCGCTTCTTCTCGGGTGACATGTCCTGGTAACGCTTTACGCCCTGGCGCAGCCGATCCTGCTCCTCGGGCGGCAACGACTTGAAGCGGTCATAACGCTCCTTCATCCGCTCCCGTTCCTCGGGCGGCAGGTTCTTCCAGTGCTCGGCCCGCTGCCGCATCTGCTGGCGCTGCTCGGGCGACATCGATTCCCAGCGCTCGGCGCCGCGCGTCAGCGCCTGCTGGCGCCCCGGTGGGAGCTGGTCCCAGTGCTCGCGCATCGGCTCGAGCACGTCCTGCTGCGCGGGCGTGAGTTGCTGCCATTCCACGCCACGATTCTGCTTGGCGTCGCCGTCGTCATCCGCGGCGACGACGGCCGACACGGCGACCATCGCGGTTCCTGCCACCAGTGCAATCCAGCGCTTCATACGATCCATCCGCACGATCTGGCGCGACTCAGCCGACGCCGTTGCTCCCGTTGCCTGCCTGGTCAGCCACCCAACTGTAGAACTCGGGGTCCTCGATCATCAATTCGAGGTCCTCGCCCTCGGCGGCGAGCTCGACGATCTCGATCGGCGCCTCGCCGTTGACCTGAGCCTGTGGCGAGTCGCCGGTCCCGGGAAGGCGCCACAGCACCGCCGCGACCAGCGCGGCGGCCACCACGCCCGCCGGCGCCCAGGCCCGCCAGGTCCGCGCGCGCACGGGCTCGCGGTCCGCGAGCGCGGCCTGCCTCGCCCGATTGAGCCGTGAACGGATCTCCGCGTCCAGGCTCTCGACGCTCGCGTCGAAGGTGTCGCGGGCCTTGCGCTCGAAATCAGTCATCTGCTCGTTCATGTCGATCACCACGCATCACCAAGCTGCGCACGCAACGTCCCGAGGGCACGAAAATAATGCGTCTTGACGCTGCCCTCTGAACAACCCATCGCGGCGGCCGTCTCCGCCACGTCCATGCCTTCGAGACAACGCAGCGTAAACGCCTCACGCTGACGCGCCGGCAGTGCCCCGAGGGCGCGCTCCAGGCGCTGAATCGCCTCCGAGGCCATCAAACGCTCGCTCGGATCCGGCGCGCCGTCCGACACATTCTCGAACGGATCGTCGGGCCCGTCCTCATCCGCACGCAGGTTGCCCGGCCACAGCGAGAATATCCGCGAGCGGACGCTGCTGCGCCGCTGCGAATCGCGGATGCCGTTGTAGAGGATGCGGTAGAACAGGGGCTTCCACTCCTCCGCGGGTCGCTGCCCGTAACTCTGCGCGAGCCGCAGCATCGCACCTTGCACGATATCGAGTGCATCGTCCGCATTCCGCACCGACATCTGTGCAATCCGGAAGGCACGCTTCTCCACGCTGGCAAGAAACCGGTCGAGCGCTTGCGAATGCTGCAGACGGACGTCCTCCTGCCCGACCGGCTCCGCGTCGAGGAGCCTCGCCGCGGCACCGAAATCGAGAGTACCAGAGCGTTTCATGGGGGTAGACTCGTCCCGTGGCGGCTGCATCATTCCGGCTCCTGTGGGCCAAAACGCCAGTCGCGCCAATCGGTTGACGAGTTTTGATGTGCAAAGTTGTGCACTGCCACGCCGTGGGCGGACCGGGCGCGTGGGCGCCAGGCGGCCGGGCCATGTCCCGCAGACCGCAACTCGCTTGATCAGAGTTAAATCTTTGATTTTTAAGCGAAGGTCATTTGTCGGACGATTCTTACTCAACGCGGAAAACATGCTGGCGCCGCCGCCACTTGGTCGCGCTCTGCGCAGGTCATCCACAGACTTGTCCACCGCTTTGGTGGACAAGCCGGGCTGAGCGGTCGCACTCCGCATGCCGCCGATCCTCGCCGTCGCCGTCGACGCGCCGCTGCGCCGGCTGTTCGACTACCGGCCACCGGCTGGAACACCGGACGATGCGCTGGTTCCGGGCGTGCGGCTCTGGGTACCGTTCGGCCGCCGCCGCGCCGTCGGTGTGCTCGTGGCGCTCCGCGCGCATTCGGACGTCCCGCCCGCGAAGCTCCGCACCGCCATCGCGAAAATTGGCCCGGAGCCAATTTTCGATCCGGGGCTGCTGGAGCTCCTGGTGTGGGCCGCCGACTACTACCGCCACCCGATCGGTGAGGTGATCGCCGCGGCGCTGCCGGGACCGCTCCGCGCGGGGGCGGACGCGGAGGCGACCACGACCCGCTGGGCGCTGAGCGTCGCCGCCCGCACGGGAGGTCTGGCGCCGCTCAACCCGCGGGCGCTGCGCCTGCGTGAGATGGTCGGCGCGCTCGAGACACGCCGCGACGCGGGCGAAGCCGAGCTCGCGGCGCTGTCGCCGCGTTGGCGCGATCACCTGCGGGAGCTCGAACGGCGTGGCTGGGTGGTGGAGCTGCGGGTCGCAGAACCGACGCCGCCGGCGCCGCCGCTCGATATCGCGCGCGGGCCCGAGCTCAGTGCCCCGCAGCAGGACGCCGTCGCGGCAATCGCCCAGGCGGCCGGCCAGTTCCAGCAGTTCCTGCTGCACGGTGTCACCGGCAGCGGCAAGACCGAGGTCTACCTGCGCGCGATCGAGCGGGTGGTCGAACAGGGGCAGCAGGCGCTCGTCCTGGTGCCCGAGATCGCGCTAACGCCGCAGCTCGTGGCGCGATTCACCGAGCGTTTCCGGGCACCGCTCGCCGTGCTCCATTCCTCGCGCACGGACCAGGAGCGACTGCACGCCTGGCGCGCCGCGCGCAGCGGCGAGGCGCCCGTCGTGATCGGCACCCGCTCGGCGGTGTTCGCGCCGCTGGCGCGTCCCGGCTTGATCGTCGTCGACGAGGAGCACGACGCGTCGTACAAGCAGCAGGAGGGCTTTCGTTACTCCGCGCGCGACCTGGCGTTGACACGTGCGCAGCGGCTGTCGATCCCGGTGGTGCTCGGCTCGGCGACGCCGTCGCTCGAAAGCCTCGAGCGTGTCCGGGCCGGACGCGCGTCGCTGCTCACGCTGCCCGAGCGCGCGGCCGGTGCACGACCGCCCGCCGTGTCGCTGATCGACCTGCGCCGGCACGCGGCGACGCAGGGGATGGCGACGCCCACGGTGCTCGCGGTCAAGCGGCATCTGGATGCGGGCGGCCAGGTCCTGCTCTATCTCAACCGTCGCGGTTACGCACCGACACTCTTCTGTCCCGATTGCGGCTGGGTTGCGCCCTGCCCGCGCTGCGATGCCCGGCTCACCGTGCACCAGAGGGATCAGCAGCTACGCTGCCATCATTGCGGCACGGAGCAGCCGGTGCCGGAGTTCTGCCCGCAGTGCGGCCAGGTCGTGAAGCCCGTGGGCCAGGGCACCGAGCGGATCGAGGAGACGCTCGGACAGCTATTCCCGGGCGTGTCGCTCGCGCGCATCGACCGCGACGCCATGCGCCGTCGGGGCGCGCTCGAGGACACGCTCGACCGGATCACGAGCGGCGAAGTGCGGCTGCTGGTCGGCACGCAGATGCTCACGAAAGGACATCACTTTCCCGGTGTCACGCTGGTGGTCGTGCTGAACGCGGACCAGGGACTGTTCGGGATCGATTTTCGCGCGAGCGAGCGGCTTGCGCAGAGCATCGTCCAGGTGGCCGGGCGCGCGGGCCGCGCCGAGCGCGCGGGCGAGGTAATGATCCAGACCGAGTTTCCCGAACATCCGCTGCTCACCCGGCTCTCGACCGGCGGATACGATGAGTTCGCCGCGGCGGCGCTCGAGGAACGCCGCGCCGCGGACTGGCCGCCGTTTGCGCGCATCGCCGTGCTGCGCGCCGAGGCAGCGCGCCGCGAGCCGGCGCATGCGTTTCTCGAGAGCGCGCGAACATGCGCCAGCCGGGCGTCCACTAAGGATGTCGAAATCCTCGGTCCGGCTGCTGCACCCATGGAGCGGCGAGGCGGACACTATCGCGCGCAACTGCTCGCGCGAGCGGCAAGCCACGCGCCGCTGCAGCGGCTGCTGGCCGCGTGGCTGCCGGCGATCGAGGCACTGCCGGAGGCGCGCCGGGTCCGCTGGTCGATCGACGTCGACCCCGTCGAGCTCTTCTAGCAGGCCGTCCCCGTCGGCGAACGGGATATCCCAGGCATCACATCCAGCGGGTAGCCCGCCTCACGCCAAGCCTTCATTCCGCCATCGAGGGCGACCGCGCGTAGATAGCCCAGATCGCGCAGCGTGGCCGCAGCGAGCGTCGAGATCTTGCCAAACTCGCAGACGGTCAGGATCCGAAGCGTCGGGTCCGGCAGCTCGTCGTTGACGCGCAGCTCGAGCTGCCCGCGTGGCAGGTGACGCGCGCCAGGCACGTGACCCGCCTGGTAGGCATCCTTCTCCCGCACGTCGAGCACGATCAGCGGTTCCTTCTTCTCAACGCGGGCGTGCAGCTCATCGAGCGACATGAACGGCGTTTTTGCTGCGGCCTCGGCGAGCAGCTGCGCGACGGTCTTCCCGCCGCTCATGTTGGTGCGCAGCGCCTCGGTGATGTGCGTGGGCGCGGAGAGGTTGAGCTCGCGCATCATCTTGCAGAAGGCCTCGCGGTCGGTGACCTTGAGGCGCGGATTTTCCGCCAGCTCGCGGCCGAGCGTGCTCGAGCCCTGGCCCTTGTAATCGTGCGCCGGGTAGACCGTGAGCGCCGGATCGAGCTTGAGGAGCTTGTTGAACAGGCTGTCGTACAGCGCCCCTGGGTCGCCGGTGGGCAGATCGGTCCGCCCGGTGCCGCCGATCAGCAGCGTGTCGCCCGTAAAGATCCGGTCCTCGAGCCGCAGGCACATCGAATCGCGGGTGTGGCCGGGCGTGTGTATCGCGGTCAGCCGCAGATTGCCGACCGCGAGGATGTCGCCGTCGTCGAGCCGCATGTCCGCGAACGGCGCCGGGCTGTCGCGATGCATCACGACCGGTACGCCGGCCGTCTGGCCGAAGTGGTGCGCGGCCGAGAAATGGTCGGCGTGCGTATGCGTGTCGACCACGTAACGGATCCGCAGCCCGTCACGGGCGGCGTGCGCGTGATAGCGGTCGAGCTGGCGGATCTCCGGGTCGATCAGGACGGCTGCACAGGTCGCCTCACAGCCGACCAGATAGGACTGACAGCCACCGGTCGCGATCTGCTCGAACAGCATGGCGGGTGCCGGGTTCGGGATTGCGGTTAAGGTGCGACACGATAGCCGAAATCCCGTCGACCCGGCACCAGCGGGGGCCGTCAGCGCCGGTGCAGCGACCTGAGCTCGGCGGGGGTGACCCTTCCGTCGTTGTCCGTATCGACGGTCGAGAACTTCTCGGCGAGCTTCGGCAGGCCGGTCTGCGCCTCGGCGAGGTCGATGCCGCCGTCGCCGTTGACATCGGCGGCCTTGAAGCGCTCGGCCTTGCCGCCCCGCATCTGCTCGTGACCGTGCTTGCGGGCCGCGAGCATCTCCTCGCGGGTCAGCTGGCCGTCGGCGTTTGCGTCGAGCTTGTCGAAACGATCGCCCACCCCGGACGAGGAGGCTTTTGCCTCGGCCAGCGACAGGCTGCCGTCGCCGTCGGTGTCCGACGCCTTCCAGCGCTCCTCGCCCCGCGCCTTCATATCCGCGTGGTGCGCTTCGCGCTGCGCGACCAGCTCGTCCTTATCGAGCCGCCCGTCCTTGTTCGCGTCGGCAGTGTCGAACGATCCGGCGAGCCACGGATGCGACTTCGCTTCGTCGCGGCTCACCGCGCCGTCGCCGTCGGCGTCCATCGCGGCTATCTTCTGGCGGTTACACTCGGCGCCGCCCGCCTGGGCGGCAGCGGCGGCGAACAGGGAAATCACGGCAATCAACGGTCGCATGGTCCGGACTCCAATTCGATGTGGGAGTACGGTCCAACGCCGAAGGCGCGTCGCGGTTGACTCGCGGGTCAACCGCGGCTGGCGCGATCAGGGCGCCGGGAAGTCGACCGGCGTGATCTGCCCGGCGGTGACCGTGACCGTCACGCCATCGGCCGGGGTGAACGCGACTGCTTCGTCCGCGCCGTCCGGGAGGTTGGCCGCGTTCGCATCCACCTCGGCGTCGTCCTCGTCGCAGGTGTACGCGAGGCGGTACTCGCCGGCAGGGACGAAACCGATCGTGTAGCCGAAGCTGTTCTCGTCGACCATGGCGCTCGCGATCGGGTCGGCGCCGTTCGGATCGTCCCAGATCCCGTCATAGTCGTCCGGCGTGCCGGGCTCGGTCTCGGTGACCGGCCCGAAGAGGTAGACGTTACCCGGATAGACGCCCGACGTCGTCGAGTCGCATCGTCCGGCGATGAAGGTCGAGTCGACGGTGCCCGCGATCGTGCCCACCTCGAGGTTGTCGACGACGCGAAGCACGGGCTTCAACTGGTAAGCCTGGCCGTCGCACACCGGGACGACGGTCGTCTGGCCCGGCGGCTTCAGGACCGACCGGCGGAGATCGAAGTCGACGGTGAAATCGGTCGTCGTGCCGACGCCGACCGTGAAGCCGCGGATCATCTGCAGCCCGCGCTCGTCGCCGCTCGGAATCCTGAGCTCGCAGTCCGCGCCGTCGATCGTGATGTACGAATCGCCGGCCACGTCTGGATCCGCGACGACCTTGAGCCGCATCCACAGGTACTCGCCGGCGGGCACCTCCTCGCCGTCGAGCAGCATCGCGCGCTCCCCATTCTGCAGCGCCAGCAGGTCCAGCGTCTTCGGCGTGACAAAGTCGCGCGAGATGGCCGCGCCTTCCTTCGGCTTCAGCTCGACGCCCGTGAACTGCACCACCACGGCCTCGGCGTAGTCCACCGGTGAATCGGTGACGGCCACCGAGATCCGGCCGGTGGATCCGTCGTCGTCACTGTTGCAGGCGGCCAGGGCGGAACACGCGACCGCCAGCCAACAGGTCTTGATAAAAGGGGTGGTAGACATAACGCGCCCTCCAGCCGCAAGCCGCCCGTTTGAGCGGCACGCGCGACCGTAGCGCAAGCAAAAAAATCGCGGCCGTACTGGTTCACAATTCGGGACTCGCGGAGCCCGGCGGACTTCCCGTAGACTTGCGCCCCCGCGCCCTGCCCCCGACGACACCTTGAAAGACCTGATTGAACGGCTGGTGCAGGACGCCCTTGCTGCCCTGCCCCCCGAGCTTCGTTACGTTAACTCGGCCGTAGCGCCGGTCATCGAGCGCACCCGCGACTCGATGCACGGCGATTTCGCGACCAACGCGGCGCTGCAGCTTGCGAAGGCCGCGAAGCGCAAGCCGCGCGAGCTCGCGCAGGCGATCGTCGCCGCCCTGCCGGCGAGTGACATCGTGTCGCGGGTGGAGATCGCGGGCCCGGGGTTCATCAATTTCTTCCTGGCGCCGGCGGCGTATCACGCCGAGCTCGTGCGAATCGCGGATGCGGGCGCCGCTTATGGTCGCAGCCAGCTGGGCGGCGGCCGGCGCGTCATGGTCGAGTTCGTGTCCGCCAACCCGACGGGACCGCTGCACGTCGGTCACGGCCGGCATGCGGCCTACGGCGCGACCGTCGCAAACCTGCTCGATGCGACGGGGCACACCGTGCATCGCGAGTACTACATCAACGATCACGGCCGGCAGATGGAGATCCTTGCGGCGAGCGTCTGGCTGCGCTATCTCGAGCGCTGCAGCGAGCGCTTCGACTTCCCGAGCAACGGCTATCGCGGCGACTACCTGCTGCCGATCGCCGACGAGCTTCTGAAGACCCACGGGCAGTCGCTCAAGCGGCCCGCCGCCGATGTGTTCCGCTCACTGCCGCCCGACGCGCCGGCCGGCGACCAGGACGTGTACATCGACGCGGTCATTGCCCGCAGCAAGGAGATGCTCGGCGCCGATGGCTGGTCGGCCGTGTTCGACCTCGGGCTCACGGACATCCTCGCCGACATCCGCAACGATCTCGCCGAGTTCGGCGTGCATTACGACAGCTGGTTCTCGGAGCGAAGCCTCTTCGAGGAAGGCGCCATCGATCACGCGCTCGACCTGCTGCGGCAGAACGGTGTCGTCTACGAGAAGGACGGCGCGCAGTGGTTCCGCGCGACCGATTTCGGCGACGAGAAAGACCGCGTAGTGGTTCGCGGGAACGGCGCCCGGACCTACTTCGCCTCCGACATCGCCTACCATCTCAACAAGCGCGAGCGCGCCTTCGAGCACCTGGTCGACATCCTGGGCGCCGATCACCACGGCTACCTCGCGCGCGTGCGCGCCGGCCTCGTTGCCATGGGCCAGCCCGGCGACAGCCTCGAGGTGCGGCTGATTCAGTTCGTGACGCTGTATCGCGGCGGCGAGAAGGCGCAGATGTCGACCCGCTCGGGCGAATTCGTGACGCTGCGTGAGCTGCGCAACGAAGTCGGCAACGACGCGGCGCGGTTCTTCTACGTGATGCGCAGCAACGACCAGCATCTCGATTTCGACCTCGAGCTCGCGAAGTCGCACTCGAACGACAACCCGGTGTACTACATCCAGTACGCGCATGCGCGCGTGTGCAGCGTGATGCGCCAGCTCGTGGAGAAAGGCCACGCCTACGATGCCGCGCAGGGCCGTGCATCGCTCGTCCGGCTCGTGGAGTCGCATGAGCTCGCACTCCTCACCTCGCTCAGCCGGTACAGGGAAGTCGTGGAGCTGGCCGCGCTGCAGCGCGCGCCGCACGCGCTGGTGCATTACCTGCGTGACCTCGCCAACGACTTCCACACCTATTACAACGCGCACACCTTCATCGTCGAAGATGCGCCGCTGCGCGATGCAAGGCTTACACTGGTGCTGGGGCTCAAGCAGGTGATCGTCAACGGCCTCGCACTGCTGGGCGTTTCGGCCCCGGAGAGCATGTAAGTGACCCCGAGCCGCACTCTGGCCCGCGACTACAAGCACGTCCGGCGCAACACACCGGGCAGTCAGGCGTTCACCGGCTGGATGGGTCTGCTGATCGGGCTTTCGATCGGGCTCGCCGTGGCGCTCGGCGTGTTCCTGCATTACCGCAACCCGCCGCCTGCGCAGCCGACGCCCGAGGCAGCCGTGCCGCCCGCCTCGGCCCAGGCGAGCGAACCCGCGGCCGCCGCACCGGCGGAACCCGCGAACGAGTACGACTTCTACGACATGCTGAAGAATCAGCAAGTCGAGGTGCCGGCAACAGCCAGCGCCGCACCGGTGGCGCCGATGCCGGCGGGCCTGCGCGGTGATGTCACGCTGCAGGTGGGCTCCTTCAAGGGACAGGACCAGGCGGAGAAGATGCAGGCGCGGCTGGCGCTGAACGGTCTCGAATCCCGGATCCAGCGGTTCACGCTCCAGGACGAGACGTGGTATCGCGTGCGGATCGGGCCGATCGGGACCGTCGAGGAGCTCGACGATGTCCGTGCCAAGCTGGCCGAGGCGGAGGTAGAGGCCACGGCCGTGTCCTCCGAGGTCGTCGAGGCGCCGCCGCCCTGACACAGAAACAGAAAAAGGACGGCAGCAAACGCGGACGTCCTGTCCACGAGTGCCGCCGTCCCTGACCGATCCGTGTCAGGTGCTGTGCGGACTGCGGTCCTCAAGGCCTGCCAGCGCCGCACAGCACCGGTGATCGCCCCTCTTTCGTCGGTGGCCCAAAGTCCTGCGACGATGTCCGTGGCTTTCAAACTGTCGGGAGCGATTCTGCGTGGCGCCGACCTGTGCCGCTGCCGGTAGGCGGCGACTGTGCCTGTCGGTGCTGTCCGACAACCCGCTAGACTCGGCTTCAAGTGCTCCGCGCTGAAACGCAGGCAAACATGAACGAGCAGCGGAAAGAAGCCTCGCTCGATCCGTCCGACTGGTCCGCGATGCGTGCGCTTGCGCACCGCGCCGTCGACGACGCGATCGACTATCTCGCCACCGTGCGCGACCGGCCGGTGTGGCAGCCAACGCCCGACGCGGTGATTGCGAAGCTCCACGCGCCGCTGCCGCGCGAGCCGCAGGGCGCCGAGCAGGCGTACGCCGATTTCCGCGAGTGGGTGATGCCGTACCAGATGGGCAATACGCACCCGCGGTTCTGGTCCTGGTACATGGGCGGCGGAACCGCCTTCGGCGCAATCGCCGATTTCCTGGCGTCCACGGTCAACCCGAACATGGGCGGCGGCAATCACGTCGCCAACTACGTCGAGGCGCAGGTCGTGGACTGGTGCAAGGACATCGTGGGCCTTCCGCGCGACTCAGGCGGCCTGCTCGTGAGCGGTGCATCGATGGCGAACTTCGTCGCGCTCGCGGTGGCCCGCAACGCCACGGCCGGCGTCGACGTGCGCGCCGAGGGCGTGGCGGCGATGCCGCAGCCGCCGGTCTTTTATGCGTCGACCGAGGTCCATAGCTGCATCCAGAAGGCGATCGAGCTGCTCGGGCTCGGCAAGACGGCGCTGCGCAAGATTCCGGTCGACGCGAGCTACCGGTTCGATCTCACGGCGCTCGAGCGCGAGATCGCCGTCGACCGCGCCGCGGGCAAGAAACCCTGTTGCGTGATCGGCACCGCGGCCACCATCAACACCGGCTCGGTGGACGACTTGGACGGCCTTGCGGACATCTGTCAGCGCGAGCAGCTCTGGTTTCACGTCGACGGCGCGATCGGCGCGGTGCTCACGCTCTCGCCGACACATCGCAAGCTAGTTACCGGGATGGAGCGCGCGGACTCCGTCGCGCTCGACCTGCACAAGTGGCTGCAGGTCCCGTTCGAGGCCGGCTGCGCGATCGTGCGAGATCGAAACCTGCACCGCGGCACGTTTGCGCTCACGCCAGAGTATCTCGAGCACACCGAGCGCGGGCTTGCGAGCGGGCCGTTGTGGTTCAGCGAGTACGGATTGCAGCTATCGCGCGGGTTCCGGGCGCTCAAGGTCTGGTTGTCGTTCAAGGAACACGGGGTCGATCGGTACGGGCAACTCATCGACCAGACCATTGCGCAGGCGCATCACCTAGCGGCCCTCGTCGAGGCGGCGCCTGAGCTCGAGCTCATGGCGCCGGTGGTCGTCAACATCGTCTGCTTCCGCTACAACCCTGGCGGACTCAGCGTCGAGAAGCTGAACGCGCTCAACGAGGAGCTATTGATCCGGCTGCACGAGAGCGGAATCGCGGCACCGTCGTACACAACTCTGAATGGTCAGTATTGCCTGCGCGCGGCGTTGTCGAATCATCGGACGAAGAAGGAGGATCTGCCGGTCGCGGTCGAGGCGCTGCGACAGATTGGCCGGAGTTTGCGCGCATGATATCCCAGCGGACCGAACCAGTCCTGCGCCTTAGTCTGCTGTACGTGGCCTTCGGGCGTCGGCGAAGAGACATCCACTGCTCGGATGACCCGCTGGAGTTGATGTGCCCTTTGGAGCACTTTCGGTGAGTACTGCTTCTGCGTTCCCAGCCTCCATCCTTCTCAAATGGGGCTCCCCAGATCGTTGAGGATGCGATCCACCTTCTGCAGCTCATAAGGCGCACCGGGCGCGATACTCGTCGCAAGGCGACTTGCCAGCGTTCTAAGCGTGTGGGCGGCCGTCTTGACCTTGAAATCATCGATCAGTGCCAACGCATCGAAACGCAGGCCCTCGTCGTCTGAAAGCGCCCACTCGGCGAGAACGCGGTCAGCCATTGCCCGCTCTTCGGAATCAAATTTTTCGTATAGAGCATGCAGCTTGTCTAGCGCAAGGTACGAGTCCTTGAGCGTCCGCGCCTCCTCGTCGACGGAGCGTCGGTACGATTCCATCTCTTGACGAAACTCGCGGAAGTTCATGGCCCGATCACCGTGATGAACTGCGGCGGAATCGGATACGGGAATTGCATTTCGAAGCCTCCGCCCGACACTCCGAACTTCCTTCCAACCTGCGACACCTCGGGAATCTGATATCCGGCTTGACGTAGGCCAGCAAGATCGATACGCACCAGCGCGTTTGGCAAGCCCCGGTTGGCAGGCAACGCAAGATCAATGTGAGCCTGCAGCGGGCTCAGCGTCCCTTTAGGTGTAGCATACGATCCGGCTCGCAGACCTTGGCTTCGAATGGACGCAAGCGCTCTGCCAAACGTGTAGTGGAATGCTTCGGTCGCGCCTGCTGTTGCCCTTGCCGACGAAATGGAGCCGCTGCGAGGCTTTCCCCAAGTTGGAAACGTAAGGCAATTTACGGTCTTTCCGCAATCTCCATTTGACCACTCCAAGAGAGTCCCAAGGAGATCGGTGAAGCCGCCGCGCAGCGGTTCCTCTAAGGGAGGTTCCCATTCCATTTTGCTGGCAGATCCATTCGTTGTGCTGATGTTCGCCCCAAAATCTTCCAGCGTCTGCGCCTGCCCGAGGTGCGGCATGTAGTTTTCGGTGCCGGCCCGGGCGCGCATCTGCCGCAGAAAGATGGCGAATGCCTGCTCCCAGGTCAGCGGCCGCGGTCGGTGACGCGGGCCGTAGAAGTCGTTGTGGCGGGCGTTGTCGTGAATGCCGCCGCCGCAGATCTGGAAGACGCCGACGCCATGGCAGTTCCAGGAGTTCCAGCCGTTCGGTGAGCCCTCCGGCGGGCCGTCCGCGCTCGAGATGGACCCGTAGCCGCTCGCATCCACGTAGGACAGCGGGTTATTGCCGACGTAGCTGTAGCGGTTCCACCCCTGGGTGTTGGTGATGCCGTCGATGAAAGGGTCGGCGGAGACGAACCGCGCGAGCGCAGGGTCATAGACTCGTCCGTTCATGTGGATGAGCTTGGAGTTGCCGAGGTGCTCGTGGTCGGTGAACCCGCGTCGGCTGATGTCGCGCACCGCGGTGACATCCGCCGAGGGCATCGGCCCGTTCCAGGTGGCGTTGCGCCGCTCGCCGAAGGGGTAGTAGCTGGTCAGCAGCTCCGCGTCGCCGGCGCTGGTCGTGATGACATCGACCGAGCCAAGATGATCGCGCAGCAGGTAGCGAAGCGTATTGCTGCCGGTGGACTTGCGGGAGTAAAGCGCGACCGGCACCCCGTTCGCATGGATCGTGTGACGGAAGTCGTCGACCGCGCCGCGGGTAACGATCTCGAAGATCCCGCCGAGGTTGACGTGGGTGTAGATTGTGCCGGCGAGGTTGATCTTGTGATACCAGCGCTGCCCATCCGGGCCGTACTGAAACTCGCTTGAATTGCTCGCGCTGCCCGGGGTGTTGCCGATACGCTTCGGGAGGTTGTCGGCAAACCAAAGCAGCTCCCCGCCGTTGCGGCTGGTCATGTTGCCGTTGGCGTCGTAGCCGAAGCCCTGCGCGGTCGCGCCCGAGATCGAGGCGACGGCGTGCACCTTCGTCGGGTGGTATGTGTACGTGCCCACGTCCGACTGGCTCTGGATGTTGCCGATGGGCGAATACGTGAGACTCAGCGTCTCGATCGAATTGAGGGTGACGCGCGTCAGGCGATGCAGGTCGTCGTAGGTGAACGTCTCGATGCGCGACTGGTTGTGGTCCTCGCGACTGGTGAGGTTGCCGGCGCGATCCCAGACGTACTCCAGGTCCTGCAGGGCCGTCGGGTCGGCGAGCGGCCCGCTCATGATCGAGTTGAGAAAACCCGTGCGCGGCTCTACCCCACGGATCGTCTTCAGCACCCCGCCGAGTGTCTCATCGAGGATCTGGCCGGAGGCGTCCATGGTGGTCGCCTCCCAGAACACCATCGTAGGCGCGTTGAAGTCCTTTACGCGCTTCAAGAGCCCCCTGTCGTACTCGTACTTGACCTTGAGCCGGTACTGAGCGGTACTCTCCGGGTAGGTGAGGGAATCGGCGAGGCCGGTGCTCGACACGTAGGCCAGGTTCACGAAACCGATGCTGCTCGTCCCCTGGAAGTACTCCGTCTGCACGGGGCGACCCTTTGAGTCGTAGGTGTGGACCTCGCGGTAGGTTTGTACACCGGTGCCGCTGACCTTCGATTCCCTGAGCCGGCCGACGTACTTCGCGCTCGATGTGTTGTCGGCAAGCGCGCCCCAGGTCCAGCTGCGGGTGATCTCGCCCGTGCCTTCCGGCATGACTCGGGTAAGCGGACGCCCGAGCGGATCCCACGAGTAGTCGGTGCGCTTTCCATTCGCATCGGTGTGCGAGGCGAGCTCGCCGAAGGCGTTGTAGGCGTACTGCCAGGCGCCGAGGTCGGCATCGCTTGCGGTGTCGCGCAGCCCGCGCACGTTGAAGGTCGCGCTCTGCAGCACCTTGCCTGCGCTGTCGGTGACCCGCACCGGATTGCCGAAGGCATCGTAGTCGAAGGTCTGGGAGTAGCCCTCATCGTCGGCCGAGCGCGCGAGCCGCCCGCGGCCGTCGTCGGTGCGCACGGAGAGCTTGCCGAGCGGGTCGGTGATCGTGGTCTTGAGTCCCGCGTAGGCGATCGTGGTCGCCTGCGTGGTGCCAGAGGTGAATGGGCGGCTGATCTGGCTCGGCCGACCGATCAGGTCGTAGCTGTAATTGGTCCAGTAAAGCTGTGAGGGGCAGGCACCCTCGGTGCAGGGGGTGCTTTCCGCCTTCAGGCGCCCGAGGTCGTCGTATCGCCGCTCGACCCGGCTGTAGCCGCCGCCGAGCAACTGGGTCCGCGTCAAGTAGGGCCGATCAAAATTGTCCAGGTTGACGGTGTCGGCGCGGATCTCGCTGCCGGCGGTGTTCTTCTGGCTCGCGGTCACGACCTGGCCGCAGGTGCTGCCGCAGGCTGCGTACGCCCAGTCGGTGCGTGTCTGGTCCGGACGGGTCTCGCGCGTTTGCCGCCCGAATCCGTCATAAAAGAAGGACGTCACCAGACCGTTCGGGTCGGTTTCGGTCGCAGGCAACCCGAAGCGCCCATCAAAGGTGCGCTGGGTTGTCTGATTGAGCGGGTTCTTGACGCTCAAGGGAAAGCGGCTGTCCGCGCTCCAGGTCGTCACCCAGACCCGATTCGGCAGGGGAGCGGCGCCGTCGCCGATCGTCTGCTGGCGCAGGTTGCCGAAGCTGTCGTAGGTCAGATCGACTTGCAGGCGCCACTGCGGGAGATCGGGCTCGAGCACCTGCTGGGTCGGACGGCAATGCGTTCCGTCCCAGGTCGTCGCGAACGTGCGGGTTTGCTCGCTGCCGTAAGCAGTTGAATTGCCGTTGACCTGCTCGGTGCGCTGCGGCCGGCCGACGCACCAGTTCGTACTCGAAGTGTAGTTCGTGAGATTCGAGTGAACCGTGCGCTCGGTCCACGTCACACCACCACGGATGCCGTTTCCGCCCGAGGCTTCGGTCGTGGTGACCTTGACCTCGGTCGGTGTGCCGGTCGTCGCATCCATCGTCGTGTCGGTAGTGACCGTAGCAAGCAGCGTGCCGTTGAAGGTGGCACCCACCCCATAGCTCCGGCCGGTGATCTTGCTTGGGAAGGGGTAGACCCGACTCTCCATCCCGAGCGGCGGGGTGGCGACGCTCCAGACGAAGTCGGTCGATTCGATCAGCGTGTTGTTCGACTGGCGGACCTCCGTGAGATCGGGGCTGCCGGTGTGCGGAAAGAGCCGCATGAAGTACGCGTGAGTCTTGACGCCATTTCGGTCATCGACGGTCGTGTGCCGCGAGAAGCCCTCGAAGCCGCGCCCCTGAGCGTGAGTGCGCGCGCCTTCGTACGTGTGATCGACGGCGTAGGTGCCACCGCTGCCGTCGGAGGCGGTGTGGCGCGTGACCACCGTCATGGGACCCTGCCACTCCTGCTCCGGGAAGCTCCCCCCGCTCGTCTTGGTGTGCACGCCGCTTGCGGTCAGCGGCGCATAGCTGACGGATGCGGTATTGCCGTAGCCGTCAGTGATCTGCTTCAGCCGGTCTGGTGTCGCTCCGGCGTGCTTGCGATAGCGCCAGGTGTTGTTCTGAACATAGGCGAAGTCGTGCAGCCCGTCGCCGTCGATGTCCGTTACGACCGTCACTGGGAAAGCGAGCAGGGTGATCCCGACGCTCGCCCAGGCGCCGAACCCGAGCCCCGTTGCGCGCAGCAGCCGCCATTCTCCCGCCGTACCGTAACCCGCGAGCACGTCGTCGCGACCATCGGCGTCCCAGTCGAGGATGACCCACTGCAGCGTGAACGAGTCGAGATTGGCGTGCTGAACAGGGGCGGCGAAGGACGTGCCGCGGCTGAAGGCGTACCACCAGGTCGCGCTCCCGACTTGGCTGTTGATCTGACCGCTGTAATAGAAGAGATCGGTAAGACCGTCGCCGTTGAAGTCCCCGAAGCTGGGCGGGCCGGCACCGCCAGGCAGGTTCTGCGAGAAGCTGCACCCGCCACCGGCACAGAAAGCCCGCATGGTGCGGGTGTAGTCCCACTTGCCGAGCTCGGCGTTCCAAGCACGCTTTTCGTGTCGATAGACGACGTCTCCGCGTCCATCACCGTTGAAGTCCGGGGAGCGGCCCGGCTGCTTCTGTGCCCAGTCCCCGAACACTCCGTTGAGAATTCGGCTCTGCACGGGCTGGGCCGCGACCAGTGAAACAGGATTTCCGAACCCGACGCCGCTCGCATTGCGCGGGCGATACCTGATCGCGTCGCCGCCGGCATCAAATCCGCCATCGAGATCCGCCCACACGAGCTCCTGCCGGCCGTCGCCGTCGATGTCGAGAGCGCGCGCATTCTGGCCACGGCCAGTCGTGGTCGCGGGTGCATTTGTGTTGGTGAGCTGACCGAGCCCGGTCGCCGAGCCCAGCATCACCCACCAGGTCGTGTTGTTGTACGGGACGAGAACGTCGCCCAGGCCGTCCTGGTTGTAATCGATCGGAATGGCGCCCGTGTAGTTCGCGTTCGACTGCCCGCTGTCCCGCGGCAAGTCGTAACCGCCCGAGGCGTTTGCGAGCATCACCTTCCAGGTCCCCTGACCGGAGGTCGCGCTCGAGACGTAGACGAGGTCCCCTCGACCGTCGCCATTGACATCGAGTGGCAAGGCCCCCGCCGGCACCGCCTGCCCGGTGTTCACTTCGGCCTGCAGCCCGGCGCTGCCGTCCTGATAGGTGAAGGTCGTCGGTGGCCGGCAGTCGGAGCCGGCGCACTCCTGGATGGAGGCGAGCCGGCTCCGGCTCGCCGAGGACAGCGGCCCTTCGTAAGTCAGGGTATAGATTCGCACGAGCGACCCGTCGTGCCACACCCGGATCGCCTGCAGCCGATGGATCTCGCGCACCTGGCTGCCGGTGACGTAGCCGCTCTTCACCTCCCCGACCGGCTTGCTCTCCCACTGGAAGTGGATCGAGCTCGGCTCGTAGTCGATCTGATCGATGCGATAGCTGCCGTTCGCTGTGTCGTTGTGCCAACCGAAGAAGAGTTCATTACCCGACCGATCGCTGATCTTGTTGAGGGCCCAGGCACGCGCCTCGGGCTGGCCGATCGAGAGAATTCGCGCACCGGGGTGGTTGCCGTACTCGTAGATGAGACCGCCCTTGTACTCGACCTTGAAGCCGCCCGGGCCGTCGCCTGCCGACGGACCCAGGGCCGTGATCCGCGCGTAGCTTTCGATCTCGGTGCGGTAGGTCGACCCGGGCTGACCGTACGTGCCGGAATAGTGCCGAAGCTGCACGCCATCCAGGCAGTAACGGTCGTCGAGCGCGTTCTGAGGCGCCTGGGAGACTCCGTTCTGCGCCCAGGTCTTCTCGCAGCGATGGATCGCGGAGAGCCCCGAGACACCCCAGCCAATGCCGGCGAGCGTCCCCTCGTGGCGGTGCCCGTAGGTCAGCGCCAGCTCCGGCGTGAGGCCGTTGATGCCGGGCGGGGCGAAAATCGGCATCGAGTACTGCGCCTCGCCCGTCGACGAAACTGCAAAGCTTCCGGGCGTGCGGCCGGCGCTCAGCGCCGCGCCCGCGGTGGACAGCAGCAGAATAGTCAGAGCGACGCGGTATCCCGCGGCGATTGTCGGCGTAGTGAAGCCCGCACCGCGCAACTCGTCGTCCGGTGCACGTTGGACCGGCGTCCACGCGTGCCCCTGCGAGTGTGCGACCTTCCGGAAAAGCAACGCGCCCCGGCGCGTCCGTGCGACCCTGTTCATGGTCAACCGTCCCTGGTTGCGGCCCGCACGATGCGGGCTTCACGGGTGCAATTGATACGCTCGCGTCGCGAACCAGTCGCCGCGAAAAAATCACGTGATCAATGTCAAATCGGCGTGTCCGCCGTCGCGGCGATCGAGTTGCCGCAAGCAGATCGCTTCCGCGAGATGCCGCTGCGAGATGGACGATGCGCCCGCCAGGTCGGCAATCGTGCGAGCGGCGCGAAGCACGCGGTGGTAACCGCGTGCGGAGAGTGAAAGACGCTTGGTCGCACGCTGCATCAGCAGCGTGCACTCCTTGTCAAGTGCGCAGTGCATCGCCAGTGCCTGCGCGGCCAGGCGCGAGTTTGCACAGCCCTGGCGCTGCAGCTGCCGCTGGCGCGCGGCGCGTACGCGCACCGCTACATCCGTGGACGCCTCCTGATCGGGTGTACCCTGCAGCACCTCGGGGGG
>Ga0268386_10000661_pt1 | contig 22223 bp, 24 predicted proteins | sample RVTome_15_FD_200260 | JGI IMG/M metagenome (GOLD analysis project Ga0268386, IMG submission 200260) | Soil microbial communities from uranium-contaminated site in the Upper Colorado River Basin, Wyoming, United States - RVT150D86... ...
GAGCGACCGGAGCACTCCGGTCGCTGACGCTCCCGGCTCGCCGGTGGGATCAATTTCAGCTTGAACAATCACCGACAGGGAGGTCGCTTCGCAATGACCGTTCAACTGCTTGCACGACAATCGGTCACGCCCGCGCTGTTGGCCGACTTCGCCGCGGCGGCGTACTGGAGTGAAGACGACATCGCCGACTGGCTCGCGTCGATCGGCTGGCGGTTGTGCGCGTTCCTGTCGCGGAACGGCACCGAGTGCTTCGTCGCGATTCGTAGCGTGGACTTCAATCCACGCGAGTTGGAGAATCTCTCGCGTGGGCTGAAGCCCACGCTACGGAACCACGCCGTCGTCGCCTTTCGCGGCACTGAACCGGGCAAGCTCCGCGACTGGATCACCGACCTCGATTCGCGGCAGACGCGGTGGGTTTTCGGGCGGATTCACGCGGGATTCCTGCGTTCCGCCCGGAACGTGCTGGAAGACCTGTGGCCGATCGTCGCCGAACTCGTCGCCGGCGGCCACGCGCTGCACCTCACCGGGCACAGCAAGGGGGCGGCCGAGGCGACCGTCACCGCGGCCCGGCTGTGCGCGGCGAACGTGCCCGTCGCCGGGCTGTGCACGTTCGGGTCGCCGCGGGTCGGCGACGGCGACTTCGCGGCATGGCTCGACGCCTCGCTGCCGTTCGTGATTCGCCGCTACGTAAACAACAACGATCTCGTGGCCCGCGTGCCGCTGCCGGCGAAGTGGCTGTCGCGGCTGGTGCCGTTCGGCTGGCTGCTGCCGGCCGGTTTCCGGCACTGCGGGCGGCTGCATTACATCACGGCAAACGGTTCGATCGTCGTCAACCCGCCGCGGCTGCAAACGTGCGCCGACCGCCTCCGCGGCCGCTGGCTGGCCGGCCGCGCCTGGTGGCACGACGGCCTGCGCGACCACGCGATGGACGGCTATCAGCGGGCGCTGGGGAGTGGTGAGTTGGTGAGTTGGTGAGTGGTGAGTGGTGGTGAAGAAATGTAGTACGGAATTCATTCCGCGCAGTCCCGGAGGGACGGCATCGAGTAGCCTGGGGCGTAAGCCCCAGGGACCCGAAACTGTTCTTGTTCACCGCAGCCCCGGAGGGGCGACATCCTCGCGCGGGGTCGATGCCGCCCCTCCGGGGCTGTCGTGAACAGCGGCGCTCGATCCCCTGGGGCTCACGCCCCAGGCTATCTGATGCCGTCCCTCCGGGACTGGATTCATTCGCAGCCCCTGAATGGTGCGTGGTGAGTGGTCTCCACAGATGATTAACGGGACTTCAAGGAGGAAACGGAAATGAAAGGATTTCGAACGAGTCAAAGATTGCTCATCGCAGCGGTCCTGCTCGCGGTTCCCGCGCCGGCGACGGCGGAACCAAACTTCCGCGTCGTCAACCTGCCGCCGGAACAGGGGACGGATTACGAGCGGGCGGCGGAAGACGCATACGCGCGGCTGTCGCGGTGGTGGTTCGGAACGCGGCACCCCGACCTGTGGCGGCCGACGACGGGACCGGGGAAAGACGTCGCCCCCGTGCCGATCACGGTTCACCTGCAAGCCGGCGGCGGCGGGCGGACGACGTTTCGCATCGACCGCGGGCACGTGTTCGGCTGGAAGATGGCCGTCGCCGGTTCGCCGCGGAAGATCATCGACGACGTCATCCCGCACGAAGTCGGCCACGTCGTGCTCTACGCGCGCTTCCGCCGGCCGCTGGGACGATGCCTCGACGAGGGGGCGGCGGCCGTCGGCGAATCGCAGCACGAACACGCCGCGTCCCGCGAGCGGGTGGCCGCGGCGCTGCGAGACAACGCCGCGCTGCCGTTTTCGCGCGTTCTCGACGAGCACCGCTATCCCCCACCGGCAACGACGCCGCTGTTCTACGCGCAGAGCCATTCGCTGGTGGAATTCCTGCTGCAGCGCCAGGGGCGCGAAACGTTCGTTTCCTTCCTCGACGACCCCCGCGCGCCGTCGGCGAAGCTGCGCGACTTCTACGGGTGGGAACCGGAGCAGTTGCAGGCGGAATGGGAAACGTGGTTTCGTCGACGTGCGGCGCGCGGTTCAAGCTGTGCGGCGTTCGGATGTCCTTTCCATGTTCGGGCGAAACCGCAAGCGCCGGCGGTCGCGGAATCGACTCGAAAGCCGATCGTCTACGCATTCACGGCGAAATGGTGCGCGGCTTGTGCGCCGTTCAAGCGGGACGTGGCGGCGGGGCGGTTCCCCGCGTATCGGTTCGTGTACGTTGATCCCGACGGCGACCAGAGGCAGTGGAAAGAAATCACCGCGAAGATGGCCGCCGAGACCGGGCACCGCGGCGACATCCCGCTGCCGTCGTGGTGGGTGCCGGGGTCGAAGCGGCTCGTCGTGATGCAAACCGGCTATTCCGCCCCCGGACTGCCACAGATTCTCGGCACGATCATTCGCGGCCTCGTGCGGATCATTTACAACTCCGACCTCGAGCCGGACGGAACGTCGCCGCAGGGTACGCGGCCGCCAGGGGAAGGCGCCCCGGTGCCGTCCGGCTCTTCGGCCGCGGACGACTGGAACGGCGTGACGATCATCCTGCTGGTCGCCGAGCAGGACGCGGGGTCGGTTCGCGGCAAGGCCCGCCGCGCGCTGATCGGCCTGTCGCGCGGGCCGCTGGAACGCAAAGCCGGCGAGCTGACCGGCGGAAAGGCGGCGCTGCGGATCGTCGCCGAGCGGATCGAGCCGAACCGCTACCGGGCGGTGCTGCGCGCGGCGGGGCTGGAACCGTCGCCGTTCGACGTGCTGGTGCTCGTTCCACGGCGGAACGTCGGGCTGGTCAAGGGGCTCATCGTGAAGCGGGTCGAAGCAATCGTGCAAGGGAAGCTCCGCGGCCGGCCGAACATTGACATCCTTTTCGAACGAACGCACGCGGCGGACTTCGCGGCCGTCCGCAACGCATTGCAGACTTCCGACGACCCGCAGCCGTTGATTCCGCCCGCCGCGACGGTCGCGATTGCGTCGATGACTCGCAAAGACTTGAAGGCCGAGCTGCTGGCGTTCGGAAAACAGTTCGTCCGCAAGGAAGTCGAAGCGGCCGTCGTCGCGAAAATCACCGGCGGCGAACCGCCCGACCCGTTGCGGGACCTGAAACACGACATCGTCTTCTGGCTGGCGTCGATCGGCCTGCCGCTGTGGCTGGTCGAACGCATCACCAAAAACCGGCGGCTCGAAGGGCAGGTGCACAAAGCATGGCAGCGATTGCGTTCCTTCTCACCACAGTCGCCCCCCTCGCCGGACTCGGCGGATGCGCCGGGTTCGTCCTTGGGACCGTCCCCCGCGTCCGGCTCGGGTTCCACGTCATCGGCCTGATGAAGTCGATCGGCGGCCGCGACGGTTTGTCGCCGGCGGAGCTGGCCCGGCTGAACGAGCTGGAAACGAATCCGTCGGCGGCGCAACGATTCCTGCTGGACGACTGGCCGTGAACTTGCCGCTTGCGGCTTAGCCGTCTCGCGGCTGGCTAAGCCGCAAGCGGAGCGTCCATCAAAACCGCTCGGCGAGCTTCTCGACGATCAGCCGGCCGATGTTCAGCGAGGCAGTCGCGGCGGGAGACGGGGCGTTGCAGACGTTGACGATGCGGGCCGAATCGAGAATCAGGAAGTCGTCGGCGAGCCGGCCGTTGCGTTCCAACGCCTGCGCGCGAACGCCGGCGGGGGCGGCGACGAGGTGCTCGCCGCGGATGTCGGGCAGCAGCCGTCGCAGCGCCTTCACGAACGCCGCCTTCGAGACGCTGCGCCACATTTCCCCCAGGCCGGTTTTCCAATGACGCATGGCCAGCCGCAGGAAGCCGGGGTACGTCAGCGATTCGAGCAGGTCCCGCAGGTTGACGTCGAGCTTGGAGTAGCCTTCGCGGGCGAAGGCGAGGACGGCGTTGGGGCCGCATTCCACGCCGCCGTGCACCATCCGCGTAAAATGCACCCCCAGAAACGGAAACGCCGGGTCGGGCACCGGGTAGATCAGGTTGCGGCAGAGGTATCGGGCGTCGGATTTCAGCTCGTAGTATTCCCCTCGGAAGGGGACGATCTTCGCCGGCGACTTGTGCCCCGTGAGCCGCGCCGTGCGGTCGCTGTGCAGGCCGGTGCAGTTGACGAAGTACCCGGCTTCGACGTCGCCGGCCTTGCTGTGCACCAGCACGCGGCCGTTCTGCTCGCGGACGCCGGTGACCTTCGCCCCCATGAGGATCTCGCCCCCGGCCGCCCGGACCTTCTCGCCCAGCTTCTCGCAGACCGCGACGTAATCGACGATGCCGGCTTCGGGCACGTGAATCGCCTTGACCCCGGCGGCGTGCGGCTCCAGCTCGTGCAGCCGGTCGGCGTCGATGATCTCGCATTTGACGCCGTTCTCCTGGCCGCGGCGGTAGATGTTTTCCATCCGCGGAATTTCGGCTTCGTCGACGGCGACGATCACCTTGCCGCAGACGTCGTAGGGGACCCCTTCCCGCTCGCAGAACTCCTGCATGGCGAGCTTGCCGTCGCGGCAGTTGGTGGCCCGTAGCGAGCCGGGCTTGTAATAGATGCCGGAATGCAGCACGCCGGAGTTATGCCCCGTCTGATGCTTCGCGAGGCGGTCTTCCTTTTCGAGGATGACGACCTGCCTGCCGGGATAGCGTTCCTGCAGCCGATAAGCGGTGGCCAGCCCGATGATGCCGCCGCCGGCGATCGCAACGTCCGTTTTGCGGGTCATGGGGGGTTGGTGAGTGGTGGAGTGGTGAGTGGTGGAGTGGTGGAGTGATGCTGAAATCTCAGACCACTCACCACTCAGAAGTTGTGAATGAATCCAGTCCCGGAGGGACGGCATCAGGTAGCCTGGGGCGTAAGCCCCAGGGGTCGGGCTGCGGTGCTGACGAAAGCCCCGGAGGGGCGGCATCGGCTCAGCGCCACGATGTCGCCCCTCCAGGGCTCGGACTTCTGGTTCGTCCGAGGTCCTGGGGCTTACGCCCTTGTTGTTCTACACAAGTCCCAAAGCCCTTTATTTTCAGAGGAATTCGAAGGCCGCTCGACGAAGTGCTTTGCCCCGGGCGGGGTTCCCCTGTTTCGTTGTTTTACCCAGTCTTGCAGAGTTGATCGATCTGAGGCAGCAGCGGGAAAATAGTCTACCGGGAATTCGAACGATGAAGGATGAGGGATGAAGGATGAGGGATGAAACGGCGGATCGCTCATCTCTCATCCTTCATCTCTCATCCCTCATCGCCCGTGGAAGGACGGGACATCGTCTTTACACCTGCGACTGGTAGCTTATTTTCCCGCCGCTGCCTGAGGCCGACCTGTGGATCGGTAGAAAAAGTCAACCCCATATTTCCAAAAAGATGTGTAGAACAACAAGAGCTTACGCCCCAGGCTACTCGCTGTCGTCCCTCCGGGACTGAATGCCTGGAATCTGGAGGTGTGCAATTCCTTTCACACGCTCTCACCACTCAACTTCTCGCATGAACCGGTCCGCGTTTTCGCCCATCGGGTCCGGCTACCTCGCGGAGTGGGCGGGTTGGTCTTCAGTGGAACGGCTCGGCGCGCTGCGCTCATCGCCGGCGTTTTCGCCGCGGCATTCCGGCGACGGGTGGCTGCACGCTTCGCACATGGGACGGCCGTGCTCGTCGCGGAGGTTGGCCAGCCCGCCGCAGGAACCTTTGAGGCGTTTGCGGGCGACGATGACGCCGATCGCCATCCCGGCCACCGCCAGGGCGAAGACGATAAACGCAATCAGGAATTCGGGCCACATGGGGGTCGTGAGTGGTGGAGTGGTTGTAGTGCGAAATTCATTTCGCACGAAACGCGGGCGTGCGAAATGAATTTCGCACTACCTGTCGCCACTCGCTTTCTTCAGTCTCTGAAATTCCGGCGTTGTCTTTTCGACGAACCCTTTACCGTCCGCCACGAGCAGCAACACGGCGAGATTCTCCTTCATTGCCAGATTGTATCCCGCTTCGGGGCCGAGGACCATGATTGCGGTCGCCAGGCCGTCGGCGATCATGCAGTTTCCGGCCACGACGCTGACGGACGCCAGCCTGTGCGTCACCGGCCGGCCGGTGTGGGGGTCGATCGTGTGCGAGTAGCGTTTGCCGGCTTCTTCAAAGTAGCTGCGGTAGTCGCCCGAAGTCGCCATCGCCCGGTTGCGATCGCGGAGAGCGACAACGCGGTGGGCGGAATCCCGCGAGTTCGCGGGGGACTGAATTCCGATCTGCCACGGCCTGCCGTCGGCCTTCGTCCCATTGCAGCGGACCTCGCCGCCGATCTCCACCATGTAGCCGGAAACGCCGAGCAGATCGAGTTCCCCGGCGACGCGGTCGACCCCGAATCCCTTGGCGATCGCGGAGAGGTCGACGGTGACGTCGCCGCGTTTTTTCCGCACCGCCGGGGGATGCACGCGCAGCTCCAGCAGCCGGTAACCGACCGACTCCTTTCGCCGGGCGATCTCTTCGTCGGTCGGCTTCTTTCGCGGGCGGTTCTCGGGGCCGAACGACCACAGGTTGACCAGCGGCATCACCGTGACGTCGAACTTCCCGCCGGTGAGTTCGCTGATGCGCTGCGCTTCGGCCAGCACGGTCACCGTGTCGGCCGAAACCGGGAACCAGTCGGTCCCCGCGTGCGCGTTGAAGCGGGAGATTTCCGAATCCTTCCGCCAGGTCGACATCTGCCGGTTGACGGTTTCCAGCCGGGCGTCGATTCGGGACTTCACGTCGTCCGCGGTCTTGCCCTCGGGAAGGGCGGCCAGCTTGACGGAATACGTCGTCCCCATCGTCTCGCCGCGGATCGTCGCCGCGACGTCCCGCGGTTTTCCGGGCCGGCAGCCCGCCAACAGAAGGAGACACACCGCGACCGCAACGAGAAACGCCGAAGGCGGGCAACGGAAGAGAGAGCGGTTCTCACCGAGCTGCGGTTGCATACCGCTCAGCGTAGCCGTCGGCGGCGGGAAGGTGAAGGGCAGGCGCCTCGGAGCGGACGCTGGCAGCATCCGCCACGGCGCAGCACCGTCGCTCGACCGTCATGCCCATGCGCGCCGGGCAACCTGAAGGTTGAACTCCAACCCCGGCGACGTCAGATCACGCCGCCGTGCACGCGGTACGGGGTCGCCACGTCGGGCATTTCCATCGCCCACACGCGCTCCCAGATCTCCGGAACGTGCCGCAGGTCTTCCGAATGGAAGATCAACTGCCGCGCGCGGATATCGTGGTTCGAGGAATAGATCGGCAGGACGCAGCCCAGGCTCATTCCTGCCAGCATCATGGCGGCAAACGCAACCTTGCGCATTCTTCAACTCCCTGCGAAGGGGCCGTGACGTCGCCGGACGAGCGTCGTCGATGTCCGCAACGGAAACCATGCGGCAACAACGACCTCGGTCCGGAGAGCGTCTCCAGACGGTCACGAGGCATGACAAATTGTGGAAAGTCGAATGGAATCGATCGGCACGCGGCGGGAGGGAAGCGCGTGTGCGGGGGTGGGATCGTCTGGTGCCTGGGAAGCGTGGCGCTCCCAGGCGGATGTTCTGTTTCAGGCGGGGGTGCTTATCGCGGTGCGCCGCCGGTGGAGTATTCGGCGGGTTTGTAGGCTTGTGGCGTCGAGGTCGGCGTCGGGACCACCCCGCCAGAAGCCGGCATTCCGTCTTTCTGTTGCGAGGGCATTGTCGCAGCCGGTTTCGGCGGCGTCTGTTGCGCCTTTCTGGCGGCCTCGTCGGCGGCCAGCTTCAGGACGCGTTCTTCCATTTCCTTGCCGGGCTTGAAGGTCACGACGTACTTTTCGGCAACGTCGACCCGTTCGCCGGTGCGGGGGTTGCGAGCCTTTCTGGCGGCCCGCTTCTTGACTTCAAAGACGCCGAAGTTCCGCAGTTCAATCCGCCGGTCTTCCACCAGCGTATCGACGATGGCGTCGAAGGTCTTCTGCACGATCTCCTTGGTCTTCAACTGAGTGAGGCCGATCTCCTCGGAAATCGCCTTTACGATTTCTTTTTTCGTCACGACATTGGTCTCCCCGGGGAGGTGCCGTCAGTGCGTTCTGCCCGTCCCATGAGCATCGGCTGCGAACTCAAGTGTATTCCGTTGCTGAACTTACTGTCAAGTCGATTCAAAAAGCCGATACGTCGCGCGGAAAAGGTCTCGCCGCAGCCGCGGCAACGATCGCCTGCTCGGTTTGGGAATCCCGTCAGGACCGCAGCCCGGTCGACTATCGCGGAGACCGCAATCGGTTCCGTCGTGGCGACTGATCCATAACTGGTTGTCAAAGAGCGGCTTGCGACGCCCGAGAACCGCGGGTCAACGTCGATTCCGGGCGAACGGCGTTCGCACACCTCATTCATCGGCCGTTACAGGCGGTGCATTGAGAAGAATCCGGAAAAACCGACTTCCTCGCCCCCTTTTGCCGGCTTTTCGAAATCGGAAAAGTCGGTCGGTCCGCGTCCCTCGGCTAAGCCGCAAGCGACGTCAGATCTCGATGACGGCGGCCTGCTCGCGGATGTCTTCGAGGGTGACCAGCCGGCCGCAATCCATCCCCGGGCAGGTCTGTTTCGCCGCCTGCCAGGACTGCTCGCTGGCGAGGTTCGAGTTCCAGAACGGCCACGTGCGGCATTGGCGGGGGCGGACGGGATACACCTTGCAGCGCCGCGTTTCGGGGTCGAGAAACGTGCAGTCGCCGTTGGCGAACTCGGTCAGCGACGTCCCGCCGGGATAGGGCCGCGTGTGCATCAGCCGGATTTCGCCGAGCGGCTTGTCGAGGTATTCCGCGATGGCGGCGATCTCGTCGTCGTTGACCCACACCACCCCCGGCGCGCCGGTGCAGCAGTTCCCGCATTGCGTGCAGGTGAAGCGCAGGCCGTCCCGGTACCAGGGCTCGGCGGCGGTGTCGGAGGAATCCGGCATGTTGTTCCCTTGCGTCTTCGCAGTCCCACATCAGAGATTAGCGGAGCGTCGCGCAATCGACAAACGGCTTTCGGCCGGATGAAGGATGAGAGACGGCCAGTCAGCGATTCCGCGCCCATCCCTCATCCTTCATCCTTCATCTCTCCTGTGACTACGACTGCCGCACGGGATCAGGTACAATTCATCGCAGAGGACCGCATCATGCCGCTCCGCGATCATTTCCGTCCGCCACTCGACAACGTGGCCTCGTGGGAGGAACTTCACGGTGGCTGGCCGATGGTCATCGTGCAGCAATTGAAGAGACAACTGCCGGCCGGGTATGTCGCGGCGCCGCACGTTCACGCCGGCGCGCACGTCGAGATTGACATCGCCGCGTACGAACGAGACGACGCTGCGGCGAGTTTCGACTCAAATGGCAACGGCGGTGGCGTCGCAACTGCGGTCTGGGCGCCGGCGGCCCCGAGTGTCGCCGTCGAAACGGAATTGCCGGACTACGACGAATACGAAGTCCGCATCTACGACGCCCGACGGAACCGCCGCCTCGTCGCGGCCATCGAAATCGTCAGCCCCGGAAACAAGGACCGGCCGGAAAGCCGGAACACGTTCATCGCCAAGTGCGCGGTGCTGCTGCAGAAGGGCGTGGCCGTCAGCATCGTGGACCTGGTGACGATCCGGCAGTTCAACCTGTATACCGACCTGATGGCGTTCATCGGCCACGTCGACCCCACGCTGGGGGACGAACCGCCGCCGCTGTACGCCGCATCGTGCCGCTGGGTCCGCCGAGGCGAGCGGCCCATTCTGGAAACGTGGTCGCACGTGTTGACGATCGGCCGGCCGCTGCCGACGCTTCCGATCTGGCTGACCGAAACCCGCGTCGTCCCGCTGGACCTGGAACAGAGCTACGAACAGGCTTGCGACGACCTCAGTATTGCGTGAAGGGGCTCAACCCGGTCTGCACTTCAGCAGCCGTTGCAATCCGCTCGGTGGAATGCTTCGCGAGGCATTTCGCAACGACGGCGTCCAACTCCGGAAAAACGTCGTCGCGAACCAGGCGGACCGACGCAATCGGCGTGCCCGCGACGATCGACGCCAGCACGTCGGAAATACGCTCCCCGATGACAGGCGGCCGCTCGGCCAACAGCGCGAAAAGAGTGGCGCCGAGGCCGTAGACGTCGGTGTGGGGGCCGATGCTTCCCCAGCAGGCGTCAACCTGTTCTGGAGCCATGAAGCCCAGCGTGCCGGCGATCCCGCCGTCGTTTCCATCGGTTTCGTCGATCCGACGGGCAAATCCGAAGTCGGTCAGATGGATGCGGCCGTCCTGCCCGAGCAGCAGATTGGCCGGTTTCAGATCGCAATGCACGATGCCACGCTGGTGCGCGTGTTGCACCGCGTCCGCGGCCTGTGCGATCCACGAGGCGGCCGTTGACTCGTCCGGCGGAACAAGTCTGCACCGGGTGGCGAGATCCGTTCCGTCGATCCAGTCCTGGACGATGAAAAACCCGCCGATCGGCGTGCGGCCGAAGCCGTGGACCCGCACGATTCCGGGATGATCCAGACCCATCACGGTTTCCGCCTCGCGGATGAAGCGTTCGACGACGCCGGCGTCGGCCAGCACGTCTTTTCGCAGGAACTTCACCGCCACGATGCGGTCCGTCGACTTCTCGACCGCCCGGTATACTTTGCCAGTCGCGCCGGTGCCGAGATGTTGCTGCAAAAGATAGTCGTCGAACGAACGCTCGGCATGCTGCTGAAAGAACGCCGCGAGGAGCCGGACGTTGCGTTCGTCCGGGACGCGCGGCGGCTGATCGTGTTCGTCGTCGTCGCCGATCGCTTCGTCACCCGGTTCAGACAATGCGAGTCCGGCGGTTTGGCCGATCCGTCGGCGAATCGCGGTCAGCATCCGCGTGATGTGCCGTTCCGTGACCTTGAGTTCAGCCGCGATCTCCCGCAATGAGAAGCCTTGGAGCCGCATCTCCAGAACGCATCGCTCCCGACCGTCGAACCGTTGCAGCACGGCTTCCAGCTCATCGGCGAGAGCGACGGCTTCGTCCGGGGTCGGTTCGCGGTCCGGCAGCTCCGGGAGGGCATCGATTGCCGCAGCTTCCCGATCGACGGCCCGCATTCCGGCCCGATGGTGGGCGGCCGAGCGATACAGCTTGTGCAGCGTGATTCACACGAGCAGCCGCCACAGGTCGCCGCTGCGCCGCAGGGCGAAGCGGTCCCGCCGGGCGGCGACGAAAAAGCTGCGATAGGCGGAGAGGACGACGTCTTCGGGGTCGATCCGCCGGGCCAGTCTGGCCGCCATCCGCGAGCGGGCCAGCCGGGTCAGGCGGGCGACGTAGCGGTCGAAGATTTCCGCCGCCGCCGATTCGCCGCCCTCGCGGTATCGCCGCAGCAGTTCGTCGGAAGGCCTGTCCATGCGAGCCGTTTGCCGGGACGGAATTGCACGTCACAGCCCATTGTAGGCGGCTCGGTCTGGAGAATTTCGGATTTTCGCCGGTTTTCGACGTCCTGTGTCCTGCCGCGATCTGCATCAGGCCTGAGAGAGAGAATCGCGCGGTGCGAATCCCACCTTGAAATTCGGAGACCGACCGATGGCCTACGTTGTGACGGAACCCTGCTTCGGCTGCAAATACACGGACTGCGTGACGGTCTGCCCGTGCGAGTGCTTTCACGAAGGGGAAAGCATTCTGTACATCGACCCACTGGAATGCATCGACTGCAACGCCTGCCTGCCGGAATGCCCGGTGGAGGCGATTTTCCACGAGGATGACGTACCGGCGGAGTGGCGGGATTACATCGCATTGAACGCGGAAATGTCGCCGGTCTGCCCGCAGATCACGGAGCGGAAAGAGCCGCTGCGAGGATGCGGTTAATAACGCGACATCGCCGAATTACCCCGCCAGGACTCGAACCTGGAACGACAGGACCAAAACCTGTTGTGTTGCCAATTACACCACGGGGTAAGGGGCGTTTGTCGACCGCCACGCGAAGAATAGTCGATGCCGAATTGCGCGACAAGCACTGCAATCTGCATCCGTCTTACCGTCACGGGAGCTACGGAACTGTGCGAATGTCGCCAATCCGGCTGCCTTCCTTCGACACTCGTGCCGTGTCTGAGGTTCGCGCGCGCCGCGGATCACAACAGCTTCTTCTGCTTCTCATCCTCCCGCTTGTGCCGAAACCGCTTCACGCGTTTCGGGTCGATGTTTTCCCGCGTTCGCCCCTTGTCCGTCGGCGCCACGCTCGTCAGCGGGTCCTCCACGCCGTCCAGCGGGTCGCCGGGGGTGATTTTCTCCAGCCGTTCGGTCGCGCGGGCGGCGTACTCCTTCGACATCTCGAAGGTGACGTACTGCCGGCCGAGCTTCTTCGCCACCGCCGCCGTCGTCCCGCTGCCGCAGAAGGGGTCCAGCACCAGTTCTCCCTCGTGCGAGCAGGCACGGATGATGCGGGCCAGCAGTTGCTCCGGCATCTGGCAGCCGTGCCAGCCGGCCCGTTCCTTGAACGTTCCGTTGACCCGCGGGAAGTACCACACGTCTTCGCCCGCCCCGAACGCCGCCGGCACATCCTGCGGCCGCAGAACCCAGCCTTCGTGCAATAAGGATGCACGAGGAATGTTGATCGTCGTGGGAGGTGAGTGGTGAGTGGTGAGTGGTGAGTGGTGCACTCCGGTCGCTGACGCTCCCGGCTCGCCTGACCTCCGATCTCCGCCCTCCGACCTCTGGCTCTCGACTCTCGACTCTCGACCCTCGACTCGCGGAGCAATGATCCACGTATCATCCGGCAGCCGCCCCTGCGGGTTCGCCCGTTTGTCGGCGTAGACGAGCTGCCGGGCGGAGGGGACGCGGACCTGCGGATCAAGGGCGTTGAACGTGAACCGCTCGCGGTCCTTCACCATGTAGAACAGATGCGCGTGCGAGCGGCTGAATTTGTGCTTGCAGTTCACGCCGAACGTGTAGTACCAGATGACCCAGCTCCGGCACGTCAGAGCGTGCTCGCGGGTCATCTGCACCTTCAGTTCGGCGGCGTACTCGTCCCCGATCGCCAGCCAGAACGTGCCGTCGGGCTTCAGAACGCGGACGACCTCGGCGATCCACTTGTGCGACCAATTAAGGTACTCGTCGGCGGCCTTGCGGTCATCGTACTCGTCGTAGTCGTAGCCGATGTTGAACGGCGGATCGGCGAACGCGAGGTCGACGCAGCCGTCCGGGAGTTGCTGCATGCCGGTGATGCAGTCTTTGCGGTGAATCTTGTTCTTGAATTTCATCGGTCGTTGAGCGTTCCGTGCCATGACGTCCGAATCAAAGTGCCATCTTGTGCATGGGCCAGTTAAAGACCGGATCGTAGTCGTGAATCAACCGATGTTCCCACTTTTGCAGCGAAACACCGGCGACGCGGTTACCGCAAACGTAGCGCATCGTGATCGACGACGGATCCGGCGTCCAGAAGGAGTTCTGAACGATTCGGAATACGTTACCGGAAACCAGTTCGCGAACCAATGGTCGGACACTCTGAATTCGAACGACGTAAAGATGGCGATCGTCTTCGTCCACCTCAACGAGTCCGGATTGTTCCGGGAGGGATTCGACGTCAACTTTGGAAAGAGGTTCGGCCGGAGACAACGCACTTTGGACGTTGCCCACATTCAATCCTTGAATCTCGTGTTCCTCTCGGGACTTGATGAAACGCGACTTTCGAATGTACAGGGCCGCCCGTCGCAAATCCTCACCAGAGAGTTGCGGAGCGATCTCTTGCACCCGCTGCTCAAAATCTTCCGCAAGGGCCGGATCGAGGAGAATGTCGTCGATCGACGCCCCGAATCGATAGCGCAATGCGACGAGCGCGAATTCGACCACAGGAGCGTACTGCGAAACAATGCTCGGCTTCGGTTCTTTTCTTGTCGTCGGCGACAGGACGATTCCTCTCTTCGCGTAACGAGTCTTGTTCTTACGAACGTTGATGAGACGTCGGTTCAACAGTCGAACCGGGGCATCAAACCCCAACTCCCGGCACCGCCTTTCAAATTGCACCAGCAGGCTTCGGTCCCAGAGGAGCGCGTCGGTTGACGAACCATCGCGCACCTCCTCAAAGGCCTGAACGATGAGCCGATCCTGCTCGTAATCGAATTCTGGCTCATCGCCGGCACGATCCCTGAATCGCTCTTGCGCCTGAAGTACTTCGGCGGTCGTTTGCAGCAAACCGAAGCCGCCAAACCGTACACCTTTCGTCGGAAGCATTTGGCTTCCCAGCATGCGGCTCAATTCGTATTGATTCAGATTCGTCACGAGTCGCCTCACGCTTCGCGAAAATCTCTGATCAAATGGAACACGTTATTCACCACCAGCGCGACGGCCTCCTGCTTCATTTCCCGTCCCATCCGTTTGCAAAACCGCAGAAGGTCCTTCACACGCTCATGATCTTCCAGATCGTCCTGCTTGACGTACGACTCGATCATTATCGGGCAGTCGTGGAGCAGTCGTCCGGTTTCCGATTTGAAAACTCCCGCGATTGCACGAAACGAGGTCGCCCCACCGAAGATCTCCCCCATTATATCCAGGCCCGACTGCGCCCACATGTCCTGGTTCGCAACGGGCTTTTCATCGCGGTCGTGACTTGGCACGATGAGAATCACAAGGATTTGCTGCTCGCCTGACCGCAATTTCGCGACGATTTGATCCAGCTCGGGAAACAGCGGTTTCTGTTTCTTCTTGCCCATCTTTCATCCGAACTTCGCGCCATAGCAAACCTCGACGCTCAAATCATAGGGCGAAAGAGGACTGCGCACAAGCGTATATTCAGAATTCACGCCGAATTGAGAGCATCGTCACGCCAGCAAACCCCGGCACCACGTTTCCAACCGACACCAGCCGATGCAACACAACGGTCAGGGCGCGTAGGCTTCAAGCCCGGCGAACATCGCGCCTTCCAGACTGCCGTCGAGGTGTTCGTTGCCCGGGAAAAAGCACTCTTCGGGATCGTACGTTTCGCTGCTGAATCTGTAGATCGCGAATTCCCACGCGTCGAATTCTCCGGTAAACTCGAGCCGGCAGATCGGACCTCGATCGCCGTAATCCTCGCGATCCAGATAGAGATAGCGGCCTTGGAAACGGGGAACGTATCGAACCTCGTCGGAAAGGTGCTCCTGGTTGAACTGCTCCACGGCCTTTGCGGCGCGTTTGCGTATTTCGGCCGGAATCGTCCGTGAACGTGGCATGGCTCGTCCTCCCGCTCCCCCCGAAAACCAACGATCCGCGGCGTCAGGATAGCAACCCCGCCACCACATTTCCAACCGGCACCAGCCGATGCGGTCGGTCCAGCCGGTCGCGGATTTCGCGGTCGTGCGGGATACCCAGCGCGTGGTAGATCGTCGAGATCACGTCCCCCGGCGTTGTTGGGCTGCTCGCCGGGAAGGCGCCGATGCGGTCGCTGCTGCCGTGGATCAGGCCCGGCCGGAATCCGCCGCCCACGAGCATCAGGCTGTAGCAGTAGTTCCAGTGGTCGCGGCCGGCGGCTTTGTTGATTTTGGGCGTGCGGCCGAAGTCCCCCAGCACGGCGACCAGCGTGCGGTCGAGCATCCGGCGGTCGACGAGGTCCTGAATCAGGCTCGACACCGCCGCGTCGAACTGTGGCAGCAGTTCGTTCTTCAGCTTGTTGAAGTTATTGCCGTGCGTGTCCCAGGTGGCGTTGGCGTCGGGCGCCCAGGAGACGGTGGCCATTCGCGTACCGGCTTCGATCAGCCGGCGGGCCAGCAGCGTGCTCTGCCCGTAGCGGTTGCGGCCGTAGGCGTCGCGGGCTTTCGCGGGTTCGTCGGAGAGCCGGAACGCCCGCTGCGTGGCTTCCGACGTGAGCAGTGCGAACGCCCGCCGCTGGAAGCCGTCCATCGCGTCGAGGGCGGCTTCGTTCTTGCGCGCGGCCGTTTCGTGGTCAATCTTCGCCAGCAGTTGCCGCCGGGCGGCGAGCCGGCGGTCGGAGACGTCCGGCAGCAGCGTGAGTTCGTTGACGCGGAAGTTCTTGACGTTCGGATCGTTCAACACGAACAGCGGATCGTGCGCCCCGCCGAGATACCCGCCGAAGAACCCCGGCTGCGGCGGCCCGCCGGCGCCTTCCTTGGTGATGAACGGCAGATGCACGTTGGGAGCGATCGGCTTCGTCGGAGGGCGGAGCATCGAGAAGACGGAGCCGATCGTCGGGTTGTCGTCCGGCCGCGCCCCGCCCCCTTTTTCGCCGCGGTCGTGCCCGGTCATCGCACAGTAGACCGCGGCGGCGTGCGAGTTGTTCACACCGTGGTGCATCGACCGCACCACCGTCGCCCGGTGCATGTGCTTCGCCAGCCGCGGCAGGTGTTCGCCCATCTGGTAGCCGCTCAGCGACGTCGCAATCGGTTTGAACGGCCCGCGAATCGCATCGGCGGCGTGCGGCTTCATGTCCCACATGTCGTGATGGCTGGGACCGCCGTTGAGGAAGATCAGAATGCAGTGATCCGCCCGCGGCTTGAGCGTGGCAGACCGCGAAGCCTCCGCCGCCAGCAGCCGCGGCAGCGAGAGGCCGGTGAGACCGAGGGTGCCGAGCTGGAGGACGTGGCGGCGGGTGGGGTGGGATTGAATCATGGAATTCCGATGTGAACCGGTGCTCTCCTAACAACCGCGCTGCAATCGGCGTTTTGCGCGGACTGCCAGCACATACAACCACAACCAGATTGCAATCGGTGTGGCAATCTTTAAGGCCGAAATCACATGACTGAGCAACAGCGAACCGCCTGTGTCCTTCGCGTAAATCTGAAAGTAGGAGGTTCGGTACATCACAAAAGCGCCGTCGATCTGCTCGCAGTACATTCGGTTCGGCCAAAGGCCGATCGCGATCCAGACGATGAACAATGATCCGAAAAAGACTGCGAACAACAACTTGATGTGACGAGTTCGCATGGTTTTCAAGACCGGTAGGCACGTCGGAATTCGTCGGGATGAGTCGTCCATGGGCGGTCCAGAATCACTGACAACGCTCTCAGGAACTGCTCCATCACGTCACGATCGAGCTCCAGATTCTCCTCGAGGTCGCCGATGCTGTCGCCGTCGGCGAGCTGCGCCAGGAGTTGGGCAGCCTTGAATCGCGTGCCCTTCAGGACGGGAACGCCGCCGCGCTTGTCGGGATCGATGTCGATCGTCTCCCGCAGACACTCCGAAGCCTTCAGCAGCCGCTCCAGTGTCTGTCGAGTCTGCGCACCGTCTCCCAGTTCAGCGCTCGATGCGGCGTCAATCGTCGTGTTGGCCATTGCGGTTTTCTCGATCCAGGAATCAGAACGCATCCCTCATGGGCATTCTAGCTCGCTCTTGGCTTTTTGGACAGCGGCTCAATCCGCACATTGAGCCGCGGAAAACTTCAGCGCGGTCCGGATGGTTGATATAATCATCCCAGCGCGAACCGGCGGATTTTCGGTCGCGTCGGCATTCTGATTCATCCGTTGCTCGCAACGTTTTTCATACGGTGGTCATTCCCATGAAGATTCTCGTCGTCGGGCAGGGGGGGCGCGAACACGCGCTGGCCTGGAAACTGGCGCAGTCGCCGCGGGTCGAACGGGTGTTCTGTGCACCGGGGAACGCCGGGACGGAACTCGACGCCACCAACTTCGACGTGGCGGCCGACGACGTCCCGCGGCTCGTCAAACTGGCGCAGGCGGAACACATCGATCTCACCGTCATCGGCCCGGAAGCGCCGCTGGTCGCCGGTGCCGTAAATGCGTTCGAGGCGGCGGGGTTGAAGGTCTTCGGCCCCGGCAAGGCGGCCGCGGAGCTCGAAGGGAGCAAGGCCTTCGCCAAGGAACTCATGCGGCAGGCGGGCGTGCCCACGGCCGACTTCAAATCGTTTTCCTCGGCGGACGAGGCGCTGGCGTTCATCGACGAACGCGACGAAGACCGGCTCGTCGTGAAAGCCGACGGGCTGGCGGCCGGCAAAGGCGTGTTCGTCTGCAAGTCGAAGAGCGAAGCTCGCGACGCGGTCAAACAGATTCTCGTCGCCGGCGCGTTCGGCGAGGCGGGGAAGCGGATCGTCATCGAAGACTGCCTCGTCGGCGAAGAGGCCAGCATTCTGGCATTGGTCGACGGGCGGACGATCGTCCCGCTGGAACCCTCGCAGGACCACAAGCCCGCCTGGGACAACGACGAAGGCCCCAACACCGGCGGCATGGGGGCCTACAGCCCCGCCCCGATCGTGACCGCCGAGCAGATGGACGCCATCATCCAGAAAATCCTCATCCCCACCGTGCACACGATGAAGCGCGTCGGCCGCCCGTTTCGCGGCGTGCTGTACGCCGGGCTGATGATGACCCCGCAGGGACCGCGCGTGCTGGAGTTCAACGTCCGCTTCGGCGACCCCGAAGCGCAGCCGGTGCTGATGCGGCTGAAGACCGACCTCGCCGAATTGCTGCTGGCGACCGCCGAGGGGCGGCTGGAAGAATTCCCCGACCTCGAATGGGACCCGCGGCCGGCCGTGTGCGTGGTGATGGCGTCGGACGGCTACCCCGGTTCCTACACGAAGGGTCACGTCATCCGCGGCCTCGATGCTGCCGCGAAAATGGCCGACGTGAAGGTCTTCCACGCCGGCACCGCCCGCCACGGCGACGCGATCGTCACCAACGGCGGCCGCGTGCTGGGGGTGACCGCGCTGGGCCGCAACATCACCGACGCGAAACTCCGCGCGTATCAAGCGGTGAAGCCGATCCGCTGGGACGGGGCCTGGTGCCGGAAGGACATTTCGGACAAGGCGCGGAAGTTCGAAGCGGCGGCGGCTGATGACGTTTAGCCGCGACTCGAAGGCTTTGCGGAGAGAAGCGCGCTCTCTGCGCGCAGTTGACGCGGCGAAACGAATCAGTCTCTCGCGTGGGTTGAAACCCACGCTACGGCGTTGCTCACCGCTTCCCCGCCCCCTTCGCTTCGATAAGCACATCCACCTGCTGCCCCACGTACAGCGGCACCTCGTGCTGCTTCGACCTTCGACCTTCCGACCTTCGACTCCCGGATCGCGTGATTGCACGCCCCATGATTCACCCGTAGAATAGTCAGGCGAAGCACGCCACGGACAGGGGAATTTCCGAAGGCGGCAGTCTGCCGCCGCGTCCCCCGGCATTGCGGACAGTCAACCGGCAACAACCAACTCGACAGAACACCCACTCCGAACTGAAATGAACCGAGTGATGGACTTCGAGAAACGTCTGGAACGGGCGATCGAGCGCGGGCAGCACGCCCGGCACGAGAAGGGGCGGATCGCCGCCGAACGCGCCCTCAGCGAAGACGACCTCCGCTCGCTGCACACCAGTTGCCGGCTGGAACTCTCCGATCACATCGAAAACCTGCTGAGGCAACTGGCCGACCGCTTTCCAGGGTTTCAATACGAAACGATCGTGGGCGAAGACGGCTGGGGGGCGAAAATCACCCGCGACGACATCACCCGCAGCCCCGGCCGCGGCTTTCAGACCCTGTACAGCCGGCTGCAACTGGTCGTCTCACCCTTCTCCGACGCCCACATCGTCGCGCTGTCGGCCAAAGGGACCATCCGCAACAAGGAGACGGTCCGCCGCAATCACTTCCAATACCTCTCGCAGGTCGACATCGACTCGTTCCGCGAGCTGATCGACCTGTGGGTCCTCGAATACGCCGAACAGTACGCGGCGACGGCTTGAGGAGTTGAAGGTCGCCGCCCGACGGCTAAGCCGCAAGCGGTGGTGATGACCTTCGACTTTCGACCTTCCGACCTTCGACTCTCCCTCCCCATGCGCGACGCCGACGTTCAACGCATTCTCTCCACCGGCATCGTGGCCATTCTGCGGGCTGACGACGGGGACCGGCTGGTTGAGGTCGCCGAGACCCTCTACGAAGCCGGCATCGACGTGATCGAGGTCACGTTCACCGTGCCCAACGTGCTGCAGATCATCGCCGACGTGCGGCGGCGGCTCGGCGAGCGCGTGCTGCTGGGGGCGGGAACGGTGCTCGATCCTGAAACGGCTCGGGCGGCGTTTCTGGCGGGGGCCGAGTTTCTCGTTTCGCCGACGGTCAACACCGACGTCATCCGCATGGCCCGCCGCTACGACAAGGTCGTCATGCCCGGCGCGTTCACGCCGACCGAGGTCCTCACCGCGTGGGAAGCGGGGGCGGATTTCGTGAAAATCTTCCCTGCCGACGTCGGCGGCCCGGCCTATCTCAAAGCCCTGAAAGGCCCGCTGCCGCAGGTCCGCCTGCTGCCGACCGGCGGCGTGAACCTGGAGACGATCGCGGCCTTCCTGAAGGCCGGCGCCAGCGCGGTGGGCCTCGGCAGCGCCCTGGTGGAAGCGGGCGCCGTCCGCGACGGCGACATGGCCCGTATCCGTCATCTCGCCGAGCAATACGTCGCCGCGGTGCGGGCGTTTCGGACCTGAAGGCGGAAAGCGGCGCCGCTTGCGGCTTAGCCGTCGACTACGGAATCCGCAAATTCCGCCGAATCGCGAAAACCGGTTCAAGCCGAACGCCCCTCCCGGCCGATGCTGAAAGCCGGGTCTCGTCGTGCGCAGACATTCCCGGTTCACGTCGGACATTTCGGCGAAATGTGGAGACGAATCAGCCGGCGGGCGCTAGCCCCCGGTTGCCGTCAAGCACGCACCGAACCGGGGGCTAGCGCCCGCCGGCTGACGTCCGAACCGGGAAAGACAATCTGCGGGACGCGCTGTGACAAAGGAATGGCGATGAGACGATCCGCGGCGTGGATGATCGGACTGCTGGCGGCCGCCCTGGCGGCCACCGGCGAGTGCCAGTCGTCCGCGCCCCGGCCGGTGCACACCGGGAAGTCGCGGTTCGCGGTTCCCTTCCGCTCCGACGCCGCCGAATTGCAACGCCTCGGGGCGCGGGAGATGCGGCTGTTCGTCTCGGTCGATTCCGGAGTGACGTGGCAGCACGTGCAGTCGGTCCCTTCGAAAGCGACGCGATTCACCGTCCGGGCGCCGAAAGACGGCGAGTACTGGTTCGCGGTCCGCACCGTCGACCGCGAAGGGCGAATGCACCCGGAAGGCAGTTTCTCGGCGGAACTGAAAGTCGTCGTCGATTCCCGCAGCCCCATGCTGGACATCAAGCTCAGCAGCCTGGCCGACGGAACGGCGCAACTCGCGTGGAAGGCCGGCGACAACCACCTCGACGTCGGCTCGCTGGTGCTCGAATACCGCCGCCGCGGCGAAACTGGCTGGCGAAGTCTTCCGGTCACGCCGGTCGCGGAAGGGAAAACCTCGTGGGACGTTCCCGAGGGAGGCGTGGTCGAAGCCCGCGGCCGCATCGCCGACTTCGCCACGAACGTCGCCGTCGCCAGCGGCAGCATCGCCCTCGTGGGAACCCGCAACAGCGTTCCTCGCCCGAGCCTGCCCGATCTGGAAAGCGACCCGATTGCCGGCGTGATTCAACAGGGAACGAGCGGATCGGCCATGCCGGCCCGGTTCCCGTCGTCCGCGCCGGGCGCTACCGACAGGAAGACGGGTCCCGAAATGCAGAGTTATCGGGCAGCGCGGCAGGCCGGCGGCACCGCCGACCGGCAAGCGAACGGAAAGGCAGCGGACGCCGGCGGAATGAAGGTCATCCCCAACAATGCCGCGCCGTCAAACGTCGGCGGGCAACCGGAGATCCTGACCGGCGAGTCGTCAGCGACTCCGCGTGACGTCCGCCGCAGCGAGCCGGCCGTTCCGCGGCAGATCGTGAGTCGCAAGCGGTTCCAGTTGAACTACTCGGTGGAATCGGTCGGCCGCTCAGGGGTAGAGGCGGTCGAGCTGTTCATCACGGTAAACGACGGCGGCAAGTGGTACCGCTACGGCTCTGATCCCGATGCGAAAAGCCCGTTTACGGTCAACGTTCCGGAAGACGGCACCTACGGTTTCACGATCCGGGTCCGCAGCGGGGCGGGCATCAGCGATCCGCCGCCGCGGCCGGGGGAGAAGCCGGAGATCGTCGTCGTCGTCGATCAGACTGCCCCGAAACTGAAGCTGCTGCCGATTCTGCAGGGGCGCGGCTCCGACTCCGAGAAGTTCCTGATCCGCTGGACGATGTCCGACGCCCACCCCGCGGAGAAGCCGATCTCGATTTCGTGGTCGGAATCGGCCCAGGGACCGTGGAAGACGATCACCGGCTGGCGGGCTGCCGCGGGGAGCTATCTGTGGACCACCGCGGGCGACGTTCCGGCCCGGGTCTACGTGCGTCTGACCGCCCGCGACGCCGCCGGCAACGTGGCCACCGTGCAGACGCACCGGCCGATCATCATCGACGTGGTGAAGCCGTCGGCGCGGATCACGAACGTCGAGGTCGCTCCGAAGTAGCGCGGATTATTTATCAGCCGCCGGGCGCTAGCCCCCGGGTTTCGG
>Ga0268386_10000662_pt1 | contig 22219 bp, 24 predicted proteins | sample RVTome_15_FD_200260 | JGI IMG/M metagenome (GOLD analysis project Ga0268386, IMG submission 200260) | Soil microbial communities from uranium-contaminated site in the Upper Colorado River Basin, Wyoming, United States - RVT150D86... ...
GAGGTTGTATCGGAGCAGGGCCAACTCCACCTGGATCGCTCCGACCTTGGACGTCGCGTGCTGGGCGAAGATGTCGAGGATCAGGCCTTCACGATCAACCACGTCACAGGAGAAGATCTTCTGCAAATTCCGCTGCTGCGCCGGGGTCAGCACCTGGTCGAAGATCACCACGTCGATGTCGAGCGCCGTGGTCAGCGTGGCCAGCTCCTCTGCCTTTCCGGAGCCGATGAAGGTCGCCGGGTCGATGCGATCGCGTTTGACCAACTCCTGGTCGACCGGGTCGGCACCTGCGGTGTCCGTGAGAAGAGCCAGCTCGGTGAGGGAACGTTCCTCGGCGTCGGGGACCATCCCGGGGAGGACAACCCCGACGAGAAAGGCGCGCTGGACCGCGACCTCGAGGTCGGTGACGGTCGCGGTGAGACGACGCCCGGAGCGGGACTGACGGTCAGAGGTCATACGTGGTGCTGGCTCGGAGCGAGCCATCATGCCGATCTGAGGTGGGGGATGCGGGTGGATTTACTCGGCTCAGAGGTACTGACCCTCGTCCCCGACGTGGTCGACCTCTTCCTCGGCGATGATCTGGGACTCGCGGACGGCGATCACCGGCTTCCCGGTTGGCGGCCAGATGAAACGCCAGGCACCGGTGGGGACCGCCCAGAAACGCTGACCAGTCTGCACGTCGACCAGGGCGAGGGCATCGTTGCCGTCCTTGGTGCCGACCGGGACAAGCAGACCGGACCGGGTCGTGGTGTCTTCGGGTGTCTGGCCGACGCGCCAGCCGCCCATCACGTTGTACCCGTTGTCGGAAACGACGGGGAGGTCGGTCTCGATCACAACCCAATTCTCGCAGGAACCCCGGGAAAACGCATATAGGCACTCCCGGGGATCGCGATCTCAGCCCTGTTCCCTCCCGATAAGGTCTGCACATGCCAGCGAAGCCGAAGTTCTCCGAAGCCCTCGACTACCACGAGAAGCCACGCCCCGGGAAAGTCGAGATTCGGGCGACCAAGCCGACCGCGACCCAATCCGATCTCAGCCTCGCGTACACACCGGGGGTCGCCGACCCCTGTCTCGTCATCGCCGACGACCCTGACGCCGCCTTCCGCTATACCAACCGCGGCAATCTCGTCGCCGTGGTGTCCAACGGATCGGCGGTCCTCGGCCTGGGGAACATCGGGCCTCTGGCGAGCAAGCCGGTGATGGAGGGCAAGGCCGTCCTGTTCAAGCGGTTCGCCGACATCGACGTCTTCGACCTGGAGATCGACGCCTCGGACCCTGACGACGTCATCAAGTTCTGCGAGCTGCTGGCCCCGACCGTGGGGGGGATCAACCTCGAGGACATCAAGGCCCCGGAGTGCTTCTACATCGAGTCGACGCTACGCCAGCGACTCGACATCCCGGTCTTTCACGACGACCAGCACGGGACGGCGATCATCGGCGGCGCAGCCTTCATCAATGCCCTCGACATCACCGATCGCGACATCGCGAAGACGAAGGTCGTGGTTGCCGGGGCAGGGGCCGCCGGCGTTGCCTGTGCTCGCTTCTTCATCGCGCTCGGAGTGGATCCAGCCAATCTCCTCATGACCGATACGACCGGGGTGGTGCATTCCGGCCGCGACGACCTGAACGAGATCAAGCGAGAATTCGCCATCGACACCGATGCCCGGACACTCGGGGACGCCATGGTGGGCGCCGATGTGTTCATCGGTGTCGCCGTCGCCGGGATCGTGACCAAGGAGATGATCCAGTCCATGGCGGACCGCCCCATCGTGTTCGCGCTGGCCAACCCCGATCCGGAGATCACATACCCCGACGCCAAGGCGGCCCGCGATGACGTGATCATGGCCACCGGTCGGTCCGACTTCCCCAATCAGGTCAACAACGTCCTAGGGTTCCCTTTCATCTTCCGCGGGGCACTCGACGTCCGATCTCGAGCGGTGTCCGAGGGGATGAAGATCGCCGCCTCCAACGCCCTGGCTCAATTGGCACGCGAACCGGTGCCCGACTCGGTCCTCCGCGCCTACGACCTGGAGCATCTGGCCTTCGGACCCGACTACTTGATTCCCAAACCATTCGATCCTCGGGCGCTTTGGACCGTCGCACCGGCGGTGGCCCGGGCCGCTGTCGAGGAGGGGCTGGCTAGGGCGCCGATCGAGGATTTCGATGAGTACCGGTCGGCATTGCAGACGCGGTTCAACGCCTCTTACGGTCTGATCAACGCCATCACCACCAGGGCCATGGAGCAGCCGAAGCGGGTGGCCTACCCGCACGCCGACGACATCCGCATCATCCGCGCCGCACGCCGGGTCCTGGACGAGGGCATCGCCAGACCAGTCCTGGTCGGGCCGAAGGGAAGTGTCGAGTCCCTGGCTGAGGGCTCCGGGATCTCCCTGGAGGGCATGGAGGTCATCGATCCAGTCGATGACGCCTCCGATCGGGAGCGGTATGCGAATGTGCTCGAGGAGCTGCGCCGGGGCCGGGGGCTCTCCCTGTATGACGCCGAGCGCATGGTCCGTGACCCGAGCATGTACGCGTGTCTGATGGTGCGGGAAGGCGCTGCCGATGCGGTGCTCGGTGGTCTGACCACGTTCTATCCGGAGACGATCCGACCTGCCCTCCAGGTGCTCAAGGTCGAGGAGGGAAGATCGATCGTCTCCTCGGTCTACATAGTCGTGGTGGGCGGTCGCCCCTATTTCTTCACCGACTGTGCGGTCAACATCGAGCCGACGGCTGAGCAACTCGCCGAGATCGCTCTCGCTGCCACGGTGACCGCGGAGAGGGATTTCGACCGGGAGCCGCAAGTCGCCTTCATCAGCTACTCGGACTTCGGATCGACCGGAGGCGAGGAGCCCGCCCGGGTGAGGAAGGCACTCGAGATCTTCCGTAGAGCCCGGCCCGACGTGGCCGCCGACGGGGAGATGCAGGCCGATTCGGCCGTTGTGCCCGAGCTGATGGCGTCTCGGAGCCCAGACGGCTCTCTGGGCCGCGCCGCCAACGTGCTCGTGTTCCCCAACCTCACCGCGGCCAATGCCTCCTACAAGCTGTTGAACCGGCTCGGCGGCGCCGAGGTGATCGGCCCCATCCTCAGCGGGCTTTCCAAAACGGTCCACGTCTTGCAGCGCGACGCCTCGGTCTCCGACGTGGTCAACATGACCGCCATCGCCGTAGCCGACGCCCAGCGGCGGGGCTGACCTACCGCTCTTTCCAGTACTCCTCGTAGTGGACGTTCCCCCGTTCGCGCAGGTGGTCGATCGTGAACCCGCGCTCGTGGAGGATCTCACAGACCCCGCGTTCCTCGGGGAACGTCATGGTCCCGTCGTCTCCCCATTTCGGCAACCCGATCATCAGCGGGTTGCCACATAGGAAGAAGTGCATGTTGGCCGGGTCGAGTGGGGCCCCCAGCTCTTCCTCGAGCCGGCCGGACTCGATGTAGTCCTGGATGTAGATCTTGTTGCCCTCGTTCTCTGGCTCCCTGGTGGTGAGCGGGATGAAGCGATAGTTGGGGTACTGGTTCTCGACCACGGCCTGCTGCTCGGTGTACGCCAGATCCCTGCGGTATCGGACGCACACCACGGAGACGATCTTGCCTTCGTGTCCCTGACGCAATAGCTCCGCCGTCATCTTGTTCTGGGGAGCCTCCCCGGTCCCGGTGCTGAGGAAGATGACGTCGTCTCCGGGCTCGACGCCATCGAGGGTGTAACGGCCGGTGAACTTGTGGCTCATGTAGATCCGGTCGCCAACTCCCTTCGTGAAGATGCGGGGGGTCAGGGCGGGGATCTCTTCCTCGCCTGGAGGCACCTGGACTATGTAGAACTCGACCTCGTCGGGGTGAGGCTCGACCAGCCCGCCATCGACATCGATGATGGAGCTGGACACTGAGTACGAGCGACGAGCCATCTTGTTCCGCTGCTCCGGATCGGCATCGAAGTCCTCGGAGGCGTCATCGGCGCGCGGCTCCCAGTATCCGAGCCCGAGAGTGGTGTACTGGCCGGCCTTGAACGGCTCGATCGGCTCGTCGGGCTCGACCCGCATCACCCAGAGGTCGGGGTTGTGCTCCCGGATCCAGGTGATCGTGGAGTTGTAGTTCTCGTCACGCAGCTGGTCATCGTGTTCCTCAGGGCCTGGTGTCTCCCAGTGCACGAAGAGGCGGGAGATGATGTCGCCTGCCCCGGCCAGTTGTTCGTCCTCCCATTCTCCTTCCCGGGCAATGGTCACGGTGTTGGAGAGGACGTGCACCGATGTGATCTGGTCGTCACCGCTCCAGAGACGGCGGGCCAGCGTCTCAGGAGGAGAGTCTCCGGATGGCGGACCAACGAAGATGCGGGCGTCCTGTCCGGTTAGGGAGCGATCGAGATCGAACACAGTCACGTTCCCGATCATCGTCGCCGTGACCTCGATCAACTGGCCCATCTCGTCAACCTAGCCGTGGGAACACGCACCGGACGTGTCAGGTTGGCTGAGTCATGGACCAAGCGATCAAAGAGGCGATGGATCGCGGCGGCATCGCCGATATCACCACCATCGGGCGCAAGACCGGTTTGCCGAGACGCATCGAGATCTACTTCCATCAGTTCGACGACAGCTACTACCTGACAGGACGTCACGGGCGCAAGCGAGATTGGGAGGCGAACATCGTCGCCAACCCTGAGTTCACCCTGCATCTCAAGCGGGGCATCACCGCCGATGTCCTGGTCACCGGTGCGGCCGAACCTGACCCCGAGGTGAGGGCGGGCATCCTCAGACGGGCCCTGATCGAGAGCTGGGACTCACCGCCAGACCGTGTGGAGGCGAGCCTTCACAAGTGGGTGGAAGGCTCGCCTTTCATCCGGTTTTGGCCCAGCTAGACCTCGCCGACCCTCTCTCCGACGTCTTTCATCCCCAGACCGATGAGGACGAAGACGATGCCCATGAGGATGGCCATTCCGGCAACGCCGAAGGCCACGACCGAGGTGAACAAGGAAGCCCGCAAGAAGGAGGCGTTCATCGCCACCTGCCGGAGCGGATCCTCTCGATCCAGCTCTGCATAGGTGGCGCCTCCGGTGGAGTCGAGGGCATGCTCGTTGATGATCTGGGCCTCACAGAAGGCACTGAACGGGCCATTGACGTCGTCTCCCGCCAGACAGTTCGCATCCTCGGACACTGTGATGTTCTCGCCGGCGAGCATGCTGCTCACCACGATCCAGGTGGCGATCCCACCGAGGATCAACACGATCCCCAGTGCGACAGAAGTGATGTATGCGGTCTTTCTCATGGCTCCCTTTCGTTGTTCTGACGAACCCTACGTATCCGGAGACGAGTCGGAGACGGGCAAAGGTCCCATATGTCAGGGACCTGCCAGCCGAGTTGGCGGGTGGTGGCGGAGGCGGACGGGAATCGAACCCGCCAGAGACCGCATCGGCCTCTCACCGGTTTTGAAGACCGGGGGACCCACCAGGCGTCCGTACGCCTCCGCGTGGTGTGGTCGAGGCTAGACCTGGCATGGGTGAGCCGTGCGACTCCCCCGACTCAGGTGACACGACGCTCGGGATGTTGCCGGTCGGGACATTTCTTCGACTGTTTGGGGAACCCGGCCGCGGGTATATACGCTCTAATGATCATGCCGGAGAGAAGTTTCGGGCGAACCGTGCGCTATCGGCGCACCAAGCTGGGTATCAGCCAGTCGAAGCTCGGCGAACTAGTGGGACGTTCCACTGCGACGGTGAAGTCATGGGAGCGTGATCAGACTCGGCCCAACGATCCGAAGGTCCTCGGGGCGCTCGCCGCCGTGCTCGGGGTCGACGAACGGCATCTCTTCGACAAGGCCGACGTTGAACGCCCTCTGTTCGCGGAGACCAGCCCGACGGTGGAACAGGCCTTGGCCACTCTCAAGCCGCCCGAGCCAGCGCTGGCCTCGGACGCCAGTGAAGCTGACCGGGAGGAATCACCCCAACCCGACCCTGAGCCAAGCCGAGTCAAAGAACTGGTGACCGTCTCCGCCTCGCCGGCCTACGTCGCCCCACCCGAGCCGTTTCCGATGACCCCACCGACGCCCAATCTCGCCGATCTCTCCTACATGGAGGACCCGTCGCAACGACAGATGTATCGGGTTCGCACCCTGGCCACCATGGTCGCTGTCGTTGCCCTCTTCGTTGTCTTCATCTGGGCCATGGGAGAGGGTCTCGGCGCCCTCGGCGAGTGGTGGGATGAGTTCTTCGGCAACCTTCGCCTCTAGGCCGAGATGTTCAAGGCCACCTGCACGGTCCCGTCGCCGGCCTCCGCGAGCCTGATGAAGTAGACCGCGTCGGTGTCGGCGTCGTCCACTGCCCACGAAACCGAATTCGGTGAAGACGACTCGATCTTGCTCGTCACCTCACCTCCGCTCGAGTCGATCCAGTTCTCGAGGAACGCCTCGATCTCGTCGAATTCGCTCGAGTAGACCAGGCTGACCGCGGTCTCTCCGCCGCTTTCGAGGACAGTCTGGACCTCGCCTCCATCGGGAACCTCGATGGGAAAGCCATCGGGGAGCTCTCCGCCCCCGATCGATACGGATCCGTCGTCGGTCTCGACCGATATCTCCCCCGAGTCCTCGTCGATCTCGACGTCACCGACACCCTCCTGAGACTCGATGATCTCCTCGGCGAGATCACCACCGGAGCATGCCACCACAACCAAACCGAACGCAACCACCACCAGGGCCAGACGACGTGTCGGCACTTGGCACCCCTTTCGCGAGTTCGAACTGGTGCACGTTACCGATCGCGTCCTGGAAAAACCGTTTCGCCAAGGCGACGGCTGTGGCAGAATCTGGTCACCAGAGAAAGGAGGTGGTCCGAACTTGTGTGAATCTTTCAGGACTCTGGAGGTGGCCAAGCGCTGAGCGGCGCTGACCGCTGACGCGCTGCTCGTTCCGCGAGGAACCGGTGGCGACTCCAAACTTGGACCACCCGGCTCTGGCTACTGCGGGACTTGTCCGTCCGCAGCACTATGCGAGAAACGCCAGGGCTGACTCGATTGCAGAGACCCCGCCGAAACGGCGGGGTCTCTCTTCATGTCGCGAAACCCTTGGCTCGCATCCAGTCGTCATTGAAGACCTTGGAGAGATATCCCCGTCCCGAGTCGGGGACGATGACTACCACGAGCCGGTTGGGGTCTTCTCGGGCCACCCGGAGAGCTGCCTCCACGGCCATGCCTCCCGAGCCCCCGGTGAGCACGCCCTCGCCCTGCGCCAGACGACGAGCCATGGCGAAGGAATCGGCGTCGGTGACCTCGATGAACCGGTCGATTATGTCGAGATCGACGGTCTTCGGATAGAAGTCCTCACCGACGCCCTCTACCTCGTACTGATGAATGTCGCCATCCGGCCCCTTGGTATAGATGGAGCCCTCCGGGTCGGCGCCGACGATCTCCACTGAAGGCTTTCGCTGCTTCAGATATCTGCCGGCTCCGCTAATGGTGCCCCCTGTGCCGACACCGGCCACGAAGACGTCGATGGCGCCGCCGGTCTGCTCCCACACCTCGGGCCCTGTGGTGGCGTAATGCGCTTGAGGGTTGGCCCGGTTGATGTATTGATTGGGCTGGAACGAGCCCTCGATCTCGGTAGCCAGGCGGTCTGCCACCGCGTAGTAGGACTCGGGGTGGCCCGGCCCGAATTCGGTAGGGGTCTCGACGACCTCGACCCCATAGGCCCGGAGCAGGTCCTGTTTCTCTGCGGAGACCTTGTCCGGAACGGTGCAGATCACCCGGTAGCCGCGCACCGCTCCCACCATCGCCAGACCGACCCCGGTGTTCCCGGAGGTCGGCTCGATGATGGTCCCGCCCGGGCGCAACAGCCCGGCTCGTTCGGCTTCCTCGATCATGGCCAGCGCGATCCGCTCCTTCACCGAGCCACCGGGGTTCATGTACTCGATCTTGGCCGTCAAATTGCCGGGGGGATGGAGACGGGAGAGGCGAACCAGGGGAGTGCCGCCGATGGCGTCGACGATGCTGTCGAGGATCTCCATCGTCGCGCCGACCTACAGGTTGCCGTTACGGGACCGGGACGAGAGCAGTATGACCGCCGTCACCAGCGCCGCGGCCACGACGGTGAGGACACCTGACAGCCAGTATCCGTTCTGTTGGGCGACGATGGGGGCGAGCACCACGGCCGCGATGATGGCATATCCCGCTCCCCGCACCGAGCGATCCGTGGTCCGGCGTGAGATGACCAATGCATGGGCGTGCTCATCACACGCAGGTTGTTGGAGGAGGTTCTCTAACCTCTCAGTGGTGAGGGGCCTGACCCGATACGCCTGGTTCGTCCTCGTCTGCAACGTCGTGGTGATCCTCTTGGGTGCCCTGGTGCGCGCCACCGGCAGTGGAGCGGGGTGTGGGCGATCGTGGCCGACGTGTGATGGCCAGATTGTGCCTCAGCTCGAGGGAGCCACCGCGGTCGAATTCACCCACCGCGCCGTCAGCGGGTTGGCGCTGCTGATGGTGGTAGCCCTCGCGGTTCTGGTGTGGCGCAACACGACGAGGGGGCAACCGGCTCGCACCGGAGCCGTGCTCTCGGTGGTGGCCATAGTCGGTGAGGCCTTGATCGGGGCCATGATCGTGCTTGCCGAGTGGGTGGCTGACGATGCTTCGGTCGCCCGTTCCGTTGCGGTTCCCCTCCACCTCGTCAACACCCTGTTCCTGTTGGCAGCGCTTTCCCTGACGATCTTCTGGCTGGGTGGTGGCGGCCGACTCGACCTTCGACGCGACAAGGTGGTCACCCGGGCGGTCCTCCTCGGTGGCCTGGCCCTGGCCGTCATCGCCGCCACCGGCGCGGTGACGGCGCTGGCCGACACGCTCTTCCCCAAGACCCCGGGGGCCGACCTGTCTGGGGAGTCCCACTTCCTCACCGACCTCCGCATCGTGCACCCGGTGCTGGCGGTGCTCGCCTCAGTCGTCGGCTGGTGGGTGGCTGCCCGAGCAAAGGCGCCGACCCGGTTCTGGGCCCGTTCTCTACCCGTCCTCGTGGGTCTCATGCTGGTCACGGGGGCGGTCAATGTCGCTTTGGGTGTCCCGATCTGGATGCAGCTGGTTCACCTGGCCCTCGCCGATGCGCTCTGGATCACCTACGTTTTCGCTTCGGCCGAGGCGCTTCAGGTCTCGGCGCCCACCGCTTCGCGGTTGTCACCCAGCAGGTAACGCGGCCCGGTTCCGAGGTCGGAAGCAGCATCGCCTGGGTTGAAGATGGCACACGACTTCAAAGACAGACAGCCACAGCCGATGCAGTCGGTGAGCTCGTCGCGCAACGCCATCATCTCTGCGATCTGAGCGTCGAGTCGCGTGCGCCATGATCGGGACAGACGCTCCCAGTCGCTTTTCGTCGGCGTCTTGTCGTGGGGGAGTGTCTCCAGCGCCCGGGCCAACTCGGCCAACGACAAGCCCACCTCCTGGCCGGCACGGATGAGCGCCACGCGCCGCAGTGTCGCCCGGGGGTATCGACGTTGGTTCCCGTCGGTGCGCTCCGAAACGATCAGGCCCTTGGTCTCGTAGAAGCGGAGGGCCGAGGTCGCTACGCCGGAACGGGAGGCAACCTCGCCGATGGTCAGCCATTCCATGACCCCTCAGCTTAGCCCATTGAGTTCAAGTTAACTTGAATAATCGCCGAATGCAGAAATAGGGCTTGTATCGTCGCGCTGATGTTCGACCAGCTTGGTGAAGGTGTCTTCCGGCGGAGGTATGAGTCACTCGACCTCAATGTCGGCGTAGTGCTCGGCGACGATGGCGTGCTCATCGTCGATACCCGGGCTTCGGAGCGAGAGGCTACGGAGTTGGCCGACGACCTGCGCACCCTGACCAAGTTGCCGGTCCGGTGGGTCGTCAACACCCATTGGCACTGGGATCACACCTTCGGCAATGCCGTATTTCGCGCGAATGCCGAGATCTGGGGTCACGAGCTCTGTGAGATCGCACTCAGATCACGAAGCCCCGAGATGAAGAGTGGAGCCAAGGAGTGGCTCCCCGAAGAGCTCCATTCCGAAATCGATCACGTCGAGATCGTCCCTCCCGCCAGGACATTCTCGGACCAGGCGTCCGTTGGCGTGGGGAGGGAGGTCGTGCTGACCTATCACGGCTTCGGGCACACAGACGCCGACATCTTGGTCCACGTGCCCGGCGCCGGGGTGGTCTTCTTCGGCGACCTCATCGAAGAGGGCGCCCCTCCGTCATTTGGCGATAGTCACCCGGTCGCGTGGCCGCTCACACTTCGCTTGGCGGCGGAGGACCTGAGCGGAGTCTTCGTGCCGGGGCACGGCGATGTGGTCGATGGCGAGTTCATCCGATCGCAGCACGAGGAGTTGGTGCAGGTCGCCGAGTTGGCGACCGCATATGTCCGTGGAGATCTGGTTCTCGATGAGGCCGCGTCAACCGGCCCGTATCCGGCCGATGTGATGCGGACTGCCCTCTTGCGGGCCCAGGCGGTCGCCTAGCGCGACCACCATGCGATCTCCACGTCGAGGTCGGCGAGGTCGGGGCCCTTCTCCTCCGGATCGGTCTCAGCCCGGCAGAATCCGGCACCCTGCATAGCTGACTCCGCGATCGGTTTCGGCTTGGTGCTGGAAGCATCCCTATACTCCCGCTCCGCTCTCTCTGATTTCTTCCCGGAGGAACTACGCAAATGACGGACACGATTCTGTACATCGCGCTCGTCGCGGGTGCGCTGGCCCTGTTGTTGGCCGTGTATTACACCCGCGCGGTGCTGGCCGCCCCGCAGGGCAATGAGCGCATGGTCGAGCTGTCGACCGCGATCCGAAAGGGCTCCATGGCCTTCCTGAGGCGGGAGTACACCTGGGTCTCGGTCTTCGTGGTGGTGATGGCGGCGCTGATCGCGTTCCTCTTGGACTGGGGCCGCCCTTGGGGGGCCGTCGCCTATGTCTTTGGCGCCTCGCTCTCCGCCCTCGCCGGGTTCGTCGGCATGCGCATCGCCACCGCTGCCAACGCCAGGACCACCGAAGCTGCCCGCACCGGGGGCATCAAGGCCGCCCTCCCTGTCGCCTTCCGCGGCGGCGCCGTCATGGGTTTCACCGTGGCCGGGCTGGGACTTCTCGGGGTGGGGCTTGGGTTTTGGCTCTTTGGTGTCGACGGCCCGCTTGCCGATGACAACTGGGTCGACATCATCACGGCCATCGGGCTCGGCGGCTCCTCCATCGCCCTGTTCGCTCGTGTCGGCGGGGGCATCTACACGAAGGCCGCCGACGTGGGGGCAGATCTGGTGGGCAAGGTCGAGGCGGGGATCCCCGAAGACGATCCTCGCAACCCGGCAGTCATCGCCGACAATGTAGGGGACAACGTTGGCGATGTCGCCGGCATGGGCGCCGACCTCTTCGAGTCCTATGTGGGCTCGCTCGTGGCCCCGGTCGCCTACTCGATCTTCGTCTTCACCGGAGATCTCCGGGCCTCGGCGATCATCTTTCCACTTGCCGTGGCGGCTCTCGGCATGTTCGCATCGATGATCGGCTCGTTCCTCGTTCGGGCCAAGGACGAGTCGCATCTCGCCGCCGCCCTTCATCGCGGCACCAACTTCGCCTTGATCGTCACCGCGCTCGGTGTGTCCGGTCTCGCCTACTGGGTCTTCGCCGACGTCGCCGACAACTGGGTAGGCGTGTGGATCGCCGTGGTCGCCGGGTTGGTCGTGGGCTGGTTCGTGGGGAAGATCTCGGAGTGGTTCACCTCGGATCACTACAAGACGGTCAAGGAGATAGCCCGGCAAGCCCAGACCGGGCCGGCCACGGTGATCATCTCCGGCGTCGCCGAGGGGATGCGCTCGGCTGCCTATTCAGTGATGGTGGTCGCCGCCGGGATCGGTGCCGCCTACTGGGCCGGTGACTGGGCCATGGGCGAGGGCGGCGGCATCTACGGTGTCGCCATCGCCGCCATCGGGGTGCTCGCCACGCTGGGCATCACCATCTCGGTGGACGCCTACGGTCCCATCGCCGACAACGCCGGTGGCATCGCCGAGATGGCTCATCTCGAACCCGAGGTCCGAGAGGCCACCGATGCGCTCGACTCGTTGGGCAACACCACCGCCGCCGTGGCCAAGGGCTTTGCCATCGCCTCCGCCGCGGTGACCGCTCTCGCCCTCTTCAACGCCTTCACCGAAGCAGTGAACCTGGAGGGGATCAACATCTCGTCGGCGCCGGTGACGATCGGCCTGTTCCTCGGGGCGATGTTCCCGTTCCTGTTCGCCGCGTTGACGATGAACGCGGTGGGCCGTGCCGCCGGGAAGATGATCGACGAGGTCAGACGTCAGTTCCGGGAGATCCCCGGTCTCAGAGAGGGTGATCCGAACGCCAAGCCCGACTACACGACCTGTGTCGACATCGCCACCGCCGGGGCCCTACGGGAGATGATCATCCCGGGCTCGCTCGCCATCGCACTGCCACTCATCGTGGGGTTCTACGACGTGGAGATGCTGGGCGGTCTGCTCGGTGGCGCCCTCGTCACTGGCTTCCTGCTCGCCATCTTCATGGCCAACGCCGGCGGGGCGTGGGACAACGCCAAGAAGTTCATCGAGACCGGTGCTTTTGGCGGCAAAGGCAGTGATGCCCACAAGGCGGCGGTCATCGGTGACACCGTGGGAGATCCATTCAAGGACACATCCGGCCCGGCGATGAACATCGTCATCAAGGTGATGACGATCGTCTCCCTCATCTTCGCGTCCGCCTTCATCGGCTGACTCGGGCTCACCCCCCCCTTCTGTGTCGATTCTTCCGTCTGCCAGACGGAAGAATCGACACAGAAGGGGGGTTGACGGGCCGCGGCGCTCGACCAACTCCCGTTTTCGTGGAGCCAGCCGGCCCCCTTTATCCTCAATCGGGCATGACCGGTCAGCCCTACCCGATCCACGACAGCCGCAAGGAGATCGTCTTCGTCCGTCATGCCGAGTCACAGGCCAACCTCGACGGCGTCTGGAATGGGCGCACCGACGGGGGTCTCAGCGACGCGGGAGAGGCCAGTCTCGAGCCACTCGGCCGGCGTCTCTCGTCGTGGCACTTCGACGCCGTCATCTCGTCACCGCTGAGTCGGGCCCGTCAGACGGCCGCCGCGTTCGCCGAAGAGGTGACCATCGACGACGAATTCATCGAGATCGATCTCGGGATTTGGGAGGGCATGCCTTTCTCCGAAGTGCAGTCCCGCCATGGCGAGGAGTTGAAGCGTGCGGTCGCCGAGAAGAACCTGCCGATGGGCGAGAGGGGAGAGAGCTTGGAACAGGCCGGCCAACGCGCCCTCGCGGCTGTCGACCGCCTCTTCGCCAGTATGGCGGAGGGTGAGCGGGTCGCCGTCGTAACGCACGGCGGCTTCATGCAGTCGGTTCTGCATCGTCACATGGCGGGAGACGAGAGAAGGGTGCACGCTTTCACCGCCAACACCGGGATCACCAGGATCGTCCATCAATTCGGGCGTCCCCGGCTGGCTGCGTTCAACGACACCGGGCATCTCGGGCCTCGCTCGTTCCAGGTTCAGAGTCACCTCGACACCGGCGACCCAGTCCTCTCACTGATTCGCCATGGCCAGACCAGAGCAAACGTGGAGGGCCGGTGGCAGGGCCAGGGGGATTGGGACCTGGATGATCTGGGGTTTCGCCAGGCCCGTCTCCTCGGAGAGTGGTACGGGAGACATCACACCGTGTACACCTCTCCGCTCAAGCGAGCGGTCTCGACCGCGGAGCGGGTTGCCCAGAACGGTGTGATTCATGTCGAGCAGCTCATGGAGATCAACATGGGGGAGTGGGAGGGTCTCACTACCGCAGAGATCGTCGAACGATGGCCCGACCACCTCGAGACCATCTACCGAGAAGGCGTCGATCTACCCCGCGGCACCACGGGGGAGACCTGGTCTGATTTGACGATCCGCATCGCGGCCGCGCTCACCCGATTGGATCATGGCGACGAGGGCCCGACTCTTGCCGTTGCTCACGGGGGCGCGATTCGCTCGTACGTCTCGTCGCTCACCAAGACCGACGACACCCACGCCGAGTCGCTCTTCACCCCGGCCAACACGTCGATCACTCACGTCGCCTTGACCGAACCCGGGCCGGTGATCCTCGACTTCGCCGTTTCGACACATCTCGAGCTATTGCGATAATGACCCGGTTGACCACATACGACTCCCGGCGATACGCCGTCCTCAACCGTTGGGACCCCTCACATCTGAAACGGATCAATCGTCTGGCCCAGATCGAGCCCGGAGCCCGGGTGCTCGAGGTCGGGTGTGGCCAAGGTCACCTGACCGCAGCTCTGGCCGCCGCCGGTGCCGACATAATTGGAATCGACGCCAACCCCCAGGCGGAGCAGGTCGCCGTCAGCGGCCTGGTGCGCCATATGTCCGCGGAGTCACTCGACTTTGAGGACGGGACGTTCGACTTCGTCATCGCCGTTCATGCGATCGAGCACATCCCCGAATTGGAGAAGGCGCTTGCCGAGATGGCCCGCGTCCTCAAGAAGGGGGGGAAGGCGGTGTTCGTCTACCCGGCAGAGCCAATTATGGGGGTGTACGCCATCCCGACCTCGGTAGTCCTGCACGGAACTCCGTTCCGGGCGAGGCAGGTGCACTGTCAGAAGCTCTGGCCGGCCAAACTGCAACGGTTGACCGAGCCGATGGGCCTCGAAGCGATCGGCTCGGAGTTCTCCCTTTTCAAGACCCCTCAGTTCGCATCCGTCTTCGAGAAGACTGGCTGAGTCGTGTTCAGCTGTGGGACCTGTGGCAGGGTCTTCAGCCTGCCCCAACACGTCCTCGACCGGTACCCGGGATGGACTCCGAGGCAATGTCTCGATTGTCGTGACGGCAAGACATCGGATTCTGGCCCAGCGGTTGCGGTGAGCAACGATTCACCGAAGCCGAGCATCTCCAAAGGTCGTGATCTGACCCTTGGCGAGGTCCTGGCGACGTTTCACGACGGCCCGCAATCCGGGGTGTTCACGGACGGTGCCTCGGAGGGCAACCCCGGCCCCGGTGGATGGGGAGCGGTTCTCGTCGTCGATGGCCAGGTGGTGAAACAGGACTACGGATCGGAGGCTCATACCACCAACAACCGGATGGAGCTCACTGCGATGATCACGGGCCTCGAGATGCTCCCCCATGACGCCGAAATCGACGTGTACTCGGACTCACAGCTCATCGTCAACATCCTCACCCAATGGGCGGAAGGCTGGAAGGAACGGGGCTGGAAGAAGAAGTCACCTGGGCCTATCGCCAACCTCGAGCTGGTGAAGCGGGCGTATGAGCTGAGTCGGGCCAAGCCCGGGGCGAGAATCCGCTGGATCAAGGCCCACAGCGGCAACCGATGGAACGAGTACGCCGACTCACTGGCGACCGCATACCGGAGAGACACGCTCTGAGTGAACCGCTGACTCCGGACCAGGTCCGATCCTGGGGACGCTTCGCCGAGACTTCTCCGCTCTATGCCCATCTGATCGAAGTCATCGCCTCCGATGACGAGCTGATGAGGGTGAGCGGCCAGATCGAGCACACACCGCAGCCGAATCTGCTCTTTGCCGGGGTGCAGTACCTGATGGCCCGACACGGTGGCGGTGACCTCGAGCGCCACTATCCCAATTTCGGAGGGTCGAAGGGTGTGGCGGGTGTCGACGCTCCGTTCCGCGATTTCGTCCTCGCCCACGAGGATGAGCTCGTCGACATCGGCAGGACGCGCTACACCCAGACCAATGAGTGCCGGCGCTGTGTTGCCCTTCTCCCCGCCATCTGGCTGACCCGCCTCGACCGATTCAACCTCGTCGACCTGGGAGCCAGCGCCGGTCTCAACCTCCACCTCGATCGTTACCACTATTCGTGGGATGGGCTGGAGTGGGGCCCCAAGTCGGAGGTGCGACTCGAGACCGAGAGCAGGGGGGTGCCGGTCGTCCCCCGGGACATCGAGGTCGCCACCCGAATCGGACTCGACCTCAACCCGATCGATCCCACCGACGCCGATGCACGGCTCTGGCTGGACTCGCTGATCTGGCCCGAGCACCACGACCGCCGTCGAAGACTGCGTGCAGCCCTCATGATCGCCGCGAGAGAGCCTGTCCGCTCAGTGGCGGGCAACGCGCTGGAGACGCTAGGTCCGACGCTGAGCGCGTTGCCGCGCGGCGAGCCCGTAGTGCTGATGCATGCCTTTGCGCTCAACCAGGTCGCCGAGGAGGGGCGCGGCCAGATCGATGAGATCATCGACCGGGGGCGGGAGACACGGGATATCCACCGAGTCGCTTTCGAGTCGATGGGATCCTGGGATGGCAACGCCCTGATAGTCATCGACGACGGCTCGGGACCGGTCGAGGTGGGTCGGGCCCAGCCCCACGGAGAGTGGGTCGAGCTCTACGCCCGCCCGTAGACGGGGATCAAGGCCCCGTTCATGACTCCGGAGCTCTCGCTCAACATGAACTCGACCACCGCAGCGATCTCGTCCGGAGTAGGCCAGTCGACATAGTCGGCATAGGGGAGTGAGCGCCGGGTCGCTGGGGTGTCGATCACCGAGGGCATCAGAACGTTGGCGGTGACACCCGTCCCCTCGAGCTCGGTGGCGACGCTCCTTCCCAGGGCGGCGACGCCCGCCTTGGCGATGTTGAAGGCCCCCTGAGCCTCGGGGAAGTCGACGGCACCGCGACTGCCCACCAAGACGATGCGACCCCAGCCGGCCTCCTTGAGGTGGGGCATCGCCGCCCGCACCGCGTAGAAGGCGGATCGGAGGTTCAGATCGAGCATTCGCTCGAAGCGGACATCGTCTGTCTCCTCGATGTCACGGCCACCCGCCCACCCTCCGACCAGGGCGCACAAGCCGTGAATCGACCCCCAGCGGTCCGAGACCTCCTTGATGAACGTGTTCACTGCTTCGGCGTTGGTGCAGTCGACGCGGGTGAGGATCACCTTCTCCTCGTCGACCTCGAACTCAGATTCGAAAGTCTGTGCCTCGTCGGGGAGCAGATAGGTGACGGCGAGTCGGTAGTCCTCGGGGATGAGACGGCGCACCAGCGCGGTCCCCAGGCCCCCGGTGCCGCCAGTGATGACAACTGTCTTGTTCACGAGCTCAATATAGGTTCCGACCGCTCCTCTGGCTTCCAGATCAGCCATAGATCAGCCACATTGGTGCCGGTGGGCCCGGTGCGGATCAGGTCACCGGTCGTCTCCAGATAGGCGGCGGAGTCGAAATGCATCAGGGCTGTGGTCGCGTCACCCCCACGTTGCCGGGTCGTGCCGTCCACGATTGCACCCGCGGCGTCGGAGTGCCCGTCGACCCCGTCGGTGGCAAATGCCGCGAACATCCAGTCGGAACCGGCAATCTGGTTCGACGCCAACAACGCGGCGTGGCTGTTTCTCCCACCCCTTCCCCCGTGGGCGTCGAGGTCGGGCTCGCCGGCAGCTACGGTGACACCAGGAGGGGCTTCGGCTATGAAGTCCTGAAGGGCGGACCCGAGGGGCCCATTGATCCAGCCGTTCCTGACGGCTGACCGGACAACCGCCTCCTTGGCGGCGGCGGCAACCCCGAGGGCGGCGAGGCGCCCGTCACCAATCACCTCGACGATCTCTGGCATTGGTCCCGGCGCGCCCCTCCTGTGCACGACCTCCACGATCGCGTTGCCGGCCTCAACCCCATGTCGACGCATGATCTCGAGGACACGGTCGGGGTCGGGCGAACAAGGGATCGTCGGTCCAGAAGCCACCACGCCTGGCCCGAGACCCGACACGTCGGATAGCACATAAGTCGGCAGGGGGCCCAGCCCTCCCCCTTTGATACGGGAGAGATGGGCGCGCACGAGGTTCGTCTCCTCGATGCTCGCCCCGCCGTCGACGAGCGCCTTATGGACCGAGGCGAGAAATCGCATCGTGACACCGGCGGCGGGAACCTCGCAGAGTGCAGAGCCTCCACCGCTCAGGAGTGCGATGTCGGCTTGCGGCGCCATCTGCAACGCCCGGCGGCCTGCCCGCAGGCTGTTGGGCCCGGGTATCGGGTGATCTCCCACGATGAGCTCCACACCGTTGGGCACAGCTGCGGCATGGTTGCTGATACAGAGACCGGACACCTCTCCGACCGCAGTGTCCGCCCCGCGACACATCGCCGGGGCGGCCTTGCCGATGGCGATGACGGTGAGGGGTCCCTCGCGTCCGGATAACGCTTGTCGAGCCAGTGTTTCCGGGTCAACGGCCTTCAGACCCCGTCGCAGCCAGGACTCGACCAAGGCCCGGCTCACCGGGACGCACCGGCGACCCAGCTGACCATCCTGCTGACGGCTGCGAGATCCACGGGAGAGTCGACATCGAGGCATAGGCCGGTGCGAACCACGATCGTCGGCGAGCCCAAGCGAGCGAGATGTCGATGAAAGCTGGCCACTCCGAAGGCGAAGGCGAAGGTGGTTGAGGTGGAGGCAATGGCCGAGGTCCCGCCGTCGGACGACGGGGCGAGCGCGGATCCCCCTTCATCCACGATGGTGGCCAGGGCGGCTACGTCGCCCGATGTGAGCAGGGGCAGGTCTCCGTGGAGCACGATCCAGGGGCTGGCGCTCCCACCTGCCCAGGCGACTCCGGCCGCCGCGGCGGCGTCCAACCCCATGGCCGGATCAGGGAGGCTGGGGTATGCCGATCGGGTGGCCCACATTGCGACCTCGGGGTCGGCGGTGACGATCAGCGGGGTAAGGCCGACACCGGCCACCGTGGCGGCCACGTGTGCGGCGAGGCGTCGCCCCAGATGTTGTCGCTGCTCGTCCGAGAGAGCTCCGGCGAGACGTCGCTTGCCCCCCCGGAACGACTTGACGGGGACGATGACCACCACCGGCACACCGGGAGCGTAGAGGGAATAGGGCTGCCGTAGCGCCGGTTGCCGGGATCATGCCCAGAGCAACCTGGAAAGGGGTCGTGCTCGCCGAGAGCGACGACACCATCTTGGTCGAAGGAAACCACTATTTCCCCCGGGAGTCGATCAACGAGGCGTATTTCGCCGGATCCGACACCCATACCCGCTGTCACTGGAAGGGGACCGCCAGCTACTTCGACGTGGTCGTCGACGGTGAGCGCAACCCTGACGCCGCCTGGTACTACCCGACCCCCTCCGATGCCGCCACCCAGATCAGGGATCGTGTCGCCTTCTGGCGTGGAGTCGAAGTCGAGGTCTGAGACCGGCTCTCCGGCTCGGAGATCAGGGGACGACGAGCACCGGGCAATCGGAGAGATGTGTCATCCGATCGGCCGTCGACCCGAGAATCACCCGTTCCGCCAGACCGGCCCCGCGGCGTCCGATCACCAGCAGATCGGCATCGGTCTTCTCACAAACCGCCAGTAACCGAGTGACCGGGTCGCCGAGCTCCTCGACGGTCTCGTACGCGATACCTTCGAGATCGAGACTCTCTTCCGCCTCCTTGAGGATCCTTTGCTGCCCCTCCACGAGGGCCGTGGAAAGAGCCTCGGGGCTGGGTGGCGCTCCACCGATTCCCCACCAGCCCTCCGGTGTGCGCACCACCGTCACCAGCTTGAGGCTCGACTTCCAATGGCGTGCGATCGCCGCCCCGTGCTCAGCGGCCCGCATGCTGCTCTCCGAGCCATCGACCCCGACGACGACCGTTGCTATATGCCAATCCATGAGGTGAATCTAGAGCACGGCGACGAGCAAGTGACCCACCACGAGCCCATAGAGCGCGGCTATGACGTCATCCGCCGTCACTCCGAGCGCACCCGGGAGCCGTTCGGCTGCGGCCACACCGGGGGCGAAGGTCTTGAAGATGTCGGCGGCACGAAAGATCAGCCAGGCGATCACAGCTGCCGGCCAAAAGGGGAGACCGATCACCGCGATGAAGGCCCCGGCGGCCTCGTCGATGCAGATCCAGCCGGCATCACCCTCGTCGGCGACGAACGGCGCCGATGCCCAGAGACTGGCCAGCACGACCAGGCCGGCGGCGGCGATCTGAGCAGGCCACCCCAGCCACTGGCCGATGAGCACCGCCACGGGAAGGGCAAAGAGCGCACCGACGGTCCCCGACCCGAGGTGACTTCCGCGAAGCTTTCCCAGGATTAGACCGGTGCCGAACCAGGAAGCCACCGCACGATGCATGGCGGCGAGCCTAGAAGCGGGTTTCGTGATCCTGTCGGGCTGTATAGCCTTGTGTGATGGATACGGCATCACACATCTGGAGCGATGGCGAGCTCGTCCCGTGGGACAACGCCAACGTCCATTTCCTCTCCCATGCCCTGCATTATGGGACCGGGGTGTTCGAAGGCATCCGGGCTTACAACACACCCGAGGGGACCGCCGTATTCCGTCTACATGAGCACATGTTGCGTCTGGAAGCCTCCGCCCGGGCCTACGGGATCCCGATGAAGCACACCGTCGAGGAGTGGGACGAGGCCTGTCTTCACCTCTTGCGGGAGACCGGGCTCGACTCGGCATACGTCCGACCCCTGGTGTTCTACGGTGGCGGCTCGATCGGCATCAACCCGGCCAACAACGAGGTCGTGGCCATGATGGCGGCTTTTCCCTGGGGCGCCTACCTCGGGGACGACGCGGCCGAGAAGGGCATCGAGACGATGGTCTCCAGCTGGCGGCGAATCTCACACACGTCGCTGATCCCGACGGCGAAGGGCTCGGGCGGGTACCTCAACTCCGTCCTGGCCAAACAGGAGGCCCTGGCTGCCGGGTTCGACGAGGCCATCATGCTCAACGACGCCGGTTCGGTGTCCGAGGGAAGCGGGATGAACCTGTTCATCGTAAGTCAGGACGTGGTGTACACCCCGCCGGTCTCGGCGGGGATCCTGGAGGGCATCACCCGGAACTCTGTGATCGAGTTGTTGCGGGACGAAGGTGTCGAGGTTCGCGAGGTCGACATCGCCCGCGGTGCCCTCTACGCCGGTGACGAGATGTTCCTCACCGGAACCGCCGCCGAGGTCACGCCGATCCGCTCCGTCGATCGCCGTCTCGTGGGTAACGGCAGCCGGGGCCCGGTGACGAAGCGAGCACAGGAGATGTTTGCGGCGGCGGTAGCCGGAAAGCTCGACGACTTCCGTCACTGGCTCCGTTTCGTGTGATGGCCCAACAGCCGAACGTCGAGATCACCGAGGCGGAGCGCCCTCGGGTCAAGCTCGAGCCCGGCCCCGCGGTCAAATGGCGCTCGAACAAACCCGGGATTCCCGACCGCCCTTCCGAGGTGCCACATGGCGGTCACTTCGGGGCCACCGGGCCCGACCCGGGCTGGGGGCTGAAGATCATCAATCAGGCGGCGTTGCCCGACGACGACCCACGTCTGAGGAAGGTAGCCGGCGGTCTGGTGCTCGCCCGCGCCGCCGCCATCGGCCGGGCGCCCGTGCCCGAGGACCTCGAGGTCGCCCTGGTGTTGTGTGGTTACGGGCCCGATGCCCCTGCGCCCGTGGTGGAGCGGCGAGAGCGATGGCTCGAGGCCGTCGCCCATGAGAACCGTCCCGGCGCCACGGCAGTCGCCGAGGTCGATCGCGACCTCCTGGTGAGAAAGCCCGAGGAAGTCGCCTACGCCCTCCGGCGCGCGTTTCGGGCGTAGCCAGCTCCAGTCTGTAGCGTCGCCGACTGTATGAAGATCGTTCGCATCAAATCGGGCGATGACATCGCATACGGCATCGCCGACTCAGAGGGAGTCCTGGTCTACAACGGCTCACCGTTCGTCGCCTGGGAGCCGACGGAGATCGTGGTGCCATGGCCGAGCGTCACACTGCTCTCGCCGGTCATCCCGACGAAGGTGATGTGCGTCGGGAGGAACTACGAAGATCACGCCAGCGAGATGGGAGCCGATGTGCCCGATGAGCCCACCATCTTCATGAAGCCGGCGACGTCGGTGATCGGCCCCAATGCCCACGTCATCCACCCGCCGAACTCGTCGGACGTGCAACCGGAGGCCGAGCTGGCGGTGGTCATCAACAGGCCTGCGCGCAACATCAAGGCCGAAGACGCCTCCCAATACATCTTCGGCTACACCGCGGCTAACGATGTGACGGCTCGTGACCTGCAGCGCCGGGATGGGCAGTGGACTCGGGGGAAGGGATTCGACACCTTCTGCCCGCTGGGTCCGGCGATCGAGACCGAGCTCGACCCTCTGGAGCGTCTCGCCGTCATTTGCCGGGTCAACGGCGAAGTGCGGCAGGCCGGTTTCACCTCTGACATGGTCTTCGGCGTCGCCGAGATCTTCGAGTACATCACCGCGTTCACCACCCTCCTTCCCGGGGACGTCATCCTCACCGGGACCCCGTCCGGGGTGAGTCGAGTCGAGCC
>Ga0268386_10000663_pt1 | contig 22219 bp, 18 predicted proteins | sample RVTome_15_FD_200260 | JGI IMG/M metagenome (GOLD analysis project Ga0268386, IMG submission 200260) | Soil microbial communities from uranium-contaminated site in the Upper Colorado River Basin, Wyoming, United States - RVT150D86... ...
CGGGTGTCCAGAATTCAATTTTCCGGCTTGCGTTCATAACGATCGAAACCTCGTCGGGAAAATTGAATTCTGGACACCCGACCCCGGCCTCTCAGCCCCTGACGGGAAAGGATTCCCCCATGAGCGGCGAAACGGACGACGTGAGCGGAGTTGCCAAACCGTCGTACCGCTCGATCGAGCCGCCCGCTCCCTCGGGGCCTTCCCCGGTTCCGCTGCAACTGGGCGCCGGCCGCCGCGTCGATCGCGGGCCTGACGTCCCGTCCCCTCCACCTTCCGCTTTCCGCCCGCCGCTTTCCGCCGGCGGCGGTCTGAACCACGACGAGCTGCTGCTGCAGGCCAGCCAGATTGCCGAGCATCTTCGCGAGCAACTCGCCGAACTGAATCGCCGCGAGCAGGCCCTCAACGAGCAACTCGCGCTGCTCGACCAGGAACGCCGCGACATCCGCATGTCGGTCCAGGAGCTGGAAACCGACCTGCTGAACCGCAAAGACCGGCTGGAAAGCCGCGAGCAGGAACTGTCCCAGAAGATCGACCGCTGCGAGTCGCTCGTCCGCGATCTGGAATCGCACGAGCGGGCCGCCGAGAACGAACGCCGCGAGCTGGAACAGGGCCGGCGGGAACTCGACGAACAGCGACGCGAACTCGAAGACGCCCATGACGCGTTCGAGCGCGAGCAGACCCGCCGGCAGCAGGAGGTCGAACGGCAACTGGCCGACGAACGCCGCCGCCTCGAAACCGAACGGGCCGGTTTGTGCGAGCAGGTGCAACGAGAATTGGAGCAGGAACGCACCGAACTGCGGACCGCCTGCGAACGCGAGTTCGACGAGCAGCGGCGGTCCCTCGCCGCCGAACGCGACGAGCTGGCCCGCGCCCGGCGGGAATTCGACGAGCACCGCGGCCGCGAAGAGCAGCGGCTGCGCGAGGAATCGCAGCGGCACGCCCGGCTGCTTCACAGCGAACGCCAGACCGCCGAAGCCGAGTTGGAGCAACTGCGCCGCAACTTCGAGCAGAAGCGGCACCTGTTCGAAAACCGCATGTACTTCGAGCGGGAGCACCTCGAAAAGCTGCGCTGCGAGCTCGACGCGGCCCAGCGGGAGTTCCGCATCGAACGGCAACGGCTCACGCAGCATCTCGCGCAGCGCGAATCGTTGCTCGACCGGCGGGCCGGCCAGGTGCGGCAGGCGCGGGAGTTGATCCAGCTTCGCGAAGAGTCGTGCGGGCGGGAGTCCGACCTGATCGCCGTCGGCCGCGAATCGCTGCAGCGGGAAATCCGCGCCGGCCGCAAGGAGCTGGCGATCGAACGCGAGTCGTGGAAGCTCGAGCGGCAAAGCCAGGAATCGGAGATCCAGCGGCAGCAGGACCTGCTTGCGCTGCACGGCGAGAACCTCGAGGCCCGCCGCCGTCGGCTCGACCAGTTGCGGGGCGAGATGGAGGAAACGCACCACACTACGCTCGAAATGCGGATGGCCGTCGAAGAAGCGCTGGCCCAGCTCGCGCAGGAAGCCGGCGAGGAAGGGGCCGAACGCCGCGTCGAACTGGCCCGCGGCGAACTGGCCGCCCAGTACCGGCAACTCCGCGAATCGCTGGCGGCGCAGCAGGAAGACGTCGAGGAGTCGCGCCGCCGGCTCCAGCGGCAGACCGACGACCTGCTCGCCGAGCGGCGGCAACTGGCGGATTCCCTCTCCGACCGCGAGCAACGGCTGCGGGACCGCGAAGACCAGCTTCAGCGCGAAGCCGACGCCCTGGCCGCCGAACGCGCGGAACTGGCCGATCGGCAGGCCCGCCAGATCCAGGAACGGCTCGAAGCCGAGCACGTCATCCGCGACCTGTTGCGGCAGGTCAATGAGCTTTCCGACGGGATGCCGTGACGTCGAAAATGACCAAGTCCCAATGACCAATAACCAGACCGTTGTTCATTGTTCATTGGTCATTTTCCCCGAGTTTCCCGTCTGTCGTCGAGTCGTCGGTGCCTGCGACGTCATCGCGGCGATCCTGGGGAGCTTCCTCGCGATCTGCGGTCTCGTCGGCAAACGGTCCATTTCGTAGCGTGGACTTTAGTCCACGCGAGGAAATCGCCTCGTCAAGAGAATCCGCACACGCGCGTGGACTAAAGTCCACGCTACGTTCCTCACCCGGTTCGTCGTCATCGAGATACAGCTTGACCCGGAAGCTCGAACGCGCGAACTCGAGGGTGGTGATCATCGCGGCGGCCAGAGCAGGCCAGGCATAGAACGACAGGTCCCACGGCAGCCACCGGGCGCTGGTCGACAGCACGAGGCTGAACACGATCGCGATGGCGGCCAGAATCGCCTTCGTCAGCCGGCTGCCGCGGGTCCGCCGCCAGTTCGAGGCCTCGATCGCCGACCGGGCCGTGTAGTTCGCGATCTCGCGCATGGCGTCCATGTCGGCGCGAATCTCGTCGTGATCGACGGCGGGCCGCGGGCGGCGGGGCGGGTGCGGTTCGGCGGCTGGCGAGTTGGCTGGATTCGTCCCGGGCGGAGAGACGGCCGCGGTCGAAACCGGCGTGACAGTGTCGATCTTCGTGCCGAGCACCCGTTGCATGTAGGAAGCGACGGTCTCCGGCAGGTCTCCGGCGTCGATCGGCGTCACGGCAACCGGGTCGGAAGGCGGCCCCCCCGCGGCACCTTCCGCCGGCTTCGGAGCGGCCGATGCGCGCGGCCAGTTCCTCATGTACCGCGCCGTGGAAAGACCCGTCTTATTGATGTCGACGTCGAAGTCGTCCAGCGGGGGCGCCTCGCCGGAGGCGGCCATCGTCGATGCGATGACGTCGATCGCGAAAGAGGAATCCGTGTCTTGTTGGGACGTAGGACGGTTTTTCAAACCGTCCGTTTCACCCCCTTCACTCCGCGCGTTCATTTGACGCGTTCGTTCGTCGAGGTCGACTTCACGGACGGTTTGAAAAACCGTTCTACGGGAGGCGGCATCGGCGGGCTGGATTGCGGAATCCTGCGCAACCGGCGGCTGTTCTTCCTCAGGAACCGGCTCATCTTCGACTGCGGATTCCGGTTGTGGAACGGACGCATCGTCTCGCTCATCGAGAAGGTCGATCTCGGAAGACTCAGGCGGATCAGCCGGCGACCACTCCGCCGCGTCCCCGGAAGGATGCGACGCGGCCGACGCTGAATATTGTGTAGGACGGATTGCCAATCCGTCCGATTCGCAGACGGATTGGCAATCCGTCCTACGGTCATGCGACGCGGCCGACGCATCCAGCGCCGCGTCGCTCCCCGGCAGCGGCTCGGCGTCGACTTCCCCGCAACCGGGGGCTAGCGCCCTCCGGCTGGTCTCCGCGTCCGGCTCTTTCGGCTCGGACTGCGAGGTTTCGAGCTCGCAGCGCAACTCGGCCAGTTCCTCGTCCTGCCGTCGGAGCCGTTCGCTCCATTCGGTCAGTTCCTGCCGCTCGGTTTCGACGGCCGACTGCCGCTCGGCGATCTGCCGCGCCCGCTCGTCCAGCTCGCGTTCGCGCTCGTCGAGCGAGGCGGCGGCTGTTTCGTAATCGTCGGTCTGCTGCCGGAGTTCGGCGTCCATTCGCTCGATTTCGGCGTTGTCTTCGGCGATGGCGGCCTCGCGGCGGTCCATTTCGGCCTGCAGCGACTCGCGTTCTTCCATCAACTGCTGCCGGGCGGCTTCGAGCGATTCCCGCTCACGATCGAGCGTTTCCTTCAGTTCATCCAGCCGCGACTGTTTCGCCTGGCAGGCCGTCTCGCGTTCGCTCAATTCCTCGCGTTGCCGCTCGAACGATTCGGTTTGGCGGTTGACCTCGGTTTCGAGCTCCTGGAATTCTTCGCGGTCGCGGGCCAGGTCGGCTTCGCGGCGGTCGAGTTCAGTCTGCAATGCTTCCAGCCGCTCTCGCTCGGCCAACTGCGGCTCGCAGTCGCTTTGGAACTGCCGCTGCTCGGCAGCGAGTTGCTCGTGTTCGCGCTCCAGCGATTCGCGAAGTTTTCGCAGCCGCTCCTGTTCCGCTCGGCAAGCCGCTTCGCGTTCGTCGAGCAACCCGCGTTCGTGTTCCAGCGCGGCGGCCTGTTGTTTCAGTTCGGCTTCGAGTTCCTGAACTTCTTGCCGATCGCAGGCAACGGCGGCTTCGCGGTTGTCGAGCGCGGCCCGCGCCGTTTCGAGCCGTTCCTGCTCGGCTAGCAGCGATTCGCTTTCGTCGAGGGGTCGCGGAATTCGTGAGAATTCCGACAGGTTCGCGGAATTCTCACGAATTCCGCTACGCGAATCGAGGGAAGAGAGGGGGACGGGTCCATTTTCCGGATTGACGCTTGTTTCGCGAAACACGCCCGCTGCCGGAAAATGGACCTGTCCCCGTTGGGATTCGAGTTCCTCGCGGAGCTTGTGGACGGCGTCGCGCTGGGCGAGGACTTCCGTCCGGATCTGTTCGAGCTGGCCGTCTTCTCCCTCGCGTTGCGACTGGAATTCGCGCAGCTTCCGCAGCCAGTCGGTCATCGTCGAGCGTTCGGACTCGATCAATTCCCGCGCCGTCTGCAGGGCCGCCCGTTCGCGGGCCAGCTCGAGCCGCTCCGATTCGAAGTCCTCTCGCTGCGATTCCGATTGCCGCTGCGCCAGTAGCTCGTCTTCGCGGTTCTTGAGCGAGAACTCGCGGACTTCGAACTCGGAAACCTGCCGTCGCAGCTCGTCTTCGCGTTCCGTCTGGCGTCGGAGCCGCTCTTCGAAATCGCGGGCCTGGATTTCGAACCGCTCTTCGCGTCGTTGAAGCTCTTCGCGGACCTGCTGGATTTCGTCCCACGCGGCAGACGTGCGGGATTCGTCTTCGTCGCTTGCGAGCTGCCGTTGTTCGAAGTCGTTCTGCCGTGCTTCCAGCTCGGCCTGTCGCTCGTCGAGTTCCGTCTGCCGGGTTTGCAGTTCATCGTTGAGCTGTTCGATCCGCGAGCGTTCCGATTCCAGCTCCTGCGATCGCTGTTCGAGGTCGCGGGACCGATGTTCCAGCTCATCTTCGCGTCGAGCGAGCCGGTCGCGGGTCTCGTGAAGCTCATCCCGCGCCGCGGCGGTGCGGGATTCTTCGTCCCTGAGAGAGTCGCGCAACGTCTCGACCTCGGCTTCGCGGGCTTGCAGGTCGGCTTGCCGGGCGTCGAGCCCGGTCCGCTGCGATTGCAGTTCATCGTTGAGCTGTTCGATCCGAGTGCGTTCCGAGTCCAGTTCCCGCTGCTGGGAATCGAGACTTTCGGCGGTCGCGCTGAGGTCGTTCTCTCGGCAGGCCAGTTGCTCGGAACGCTGTTCGAGGTCGCGGGACTGAAGGTCGAATTCGTCTTCGTGTCGTGCGAGTTCGCCGCGGACCTGCTGGATCTCGTCCCACGCGGCTGAAGTGCGGGTTTCTTCTTCGCGCAGCGCTTCCCGGCTCTGCTCGACGTCGGCTTCGCGGGCTTCGAGGTCGGTCTGCCGGTCATCGAAGTCCTTGCGTCCCGCGTGCAGCTCGGCGTCGAGCCGTTCGAGGCGGGCGCGTTCCGATTCGACTTCCTGCCGCTGCTGCTCCAGTTGCTCGGCGGCCGCGTTCAGCTCGTGTTCGCGGTGGGAAAGCTGTTGCGAACGGGCGTCGATTTCGCGGGACTCGTTTTCCAACTCATCCCGGCTGCGTTGAAGCTCTTCCCCGTCCTGCTGAAGCTCTTCCCGCATCGCGGCAGCGCGCGATTCTTCGTCCCGCAGGGTCTCGCGGCATTTCTCGACGTCGGCTTCGCGGGTCTCCAAGTCGGCGTGCCGCTGGTCGAGTTCCGCAGTGCGGCGGTCGACCTCGGCGGTGCGGTCGTCGGCGTCGGTGCGCGCGTCGTCGATCCAGCGGCGGGCCTGCTCGAGATGCTCGTCGGCGGCTTCCTGCGTTGATCGCAGATCGTCTTCCCGTTCGCTGAGCGAGGACTCGCGGGCTTCGCAATCCGCGATTCGCTGTTGCAGGCCGTCTTCCCGCTCCTGCAATTCCCGCGACCGGCGCTCGATGTCCTCCTCGCGGTCCCGCAGCTCGGCGGTGCTGCGCTGGATGTCTTCCCGCTCCTGTGCGGATCGTTCTGCTTCCTTCCGCAGTCGGTCTTCTCGATCGTCGAGCTCCGCGAGGTCCCGGTTCAGCGCGTCGCGAAGCTCGTCCAGCTCGGCCCGCTCTGGCGAAGGATGAGGGATGAGGGATTGTGTCTCGTCATTGATCGACAATCCTTCATCCTTCACGGCCCGACTGTCGAGTTCCTGCTCGCGTCGCTGCAGGTCGTTTGCTCGATCGTCGAGTTCGTCGGCGCGCGCCTGCAGTTCGTCGCGGCACTTGTCGAGGTCCGTTTCGTCGCTTTGCAGTCGTTGCAGGCGTTGCTCGAATTCGGCTTCGCGTTCCTGGATTTCCCGCCGGGCCGCTTCGATTTCGGTGCGTGTTGCCGCCAGATCGATAAGGTCGCGTTCCGAGGCGACCGATTCGGCGGATTTTCGGTTGCGCAGCGCGACCAGTTCACGTTCCTGTTCGGCGAGTTGCCGTTCCCGGATGTCGAGCGCATCGCGGATGTCCTGCGCCTGCGCTTCCCGCGCCTCAATCCGCTCCTGTTCGGCCTGCAACTCGTCTGATCGCCGCTGGCATTCCTCGTCTCTGTTCCGCCAGTCGGTCCGCACGGCCGACTGTTCGGCTTTGAACTCGCGCTCCAGCGCCGCGATGCGGTCCAGTTCCCGGTGCACGCGCTCGTCGAACGACCGTTCGCGGCCGCGGAGCTCGTCGGAATGGTCCCGCAGTTCCGCGAGCAGATCGTGGATCAGATCGAGTTTGCGGGGAACGTCCTGCGGGGAGTGGTGAGTGGCTGCGAGTTGAGAGTCGAGAGTTGAGAGTTGAGAGTCAGAATCCTCATTTCCTTCCGACATCCGACCTCTGAGCTCTGACTTCTGACCTCCGACCTCCGAACTCTGTTCTCCGCCTTCCGCCTTCCGCCTTCCGCTTTCGGCCTCGAGAGGGAAATTCGCCGGCGTGAGCTCGTATTCTTCGACGCGGAATTCCAGCGGGCCGATTGCCAGCCGGTCGCCGAGGCGGAGCTTCGCGGTGCGGAGCGGCCCGTCGTTCAGCCAGCATCGCGGGTCGCAGGCGGTGACGGTCGCGTGCTCTCCCTCGCTGTGAATCTCGACGTGACGCGGGGCGATTCCCGGAACGGCCAGAACCACCGAGCTGTCGCCGGCCGAGCCGATCGTCATCGGACCGGGGGACAGTACGAATTCCCGCGAACCGGCCAGCGACCGCACCGGCGTGAGCCGCAGACCTCGTTGCGGCAGTGGCCGGGATCGCTCCCTGGTCGAGAAATCCGTGGCGGACGACATCAGGCAGACTCCGGTGTTGTCAGTTGTCAGTTGTCAGTGGTCAGTGGTCAGTCGCAAGAAGACTCTGACAACGGACCACTGACCACTGGCAACTGACCGCGCAGAATCGCGCATGGGGATATACGCCGCGGATACCGCGTGGTCAAAACGGTTCGGTTGCGTAAAGACATCATCGTGCAAGAGACGCTCCGTCCTCGAAAACTTCGCGGATGGCGTCGATGGCGCCGGGTACGCCAGTTGTATCGCGTGCGCGCAATTGACCGGCCCCGCGGCCCGCCCGATAATCGAGCGACAAGGGGACATCATGCCCGCACGAGGGACGAATTCCGGCTCGTCGGCAACAGGGGCCGTCCTGCGCGCCGAGCCGTTCGACGTCGTCTGCGCGTGTGGGCAGCGGCATGCGGGGGTTCGCGGGGACGAGTACCAGGTGCTGGAATGCGATGCGTGCGGCCGCCGGCTGTTCGTGCTACCGGTCTGCCCGTATCCGGAAGTGGACGAACTGGCGGAAGGCGGAAGGCGGAAAGCGGAAGGCGAAAGGCGGAAGACGGAAGGCGGAAAGCGGAAGACGATCAGCGGAAAGCGGAAGGCGGAAGGCGGAAGGCGGACAGACACACCTCCCTCTCAACCCTCAACGCTCAACTCTCAACTCGATGCGGCGGCGCCGCGGCGGAAGCTCGTCACGCCGCTGCGGCTGGTCGTGGTGGGAATCGTCGCGTTGCTGGCGGCGACGGGGGTCTGGCAGTACCGCCAGTCGGTCCGCGCGCAGGCCGAGCGCGACTTTCGCGAGTACGCCGACCGCGGGGACGCCGCCCTGAAGGAGCACGACTTCGCCGCCGCCTTCGAGGAGTACCGCGAGGCCGTCGCCGCGCTCGACAAACTCGGCCGCGACGACGAGAAGTCGCGGCGGGTGCGGCAGATGTTCCGCGAAAGCCGGGCGGCCAGCGGACTGGCGACGAAAGCGCTGGCGGACATCCTGGCCGAGGTTCGCGAGAATTCCGCGGTCGACCCCGAGGGATGGCAGCGGCAATTCCAGTCCGACTACGCCGGCCGGTGGTTCGTGCTCGATACTCGGATTCGCCGCATGCACACCGACGAACTGGGAGACTACGTACAGATCGATTATCTGCAGGCCTTCGGCGGCCGTCCCGTGGACCTCGTCGTGACGGGAACGGCCTTCGACTCGCTGAATCTCGACGAAACCCCGCGGCCCGCGATTCTGGCAGTCGAGCTGTCGTCGTGCGAACTCGGCGGCGTGAACGGCGACCGCTGGATCGTGCGGTTCAAACCGGAGACCGCGTTTCTGTGGTCCGACTACGAGAATTTTCGCGCGCTGGGGTTCGACGTCGCCGCGGAGCCTGAAGCCGACGGCGCGCCAGACGAAGGTGAGATCGCAACCGAACGGGCTTTGAGAGACCGGCTGTTGGCGCAATCAAAGTTGATCGGATTATCGGAATGAAGACACGCCTGCTTTTCCTTGGAATCGCCCTGCTGGCTTCCGTCGGCGGCCTGGATGTTCGTAGTGACCGGCTTCAGCCGGTCCCTCGACCGGCTGAAGCCGGTCACTACGAACCGGCGGCGAAGAAGCCGGCCGATGTCTTTTCCGTCGAGGAGTTTCAAGCGCTCAAGCCGCGGTGGTCGAACATGGCGGCCCTCGGGGTGAGCGTCACGGTCGAGGGGCGGCTGATTTCCCGGTTCGATAAGTTCCTGCGTCTCTACAAGTGCGACGTGCTGTTCGTCGCGCCGCGGGACACGAAGCTGGCGGCTCTGCCGAAGAAAACGACCAACGTCAAGGTCTCCGGGACGCTCGTGAAAGACGGAAAGGAATATCGCGTGATCGTGAAATCCCTCGACGCGCACCCGACCGACGAGGAAACGTTCGCCGCGATGAAGCTCAAGCTGCCGTTCAAGCAGGCGGCCCCCTGGTACCGCGCCGGAGACTGGGCCGTCGCGCGGGGCAAGTTCTACAGCGACCCCAAGCTCGATACCCTCGGCCGCGGGGCCTACGAACGGGCCGTCGAGATCGAGCGATCGGAGTTGCCGCGCGGCGACGACAAAGCGGCGTTCCAGTTGGCGGCGAAGGCGAAGCGGTTGAAGCTGCGCGCCTCCACCCTGCAGGACCTGCTGCATCTGGCCTACCGCACGCGGTGGTCGGGGGCGGAGGCGAAGGGGAAGAGTTTCAACGATTCCGAATTCCTCACCGGTCTCAAGAAAGACCTGCCGGGGGCCGACGTCCCGCTGAAGAGCATCCCCCGCCCGCTCGCGGAAAGGTACCGCAAATCTCCGCAGCCAACCTACGAAGCGGCCGACGCGGCGAGCCGGAAAACGCTGCACCGCCTGCTGTATCTGGAAGTCGCGTGGGGGCAGATCTCGGGATCGCTCGACCAGAACGGCTCGAACGGGTTCGACGTGGCGACGGAAATCGAGAGACGGCTGCCGGAATACCGCGACCGCGCCGAGCCGTTCCGCGAGAAGGAACTGGCCTATCGGCTGCGGACCGTCGGCGAGGCCACCCGCGACGAAGCGGTCGCGCTGGCGAAGCTGTTCCGGCAGCGCAAAGCGCCGAAGAAAGCCGAGGCCGCGTTGCGGCAATGGGTGCAGGCCCACGAGCCGAAATGGCGCAAGGAAGGCCCGACCGGACTGCTGGCGCTTGCCGAAGCAACGCGGGAACTGCTGAACGACGACAAGGGGGCAACCGCCGTCCTGCTGGAAGCCGCCCGGCAGGACCCGAATTCCGAGGACGTCGCGGCCCGATTGCGCAAACTGGGCTACGAGCGGCGGAACGGCATCTGGGTGTCGGCGGCGGCTGCGCGGCCTGCGCCGCCGAATCCCCTCGTGAAGGCCATCCGGGACGGGACCGTTGTTTCGGGGATGACGCCGATGCAGGTCCGCCGGGCTATGGCGGGCACCCCCCGCACGATTCACCGGGCGGCCACCAGCCGGACGATCAACGAGGTGTGGCTGTTCCAGCGTGGTGACGGCAGCCGGCTGGCGGTGCATTTCCGCCGCTTCCGCGACCAGCCCCGCTCGGAAGCCCGCGTGTTCGCGGTGTCGAAGGTGCCGGCGCGGTGAAGCGGATGGACGGGATGAAGGATGAAGGATGAAGGATGAGAGATGAAGGATGAGAGATGACGGAGGGACGGGATCGTTTCGTGGCGATCTCTCATCCTTCATCTTTCATCCTTCATCTCGTTTGATTGCCAAACCGACTTTCGTTTGGTTAGGCTAAGCGTTTCGACTCGCGTCGAAGTCGACGATTTCCCTCTGTGCGCGGCGTACACCATTCCATGTCGAATCCGCATCTGCTGCTGACCGGCGCCACCGGTCTTCTCGGACGTTACCTCGTTCGCGACCTGCTTCTGGCCGATGTCCCCGTGGCGGTCCTGGTCCGCCCCAGCCGCCGGCACAGCGCCGGCCAGCGGGTCGAATCGATGATGCAAGCCTGGGAAACGCAGCTCGACCGCCCGCTCCCCAAGCCGCATGTGCTGACCGGCGACATTGCCAGCCCGCTGATGGGCCTGTCGCGGGACGACGCCGACTGGGTCGAGCGGCACTGCGATTCCGTGCTGCACAACGCCGCCAGCCTCACGTTCCACGCCACCGGAGGGGCGGACGGAGAACCGTGGCGGTCGAACGTTCGCGGCATGGAGCACGTCCTCACGGCGTGCGAAGAGCTGCGGATCTGGGACTTCCACCACGTCTCGACGGCCTACGTCTGCGGCCTGCGCAAGGGGCGCGTGAACGAGACCGAACTCGACGTCGGGCAGGAATTCGGCAACGACTACGAAGTCAGCAAGATCCGCGCGGAAAAACTCGTCCGCGAGGCCGACTTTCTCGAATCGGCAACGGTTTACCGGCCGGCGATCATCGTCGGCGACTCGGGAAGCGGGTTCACCACGACCTTTCACGGTTTTTATCATGCGCTGCGGCTGGTGTGCACGCTGGCCAGTTCACCCGACGTCTACGAATCGAGCCGCAGCGACAATCCCAACCGCGTCCCCACCCGGTTGAATCTCGACGGCGACGAATCGAAAAATCTGGTCCCTGTCGACTGGGTGTCGGCGGCCATCAGCCGCATCTGCCAGGACCGTCGGAATTACGGCAAGACCTACCACCTGACGGCGCGGGAGCCGGTCACATTCGCCATGATGCAGGACGTGTTCGAGGAGATGATCGGTTTCCGCAACACCGTGTTCTGCGGGTCGGGGGAGCTGGAAAACCCGACATTCGTCGAGCGGCTGTTCTACGAGCACCTGCAGACCTACGCGGCTTACTGGCGGGACGACCCGATCTTCGACTGCACGAACACGCGGGAAGCCCTGCCGGATCTTCCCTGCCCGAACGTCAACGCGACGTTGATGCTGAAACTGGCCCGGGCCGCCGTCGAGCTCAACTTCCGCTGGAGCGACCCGCCGGTGCGGGAGGCGACGAAGGTGACGGTGTAGCGCACGCAGGTTTAGCCGCGACTCGAAGGCTCCGCGGAGAGGAGCGCGGCGCTTGTGAGGAGTTGACCCGGCGCGCTCCTCTCCGAAGACTTCGAGTCGCGGCTAAACGTCCTCTCCCCTCCCATGCCTGGGAATCCCGCCACCAGTTGTGAGAATCCCGATTTCGCGTGAATTCGGGGCTTTGACATGGGTCGGGGGCGGGAATACACTGGCCCGGCAAATCACGCGGATTCTTGCGGGAAATCCGCATCGGGGTTCCCGCTTTCCGGCCGCGCCCGTCGCGGCGGGAAACACCAACGGGATCAGGGCACGTGTCGCGAGCACCGAAGGACCGGCCGCCGGTTGCCGTGGCTGCCGAGTGGGTGTCGCGGATCACAACCGTTGGCTTGGAAATGGCAATCCCGGCCGCTCTGGGCTACTGGCTCGACGGCCGGTTCGGAACGGAGCCGTGGCTGGTGATTGTCGGAGCGGCGCTGGGTTTTTACCTGGGGTTCCGGCACCTGTTGCAGATGGTTAAGCCGCCGGGAAACTCGCCGGCGGACAAGAAGCGATCCGAGTAGATTGAAATTGAAGGCGGAATGCGATGTCGGCGGAACTCCGGACGTTGCTGGCCCGCTGTCTGCATCTCGGCGGTACGGTCGCCGTGCTGTGGGGGCTGCTGCTGTATCCGGCCTACCGCATCGGCGAGACGGACGCCGTCTTCGGATTGAGCATCTCGGCGGCGCTGTGCGTGGTTCCCGGCTGGCTGGTGTTCCTGACGGCGTCCCGCTACCGTGACGCGGGCTCGCAGTTGCCGATCGTGGTGATCGGCGGTTCGGTGCTGCGGCTGCTGTTCGTGCTGGTGGGGACGCTGGCCGTGCAGGGGGCCTGGCCGGGGCTCGGCTTCAAAGATTTCGTGTTGTGGCTGCTGGTGTTCTACATGGCGACGCTGGCCGTCGAGACCCGCTTGATGTTGAAAGTGCAGCCCGTCCCGAAGGACGCGACCTGACGTGGAGATGTAGTGCGAAATTCATTTCGCACGAGATGTGGAACGTGCGAAATGCCCTCGATCAATTTGAAAAGGGGCGCACTACATGTTGGAAGGACGACAAATGGCCGCCGGCGGTCACCACGAAGACACGTTTCATCACGTGCGGGACTATCCGCATTTCGAATTGCCGTTCGGCATCGAAATCGGGCTCCCGAACATCTTCGGATTCCAGCTCACCAAGTTCATGGTGCTGCAGGTCGTCGCCGGGCTGATCGTGTTCTTCATCTTCCGGGGACTGGCCAAGCGAGTGAATTCCAGCGGACCGGTGCGGGGCCGCTGGTGGAATTTCTGGGAGACGCTGGCCTTGTACATTCGCGACGAGGTCGTGCGGCCGACGATCGGCGACCCGCACCACGCGCATCACGAACACGGCGAACCGTTGAACGGGCACAACGGTTCCGCCGTCGCGGGGCACGCGGAAGGGGTCGGCCATTCCAACGCCCACTCCGTGATCGAAGCCGGCGAAGTGCACGGCGGGACGATTGCCGCCGGGCACCCGGCCGACAAATACCTGCCATTCATCTGGACCTGCTTCTTCTACGTGCTGATCTGCAACCTGCTGGGGGCGATTCCCTGGATGGGTTCGGCGACGGGGGAGATCAACGTCACCGCGATGCTGGCGCTGTCGGTCTTCGGGTACGTCATCTTCTGCGGATCGCAGATCTCGGGGCCGGGAGGGTTCTGGCTGTCGCTGGTGCCCAGCATGGACCTGCCGGCAGCCTTGAAAGTTGTCCTGGTACCGGTGCTGTGGGTGATCGAATTCTTCGGCTTTCTGATCAAGCACGGCGTGCTGGCCGTTCGTCTGTTCGCCAACATCATGGCGGGGCACACCGTCATCGCCGTGATTCTGGGGTTCATCGCGCTGACGGCGGGCAGCGGCCTGTGGTACGGCGTGATGCCCGCCAGCGTGCTGGGTCAAGTGGCGATCGGCATGCTGGAACTGTTCGTGGCATTCCTGCAGGCGTACGTGTTTGCGTTCCTCGCGACGCTGTTCGTCAGCGCGGCGATTCACCCGCACTGACGGTTGTATTTTCCAACGGCGATTGCTTGAATGGCCCGGCTTTTGACAAATAGGTAGGACGGCCTTCCAAGGCCGACGAAGGGGGGGTAGCAGAATTCGTAAGAATTCTGCAGTGCTGGAATCGAACGCCGGAATTCTTACGAATTCTGCTACTGCTTTCGGAAATTCACAAACCATCAGTTTCTGTTGAGGAGACATGACGTGAGTCGAGCAGCTCGAATCGTGCAACTGGTCCCGCTGGTGATCGCCGTGATCGTCGCCATGAGCGTCGTGGCGATGGCCGCCGCGGGAGACGCGGGCGTCCACTTTTCCGGAGCCATCGGGGCCGGCGTGACGATCATCGGCGCCGGGTACGGCATCGGCAAGATCGGGGCCGCCGCCGTGGAAAGCATGGCCCGCCAGCCGGAAGTCGCGGGGAACATTCAGACCGCGATGATCATCGCCGCGGCTCTGATCGAAGGGGTGACGTTCTTCGCACTGATCATCTGCATTGGAAAGGCCGGCCAATACTGGGTCGCGGGTTGAGTTCCTTCCGTACCACCGTCCTGCATTACGGAAAGGTGACTCGATGCATTCGCTGCTGCGACTTGCGCGAACGGCCGTGGTGACGGTCCTCGTTCTGGCGATTCCGGCGCAATTCGGATTCGTCGGCACGGCCGCGCGCGCTGCTGAGGAAAAGACCGCGGCGAAAACCGCCGCCAAGACGCCGCACGACGGCAAGGAAGAACACAAAACCGCCGTCCCGCTCGATCCGAAGGCCGACCTCGCGCTTTGGTCTCTCGTTGTCTTTCTGGTGTTCGTGTTCGTGTTGTGGAAGTTCGCCTGGGGCCCGCTCTCCAAGGCGCTCGACGACCGCGAAGCGAAGATCGCCCACGACATCGCCGCGGCCGAATCCGCCCGCAAAAAGGCCGAGCAGATGCTCGCCGACCACGAGCGGAAACTCGCCGGCGTGCAGGATGAAGTCCGGGAGATCATCGCCGAGGCCCGTCGCGACGCGGACCACACGAAGCAGGACATCATGGCCACCGCCCAGAAGGAAGCCGACGCCTCCAAGAACCGGGCGATCTCCGAGATCAACCGGGCGAAAGAAGCCGCGCTGAAAGAACTGTTCGACACGATGGCCGGTCAGGTCGCCGACGCGACGGAGTTCGTGCTCGGCCGCAGCGTGACCGACCAGGACCAGGGCCGGCTGATCAACGAAGCGCTGTCGCAGTTTTCGCAGGGAAGCTGAAGCGATTCGACCCGTAGGACGGTTTTTCAAACCGTCCGCCGGGTGGATGATGAATGTCGTTATGGATTCGTCATTCGACATCCGTCATTGCGGCACGGACGGTTTGAAAAACCGTCCTACGGAAACGGAAAGCGTCCCATGCCCCAACCAGACGACATCCCGAAACGCGTCGCCAGCGTGATGGAAGACCCCAGCGCGCTGGCCGTCGCCCGCGTGTATGCCGACGCCTTCCTCAACGCGGCCGGCGGCAACGTGGACGGCGCGCTGGAGGAGTTCACGTCGTTTCTCGACGACGTGCTGAAGACGTTTCCCGATTTCGAAGCGGTCTTGCTTTCCGGCTTCTTCAGCCGCGATGAAAAAGTCCGGCTGATCGACGCCGTCGTCGGCAGGTTCGGGTCGGAGACGTTCACGAGCTTCCTGCGCGTTCTCGCCCGGCACGAACGGCTGGAACTGTTGCCGCTGATTCTCAGGGATTGCTGGATTCAACACGAAATCCGGCAGGGAAAACGGCGCGTGCAGGTCCGCTCGGCGGTCGCGTTGCCGGCCGCGACGCTGGAGAAAATCCGGCAGGAACTGAACCGCAAGCTGCCGTTCGAGCCGATCGTCGAGCCGTCGGTCGACCCGTCGCTGCTCGGCGGCATCGTGATCCAGGTCGGGGACACGGTTTACGACGATTCGCTCCGCAACCGGATGAAGCAGCTTCGCGCCCGGCTGCGGCACAGGAGCCTTCACGAAATCCAGCGGGGCCGGGCGCGGTTCGCCAGCGACGAGCCGTCCAACATTTAGACAGAGAGATTGGTGACAGAAAAATGAGCCATCCTGATTGAGCGATCGAACAGAAGGCAACGAAGGCAACAGAGAAACTCGCACCATGTCGTATTTTTCTGTCACCAATCTTTCTGTCTGATCTTCGAGCCGACGCAGATTCGCGAAAAGGTAACGACCAATGAAATTCAACGCTGGCGAAATCGCTTCCGTGCTGACGGAAGAAATCAAAGACTTCAAAGGCCAGATGCAGACCAGCGAAGTGGGCCGCGTGCTCGAAGTCGGGGACGGGATCGCCCGCTGCTACGGGCTGTCGTCGGCGATGGCCGGCGAGATGGTCGAGTTCCCCAACGGCGTCCGCGGGCAGGTTTTCAACCTGGAAGAGAACTCCGTGGGCGTGATCATCCTCGGGGACTATCTCGCCATCGCCGAGGGGGACGAAGTCCGGGCAACCGGGGCGCTGCTCTCGGTGCCGGTGGGAGACGCCGTGGTCGGCCGCGTCGTCGACCCGCTGGGGAATCCGCTGGACGGCAAGGGTCCCGTCGTGACGACGGAAACCCGCCCGCTGGAAACCATCGCGCCGGGTATCGCCGGCCGCCAACCGGTCAAAGAGCCGCTGCAGACCGGGCTGAAGGCGATCGACTCGATGACCCCCATCGGCCGCGGCCAGCGGGAACTGATCATCGGCGACCGCAAGACCGGCAAGACCGCGGTCGCGCTGGATGCGATCATCAACCAGAAGGGGGGGGACGTCATCTGCGTGTACGTCGCCTGCGGGCAGCGGGCGGCCAGCGTCGCGGGGGTCGTCGAGACGCTGCGGCAACACGGGGCGATGGACTACACGATCGTCGTGTGCGCCACGTCCAGCGATCCGGCCCCGCTGCAGTACATCGCGCCGTATGCCGGCTGCGCGATGGCCGAGCACTTCATGTACCAGGGGAAGCACACGCTCGTCATTTACGACGACCTGTCGAAACAGGCGATCGCCTACCGGCAACTGTCGCTGCTGATGCGGCGGCCGCCGGGACGGGAAGCGTTCCCCGGCGACGTCTTCTACTGCCACAGCCGGCTGCTGGAGCGATCGGCGAAGTTGAGCGCGGAGTACGGCGGCGGCTCGCTGACGGCGCTGCCGATCATCGAAACGCTGGAGGGGGAAGTTTCGGCGTACATTCCGACGAACGTCATCTCGATCACCGACGGCCAGATTTACCTGGAACCGGACCTGTTCTTCGCCGGTGTGCGGCCGGCGATCAACGTCGGCATCAGCGTCTCCCGCGTCGGCGGCAACGCCCAAATCAAGGCCATGAAGAGCAAACTCGTCGGCGGCGGCCTGCGGCTGCAACTGGCCGCGTTCCGCGAACTGGAGGCGTTCGCCCAACTGGGGACGGAACTCGACAAGGCCACGCAGTCGCAACTCGACCGCGGCTACCGCATGGTGGAACTGCTGAAACAACCGCAGTACCGGCCGATGCACGTCGTCGACCAGGTCATCAGCATTTTCGCCGGCGCGCAGGGCTATTTCGACGGCGTGGCCGTCAAGGAAGTGGCCACGGCGGAGCGCGAACTGGTGCAGTTTCTCCGCGAGCAGAAGTCGGAAGTCCGCGAGCGGATCATCGAGACAAAGGAACTCGGCGAAGAAACCGAAAAGATGCTGCGGTCCGCCCTCGAAGAGTTCAAGAAGCACTGGGCGTCGTTGAAGGCGCAGCAGCAACAACCGACACTCGCCGCCGCAGGCGGCTGACGCCGCGGAGTAATGGAGTATTGGAGTATTGGAAGTGGAACGAAGGCTCGATTTCATCACTCCATCACTCCATTACTCCAACACCCCACTCTCTTTGGTCCCTGACCGTCGAACCCCGTAAGCCCCCGTAGCCCCCACGCCTCCCGATGGCCAAAGCCCGCGCGATCGTCAAACGTCTGAAAACCGTGCGGAACATCCGCAAGATCACCCGCACGATGGAGCTGATCGCGACGGCGCGGTTCAAGAAGGCGATGGACCGCGCGACCGAAGCGGCGGCCTACACCCGCAAAATCTCCGAGATCGTCGCCGACCTTTCCGGAGCCAACCTCGATTTTCAACATCCGCTGCTTAAACCGCACGAGACGCAGAACAACGTCGTGATGCTCGTGCTCACTTCCAACCGCGGGTTCAACGGCGGCTACAACGGCGGCGTCCTGCGGCTGGCGATGCACCGCATCCGCGAAGCGAAGGCGGAAGGGCTGAATCTCGCCGTCGAAGTCTCCGGCAAGCGGGGCATCAAGTTCCTGCGGTTCCAGAAGCAGAGCGTCGACGAGGCCTACACCGAGTTCGAAGACAAACCCGGCTACGACGACGTCGAACGGATCGCCAACCGCTATCTGGAGGGTTACGTCACCGAAAAAATCGACCGGCTGGAGATCGTCTACACGAAGTTTCTTTCCGCTTCGCGCCAGAAAGCCGTCATTGAGACGCTGCTCCCGTTCGGAGACCTCGCCGCCGATCGCAAGGACGCGAAATCCGAACCCGCCGCGAAGACGCATGTCGAGTACGAATTCCTCCCGTCGGCGCAGGAAATTCTCGAAGAAATCGTCCCCGCGTCGTTCAAGGCCCGGCTGTTCAAGTGCTTCCTCGACGCGGCCGTCAGCGACCAGATCTTCCGCATGGTGGCCATGAAAGCGGCGACCGAAAACGCGGGCGACATGATCAGCGATCTCTCCCGGCAGTACAACCGGGCGCGGCAGACGCAGATTACTTCGGAGTTGAGCGAGATCATCGGCGGAGCGGCGGCGCTGGAATGAGGAGGCTGACATGCCACACAGATTCGCCGGGATGACCGTTGCCGAGATCCTTCCCTACAAGAAAGCCAGTATTCTCTCCGCACCATTGGAGCCGGATTCGCCTAGTTGGAACGAAATCGAAACGCTAACTTGGGAGGAGATTACCGACCGGGCACAACAATCGCTCCCCGGTTACAAAACGATCCGAAAGCTGCTCAGTGACCGGAGGTTTGACCGATGACAGTCAAAACAAAACCAATGGTGTCGAGTCTCCTTGGGTTTCTGGAGCGCCTTGACCAGCATCGGATTCACTACCGGCTCGAGCACAATCGGCCGGAGTCCATCCTGGTCGATATTGCTGTTCCGGGAGAGCGCTGGGAAGTGGAGTTCATGGAGAACGGAGACATCGAAGTCGAGCGATTCGTCAGTGACGGAAGCATCTGCGGAGACGAGCAGCTCGAGTCGCTGTTCGACGTGCATGGGGAGTCGAAGGAGTGAAATCGAAAGCCAAAAAAATCGGCTGCGTCGTTGTTGTCGCGAAGATTGAAAACCTCGGCGACCTGTACGGCGTTCGGCGAAACTATATCGAACCGGCGGACGTGCGCCGGATTGAGGTCGACGACGCGATCGTGGACACCGAGACAACCGGCCTTGGAATTCCCCGAAACTTGCTGGAACAACTCGGACTCCGGCAATCCGGCAAACGAACAGTGAGAGGAACAAACGGGCCCGTAACGGAAACGATCTTTGACGCGGTTCGGCTTACCGTGCAAGGACGGGACTGCACTATGGAGACGACTGAAATCGCTGCGAATAATCCCGTATCAATCGGACGAATTCCGCTGGCGCTGTTGGATTTCCTCGTCGAGCCACGCACTCAGAAGTTGATCGGCGCTCACGGCGACCAGCCCTTGTTCGATCATTTCCGATGCGAGACACAACTAACAACGAACAACTGACAACGGACGACTGACAAAGGACATTATGGCTACTGCCACAGCTACCGCCAACAACATCGGCCACGTCACCCAGATCATCGGCTCCACCTTCGACGCCGAGTTCGCCGACGACAGCCTGCCGGAAATCTACAACGCCCTGCAGGTCGACGCGCAGGTCAAAGGGATACACATCAAAGTCACCGGGGAAGTCCAGCAGCACCTCGGCGGCTCGCGCGTGCGGTGCGTCGCGCTGGGGTCGACCGACGGCATGGTCCGCGGGATGGACGTGCTCGACACCGGCCAGCCGCTCTCGGTCCCCGTCGGAAAGGGGACGCTGGGCCGCGTGTTCAACCTGCTGGGCGAGCCGATCGACGGCCGCGGGCCCGTCGATTACGAAGAACGCTGGCCCATCCACCGCGACCCGCCGCCGCTGGATACGCTCTCTGCGAAGACCGAAATCTTCGAGACCGGCATCAAGGTCGTCGACCTGCTGACGCCGTTCGTCCGCGGCGGCAAGGCCGGGCTGTTCGGCGGGGCCGGGCTGGGGAAGACGGTCATCTTGACGGAACTCATCGCCCGCATCGCGTCGGCCCACGGCGGTTACTCGGTGTTCGCGGGCGTCGGCGAGCGGACCCGCGAAGGGAACGACCTGTGGCTGGAAATGCAGGAAACGAAAATCGGCGACACCGGCCGGTCGGTCATCGAGCAGACCTGCATGGTCTTCGGCCAGATGAACGAACCGCCGGGCGCCCGCCTGCGGGTCGCGCTGTCGGCCCTGACGATGGCCGAGTGGTTCCGCGACGCGACGGGGACCGACACGCTGCTGTTCGTGGACAACATCTTCCGCTTCTCGCAGGCGGGGAGCGAAGTCTCCGCGCTGCTGGGCCGGATGCCGTCCGCGGTCGGTTACCAGCCGACGCTGAGCACCGAGCTGGGGCAGTTGCAGGAGCGAATCACCTCGACGGCCGGCGGGGCGATCACGTCGGTGCAGGCGGTGTACGTCCCGGCCGACGACCCGACCGACCCCGCCCCGGCGACCGCGTTCTCCCACCTGGATGCGTTCATCTACCTGGAACGCCGCATTTCGGAAAAAGGGATCTACCCCGCCATCGACCCGCTGGCTTCCAACAGCCGGATTCTCGACCCGAACTACGTCGGCGAGCACCACTACGCCGTCGCCCGCCGCGTGCAACAGATCCTGCAGCGGTACCGCGAGCTGCAGGACATCATCGCGATCCTCGGCGTCGACGAACTGAGCGAAGAGGACAAGCTCGTCGTGCACCGCGCCCGCCGCATCGAGCGGTTCCTCTCGCAGCCGTTCCTCGTCGCGGAAGCGTTCACCGGCAAGAAGGGGAACATCACGCCGCTGGCCGAGACGATCCGCAGTTTCGAGGAACTCTGCGACGGCAAATGGGACCATCTGCCGGAATCGGCGTTCATGTACGTGGGGGCGATCGAGGAAGCGGAGGAGCAGGCGAAGAAAATGGCGGAGTGAGAGTCCGGTCGCGTACAATGCTGGTGTACCGACTTCAGTCGGCCCGTTGTGTGTGGTAGCAGAATTCGTGAGAATTCTGCCGGGCGACCGGAGCGTGCAGAATTCTCACGAATTCTGCTACGGCCGCCTGAACGACATCAACCGCCGGAACATCAATATGTCGACCGTCCTGGAAAAAGAAATCGAACGGCCGGATTCCTTTGTCGCGCCGCCCTATCCAGTGCTGCGATTGACGCTGCCCGAATACTGGGCGCTGCGCGATTCGGGATTGCTCGACCACGACATCCGGTACGAGTTCCTCGAAGGCTGGATCGTTCCGAAAATGACGCAGAAACCGCCACACGCCTGGACGGTGACACACATCGATCAGGTCGTCGAACTTCCGTCTGAATGGCTGAATCGCGTGCAATGCGCGATCAACACGGATGACAGCGAGCCGGAACCGGACGTTGCCATTGTGCGTGCACCCGAGACTCAGTATGTCAATCGCCATCCGCGCGGTGACGACATCGGCCTGCTCATCGAAGTCGCCGACGCGACGCTGAGGCAGGATCGCCGCAAGGCGGAGATTTACGCCGCCGACGGAATCGCCGTGTACTGGATCATCAATCTCGTCGATCGGCAGATTGAAGTGCACACCAATCCGGACGCCGCGAACCGGGCCTATCGGAATCGCGAAGTGTTCACGCCCGGAATGTCAATCGAAGTTGAGCTGGACGGCAACACGATTCAATCGCTTCCCGTCGACGACCTGCTTCCGCCGACGACTCCGTGACAACAACTGACCACGGACAACGGACCACTGACAAATGCCCGGCCTGCAACTCGTCCTCGTCACCCCCGAAAAAACCCTGCTCGACGAACCCGTCGCCGCGCTGCGGTTCCCGCTGTTCGACGGGCAGATCGGCATCATGCCCGGCCGCGCGCCGATGGTCGGCCGGCTGGGGTACGGCGAGTTGAAGATCAAATCCGCCTCCGGCGAGCAATCGTTCTACATCGACGGGGGATTCGTGCAGGTCAAGGGGCCGACCGTCTCGCTGCTGACCAACCGGGCCATCCCCGCCGGCAAAGTCGACGCCGACGAAGCCCGGCGGCTGCTCGACGAAGCCGCGAAGAAACCGGGGCGGACCGACGTCGAATACGCCCTCAAAGAGCGCGACCTCGAACGCGGCCGGCGGATGCTGGCGATGACGTGAGAGGTCGTAGTGCGAAATTCATTTCGCACGAAATGGCCG
>Ga0268386_10000664_pt1 | contig 22212 bp, 20 predicted proteins | sample RVTome_15_FD_200260 | JGI IMG/M metagenome (GOLD analysis project Ga0268386, IMG submission 200260) | Soil microbial communities from uranium-contaminated site in the Upper Colorado River Basin, Wyoming, United States - RVT150D86... ...
AAGGCTAGGCCGCCCTCTCCGGCCATGGAGGCCACCATCGACTGGTCCATGGGTTCCCGCGCCGCCGCGCTCGTCGACTGGGGTACCGCGACCCAGACCGGCCGTCGTGTCGGCGGAAGCGGTCCGCCGACGCCGACGATCGAACGCGCGCGGATGCGTGAGGACCTGGCGGAGGTCGTGCCGTACGCGGAGACGCTCATCGGCGAGTTCACGGGCCTGTCAACCGCCGGCGGCTTCCGTTCTCGCGCGTGGCTCATGTCCCGAGGCGAATGGGTGAACGCCAACGTGAACGGGCTCCAGCGCCTGCTCGAGCCGTTGGCGGCGCGCGTTCTCCCCGAGGGCACGCCTCGATCGGAGCTGCGCCGGAAGGCCCTCGGTGCGCAGATCGGCGCGCTCCTCGGCTACGTTTCCCGCAAGGTGCTCGGTCAGTACGACGCGTTCCTGCCACCCGACGACGACGGGGTGCTCTACTTCGTCGGGCCGAACCTGGTCGAGATCGAACGCCGCTTCGAGCTGCCACGGCGCGACTTCCGGCTGTGGGTGGCCATCCACGAGGTGACGCACCGGGTGCAGTTCGGTGCGACCCCGTGGCTCCGACCGCACCTGGAGGGTCTGATCGGTCGATACCTCGAGACCGTGCAGATCGATTCGCGAGAGGTGCTGTCGCAGCTCCGGCGCGCCGCCGAGGCGATCCGGTCGGGCGCCGACTGGCGGGGCATGAACGGCATCCTCCTCATCATGAACGACGAGCAGCGCGCCCTCTTCTCCAGGATGCAGGCGCTCATGACGCTGCTCGAAGGTCATGCGACGTTCGTGATGAACGCCGTCGCGGAGGGCCGGGTGGACGATCTCGATCGCATGCGCAACGCCCTGCGCGACCGGAGACGCTCTCGCGGCGGGGTCGAGAAGGTGTTCCAGCAGGCGATCGGGTTCGAGACGAAGGTCAAGCAGTACGCGACCGGAGAGCGGTTCGTCCGCAGCGTCGTCGCCGAGGCGGGCATGGACGGTCTGAACCGGGTTTGGAGCGACGAGGCCAACCTCCCGAGCCCCGAGGAGATCGGGGATCCGGCCCGCTGGGTGAGGAGGGTCGCGAGAGGCTGATGCGCCGCCCGCCGGCCGTCGCCCGGGTCCTCGAGCGGGTGACCAGGACGGCCCGCGAGCACGAGATGTTCGCGAAGGGCGACACGGTCCTGGTCAGCGTCTCGGGCGGTCCGGATTCCGTGTGTCTCCTGTACTCGCTGTGGCACCTGCGCCGTCTGTTCGCGATCCGTCTCGAGGTGTTCCATTTCGATCATCGCCTGCGGGCCGACTCCGCGAAGGACGGCGAGTACGTCGGCCGGCTCGCCGATCGCCTCCGATCGCCCTTCCATCTCCGAGCCGCTGTGGACGCACCCCCGAAGGGCGGATCCGTCGAGGCGTGGGCGACCGTTGCGCGCATGAACGCCGCGAACGAGGTGCGGGAGGCGACCGGCGCCAGGACGATCGCCGAGGGTCACACGCTCGACGACCAGGTCGAGACCGTCCTGATGAACCTGATCCGTGGCGGCGGGCTGGAGGCGGTCGGCGGCATCTGGCCGGGTGGCAGGAGGCATGGAGACTCCGGTCTCGCCCAGCCGCTCCTCGACGTCGACCGGGCCGAGGTCGAGGCCTTCTGCGGGGCGCTCCACCTCCGCCCGCGACTCGACCCGACGAACCGGGACACGCGGCTCCTGCGCAACGCGATCCGCCACCGGGTCCTCCCGGCGATCGAGCGGGCCACCGGCCGAGAGGTCAGGCGCCCGATCGCCCGATCCGCGGACCTGCTTCGTGAGGACCGGTGGGAGCTGTACGCCTCGGCGCTCGATGCGTTCGGGCAGGTCGTGAGCGGTCCACCCGAGGAGCTGCGGTTCGACGTCGCCGCCCTCCTTGCGCTGCCCGAGCCGACCGCGTCCCGGGTCGTCCGCCTGGCCCAGTACCGGATCATGGAGCGGGAGGACGCCGCGCCCTGGACCCGCGAGGCGGTGGACGCGATCGTCGACCTGGCCCGCGGCCGGGCCGGCAGGCGTCGCGATCTCCCCAACGGATCGACGGCGCGGCGTGAGCGGGAGTATGTTTCCCTCTCTCGCACTTCCCCCGAGAGCCGGGAGTGAAGGGGGGCGAGATGGAAGGCCGGGTCGCACTGTCCGAGCTCGAGAACAACGTTCACGCTCCGTCCGTCGATGCAGGCGACGCTCGTGAACGGGACATCGAACGCGTCCTGATCACCGAGCAACAGATCCAGGACAAGCTGCGCGAGCTCGGGGAGCAGATCACGCGGGACTACGAGGGTCGCGAGCTGTTGTTGCTCGGGGTCCTCAAGGGTGCGTTCGTCATGATGGCCGATCTGTCGCGGCACATCCGGCTCCCGCTCGAGGTGGACTTCATGGCGGTCGCTTCGTACGGGGCCGCCACCAAGACCTCGGGCGTCGTTCGGATCCTCAAGGACCTCGACCACGATCTCGAGGGCCGCGACGTGTTGTTGATCGAGGACATCGTCGATTCCGGGCTCACGCTCAACTACCTTTTGAAGAACCTCCGTGGTCGCCGCCCCGCCAGCCTCGAGGTATGTGCGCTCCTCAAGAAGACCGGGATCCAACGGGTCCACCTCGACGTGAAGTACGTGGGGTTCGATATCCCGCCGGACTTCGTGGTCGGCTACGGCCTCGACTTCGCCGAACGCTTCCGCAACCTGCCGTACGTCGGTCTGCTCAAGCCCGATGCCTACAGCGACACCTGAACGGGAACGCATGGCTCGCCGAGCGCGTCCAAGGCGCATGAGGCGCTGCACCGTTGCGGTCCTGCTCCTCGCGCTGATCCTGTTCTCCGCGTGTGCGCGAGGTCCGAGCACGGGCTCGGACGACGGCGAGGCGGTCGGGACGATCCGCGGCGCCGTCCTGCTGGCGCCGACGTGCCCGGTCGAGAGCATCGAGAGCCCCTGTCCCGGTCGCCCGCTTGCCGACGTGCCGGTGCTCGCGATGGACGACGAGGGCAACGTCCGTGCCCGCACCATGAGCGATGACGACGGCGGCTTCGCGATGGACGTGGCGCCCGGCACGTACGTGCTCACCGCGTCGATCCAAGAGGATCCGGCTCGGTCGGTGAAGCCGGTACGGGTCGACGTCGTCGCCGGCGAGGTCGTGCAGTCGGACGTCGTGGTAGACAGCGGCATCCGCTGATCGGGGTATCGGCAGAAGCCAACCCAGGTGCTACCATCGCCGAGGGCTCGGCCGTCGGCAGACGCGCGGGCCCCGAAGCATCTTCGAGGTCCCCAGGTTCGAAAGGAGCGCACCCCTCTGGCAACCGACCCGGGGTCGCCGTACCGCAGGCTCGTCCGTGGCCCGGCGATCTACGTCGTGATCGTCCTCGCTGCGATCTGGTTGTTCGTGCTGTTCAACAGCCGCGGCGCGGCGTCCGAGCCGATGACGATCGGCGAGTTCCAGGCGGAGGTTGACGCGGGGAACGTCGAGACCGCGGAGTTCCTGCTCGGCGACGGCGTGATCGAGGGTGAGCTCTCGGACGGATCGACGTATCGCGTCGCGTACGTCGAGGCGACGCAGGAGATCGTGCAACGGCTCGAGGAGAACGGTGTCGACGTCTCGGCCGACCCGCAGAAAGGTTCGGCCCTCGTCGGGTTCCTGTTCCAGCTGATCCCCGTGATCCTGATCGTCGGGGCCTTCATCTTCATCATGAACCAGTCGCAGGGCGGCGGCGGGCGCGTGATGCAGTTCGGCAAGGCCAGGGCCAAGCTCGTCACCAAGGACCAGCCCAAGACCACGTTCGCGGACGTGGCGGGGGTGGAGGAGGCGATCGAGGAGCTCCAGGAGGTCAAGGAGTACCTCGCCAACCCGGCCAAGTTCCAGGCCATGGGCGCGAAGATCCCTCGCGGGGTGTTGCTGTTCGGCCCGCCAGGGTCGGGCAAGACGCTGCTCGCGCGCGCGGTCGCAGGTGAGGCGGGCGTCCCGTTCTATTCGATCTCGGGGTCGGACTTCGTCGAGATGTTCGTCGGGGTGGGCGCCGCCCGGGTCCGCGACCTGTTCGAGCAGGCCAAGCAGAGCGCTCCCGCGATCGTGTTCATCGACGAGATCGACGCCGTCGGACGTCACCGCGGCGCCGGCCTCGGCGGTGGCCACGATGAGCGCGAGCAGACGCTCAACCAGCTCCTGGTCGAGATGGACGGGTTCGACCAGCGAACCGCGGTCATCTTGATGGCCGCGACCAACCGCCCCGACATCCTTGATCCCGCCTTGCTGCGACCGGGGCGGTTCGACCGGCACATCACCGTGGACCGGCCCGACCTCGAAGGCCGCAAGGGGATCTTGAAGGTGCACGCGAAGGGCAAGCCGTTCGACGAGACCGTGGACCTGTCGACCATCGCGCGCCGCACCCCCGGCTTCACCGGCGCCGACCTGTCGAACGTGATCAACGAGTCGGCGCTGCTCGCCGCTCGGTGGGGCAAGAAGGCGATCTCGATGAAGGAGGTCGAGGAGGCGATCGACCGTGTGATGGCCGGTCCCGAGCGCAAGACCCGAGTGATGAGCGAACGCGAGAAACGCGTGATCGCCTACCACGAAGGCGGGCACGCGCTCGTGGCCCACATCCTGCCGAACACCGACCCCGTCCACAAGATCAGCGTCATCCCCCGCGGACGCGCGCTCGGCTACACGCTCACCCTGCCGGAGGAGGACAAGTTCCTCATGACCCGCGAGGAGCTCGCGGACGAGCTCGCGATGCTCATGGGCGGCCGCGTGGCCGAGGAGCTGATCGTGGGGGACATCACCACCGGCGCCGCGAACGACATCGAGCGCGCGACCAAGGTGGCCCGGCAGATGGTGACCGAGTACGGGATGTCGGACGCGATCGGCCCGCAGACGCTCGGGCAGAAGCAGCACGAGGTCTTCCTGGGCCGGGACTTCCAGTCGCAGCCCGACTACTCGGAGCAGGTGGCCTTCGAGATCGACAACGAGGTCCGCCGGATGATCGACGAGGCGCACGACGAGGCGCTCGAGATCCTGCAGGGTCATCGAGCCAAGCTCGACGAGCTCGCGACCATGCTGGTCGAGCGCGAGACGCTCGAGCGCGACGAGGTCGAGAGCTTCCTCTCGGACATCCCCAAGCGGGCCCAGCGCGACCTGTCGGTCCGTGGCGCCGGCCTCGCGGTGTCCAGGCGAGCGATCCGGACGGGCGGACAGCCGAGCACGCCCGGCACGATCCCACCCAAGCCCATCGGCTAGGCTTCGCGACGCGATGGCGGCGGAGCGCTGGGCAACGTTCGACTGCTACGGCACCCTGATCGATTGGATGGGCGGGATCCGCGACACCCTGTCCGACCTGTGGCCCGAGCACGACGCCGAGCTGTTGCTCTCCGCCTACCATGAGATCGAGCCGGAGGTGCAGCGCGGCCGCGCGGTGCCGTACCGGCAGGTGCTGGCCGAGTCGCTCGAGCGCGTGGCCCATCGCGAGGGGCTCGACCTCGCGGACGACGAACGGCAGGCGCTCGGCGACTCGTTGCCCACCTGGCCGCCGTTCGACGAGGTCCCGTCGTCGCTCGCCGAGCTGCGTTCGCTCGGCTGGCGGATCGGGATCTTGTCGAACACGGATCCGGAGTTCCTGGACGCCTCGCTGGAGGCGATCGGCGTTCCCGTGGACCTTCGGATCACGGCCGCCGAAGCGGGTTCGTACAAGCCGGCGCACGGGCACTGGGAGCGCTTCTTCGAACAGACCGGGGCCGAGCGCGAGCGCCACGCGCACGTCGCGGCGTCGCTGTTCTACGACATCGCCCCGGCGAACGAGCTCGGGCTCCGCGCGGTGTGGATCAACCGGTTGCGCGAGACCTCGGACCTGCCACGCGCCGCGGAGCTCGGCGACCTGTCGAAGCTGCCCGAGACGCTCGACGACCTCGTGGGCGCCTGATGGCCGAGATCGATCGAGAGAAGGTCGAGCAGGCGGTCCGCATGATCCTGGAGGGGATCGGCGACGACCCCGATCGCGCGGGCCTGGTCGACACGCCCCGGCGGGTCGCCGACATGTTCGGGGAGATCTTCGAGGGTGTCGGGGTGGACCCGACGCCGGTCGCGACCGTGGTGCCCGGCGCGAACTTCGACGAGATGATCATGGTGAAGGACATCCCGTTGCAGTCGCTCTGCGAGCACCACCTGTTGCCGTTCAGCGGGAAGGCCCACGTGGCCTACATCCCGAACAAGGACGGACGCATCACCGGCCTGTCGAAGGTCGCTCGGGTCGTGGACATCCTCGCCAAGCGCCCGCAGGTGCAGGAGCGGCTCACCACCGAGATCGCGGACACGATCGAGCGCGCGCTCGAGCCCCGGGGTGTGTTCGTCGTGATCGAGGCCGAGCACCTGTGCATGACGATGCGCGGCGTGAAGAAGCCGGGCGCGATCACGGTGACATCCGCCGTCCGGGGGCTGTTCCGCAACGATGCGCGAACGCGCCAGGAGGCCCTCCACCACATCGGCAACTAGGGCCCCGTGCTTTGAGGGAACCGCGTTCACGTTCCGACCGGTCTTTCGCCCTGTCATGAGGAGAGTGGATCGCCCGCCGGCGGGCGTCTCGCGCATGGAGCAGATCGAGCGCCTGTACCGGGAGCGCGGCGACCGGATCTGGCGGGGCTTGCTGGCGTTCGCGGGCGACCCCGAGGTGGCGAGCGACGCGGTCGCCGAGGCGTTCGCGCAGGTGCTTCGGAGAGGTGAGGAGGTCCGGGACCCGGAGCGCTGGGTCTGGCGGGCGGCCTTCCGGATCGCGGCCGGAGAGCTGAAGGACCGGAGGAGGACTGTGGAGACGACGACGGCGATCGAGTCGTACGAGATGGAGGAGCCGGCGCGCGACCTGGTCGTGGCGCTCGGGTCGCTGTCCGAACGCCAGCGAGCCTCCGTCATCCTTCACGACGCCGCCGGCTACTCGGCCCGAGAGGTCGCGAAGATCGTCGGCTCGACCGAGGCGGCGGTCCGCGTCCACCTGATGCGAGCTCGGCGTCGTCTCCAAGAGCTCCTGAAGCACGACGACGATGCCTGAACTCCCCGATCGCTTCGCGTCGCTCTCGCGCACGCGTGCTCCCGACCTGTGGCCCGAGATCGAAGGTCTTGAGCCCGGTCGCCCGATCGAACCCTCGCCTGGGCGTCGACTGGTCGTCGCCGTCGCCGCCTTCGTGGTGGCGATAGCAGGTATCGGGCTCGCTGCCGTGACGTTCGGTGGATCCCGGCCGCGGGTCGTGTCCGGGACGGCTGAGACGGTGAACGGTCCCATCTATTTCCGCGTCGGCGGCGCGGACGGTGGAAGTCGCATCGAGTCGATCGAGGCCGATGGGACGGGGCGGCACGTCGTGTTCCCGGAGGACAGCCCCGTCCATTACGACCGGCTCTCCTTCTCGCCCGACGGCACGCGGATCGCCTTCGACAACTTCTTGGAGGGCAAGTACGGGATCGAAACAGCGGATCCCGACGGGAGCGACATCGTCCGCCTGACCGACGGCGTGAACGACTCCTGGGCCTCTTGGTCGCCCGATGGGACGAAGATCCTCTTCTCGAGCACTCGGTACGACCCGTCGATCGAACAGTGCATGCCCGGATTTCCCCACGAGCACGGATGCCCGACCGACATCTACGTGATGGACACCGACGGCTCGAACGTCGTTCGTCTCACGGACGACCCCGCTTCCGAATATCAACCGGTGTGGTCGCCGGACGGTAGGAGGATCGCGTTCGCTCGATCTCTGGGCGATCCGCAGCTCTCGCACCCGGTGATCTTCACGATGGCTCCTGATGGAACCGAGGTTCGCCAGATCTCGAGTGCGGACGGCGGCAGCGACTTCTGGCCGAGCTGGTCGCCCGATGGAACCCAGATCGTCTTCGCGGCCATCCGCCGGGAGAACTGGGGGATCTGGGTCGTCGACGCGGACGGCTCGAACGAGAACCAGATCTTCGGAGGGGTCGGGACGGGATACGTGAACAACCCCGTCTGGTCGCCGGACGGAAGCCTGATCGCGTTCGTGGGCAACCCGAGCATCGACGACTACAGCCCCGAGGACGCGCTCTACGTGATGCGACCGAACGGGACCGACGTCACGCCGATCGCCGACGCGCCGAGCATCGGCGTCGCCGGCGACATCGCGTGGCAACCCGTCCAGGCACCGGCACATACCGTCGGACCGATCACGTCGATCCCGCCTTCGACCGCCGAGGTCATCGAGACGTTCGAGGTTGGAGTGGACGTCCGATCGGTCGTCTACGGCGAGGGAAGCGTCTGGGTCGCTACCTCGAACGATGACGGCAACGAGGGGGGAAGGATCGTCCGCATCGATCCCGGGACGCATGAGATCCAGGCCGACATCCCCGTGGACGTGATCCCCGGCTGGGAGGTCGGGGGTGGAGCGATGGTCGTGGAAGGCGGGAGCCTATGGGTCACGGGCGGGCTCAAAGTACCGGGGAACTTCGACGACCCTGGTGGCGGCGTGGACGCGGCCGTGATCCGGATCGACGCGTCGACGAACCGGGTCGTGCAGACGTTCAACCTCGGAGGTCGTCACGGCGCCGATCTCACCTTCCTGGATGGCGAGCTCTGGGTGCTGCTGTTCGGAGACGAGAGCGTGAACGACGCGATAGAGGTCGTCCGCATCGATCCCGTAACCGGCGACGTTCCCGCCAGCTACCAACTGGATGCGAACTGGGCCCACACGCTGGTGGCGGCCGACGGGCGGCTCGTCACGGCGGTCGGCGGCGACGACGCGGTGAACGTCGACGGGCGCGTGATCGAGATTGACCCCGCGACCGGCGCGATCTCGTCGGTCGAGATCCCTTCGCAATCCTTCACGCCGATGCCCGTCCTGTGGCGTGGGCAGGTGTGGATCTCGACCGATCCGGGGTTCGTTCGGTTCGATGTGCTGGTCGAGGGCTTCCCGGACCCGCCGGTGGCGCTCGCCCCGAGCTTCGGTGACTGTTGCGGGTTCGTCGAGGCGGACGACCGTGGGATCTGGTTCCTCAGCCCCGATCTGGAGGGCGCCGGCCGAGTCCTCAACGTGTTCGACCCCGCGACCGGCGATGCCACCGCACTGCTCACGCTCGACGAGGGGAGCCCGGTCGCCATGGCCGTCGCGCCCGACAGTGTCTGGATCCTGAACTACGAGGGCACGCTCACGCACGTCGGCCTCGGCTGAATCGGGGTCACGGCTACGATGGGTCCGTGGGTGGCCCCATCTGGCGCGTCGGCGATCGCGCGTTCGACTGTTCCGAGCGCACCCTCGTCATGGGGATCCTCAACGTCACGCCGGACTCGTTCTCGGACGGCGGACGGTTCCTCGATCGCGCCACGGCGGTGGCGCACGCGACCCAGATGGTCGACGACGGTGCGGACATCCTGGACGTCGGCGGCGAGTCGACCCGCCCGGGCTCCGAGGCCGTCTCGACGGACGAGGAGCTGAGCCGCGTTCGGCCGGTGATCGAGCGGCTCGTCGAGCAGCATCCGGCCATCCCCGTCTCGATCGACACCCGGAAGGCAGACGTGGCGGCCGCGGCACTGGACGCCGGAGCCACGATCGTGAACGACGTCTCGGGCGGAGTCGATCCGAAGATGTTCGGCGTGGTCCGCGAGCGGGAGGCAGCCGTCGTCCTGATGCACATGAAGGGCGACCCGAAGACGATGCAGGAGGCTCCACGGTACGACGACGTCGTGGGTGAGGTGCACGAGTACCTCCGCCAGCGGATCGAGGCGGCCGAGCTCGCGGGGATCGCCCCCGACCGGATCGCGGTGGATCCGGGGATCGGGTTCGGCAAGGACCTCGACCAGAACCTCGAGCTGATGCGCGGGGTGGGTGAGCTCCTCGACCTGGGTCGGCCCGTGTTGGTCGGCCCGTCGCGGAAGCGGTTCATCGGCGCGATCCTCGACCTGCCGGAGGACGAACGGGTCGAGGGCACGATCGGCGCGGTTGTCTGGATGGTCGGTCGGGGGGCGCACATCGTCCGCGTGCACGACGTGCGGGAAGTCGTCCGCGCCGTCCGAGTCGCCGACGCGATCGCGAGGGCCGGATGACCTGGACCGAGAAGGCCCGGGTGCGGATCCCGGACGGCGAGGTCGCGGTCGTGGAGGCGGGCGACCCGGACGCGCCGCCCGTCGTGCTGCTCTCGGGTGGGTTCACGTCCTCCTACCTGTGGCGCGGGCTGATCCCACTCCTCGCGCCCTGGATGCACGTGATCGCTCCCGATCTCCTGGGGTCGGGCGATTCGGATTCGCCGGAGGGCGCCGACCTGCGTCTCCCGGCCCAGACCGCCAACGTCCGATCCGTGCTGGAAGCGCTCGGCATCGAGCGCTTCGCCGTGGTCGGCCACGGTCGCGGCGCGGGCGTCGCTCAGCTCCTCGCGATCGACGGCGGCGTGGATGCGCTCGTCCTGATCGATGCGATCGCGTTCGACGCCTGGCCCTCCCCCCGGATCCTTGACCTCCGGTCGCATCTGGACGACGTGGACGCCGCGTTCGTTCGTTCGTGGTTCGACGCCTTCTTTGACGTCGGGATGGGGCACCGCGAACGACTCTCCGACGCCGACCTCGGCGAGTATCGACGGCCGTTCGAGGGCGACGACGGGGTCGCGCGGTTCGTGCGGATCGCGAGCGCGTTCGACGGCCGGGGGCTGGTCGAGATCGAGCCGCACCTCGCGAGGCTGGAGATCCCGGCGTTCGTGCTCTGGGGGGAGGACGACGCCTTCCTGCCCGCCGAGCTCGCCGAACGCCTGGGCGACGCGCTGCCGTGGTCATCGGTGGCGCTCCTCCCGGGGTGCGGTCACTTCCTGCTCGAGGACGCCCCCGAGACCGTCGGCCCGCTGATCGTGCAATGGCTCCGAACCCGGTACCTCCAGCTCCCGCAGACCCACGCGCACGAGGGAGGCGCGGTGACCGTGGAGCTCGGCCGGCGCCCGCCCGGGGACGACCGGTGGTGACGTCGCGGCTGCTCCTCACCGGGATCTCGGCCTCGGGCCATCACGGCGCGAATCCGGGGGAGAAGGACCGAGCGCAGGACTTCGTCGTCGATCTGGACGTCGAGGTCCACGTCGGCGACGACGAGCTCGCGTCCACCGCCGACTACCGGACGCTCATCCGGACCGCGCGCGAGACCGTGGGGCGTGACTCGTTCGACCTCCTCGAGTCGCTCGCGCACGCCGTGGCGAACGAGGTTCTCGCCCTCGACGGCGTCGTGAAGGTAAGCGCGGTCGTGCACAAGCCCGGCGCGGCGCGCTCGAATGAGGTCGAGGGTGTCGCCGCCGCCGCGACCGCCGAGCGCTGATCGTGGGAACCGGCGCGTACCTCGCGCTCGGATCGAACCTCGGCGATCGCCTCGAGCATCTACGGGATGCGGTTCGCCGGCTGGGTGCGACGGACGGGATCGACGTGACGCGCTCGTCACGGATCTACGAGACCGAACCGATCGGCCCGCCCCAGCCGCCGTACCTGAACGCGGTGCTCGAGGTCGAGACGACGCTCTCGCCACGTGAGCTGCTCGAGGCGTGTCAGGCCGTCGAGGACGCGCTCGGCCGCGTGCGGGCCGAACGGTGGGGCCCTCGCACGATCGACGTCGACGTCTTGACCTACGACGAGCTCACCGTGGATGAACCCGATCTCGTGATCCCTCATCCGCGGATGCACGAACGCGGGTTCGTCCTGGTCCCGCTCGGCGAGCTGGACGCGGATGCCGCGCTCCCCGGCGGTCGGCGGCTATCGACGCTCCGGATCTCCCCCGACGTGGTCCTCGGTGTCCGACCGTTCGCCTCGCCGCTCCCGGTGCCATGACCGAGTCGGTGTGTTTCCGGTGCGACTGGCGGGGACGCACCCGAGCGCAGGCCTGCCCCTCGTGCGGTACGCCGCTCTACCGGCAGACCCAAACAGGACCCGAACCGGGGATCGGCCTGCGCGAGGATGACGACGCTCGTCTCGGCGAGGATCCGGCGAGGCGAGCGGTACCTCGCGGCCTGGCGATCGCCATCGCCGTCGCATTCGCGATCGTCGCGGTCGCGTCCATCGAGCTACGGTTCGGCGACGCGTCCCCTGCCCGGCCGGTCTCCTCGAACCCGGAGGTCGGCTCCGGCGCGCTCGTCTACCTCGCCCGCGACGACGGGCGAGCGAGGGTGTGGGTCGTCGACCTGCTCGCAGGGGTCGCCAGGCCCGGCCCGACCGTCCCTCGGGGCACGGCGGAGCTGGTGGACGTCTCGGGTGCGGGCTCGGGGTGGGTCGGCGTCGAGCGTCGTGTGGTCCACCGGATGGTCGCGGCCTCCGTCCTGCGGGGTGTCGCTACGAACGCCGACGTGGTCGGGCTCGGGCGCGGCGACCTGGTCGCGTGGGGACCGGGTGGCAGGAGCCTCGTGTTCGCTCGGAATGGGCGGCCGGCTCGTGCCGGATGCGCGCCGGTCCGCATCAGCCTGGTGACCGTGGTTACCGAAAAGGAGGAGTGGGCGCTCGACGATCCCGGGTTCTGCGGGCCGGTCCTGTCGCTCAGTCGGAGCGCCGCCGCCACCTACTTCACGGCGGCATCCGGCGATCGCCTGAGCGTGTACCTGACCGGGATGGTCGGGGTGCCGCACCTGATGTTCGAGGGGCTCGGGATCATCTCCGCATCCCCTCCCTCGGCGTTCCTCCTGTCGCCCGGGTCCCCTCGAGCAGCGAGGGGGGAGCTCTCGTCGGGCACCGGAACCCTCCTTGGATGGAAAGGCATCGGCGGTCCGGTAACGGTCGGGAGCGGTGAGCACGTCCTCGCGATCGAACGCATCCTCTCGTGGTCGACGGACGGCAGCCGGGTGGCGCTCGTCGGCGCGCTCGGCGCTCGCAGGGGCGTGTTCGTCCTGGACGCCGGGTCCGGTTCGGCGACGCGCGTGCCCCGGTACGTCATGCCGGCGGAGCCGGACCTCGACGGCACGTTCGACGGCCGGGGCCGGCTCTATCTGGTGGCGAACGGCGATGTCTTCGTGGCGGATGACGGCCCGCCCCGTCGTCTACCGCTGCCGGCGGGAGCGCCACCGCCATCGGGACCGATCGTCTGGATCCCCTGAGCGGGATACTCGGTGGCATGGATCTCGCGATCGTGGGTGCCGGTCGTGTCGGGACCTCCCTCGCGGTGCTGTGGCGGCGGGCCGGACATCGGATCGTCGGGGTGGCCGGCGGGGCGGCTACGCCGGAGCGAGCCGCGCGCTTCCTCCCCGACGTCCCGGTGCTCGACGCGGTCGGGGCGGCGACGGCCGCCGAGGTCGTCGTCATCGCGACGCCCGACGCGGTGATCGAGAGCGTCTGCGAGGAGATGGCCAAGGCGGGTGCGCTCGAGACGGCGGGCTCCGTCATCCACGCGAGCGGTGCGACCGGGCTCGATGCGCTCGAGGCCGCAGCTTCGGTCGGGGCGTCCACGCTGTCGGTGCACCCCCTGCAGACCTGCCCGACGGTGGAGGCGGCCGTCGAACGGATCCCCGGCGCATCCTTCGCCGTCACCGCGAACGACGACGCCGGGTACGAGCTCGGCGAGCGACTGGCTCGCGATGCCGGCGGACGCCCGTTCCGGATCGCCGACGAGCGCAAGCCGCTGTATCACGCGGCGGCCGTGTTCGCGTCCAACTACGTCGTGACGGTGACGGCCCTGGCCGAGGAGCTCGAACGCACGGCCGGTGTGCCCGACCCCCTCGGTGCGCTCACCCCGCTGCAGGAGGCCACGCTCGCGAACGTGCGTCGCGTCGGGCCGGCGGAGGCGCTCACGGGTCCGGCGGTGCGGGGGGACGCCATCACCCTGCAGCGCAACCTCGAAGCGCTCGCGCTGCACGCTCCCGAAGCCGTCCGTCCCTACGTCGCGCTCGCCGACCTCGCGCTCGCCCTGGCGGAGCGCTCGGGCCGCGTTCCGCCCGAGGGTCGCGAGGCCGTCGAGGAGGTGCTCGTTCGCTGGAGGTGATCAGGACGATCGCCGCGACGCGCGCGGCCTGCGAGCGCGCCCGCGCCGAAGCCAGAACCGTCGGATTCGTCCCGACGATGGGAGCGTTCCACGAGGGCCACCGTTCGCTGCTACGGCGCGCCAGAGGCGACCGCGACCTCGTCGTGGTATCGATCTTCGTCAACCCGCTGCAGTTCGGCGATCCCGCCGATCTCGAGGCCTACCCGCGCGACGAACGGGCGGATCTGGAGATGGCGCGAGGCGAAGGGGTCGATCTCGTGTTCGCGCCGTCGGCGGACGAGATGTACCCGAACGGTGAACCCGAGCTCACGGTCGACCCCGGGCCGCTCGGTGAACGCCTCGAAGGCGCGTCCCGCCCCGGTCACTTCCGCGGGGTCGCGACGGTGGTGGCCAAGCTCTTCGACACGGTCGGCCCGTGCACCGCGTACTTCGGCGAGAAGGACGCGCAACAGCTGGCCGTGATCCGGGGCATGGTCCGCGATCTCTCGCTCCCGGTGGATGTTCGTGTGTGCCCGGTGGTACGCGAACCCGACGGCCTCGCGCTCTCCAGCCGGAACCGACTCCTCTCACCCGACGAGCGCGAGGCCGTCACCTGCCTGTTCCTCGCGCTCTCCGAGGCCGCCGAGCTCGCTCGCGCCGGCGAGCGCCAGACCGGCCGGTTGGTGGCCGCGATGGCTCGCGAGATCGGCGCCACGCCGCTCGCACACATCGACTACGTGGCCGTCGTGGACGAGCAGACGTTCGAGGAGGTCCGGACGATCGCCGGCCCTGCTCGCGCGCTCGTCGCCGCTCGCTTCGGCCGGGTGCGGCTCATCGACACACTCCTCCTGCCCACGGCGTGACCCGACGGGCGACCGCGCCGTCGCGAGCCGGATGTCGGGCCGCATCCCCCCGTGGCAGGATGGCCGGTCAAGGAGGTGACGACGGATGCTGCTCGCGGTGAACGTCGGGAACTCGAACACCGTGCTCGGGGTGTTCCGCGGGTCGGAGCTCGAGCATCAGTGGCGCCTGTCCACCGAGACCGAGCGGACCGCGGATGAGCTCGCGGTCCTGTTCGCGGGGCTCCTGGACCAGACGGGGCTCTCGTTCTCGAACCAGATCACCGGCGTGGTTATCTCGTCCGTGGTGCCGACCTCGACCACGGCGCTGCGAGACATGGTCAACCGCTACTTCAACTTCCCACCGGTCGTCGTCGAACCCGGGACCCGGACCGGGCTGTCGATCCAGACGGATCACCCGCGCGAGGTCGGGGCGGACCGGATCGTGAACGCGCTCGCGGCGTTCAGCCGGTACGGCGGACCGTGCATCGTGATCGATTTCGGGACCGCGACGACCTACGACGTGGTCACCGAGAAGGGAGAGTTCCTCGGGGGGGCGATCGCGCCCGGTGTCCAGACGTCGAACGCGTCCCTGTCCCGCGAGACGGCACGGCTGCCGCAGGTCGAGCTCCAGGCGCCCAGATCCCCGATCGGGAGGAACACCGTCGACGCGATCCAATCCGGACTGATCTTCGGAACGGCCGCGGAGACCGACGGGATGATCGAACGGATCCGCAAGGAGCTCGGAGGCAGCGCCACCGTCGTCGCGACCGGAGGCCTTGCCCCGCAGATCGTCCCGCATTGCCAGTTCGTGGACGAGGTCGACCCGTGGCTCACGCTCGAGGGTCTCCGGCTCGTCTTCGAACGCAACGTGGGACCGGCCGATGAGTGACGAGGCGACCGAGGAGGCCTCCGGCCGCGAACGCGAGGTCCTGAGGACGCGCCGCGAGAGCCGGGAACGGCTCGGCGACCGGGCGTTCGCCCTGAACCTCGAGCAGGTCCTCGGGGTGCCGGAGCCGGATCCGACGTCGGCGATCCGGGAGGAGTTCGGGGGGCTCGAGCCCGACACGCTCGGCGAGGAACGCCGGACCGTCGCCGGCCGCGTCGTGCTGAAGCGGGACATGGGCAAGCTCTGTTTCCTGGTCCTGCGCGACCGGACGGGGGACCTGCAGCTCGTCCTCAACCAGGAGACCGAGCCGCCGAGCCTCGCCCTCCTCGCCGACGTCGACCTCGGCGACATCGTCGGCGCGACCGGCCGGGTCGGAACGACCCGAAAGGGCGAGCTGTCGATCTTCGTCGAGCGACTCGCGATGCTCACCAAGGCGCTCCGGCCGCTCCCCGAGAAGTGGCACGGCCTGAAGGACCCCGAGCTCCAGCAGCGGCAGCGCTACGTTCACCTCGCGACCGACCCGCAGGCGCGTCGGCGGCTCGTGGACGTTCGGGCGACCACGCTGCGAGCGATCCGCGCCTACCTCGACGAGCGCGGGTTCGTCGAGGTCGAGACGCCGGTCCTGCAGATCGTCGCAGGGGGTGCGATGGCACGGCCCTTCGTCACGCATCACCGCGACCTGGACATGGAGCTGTACCTGCGGATCTCGCTCGAGCTCTACCTGAAACGCCTGCTCGTCGGCGGTCTCGAGCGCGTCTACGAGATCGGTCGGAACTTCCGCAACGAGGGCGTCGGGTGGAAGTACAACCCGGAGTTCACGATGCTCGAGCTCTACCAGGCCTACGCGGACTACGTGACCATGATGGACGTCACACGGGAGCTCGTGCAGGCGAGCGCGCTCGCGGTCGCCGGGACGCTGCAGGTCACCTTTCGCGGACACCAGATCGATCTCGGTGGACAGTGGCGCCGTGTCACGGTGCTCGGCAGCGTCTCGGACGCCGTCGGCGAGGAGGTCACGCTCGAGCGATCCGACCTTCCCTCGCTGGCCGAACGGCACGACGTTCCCATCGACCCCTCCTGGCCCACGGGCAAGATCGCTCTCGAGCTGTTCGAGAAGCTCGTCGAGCCGGGGTTGATCCAGCCGACGTTCGTCTGCGACTTCCCTCGCGAGGTGTCACCGCTCGCGCGGCCGCACCGCGACGACCCGAGGCTCACCGAGCACGTGGACCCCGTCATCGGTGGCATGGAGCTCGGGACGGGCTATTCGGAGCTGACGGACCCGGACGAGCAGCGCGCCAAGTTCCTGCTCCAGCAGCGGGCGCGCGAGGCCGGCGAGCACGAGACCCACCCGTTCGACGAGGACTTCCTCCAGGCGCTCGAACACGGGATGCCACCCGCCGGCGGGCTGGGGATCGGGATCGACAGGCTCCTCATGCTCCTCGCCGACGTCTCGAGCATCCGGGAGATCATCCTGTTCCCGCTGCACCGACCGCCCGACTGAGCGGATCGGAGTCAGACCGTCTCGAGGCTCGCGGTTCGAAGCGGCAGGGCGACCTTGAACACCGCTCCGCCGCCGGGTGCGTCCTCCGCCCACACGTGGCCCCCGGAGGCCGCCGCCAACCCTCGGACGATCGGCAGTCCCAGACCCAGGCCCGGCTTGCCCGTGGTGTCGCCCCGGTGGAAACGCTCGAACAAGCGCTCGCGTTCGTCGGCCGGGATGCCGGGGCCGGCGTCGGAAACGCTCAGGACCACGCAGTCGTCCCCCGGCTCCAGCCTCACCCTGATCGGGGGAGCTCCGTACTTGTGCGCGTTGTCGAGCAGGTTCACGAGGATCCGTCGGACGGCGTCCGGGTCGCCGATCGTCCAGAGCCCCTCGTGGATCTCCGTCTCGACCGGTCGATCGGTGACGCCGAAGTCGCGGGCGACGGTGCGCGCCAGCTCGGCGACGTCGACGGGGACCGGGACGATCGCGGCGACGTCCTGCTCGAGCCGAGCGGCGATCAGCAGTTCATCGACCAGCGACGCGAGGTTCTTGCCGTTGCGCTCGATCATCTCGAAGAGCTCCGCCGACTCGATGGGCGATTCCGGCTGCTTGCCGGCCTGCGCCGCGGCCAGCACGACCGTGAGCGGCGTTCGGAGCTCGTGCGTCACCAGGCCGAGGAACTCGGACTTCAAGCGGTCGAGCTCGACGAGCTCGACGACGTGGGCGCGCTCGGCGTCGAACAGCCGGGCGTTGGCGATGGCGACGGCCCCCTGCTCCCCGAACATGCTGAGCGCCCGAAGCTCGTAGGCATTGAAGGTGCTCCCCGCGTCGGCGTTCACGTTCAGCACCCCGAGGAGCTGATCGCGATGGACGAGCGGGACCGACATGGAGCTGGCCACCGCCTGGGTCCGGGCGTCGAGCCCGGGGAACTCCTGCGAGGTCGGCTTGCCGTTGATGAGGATCGGTTCCTTCGTCCGGGCCACTCGGCCTGCGATCCCCTCGCCGATCGCGACCCGTCGCCCGAGCGCATCGGGGTTGTTGCGGACGCATCGTGCGACGAGCTCCTCGCCGTCCACGAGCATGATGGAACCGCTCGTCCCGGTCAGGAGCTCGAGCGCGCTGTGCAGGATCACGTCCAGCACCGCGTCGAGCTCGAGGGCCGCGTTCATCGCCTTGCCGGCCTGCAGGAGAAGCGAGAGCTCACGAAGTCGATTCGAGAGCGCCGCGGTGAGGACCCGCTCGTCGGTGAGGAGCCTCGACAGCTTCTGCAGGTGTCGTTCCTTCTCGATCGCGTACACGCAGAACGCGATCGACAGCAAGACGATCCCCCATCGAAGAGCCGCCGACGACATCGCCGACCATCCGGAGCTGGGCCAGATCGACAGCACGACGACGCAGACGCTGATGCAGACGAGCGTGATCGACGAGAGGATCCACAGTTGGATACGTCGATGCTCGACCGCATCGAGGGAAAGGGTGTTGAAGTCGCGGAGACCGACGATCCGAGCTTCGGTCTCGATGATCTTCGGCAGGCTCCCGGTCGATTCACGCTCGGCTCGTGCTGCTCTCATCCTTGCTCTATCGGGCAGACACGGGTCGGGCATGAGGGGGGGAGCTGGGATCGGTCGAGCGCGGATCCGCCGTGGATCTAGGCGTTCAGGCGACGCCCTCCGTCGCCTCGTTGAGCACGAGGATGATGTCCTCGAGTGCCGTTCCCTTGGCGAGGAACCCCGAAGCACCCGCCTCGCGGGCCTCCTTCTCGACGCCCGGGTCGGCATGCGCCGTCAAGATCACCACGGGCAGCTCCGGCCGTTCGTGATGGATCCTTCGCATCGCCTCGATCCCGTCGAAGTCGGGCATCGACAGGTCCATCAGCACGAGGTCCGGCTCGTCCTTGCGAGCCCGGTCCGTCGCCTCCCTGCCGCCGCCGGCCTCGCCCGCGACCTCGATGCCCTTCACCATCCTCAACGCAGACGTGAGTGCCCGGCGGAACGCCGGGTGATCATCAACCACCAAGACCCGCAACGTGCCATCTCCTCACTGGGAAAGGATCCTCAGGGAAGATCGAGGTTCCGATGCCTGCATATCCTGCCCGAGAGGCTCGCCCAAGGAAAACGCCCAAATGGCTGAATTTGTATGGCCCATTCGGGCCATGACCTGCCCGGAGGGACTACATCTTCTCCATCAGGTCATCTCGGCACTCTGTTTCGCCGAATACACGGGTATGGACCCGATCGCGGGAACGAAGGGGAGCTCCATCGGGTTGCATCTGAGGTCGGGGGTATACTCCCCTGCGTGGGGCGCTTCGGCGGGCGCACGAGATCGTGCCACACCGAAGCGCTCGACCTGCCTCGGGGGTAGGACGGGGTCCGGTGATCCCCGAGGCCGTTCGATAGGTGGGGCTCCGGCCCCGGGGGACTGAGATGTTCGAACGCTTCACCGACCGAGCCCGCCGCGTCGTGGTCCTCGCCCAAGAAGAAGCGAGGATGCTCAACCACAACTACATCGGGACCGAGCACATCCTGCTCGGCCTGATCCACGAAGGAGAAGGGGTCGCCGCCAAGGCGCTCGAGTCCCTCAACATCTCCCTCGAGGCCGTCCGCCAGCAGGTCGAGGAGATCATCGGCCAGGGCCAGGCAGCGCCGACGGGCCACATCCCGTTCACACCGCGCGCCAAGAAGGTCCTCGAGCTCTCGCTCCGCGAAGCGCTGCAGCTCGGTCACAACTACATCGGGACCGAGCACATCCTGCTCGGGCTGATCCGCGAGGGCGAAGGCGTCGCCGCGCAGGTCCTCCAGAAGCTCGGAGCGGACCTCAACCGTGTCCGTCAGACCGTGATCCAGCTCCTGTCCGGCTACACCGCCGGTAAGGGCGAGACGACCCCGGGCGGACAGGGAGAGCAGGCCGGTCAGGGCTCGATGGTGCTCGACCAATTCGGTCGGAACCTCACCCAGCTCGCGCGTGACACCAAGCTCGACCCGGTGATCGGCCGCGAGAAGGAGATCGAGCGGGTCATGCAGGTGCTGTCGCGCCGGACGAAGAACAACCCGGTGTTGATCGGCGAGCCCGGCGTCGGCAAGACCGCGATCGTCGAGGGCCTCGCGCAGGACATCGTCCGCGGCGAGGTCCCGGAGACCCTCAAGGGCAAGCAGATCTACACGCTCGACCTCGGTGCGCTGGTGGCCGGCTCACGTTACCGCGGCGACTTCGAAGAGCGTCTGAAGAAGGTCCTCAAGGAGATCCGCACGCGCGGCGACATCGTGCTGTTCATCGACGAGCTCCACACGCTCGTCGGTGCCGGCGCGGCCGAGGGCGCGATCGACGCCGCGAGCATCCTCAAGCCGATGCTCGCGCGCGGCGAGCTCCAGACGATCGGCGCGACGACGCGCGACGAGTACCGCAAGCATCTCGAGAAGGACGCGGCGCTCGAGCGGCGCTTCCAGCCGATCAACGTCGAGGAGCCCACGGTCGCGCACACGATCGAGATCTTGAAGGGCCTCCGCGACCGGTACGAGGCGCACCACCGCGTCTCGTTCACCGATGACGCGCTGGTCGCGGCCGCGAACCTGTCCGACCGCTACATCAGCGATCGGTTCCTGCCGGACAAGGCGATCGACCTGATCGACGAGGCGGGCTCGCGTATGCGGATCCGCCGGATGACCGCGCCCCCCGACGTCCGCGAGGTGGACGAGAAGATCGCCGAGGTCCGCCTCCGCAAGGAGAGCGCGATCGACGAGCAGGACTTCGAGAAGGCCGCCTCGCTGCGCGACGAGGAGCGTCAGCTCGTCGAGGAGCGCCAGCGACGCGAGCGCGAGTGGAAGTCCGGAGAGATGGATGTCCTGTCCGAGGTGGACGAGGAGGAGATCGCCGAGGTGCTCGCCACCTGGACCGGCATCCCGGTCTTCAAGCTCACCGAGGAGGAGACGGAGAAGCTGCTCCGTATGGAGGACGAGCTCCACAAGCGGATCATCAGTCAGGAAGACTCGATCACGGCGGTCAGCAAGGCGATCCGCCGCACACGCGCCGGCCTCAAGGACCCCAAGCGGCCGTCGGGCTCGTTCATCTTCCTCGGCCCCTCGGGCGTGGGGAAGACCGAGCTCTCCAAGGCGCTCGCCGAGTTCCTGTTCGGCGACGAGGCCGCGCTGATCCAGCTCGACATGTCCGAGTACATGGAGAAGCACACGGTCAGCCGGCTGATCGGCTCGCCCCCCGGCTACGTGGGGTACGAGGAGGGCGGCCAGCTCACCGAGGCCGTTCGCCGCAAGCCGTTCAGCGTGATCCTGTTCGACGAGATCGAGAAGGCGCACCCGGACGTGTTCAACACGCTCCTGCAGATCCTGGAGGACGGGCGCCTGACGGACTCGCAGGGTCACCAGGTCGACTTCAAGAACACGATCATCATCATGACGTCGAACCTCGGGACCCGGGACATCCAGAAGGGACCCGGGATCGGGTTCGCGGCGCGTCCGGACGAGAAGATGACGTACGACAAGATGAAGGACCGGGTCATGGACGAGCTGAAGAAGTCCTTCCGACCCGAGTTCCTGAACCGCATCGACGAGGTCATCGTCTTCCACTCGCTCACCCAGGAAGACGTGAAGCAGATCGTCGACCTGCTGATGAAGCGGGTCACCGAGCAGCTGAAGGCCAAGGATCTGGAGATCGAGCTGACGGACGCCGCGAAGACGGTCCTGGCCGAGAAGGGGTTCGACCCATCGCTCGGCGCTCGGCCGCTACGGCGGACGATCCAGCGCTTCGTCGAGGATCCGCTGTCCGAGAAGCTCCTGTGGAAGGAGTTCCGCGCCGGCCAGACGATCATCGTGGACGCGCGGGACGGCGAGATCGTGTTCGAGGGCGCGGGCGTCCCGCCAGACGTCCCCCCGGTCGAGCTCGCGGGTTCGTCGGAGGCCTGAGCGGGTAGACAGACCAGTGGGTCCGGCGCCACGGCGCCGAACCCCGAAAGACCGAGGGCCCGGCAACCATGTGGCTGCCGGGCCGTTCGGTGTCCGGGGTCGGCTCACACGTCGGTCAGGACCGTGTGATCGTCGATCCCGAACCGGTGATCGAGCGAAGGGCTGGCCTC
>Ga0268386_10000665_pt1 | contig 22205 bp, 21 predicted proteins | sample RVTome_15_FD_200260 | JGI IMG/M metagenome (GOLD analysis project Ga0268386, IMG submission 200260) | Soil microbial communities from uranium-contaminated site in the Upper Colorado River Basin, Wyoming, United States - RVT150D86... ...
CACGGCGTTCGCGCTGCACCATTCCCTGTTCGCGCGCGGACCGCTCAAACGCGCCATGAGCCGCCTGTTCTCCGAGCCACTCGAGCGCAGCGTCTACGTCTGGATCGCGAGCGTCCTGTTCGCGGTCGTGTGCCTCGTCTGGCAGCCGGTGCCTGGCGCGCTCTGGAGCAGTACCGGCATCGTCAGCGCCGGGTTGGTGGCCCTGCAACTGGCCGGCATCGTGCTCAGCGTCGTCGGCGCGTCACGCATCGGCGGCCTGTCGCTGGCCGGCATCCAGCAGGCACTGGGCGCCGCTTCCGAGACCACGCCGCAACTCACGCAGACGGGCCTGTATCGTCTCGTGCGACACCCGATCTACTTCGGCTGGCTGCTCATCGTCTGGCCGACGCCGGTGATGACCGGCACGCGGCTCGTGTTTGCCGCCATCAGCACCGCATACCTGATGGCCGCGATCCCCTTCGAGGAGCGGGACCTCCACCGCACGTTCGGGACCTCGTATGCCGCCTACTCGCGCCGGGTGCGATGGCGGATGATTCCGTGGGTGTATTGACGATTCTCGAGCGCACGGCGGACCTCCAGGTCCGCGTGGACAGCGCCGACCTCAAGGCCGGCGCTCCGTTCGGCGGTTGAAGTACCATCTGCTCATGGCGCTGAACGAACGCGATTTCTTCACCGAGAAGCCGGAAAGCAAGCCCATGTCGCTGACCTGCCCGCAGTGCCGGCACCGCGACGACTATCAGATCAAGTGGGTGCGGCGGACGAAGAAGGACCGCATCCCGTCCGGCGCCGACGCGCGCGACCGGGCGATCTTCGAGAAAGTGCGCGATCACCTCTATCGCGTCGATGACTTCGTGAACTGCTCGCGCTGCCGGCGGCGCTTCGAGATTCCCTCGCACCAGTCGATGGTGTTTTTATGAGACCGGGGGACCGCGTCCCCCGGACCCCCTCGCGCCCTTCGACCCTGCTCAGGGCACCCCGAGCACCTGTCGAGGGACGGGAGCCCCGTCGCCCCGCTCCGCCGGGGTCCCCAACGCGCCTGCGCGTTGGGGTGGTTCTCCGGCGGCGCGCGCCAGATGGCGCGCGTTGACGGTCGTCTTCTTCATTTCCGGGCACGGGTTTGGCCACGCCTCGCGCGAGGTCGAGATCATCAACGCCCTGGCGGCGGCGCGGCCGGACCTGCGGATCGTCATTCGTTCAGCGGTCGACCCGGCGCTGCTCGAGCGAACGCTCACGACGCCGGCCGAGCTGCGGGCCGGCGCCTGCGATACCGGCATCATGCAGGCGAGCAGCGTCAGCCAGGACGATGCCGCGACGGTGGCGCAGGCGATCGAGTTCTACAGCGACTTCGATGAGCGGATCGCGATGGAATCGGCCGCATTGGCGAATGACGACGTGGCGCTGATCGTCAGCGACATCGCGCCCATCGCCTTCGAGGTGGCGGCGCGACTGGGGATTGCGTCGGTCGCGATCGGCAACTTCACCTGGGACTGGGCGTACGAGACGCAGCCGGGATTCGGCCAGGCGCCCTGGATCGTCTCGCGGATTCGCGAGGCGTACGCGAAGGCGACGCTGGCGCTGCGCCTGCCCCTGTCGCATCCGTTCGACATGTTTCCGCGCGTGCGGGATCTGCCGCTCGTCGCCCGGCACGCGACGAGAGACCGCGACGAGACGCGCGCGCACTTCGGCATCCCGTCGGACCGCCGCGCGGCGCTGCTGTCGTTCGGCGGCTACGGCCTGCCCGGCATCGACATCACGCAGGCCGATTGTTTCGACGAGTGGACGATCGTCACGACCGATCGCGTCAGCGATCGCGCCGTTGCGCCGGACCGTCACATCGTCGCCATCGCGGAGACCGCGTTCCGCGGATCAGGATTCCGCTACGAAGATCTGGTGGCCGCGGTTGACGTCGTGGTCACGAAGCCCGGCTACGGCATCATCGCCGAGTGCATCGCGAATGATCGTCCCATGCTCTACACGGCACGAGGCGCCTTCCGCGAGTACGACCTTCTCGTCGGCGAGATGCAGCGCTATCTCCGCTCCACCTTCATCAGCCGCGCCGATCTATACGGCGGGCATTGGCGACAGCCACTCCAGACAGCACGTACGCAGCCGCCAGCATCCGAACAGATCCCGACCGATGGCGCCACCGTCGCCGCCGCCACCCTCTCGTCGCTGATCGCATCCGTGTAATCAGTGAATTAGTGGATGAGTGAATTAGTGATTCAGACGCGTTGCGCGCGGAAGCGCGCCACGCCACCAGATTCGCTAATTCACTAATCCACTAACTCACTAATTACGACGACGGTGGCAGGTCGTTTTTGTGCCACGTCAGGACCCAGGCGGGTGGGACGTTGCGGATGACGAGACTGCGCGAGGGCGAGGTGCGCATCTTCGCATTCATCTTGCGGCGGAACGAGATGGCGGCGGGCAGGCCGTAGGCGTGCACGTATTGGAATGTCGTGAACGTGCCGCCGGCGCGCAGGGACTTGGCGATCCCTTCGAGGATGCGGCTGGTCATGGGCGGCGGCAGGCTGGCGAATGGCAGGCCCGAGATGATGTGATCGACGGGCAGCAGATCGCGCGCGCGCAAGAGACTCTCGAGGTGCTCGGCCGAGGCGCAGACGCACTCGACGTCCGGCCATCGCAGCCGGATCTGGCGCACGAACGCCGGCTCGATGTCCACCGCGAAGAACCGTCCGTCGGGACCGATGCGCTCGACAATCGCGCCGGTCAGGGCGCCCGTGCCCGGCCCGAGCTCCACCACGCGCGCCGAGCCGCTCAAATCCAGGCTGTTGACGATGTCGTAGGCGAGGGCACGGGAACTGGGCGAGAGCGCGCCAACCGTGCGGGGATTGCGCAGGAACCGCGAGAAGAGGAGCAGGTGCTCGCGAATTCCCGTGCCGTTCGATACCTCAGACATGGTGCGGCTCCTGCCCCACGTTCGGGCCCTCCTCCAGCACGGCCAGCTCCTTCAGCAGCCGCTCGGCGGTCGTCGCGGACCCGTGCACCACCGTGATCTGCAGTCCCTGGACGCGGGACCGCAGGGCGGCGACCAGTTCGAGCGTCACAGCCAGTGCTTCGGCGGCTTCATCGTCGGCCGACCGCAGACGGGTGAAGATCGCATTGGGCACCCGCACGCCGGTCACTTCACTGGAGAGGAACTCCGCTTGCCGGAGGCTGCCCAACGCGGCAATTCCCGCCAGAATGGGCACCCCCGTCTCCTGAAGCGGGCCCAGTATGGCATCGAACGCGGGCAAATCGAAGACGGGCGGCGTGACGATGAATTCCGCGCCCGCCGCGACCTTGTGGTGCAGCCGCCGCCATTCGGCGTCGGGGTCCGGCGCAAACAGGTTGAATCCGACGCCGATGTGGAAGCACGCCGGCGCGCCGATCTCGCGGCCGCCGATGTCGAGCCCCTGATTGAGGCGCACCACCATGTTCGTGAGGCCGATCGAATCGACGTCGAACACCGACGTGGCGTCCGCATAGGTGGCCTGCGGCGCGGGCTGCCCGGTCGTGAGCAGCACGTTGCGCAGCCCCAGCGCGTGCGCGCCGACCAGATCGGACTGCATGCCGATGAGGTTGCGGTCGCGGCAGCTGTAATGCAGCAGCGTTTCGACGCCGGCGCGCTGTTCGAGCAGCACGGCCAGCGCCAGCGCGCTGGTGCGCGCGCCGGACTTCGGATAGTCGGGCACGTTGACCGCGATCGCGCCGAGCTCCTTGTAGCGGCGCGCCTGGGCGATCACGGCGTCGAGATCCAGGCCGCGCGGCGCGGAGGCCTCGACGATCGTGACGAAGCGGCCGTCGGCGAGCGCGCGCGCGAGCCGCGATTTCTCGCGCCGCTCGACGCCGGGCAGCGGCGTCGCCTGCGATTCGACCGCGCGCACCGCCGGCGTCGTCGTGCGGTCGGCCGGCATCGCCGTGCGCACGGCCACGGCAATCCGCCCGATGTGCTCGGGCGTCGTGCCGCAGCAGCCGCCAATCAGCCGCGTGCCGGCGGCGATGAACCGCCGGGCGTAGCTCGCCATGTACTCCGGCGAGCAGAGGTACAGATTGCGTCCATCGACGTCGCGCGGGCGTCCCGCGTTCGGCTGCGCGACGAGCCGGCGGCTCGTCAGCTTCGACATCGCCTCGATCGTCTCGAGCATCGCCGCCGGTCCGACCGAGCAGTTGACGCCGATCACGTCGGCGCCGGCGCGCTCGAGCTCGGGCGCGAACGTCTCCGGCGGCGTGCCGTCCAGGCTGTTGCCGTCCTCCTCGGTCGTCATCTGCGCGACGATCGGCAGCTCCGACACGCCGCGCACGGCGCGAATCGCCGCGGTCAGCTCGTTGAGATCGCGGAAGGTCTCGAGGATGAACAGATCGACGCCGCCTTCGGCGAGCGCCTGCGCCTGTTCGCGAAACGCGGCCTCGGCTTCATCGATGCCGGTCCGGCCCCAGGGCTCGATGCGGATGCCGAGCGGCCCGATCGATCCGGCGACCCACGCGTTCTCGCGCGCGGCGTGCCGCGCGATCTTCACCCCCTGGAGGTTGATGAGGCGCAGCTTGTCGGCGAGGCCGAAGGTCGAGAGCTTGAAGCGATTGGCGCCGAACGTGTTGGTCTCGAGGACGTCGGCGCCGGCGCGCACGTAGTCGTGGTGGATCTCCGCCACGAGATCCGGTTGCGTCAGGTTCAGCTCGTCGAAGCAGCGGTTGAGGAAGATGCCGCGGGCGTAGAGCTGCGTGCCCATCGCCCCGTCGCAGACGAGCACGCGTTGACCGAGTGCCTCGAGAAACCCCAGCATCCGGCGGCTGCGCCGCTAGGGGGCCGCCTGGTCCGGCAGCGTCGCGGCAGGGACCAGCAGGTCTTCCTTGTCCCAGACGAAGTCCGTGTTGCTGTAGACGGCCAGCTCGTAGTCCTTGCCCATGAAGATCGCCGAGACCGGGCAGGCCTCCTCGCAGTAGCCGCAGAAGATACAGCGCGTCTTGTGAATCTGGTAGACGCTCGCGTAGCGCGGACCGGCCTGGACCGTGCCGTCGTTCTCGGCCGCTTCCAGGTAGATGGCGTCGGCCGGGCACGCGACGGCGCACAGCCCGCAGGCCACGCACTTCTCGAGGCCGTTCTCGTCGCGCATCAGGACCTGTTTGCCCCGGTATTTCGGGAACACCGGGAACTTCTCGTCCGGATAGTTCACCGTATTCGGCTTCCGGAACATGTGTTTGAAGGTCGTCGCGAACCCGACGAGGAGCGGCCGAAGCATCCTGACATGATAGCAAAGGGGCTTTGCTATAGTTTCAGCGGGCGAATGCAGGTCCAAGCAGCCCCGCCGCTCCCCGTCGATCAGATCCTGATCATCACCCTGCTGTTCAAGCTCGCCGGCGTGGCGACGCTGGCGATCATGCTCGTGCGGTTCCGGTGGTTCCGGCGCATCCTGCTGACCGAGCGGCGCGACTGGCCGGAGCGGCTCACGTTCGCGCTCGCCTGGGGCCTGCCGCTCGCGGCCGGCGTCGCGGCGCGCCTCACGCTGCACTACGAAGCCGCGGACCTGACGCTGTCGGGCGCCTTTCTCGCGGGCCTGATCGCGGGCCCCTATGCGGGCGCGCTGGTGGGTATGGCCGTCGGCATTCCGCCCCTGTTCGTCGGCGAGATCGCGGCGTTCCCGTTCGCGGTCGGCTGCGGGTTCGCGGGCGGCGGCCTGCGCGAAGTCTGTCCGAAGGAAGAGATCTGGCGCTTCACGCCGTTCTTCGTCACCAAGCTGCACCACTCGGCGTGGCGGGTCGTCCGCCGGCTCTCGCTCGACTGGCAGATCATCCTGGTGACCGCGCCGGTCCTGCTCGAGATGCTGCGGCAGGCGATCGAGAACCGGGTCCCGGACAAACTGTTCACGCTCACCCCGGTCGTCGGCTGGCATTGGCTGGCGGTGCCGCTCGCCACCGTGCTGGGCGTCGCCATTCCCATTCGCATCTGGAACAACGCGCGCATCGAGCACCGGCTCGCCGAGCAGGAGCAGCTGCTGATGACCGCGCGGCTCGAAGCGCTCACCAACCAGATCAACCCGCATTTCCTCTTCAACACGTTGACGTCGATTTCGTCGCTGATTCGATCGCAGCCCGAGACCGCCCGCCTGCTCATCGTGAAGCTGTCGGGTCTGCTGCGCCGGCGGCTGCGCAGCCAGGAGCACTTCATCACGCTGCGCGAGGAGATCGCCGCCGTGGACGAGTATCTCGACATCGAGCGGGTCCGCTTCGGCCCGAGCCTGGTCGTGCACAAAGAGCTCGACGAGAAAAGCCTCGACGTAATCGTGCCCAGCATGATCCTCCAGCCGCTGGTCGAGAACTCGATCAAGCACGGCCTCGCGCGCAAGATGGGCGAAGGACGGATCACGATTCGATCGACCTGCCAGAACGGCCACGCGTTGATTGAGATCATCGACAATGGCCTCGGCATGTCCGGGGATCGCATGGAGAACGCGACCGAGACGGGCATCGGGCTCCGCAACGTCAACGAGCGCCTCAAGGTCATCTACGGCGCCAATTACCAGTTGACGCTGCAAAGCACCGCCGGCCAGGGAACGTCTGTCCGCGTCGAGGTCCCCGAACTCCAGGTGGCCGACCGGCAGTCGGCGTAGTCGATGCAGGCGATCCGGGTCCTCGTTGTCGACGACGAGCAGCTGGCGCGGGAGGAGCTGTGCTTCCTGCTGAGCGAAGCGGGCGCGATCGAGATCGTTGGCCAGGCCCCCGACGGCGTGGAAGCGCTGCGGCTGGCCGGCAGCCTCCGGCCGGATGTGATCTTCCTCGACATCCAGATGCCGGGCCTGTCCGGCTTCGAGGTGGCGCGCCGCCTCGTTACGGCCGAAACATCGTCACAGCTGGTCTTCGTGACGGCCTTCGATCAGTACGCGCTCGATGCGTTCAGCGTGAATGCGGTCGATTACGTCCTGAAGCCGGTCGACGCGGCCCGGCTCGCGCAGACGCTCGACCGGGTGCGGCGGCGTCTCGCCTCCGAACAGGCGGCGAAACTGCCCTTGTCGCCTGCCGATCTGGAGCGGGTCATCTCGGCCGTCCAGTCGCGCCAGGGCGGGCGGCGGGAGCAGCTGGCGATCCGCGCCGGCGAGCGGTTCTTCCTGGTCCAGACCGACGAGGTGATCCATGCCTCGCTCGTGGACGAGGGTATAGTGGTAGTGACCAATACAGTGTCCGGCACGTCTAATTACAGGACACTGGACGAGTTGCAGGCGCGTCTGGATCCGGCCATTTTCTGGCGCGTCCACCGATCGCACCTCGTCAACATCACCAAGATCAAGGAGATCGTCCCGTGGTTCAGCCGGAACTACCTTCTGAGAATGAGAGACCAGAAGGGCACGGAGATCCCGGTCAGCCGGTCGCAGACGCGGCGCCTGAGGGAATACCTGCAGCTCTAGACACGGACGCGGCGCGGTTCGAGGATCCGTTCGGGGATGTGCCGTTCTCCCCCGCGATGGAGGCCGTCCCCGAACCGCCGCCGTTCATGGATCCGTTCGGTGAGCTGCCCGTCCAGGCGGCCGCGGCGGCCGCCGTGGTCTTGCCGCATCCCGCCGCCGGTCCCACGGCGCTCGCGCGCATCGGCGAGGAGCTGCTCGCCTGGTTCAAGACGCTCGTGTCCGCCGCCGTGTACGCGACGCTCATCGTCACGTTCGGCTTCCAGGTCGCGCGGGTCGAGGGGCAGAGCATGGCCCCGACGCTGGAGGATCAGGATCGGCTCATCGTCAACAAGCTCGCCTACCGGCTCGACGATCCCAAGGTCGGCGACATCGTCATGCTCTACTACCCGGTCGAGCCCGAGAAGTCCTTCGTCAAGCGCATCGTCGCCGGCCCGAACGACACGATCCGCATCGTGGATGGCCGCGTGTACGTGCGGTTCTCCGGCACCGGCGAAGAGGTCGCGCTGCCGGACGAATACATCCCCGAGGAGTACCGGCTGATCGAGACCCGCGGCCCCGAAGTGGTGCCGGTCGGCTACTACTACGTGATGGGCGATCACCGGAACAACAGCTCCGACAGCCGCAGCTGGGGACCCGTGCCGAAGAAATACATCATCGGCAAGGTGCAGCTCCGCTGGTGGCCGGTGACCGAGGCGACGATTTTCTGATCATCGGAACTGCCGGGCCCCGGCTGTCGGCGGCGCAGCGCGCCGTCGAAATCGGCCGCGTGCTGGCGCGCGTGCTGCTGCTCAACCTGGCGGTCGCGTTCGCGAAGATCTTCTACGGCTACTGGTCGGGCGCCGTCAGCATCCTGTCCGATGGTTTCCATTCACTGACGGACGCGGCGTCGAACGTCGTCGCGCTCGTCGGCTCGCGCGCCGCCCATCGTCCCGCGGACGAGTCGCATCCCTACGGCCACCGCAAGTTCGAGACGCTCGCGGCGGGCGCGATTCTCTTCTTCCTGCTGCTGGTGCTGCTCGAGGTCGTCGAAGCCGCCATCGGGCGGCTTCGCAGCGGCGCCGTGCCGCAGGTCACACCCACGAGCTTCTTCGTGATGATCGCAACGCTCGGCGTGAATCTGGTCGTCGTGCGCTACGAGACGCGGGCCGGCCGGCGCCTGCGCAGCGAAGTGGTGATCGCGGATTCGCATCACACGCGCAGCGATGTCTTCACCTCGCTGACCGTCATCGCCGCGCTCGCCGGCGTGCAGATGGGCTGGCCGATGCTCGACGCGCTCGCGGCGCTGACCGTGGCGGTGTTCATCGGCCGCGCGTGCTACGGCATCGCGAAGGAAGCGACGGGCGTTCTGGCGGATCGGGTGGTGCTGGATACGCGCGAGGTGGAGCGGGTCGTGGCGAGTCTGCCGGAAACGGTCGGATGCCACGAGATCCGCACCCGCGGCTCGGCCGATCATGCGTTTCTCGATCTGCACGTGTGGTTTCCGCCCGAGATGCGGCTGGACGAAGCGCACCGGCTGTCGCATCTGGTGAAAGACCGGCTGCTGGAGGCGTTTCCGTCGCTGGCGGATGTCATCATTCACATCGAGCCGCCGCCGAAGACAAGTGAGAAGTTAGAAGCCAGAAGTTAGAAAAAGAAGGCAGAAGTCAGAAGTCAGAAGACGCGGAAGTGCTGAGAGAAGGTGATGCGAAGCGGACGCCGATTTCGTGCTGGCGCCGATGTGGGCATCACGGCAGCGTCCGCCGGCGAAAGCGGCGCGCCACCGCGCTGCGATAGCGACGAAACCACGCGCCGGCGTAGCCGAACGCTCGAGGCGCGGAGCGGTAGTCCGGCCACCGGTCGAGGTACGGCCGGCTGGGCAGCGCCACCCATCTGAGCGCGCGGAGCCGGCTGCGCCAGCCGCGCAGCCGCCCCAATCCGGTGACCAGCCGCGACAGCGCGGGCCCTTCCTGCGTCAGGTCGGCGGTTCTGAGGCGTTCAGCTTCCCGCGCCAGCGTCTGCTGCTCCCAGTTGCGCAGCAGTCCATGCGCATGGGGCTGGGCGGCGCGCTGAAACTGCTCGAGGGCCGCGTCGCCGATCGGCGCCGCCATCAGGCGCGCCGCGGCCTGCATGGCCGCGTACACGGGCCCGCTGACCTGCAGCCGTCCCGCGGCGGCGCCGAGCGCGGCCCAGTCGAGCGGAGCCGGCGACGCCGCGGTGCGCGCCAGATCGTGCAGCCAGATCAGCCGGAACTCGCCGTGCTTGGCCGCCAGATGAGTGGCCACGTGCAGAAACAGGTCGCCGGCCGACAGGCGAGGGCCGGCGGGAGTCGGCACCCGGCGCGACCACATCGCCGCGGTGTGCTCCCGCAGCGCGAGCGAAAGCGCGGGATCGAGATCGGCCAGGCGGCAGACGGACGGCTCCATGGGTTCCGCGCGGAACTCGACGAGAATGCTGACGCCGTCGCGGGATCCCTGCCAGCGGTGCTCGAACGATCCGCGGTCGAGCCGCTCGTCGTCGACGTACGACATGGACATGCTGAAGTCCTCGTAGCCGCGCGACTGCAGCACGTCGCGCATGCGATCGAGGTGCTCGGCTCGCACGAGCAAATCCACGTCGCTCATCGGCCGGAGCGCGGGCGACGGGTACACGCGGGCGGCAAGATCGGCGCCTTTCAGGGGCACGACGTCCACGCCCGCGGCGGCGGCCGCCTCGGCGATCGCCTCGAGCTCGGCCAGCAGCGCGCGGTTGCGGAAATGCGTCGCCCAGTAGTGGTGATACAGGCGGCTCGCGATCTCCGGAGTTGGACCGGGACTCGCGTGCGCGGCCCACTCGTACAGGAGCGGCGCGACGCCCTGATACGTCGCCGCGCGAAGCAGGTAGTCCCAGTTGCAGGACGCGGCCGGCGCCGGGCGCGCCGGAGGCCCGATGCGGCATGCGTCGAGCAGGATGGCGTTCTCGTGCTGGAAGCTGGACGGGGAGTGACGAGTCACCAGAGGCTCGGCGGACGCTTGACGGTCACGATCGGCGCCGGCTGGTGAAAAAGCACGGGCGGAAGAGATGCCGTCCGGCATCCCTTCCGCCCGAAGGTGAGCGAACTACCCGGAGCGCGAGGTGCCCGGACCGACGAAGGTCGGCGGATTGCTCCCGGCGATGTTGCATGCGGTCTGGTCGGACACGCAGATGCCCGCCGCGCCGCAGCACGTGTCGACCTGGCACACGAACCCTGCTGCGCAGGGGGCCGCGAGGCTGCACGCGGCCAGACCGGCGCACGACACGCCGACGCCGCAGAAGCCGGATCCATTGGCCAGCGAGAAGCACACGCAGTTCGGGTTGTTCTGGCACGCGATGAACGTGACGCAGGTCGCGCCGATGCAGGTGGCGCTGATCTGCGCCGACGCCGGAGTCTCGGACGCCAGAATCATGGGAGCCACGTAGGCAGCCGCACTGACCTGAAGCGTCCGTTTCATGAGCTCGCGCCGATTCAACGCCTTCACTTCGAACCCTTTCAAGTCGTCTCTGGGGGGCATGTCTCCTCCGTTTTCACTGCTCCCGTGCCAGTTCAATGAGGCCCGATCACGCGGATGAAGCCGCGCGGAATGCTAAGATGTGCCCGCCTCATTGTCAAGTCCGTTGACGCCGCTCGATCGTCGCGTCTGCCGCTCACGATGATTCACGCATTCACGCGGATACTCCTCGCCAGCGTCTTTCTCCTTGCCGGACTGACCAAGCTCGCCGACCTCGGCGCGTCGCGACGCTCGATCGCGGCGTTCGGCGTGCCGGCGCCGCTGGCGGGCGTGCTCGGCCTTCTCCTTCCGCTCGCCGAGCTGGCCGTGGGCCTCGCGCTGATCCCAGTCGCCTCCGCCCCCGCCGGCGCGGTTGGCGCGGGGCTGCTGCTCTCGCTCTTCATCGGCGGCATCGGGCTCAACCTCGCCCGTGGCCGCCGGCCGGACTGTCACTGCTTCGGCCAGCTCCACTCGACGCCGGTCGGCTGGCCGACCCTGGCGCGCAACCTGGTGCTGCTCGCCGCCGCCGTATTCGTCTTTGCCGGCAGCCGCACGAACCCGCCAATGAGCGTCCTGGCATGGGCCGGGCCGATCACAGCCGTTCAGCAGGCAGCGGTCGTTGCCGGACTTATCGTCCTGGTCCTGCTCGGCCTGCAGAGCATTCTCCTGCTGCGGCTGGTGCGGCAGCAGGACCGGATTCTCGAGCGGCTGGAGGCCCCGGGCGCAGCAGGTGCCGCCGCGGCGGTGCCGGCGGCGGCGCCGTCGCAGAGCGCGCAGGCGCCCGGGCGTCCGATCGGAACCGCTGCCCCCGATTTCGCCCTGCCCTCGATCGACGGACGAACGGTCTCGCTCGCGGCACTCCGCGCCGAGCGCAAGCCGATCGTCCTGTTCTTCTCCGACCCGAAGTGCGGCCCCTGCGCGGCGCTGACGCCGGAGTTCGCGGAACTGGAGGAGAAGCACTCGCATGCGCTGACCGTCGCGGTAATCACCAGCGGTACGGCCGAGGCGAACCGGGAGAAGACGCAAGGCCGGTTGGCGCGCGTCGCCCTGCAGCGCGACCGCGAGGTCTTCGACGCCTACGGCGTGATGGGCACGCCCACCGTGGTCCTGGTCAATCCGGACGGCACGATCGGGAGCACGCTCGCGCAGGGAGACGCGGAGATCCGCCGGCTGCTCGCGCCGCTCGTCCTTCCGAATCCGGACCAGCCGCCCTCATCGCAGACGGCCCCGGCCACGCCCGCGCCGCCCCCCCAACTGGCGCCGCTCAGCGCCGTACCGGAGTTCACGCTGACCGATCTCGACGGCGCGCCGTTCACGCTCGGCACGTTCGGCGATCGGGAGCGGCTCGTGCTGTTCTGGAATCCCGCGTGCGGGTACTGCCAGCGCATGCTGTCCGACCTCAAGTCGTGGGAAGCTTCGACGACCGGCGGGGGCGTGCCGCTGCTCGTCATCTCGACGGGCACCAGCGAGGCGAATCGGGCGCTCGGCCTGCGGTCGCCGATCGCCCTCGATCCCGGTGGATTCGCCATCGCGCGCACGTACGGCATGCAGGGCACACCCTCGGCCGCGCTCATCGACGCCCAGGGGCGACTCGCCGCCGAAATCGCGGTGGGCGCGCCCGCCATCTTCGAGCTGCTCGGCCGCGCCCCGGCGGCAGCACCGTCCGCCGCTGAGGAACCGGCGGTCGACCTTCCCGAAGACGTGAAGCCGACGAAGGAGCGCTGCGTGCACGACGAGCTGCTCGCCGACGGCAGCATGGTGCTCTACAACGCGTGCCGTAACCAGGTGACCACGCTCAACCCGACCGCGGCGCTGGTGTGGGAGTGCTGCGACGGCGAACACGCCATCGATGCGATTGTCGCGGAGCTCCGCGAGGTCTTCCCGCACGCGCGCGACGCGGCGCAGGACGTGCGCGTGGTGCTGCGCAACCTGGTGGGGTCCGGCATGGTGTCCTACGACGTGGTGCCGGAGGCGATCGGGTCGCAGCCGTCGGACGTCCGCTCATGAGCGAACGGGCCCTGAACCCACAGATGGACGTCGAGTACGACATCTACGACGTCCTGGGCTACCGCGTCGCGGTCGGCTCGCGTGTCGAGGCGGCCCGCACGGCCGTTCGTCGCGTGCTCGGCGGGTTCGGACCTCGCCCGGACGGCCGCACCGACGACGTCCCGGTGTACGAAATCCTTGCCGACAACACGGGCTGCCGGCTTGCGTTGAACGGGAGCGTGACGTTTCCCGAACACGAGGAAGCCGGCCACGTCGATCTCCTGTCGGTGCTCTCGACGCTCGAGTTCGAGCTCGTGTCCACGGGACTGGACCGGCATGAGGACGTATTCCATCTGCACGGCGCCGCCCTGTGCGTGCCGACCCGGCGCGCCGGGCTCGTGCTCGCCGGCGAGTCGCGCAGCGGCAAGACCACGCTCGCGCTCGGCCTGATGCATCGCGGCTTCGTCCCCTACACCGACGATGTCGCGCTGATCGATCCGCAGACGGTCGAGCTGCACCCGGTGCGGCGCGCGTTCCACATCACACCCGAGACGTGGACGATTCTGCAGCCGCTCGCCGGTGGACCGCCGGCGGTCGACGAGGCGCCGATCGGCTATTTCCTGCCGCCGCAGTGGGCCGACGCGCCGGTGCCCGTGAAGTGGATTCTCTTTCCGGAATACCGGCCGCATCAGACGCCGCAGTTGATCAAGCTGACGCCGCCGGAAGCGGCCTCGGCGATCCTGACGCGCACGACCACGCTGAGCCGGTTCCCGCGCCTCGCGCTGTCCACGGCGAGCCGCCTGATCGAGCGGGTCGACTGCTATCGCTTTCCGACCGGCGACCTGCGCGCCTCGGTCGCCATGGTGCAGCAGCTGGTCTCGGCGCGATGACGCGCCGGCGCGCCAGGCGTCATCTGTAGAGCGCCTCGATCACCTCGCGATAGCGGGTGCCGATGACCTGCCGCCGCACCTTGAGCGTCGGCGTGAGCTCGCCCTGCTCGATGCTGAACTCGCGCGGCAGCAGCGCGAACTTCTTGATGCGCTCGAATTGCGCGAGATCCCGGTTCACCGCCTCGATCGCCTGCTGGAACAGCGCCTGCACCTCGGGCCGTTCGAGCAGCGCCGGCGTGCCAGCCGGCTCGGGCGGGCTGACGCCGAGGCGGGTCCACAACATCGCGAAATCCGGCACGACCAGCACCGCCGGGAAATGGCGCTGCTCGCCGACCAGCACGGCCTCGGCAATCAGCTCGTGCGCGCGCAGCCCCGCCTCGATCGGCTGGGGCGCGATCTTCTTGCCGCCCGACGTCACGATCAGCTCCTTCTTGCGATCGGTGATCCGCAGATACCCGGCGTCATCGAAGGCTCCGATGTCGCCCGTCTGGAACCAGCCGTCGCGAATCGCCTCGGCGGTCTCCTGCGGACGCCGGTAGTACCCGGCCATGATGTTCGGCCCCCGCGCGAGGATCTCGCCATCGTCCGCGATGCGAATCTGCACGCTGGCAATGGGCGGACCCACCGTGCCGATGCGAACGGCGTGCAGCGGGTTCACGCACAGAACCGGCGCGGTTTCGGTCAGCCCGTAGCCCTCGAGAATCGGCAGGCCGATGCCGTAGAAGAAGCGCGCGAGGTCCACGCGCAGCGGCGCGCTGCCGGACACCGCGAATCGGAGCCGGCCGCCGACCCCTTCGCGAATCTTGGCGAACACCAGCCGCTCCGCGAGCCGCGACTGCAGGCGCAGCCCCAGGGACACCGATCCCCCCTGCGGCAGCACGGCGCCTCGCGCCGCGGCCACCGCGACCGCGCGGTTGAAAATCGCGCGCTTGAGACCGGTGCTCTCCTGCCCCTTCGCCAGCACGCGCGCGTGCAGCTTCTCGAAGACGCGCGGCACGCCGGTGATCACCGTGGGCCGCACGCGCTTGAGGTCGCGCGGGATCGTCTCGATCGACTCGGCGAAGATCATCGACACGCCGCTCGACAGGTACAGGTACGCGACCATGCGCTCGAACGAATGACACAGCGGCAGGAACGAGAGCGCGACGTCGTCCTCGCTCAGCTCGAACACCTGCAGCACGTCCCGGAGGTTGGCCGCGAGGTTGGCGTGCGTCAGCATCACGCCCTTCGGCTGCCCCGTCGTGCCGGACGTGTAGATGATCGTCGCGAGATCCTGGGGCGCGACGCGCTTCGCGTCGTCGTGGAAGGTGCGGCCAACGCCCCAGCCGTCGACGATCTGCTGGTGCCCCCGGGCCGCGACGTCGGCCATCGCGTGCACGGGGGCTGGAGAGGCGGCGGTGCTGCCGTCCATCGCGATGATGCCGGTGAGCGCCGGCGCCGTGGACGCGATCGCGACGATCTTCTGGAGCTGTTCGCGCGTCGAGACGATCGCCAGCGTCGCCTCGCTGTCGCGCAGGATGAACCCGATCTGGTCGGCCGAGAGCGTCGGGTAGATCGGCACGGTCACAGCACCCGCGGTCAGGACCGCGAAGTCCGCCAGCAGCCACTCGGGGCGGCTTTCCGCCAGGAGCACCACGCGATCGCCGGCCGTCATGCCGAGCGTCCGGAGGCCGAGGCTGAGATCGCGCACGCGTTCGATCAGCTCGCGGCCGCTGATGTGCCGCACCTGGCCGTTTTCGCACCGGCCGAGCAGATTCGGCCTGGGATAGCGGCCGGACACGAAGAACGGCAGCTCGGCAATCGTGGCTGGGACGTCGGGCACGGCGTGGGTCATCTCAGTATCCCGCGGCTTTGTCGACGACGTTGAGGAGCGGCTGGCCGTGCTTGAAGCGCCGGACGTTCTCGAGAAACAGATCGACCGCGGGCGCCCAGTAATCCGACCCGAACGGCGCGACGTGCGGCGAGATCAGCACGTTGGGCAGTCCCCACAACGGGCTGGCCGGATCGAGCGGCTCGCGGGGAAACGCGTCCAGCGCGGCGCCCGCAATCCGCCCGCTGCCCAGCGCCTCGATGAGCGCCGTCTCGTCGATCAGACGGCCGCGCGCCACGTTGACGAGCACCGCGTCGGGGCGCATGCAGGCGAACTCCGCGGCGCCGATGAGCGACTGGGACTCGCCCGTCCGCGGCAACGCGAGCACGATGGCATCCGCGGTCGTGAGCGCCTCGCGCAGCGCCTCTGGCGGCCGCACGCGCGACAGGCCCTCGGGCGCCGGCTCCGAGACTCGCCGGCGAATCCCCACGACCCGCATCCCGAGCGCGGCGCCGTGGCGCGCCACGCGCAATCCAATCGCGCCAAGCCCGATGACCAGCAGTTCCGATCCGGTCAGCGCCGGCACGCGCCGCGCCGACAGCTCTTCCTGCGCCCAGCGCCGCTCGAGCTGGCGCGCCACCGCGAGATGGAGGCCGCGCCGCAGCGCGAGCACCAGCGCGATCGCGTGCTCGGCAATCGGCTCGCTGTGCACGCCGCGCGAGTTGGAGATGACGACGGGACTGTCGGCCACCCCGGGCACGAGCAGCGCGCCGACGCCGACCGCGGTGCTGTGCATCCAGCGCACCGCGCGCGCCAGGGCGAAGTCGGCCTCGGTCAGACGCGTGGTGAGAATCACGTCCGCGTCCGGGAAGGTATGGCGCCGCGCGTCGGCCGAGCGCGCCACGCGCACCTCGTCATCGGGCAGCGCCGCCGTGATCCGCGCGACCTCGCGATCGGGGAGCGTCCAGACCGGCGGATCGTGCACCGCAAGAACGATGCGCATCGGGGTGAGGCCGCTACGTGCGGCGATACTCGCCGCTCCGGCCGCCGCGCTTCTCCCGCAGCTGGATCGGACCGATGACCATCGCGCGGTCCACGGCTTTCAACATGTCGTACAGCGTGAGCGCCGCCGCGCTGACCGCCACGAGCGCTTCCATCTCCACGCCGGTGCGATCGACCGTCGCGGCGCGCGCGCTGATGAGGTAGCCGAACGGGCGCGCGCTCAGCTCCACCTCCACGTGCGTGAGCGGCACCGGGTGGCACAGCGGGACGATCTCGGCCGTGCGCTTGGCCGCCATGATCCCGGCCAGCCGCGCCGTCTGCAGCGGGTCCCCTTTCGTCACCGTGCCGGCGCGGATGGCCGCGCGCGCCGCGGCGCTGATGTGCACCTCGCCCTCCGCAATCGCCTCGCGAGCGGTGGCGGGCTTCGACGAGACGTCGACCATCCGCGCCTGGCCGCGCGCGTCGACATGCGTGAGGCGCGGGCGCCGCCGGCTACGCCGACTGCGCATCGGCCTCGCCTCTCGCGAGGAAGAAGGACAGGCTTTCGAGCGACACGGTGAGATCGACGTTTTTCAGCTTCACGCCGGGAGGCACCTTCAGCGTCCCCGGGGAGAAGTTCAGGATGGCGCGGATGCCGGCCTGCACCGCCGTGTTGACCACCGTCTGCGCCGATGGGGCCGGCACCGCAATCACGGCGATGTCGATGCCATCGCGCTTCACGGCCTGCCGGAACTCGCCAATCGCCAGAATGCGGACGCCGCCCTTCGATCGCCGGCCGATCTTCGATCGCTCCGTGTCGAACAGCGAGACGATCGCGAAGCCTTCCTGCCGGAACCCGGGGTAATCCGCGAGCGCGAGGCCGAGATTCCCCGCGCCGAGAATGGCGACGCGCACCGTGCGATCGAGGCCGAGAATCATCCGCAGGTGCCGCTTCAGCTCTTTCACGTAGTAGCCGACGCCCCGCACGCCGAACTCGCCGAAGTACGCCAGGTCCTTGCGGATCTGGGCGGCGTTGAGGTGGAACTGCTCGGCCAGCGCCTTGGAGGAGATCGTCTTCACTCCGGCCGCGTCGAGCGTATTCAGACAACGCAAATACACGGAGAGCCGACCGGCCGTGAGCTCAGAGACCTGGTCGCTTGAGGACCGGGGTTTGTTCGGCCGCGTCACAAGCGCGGATTATAAGACCAGGACGGCAGGGAGCCTGCGGTCTTCAGAACCGCGGGTGACAGCCGGTCGGCCATCACGCCGCGCACGCGATCCGCCAGCATGGTGCGATCCGACACGGTCATCCCCGCCGTCTGGATCGGCGGCAGCAGCGCCACCCGAATCGTGGCTGGCCGGATCAGCACACTCCCCTTCGGCATCGCCGTCAGACCACCCGACACGGCGACCGGCACGACCGGCACCTGCGCCTTGATCGCCATGATGAAGCCGCCTTTCTTGAACGGCAGCAGTTCGCCCGTGCGGCTCCGGGTGCCTTCCGGAAAGATCACGAACGAGTTGCCGTCCGCGAGCGACTGCGCGGCGCGATCCACCGCGGGACGGCTTTGATCGGGATTGCTCCGCTCGACCGGCACGAACCCCGCGGCATCGAACACCCACACCAGGACGGGGATCCGTCGCAGCTCGGCCTTGTAGAGAATCCGGAGACGCGGGAAGAGCACGCGCAGCGCCCAGAAGACCGCCGGCGGATCGAGGTTGCTGCCGTGATTGCTCGCGTAGACGGCGGGACCGGCCTGCAGGTGCTCGAGGCCGGAGACGTGGATGCGCAGACCGGCCAGCGCGAAGCCCAGACGCATCCCGCCAGCCCCGGCGGCGTACAACGCCGCCCGGCGGCCGGAGAGCTTCGTCCACAACAGGGCGGGCGGCCCGAGCACCAGCACGTACAGGCTCAGGAATCCGCCGGCGAGCGCGGTGCGGATCGCCGCGAGAATCACGGCCACCGAGGCCGTCCGGCCGCTACGACGCCTTGGCGGTGCGGCGCGCCGGCAGCCGCGCGGCAGTCTTCGCCCGCGCCGGCGGCGCCGCCTTCGCGCGCGCCGCGTTCCGCGCCTTCGCGGCGAAGCAGCGCTCGAGCGCCTTGTCCACTTTCTCCTCGACCATCGGCGACTTCTCGCCGAGCACCTCGGAGATCTCGGACACGACCAGGAACTTGGCGCGGTCGAGCATCCGCTTCTCGCGGAACGACAGACTCTTCGACTTGCTGAGGAACGTCAGGCTCTTCAGCACCTCGACGACGTCATAGATCGAACCGGTGCGCATGCGATCCGAGTTGTCCTTGAAGCGCCCTTTCCAGTTCTGATGACTGTCGATTCTGCCGTCGCCGAGCAGGTGGAACAGCCGCTCGACCTCCCCATCGCTGACGGCCCGACGCAGCCCGACCCCATCGACGTTGTCGACCGGCACGAAGACCGTCGTCTCATTGGCCATCCTGAGCTGATAGAAGCCGCAGGTGGTACCCATGATCGTCTTCGTCTCGATGCGTTCGATTACTCCAAGTCCATGGTTCGGGTAGATGACCTTGTCGCCGATCTCGAATGCCACGTGCTCCCCCGGTTTTGCCCGATAGGAAAGGCTAAGGTTGGGCCTTGTACGAGCAGGAACGTCCAGAGATCTTACGAGATTCGCCGGCAGAAATCAATGGAAATGGCTGAAAAACAATGAGTTCCGGCCGTTGCCCAACTTCCTTCGACGCGTCGGAGAAAGTCCGGACTGCCCTAAGTTGCGGCAGTGTCAGGGCTTACTCGACCGAGCCAGCTCTCACTTGTCGATGCGCCCGGAGAACCCGCGGCCCGACCGCGGTCCTCTATTGTCCCGATTGAGCGGCTTCGGGTTGTTCGCCACGGCATAGCCCGCCTGGTAGACGAGCTGAGCGATTCCGGTCAGCTTCGGGTACAGGATCTTGTCCGGGTGATCGCCGACCCCGTGGTAATCGGGGTGAGTCCCGGTGAAGAAGAACGCGATCGGGATGCCCTTCGCGGCATAGCTGTAGTGATCGCTGCGGGTATAGAAGTTGTTGCTGTCGCTCGGGTCGTTGTACTCGTAATCGAGCGTCAGCGGCCTGGGCAGCGACGCGTTCGTGTCGACGACGACGTTGTGCAGCTCGGTGCTGATGCGATCCGCGCCGATCACGAAGACGGTATTCGCATACGCGGGATCGTCATCGCGATTGCGTCCGATCATGTCCATGTTGAACTGCGCCTGGATGCGATCGATCGGCACCACCGGGAAGTCCGCCATGTAGCGCGACCCGAGGAGGCCGCTTTCCTCCGCCGCGTGCCAGACGAACACGACGGAGCGGCGCGGCTTGGGTCCGGTCGCGAACGCCTTCGCCAGACCCAGCAACGCCGTCGACCCCGAGCCGTCATCGTCGGCGCCATTCGAGATCAGATCGGGCGTGCCGGCCCCTGTCGCCGCAGCGGCCCCGCCGCCGCGTCCGCCGCCAGGCGACTGACGGTACCCCACGTGATCGAGATGCGCCCCGAAGAACACGTAGGTGCTTCGCAACTGCGGGTCGCTCCCCTCGACCAGGCCGACCACGTTCTTGGTGCGCTCGGCGGTCAACACGTCGTACGCGTTGTCGATGTTGACGGTGACCTTGACGTTGGCGAGCGTGAACGGCGCGAGCGGCTCACCCGCGGCCGCCTTGCCGCGCAGATCGGCGAACTTCACCGGCGATCCGCTGAAGAGGAACTCGAAGAACGTCTCGTCGCCGGTGAACTGCGGCGGGGCAATCGCCTCGACATTCTGCGTGGTGTTCACGTCAGCCTGCGGCGCCGCCGCGCCGCGCCCGCGGGCGCCTCGACCCGCGCCGCCCCCGCCGCCCCGCCGCCCCGCCCGTCCGCCGGCGGCCGCGCGCGCCTGCTGCAGCTGCGCTTGCGCGTCGATCACGGCCTGATTCGCCTTGTCGAGAGCGGCCTGCGCGGCGAGCTCCTCGGCGCCCGGCGGAGCCGGCGTCGGCTGGAAGCTGGCCACCGCACCGGCGCCGAGGGTCTGGATGATGTAGTTGCCGCGGCCCGCGAAGTTGCCGCCGCGGCCGCCGCGACCGCCCCGGCCCGCCGCCTCGGCCTGCTGAGTCAGCACGGCTGGCATCCCCGACAAGCCGACGACGAGCCTGCCTTTGACGTTCCGCCCGCGGAAGTCGTCGTAGTTGGCGGTGAGGTTCACCTGCCCGTAGCCGATGAACTCGACGGCGTCGACGGTGAGCGTCTGGCGTCCGCCGGTCACCGGCATCGTGACGTGATCGCCATGCCGGAAGGTGCGTGATCGACCGCCGACGTCAACCGTGACGGACGAGTTGCGCGTGACGCGATAGCCCCGGCGTGTGACTTCCTGGAAATACGTGCCGTTGTCGCCCAGCGGCTTGACGCCGACCGATCGCAGCTGCTCGGCGACGAACGACGCGGCCAGCCCGTAGCCCTCGGTGAACGACGCCCGGCCCAGCAACGCATCCGACGCGAGATAGGTCAGCCACTCCTTCATGTCTGCCTCGCTGATCGTCGCGAGGCGTGCAGACTGAGCGGCCTGACCGCTGACGGGCCAGTCCTGCGCCGTGAGCGCCGCGGCCAGCGCCAGCGCGGGCAGGATGATGCGCACTGCTCTCAACGTCGTCCGGGTCATCGGTTCCTCCAGCCTTGTGGGCGGCTCGTGCGGTGTCAAGCATACTCAGAGTCGCGCCGGCGCGCGCGAGAGGCCTCACATCGGGAAGCGCTGCCCCTCGCGGGCCACGTCTGACGCGTCGATCTCGGCATTGGTGTGGTTCAGATGGATGAACCGCACCGACGCCCTGACGCCCTGCAGCAGCGCCCGCGTCGCCGGAATCAGCGGGTGCGGGATGTCGTCAATCGTGCGGCCGGGAATCTCGGTGGCGGCCGCAAACGTCCCGTCGAGCAGCGCGACATCGACGCGATCGACGAGCGCGCGGATGTCGCGCGTCCAGCGCGACCAGTGATCGATGTCCGGGATGTACACCGCGCGCCGCGTCGACGATTCGATCAGGAATCCGACCGTGTCGGTGAACTCGTCGCGGTGGGGCACGTGAATGGCGGTCACGCGAATGCCATCGCCGAGGTCCAGCGGCGTGTCGGGCGCCAGCACTCGCGGCTCGACGTTCCGGCGCGACACCAGCAGGCTCCAGGGTCCGTTCGAACGGAGGAAGTCGTGCATGCGCCCGGTGCCATAGACGGGCACGGCTCTGGCGTCGATCGACTCGCGCCCGAAGTACATCAGGCCGGTGTAGTGGCCGATGTGTCCGTGGGTCAGGAAGACGCCGGTCGGGACGCGGCCGCCATTCAGCGCCTGCAATTGCGCCGGCAAGTCCGGCGTCGCGTCGAAGAGATACGACTTGCCGAGCGCCGCGTTGACGAGGCCGATGCTCGAGACCTTCTGGGGTTTTCGATCGCCGCGGCGAACGGCCGTACACAACGGCTGCGTGCAGCCGAGCTGCGGGATGCCGGCATCCTGCGCGATGCCGAGCACGACGAGCTCCCAGCCTGCCTGATCCGCCGGTCTGAAGCCTCGCGGCTCCAGAGCGACCACGAGGCAGGCGGCGACAACGGACGCGAGCCGCGTCATTCGCGGCTACTCCGCCGCCCGGCGCAGGAGGCGGCTGATCACCAGGCTGATCAGACTCACG
>Ga0268386_10000666_pt1 | contig 22205 bp, 20 predicted proteins | sample RVTome_15_FD_200260 | JGI IMG/M metagenome (GOLD analysis project Ga0268386, IMG submission 200260) | Soil microbial communities from uranium-contaminated site in the Upper Colorado River Basin, Wyoming, United States - RVT150D86... ...
TGGCGCATCGTCCACGGCCGGCCGCGGTAGCCGGTGGGATGGATGCCGCGGGTGTACGGGAAGGCTCCCGGGTCACCCAGGTCGGTGTCCGGGTCGAGCCCTTCCAGGTCGCTCGGTCGGTAGACCGGCCGGATCTCGATCCCGGAGGTGGACCGATGCGGACGCGCCTCCGGCGCTTCAAGATCGCTCACGTCGGATCGATTGTAGACTCGGCCCGATGACCTCCGCCGCCTACGCCCTCATCGGCCTCTTCGCCGTGATCTCGACCGCCAGCGGTCTGCTGGCGTCCCGGTTGATCGGGCCGTGGCGCTGGTGGGCTCCCCTGCTGCCGATCCTCGCCAGCTTCGGCTCGCTCTACCTGGTCGGGCACCGGCTGGGCTGGAGCGCCGGCCCGGAGGTCCCGATGTTCGGCTTCCGGGTCTCGCTGCCGTTCGACGTGGCGGTTGCGCTGGGAGTCGCGCTCGCCACCGCGGCCGCGCAGGCAGGCGCGTTCCGGCTAGTCCAGCCGCAGCAGGGCAGCCCCGGTCGCAACGGCAACGCCTGAGGCGACGCTCACCTCGATCACGCGGCCCGCCCGCGGCGCCCGCACCTCGTTCTGCATCTTCATCGCCTCGATCGTCAGGAGCGGCGCACCCTCCTCGACCTCGTCGCCGACGGCGACGAGCACGGCCACCACCAGTCCGGGCAGCGTTGCCTTGACCGCCACCGGGCCGGAGTGGACGGTCGCCGCGCGCTCCGCCTCGGCCATGAGGCGCTCCCGCCAGGTCCGTACGCTGACCGGGATGCGCCGGCCGCGGAGGGTGACGAACCACTCGCTCCCCGATCCCTCCACCAGCACCGGAACGGCGCCGCCATCGCCGACGACGCGCGCGATCCCATGGTCGCGGTCGTCCCACTCCAGCCGCCAGTCGCCCGGCGTCGCGATCTCGTCGTCGATGCGGACCTCCAGGTCAGTCATCGCCGCAGTCCCTCGCGCCGCGCCAGCCGTCCCCAGGCCGATTCGGTCGCTCGCGCCGCCGAGCGCGCCGGAGCGGTCTCCAGGCTTGTCCGGGCGGCGACCGCAGCCGCCGCCACCATCGCTCGCTCCTCCGCCGACGGCGCCGGACCACTCCCCCATACCCGGTCGATGAACCCGGTGTCGTAGTCGCCGTCGACGAACGACGGCTCGTCGACGAGCCAGCGCAGGAAGCCGGCATCGGTCTGGAGGCCGCCGATAAGGGTCTCGTCGAGCGCCCGACGCAGGCGCGCAACCGCCGCCGCCCGGTCATCGGCGTGGACCATCAGCTTGGCCAGCAGGGGGTCGTACTCGGTGCGCAGGTCGGTGTCGGCCTCCATGCCGCTGTCGACGCGGACGCCCGGGCCTTCCGGCATCCGCCAGGCGGTGACCCGGCCGCTCGTCGGGCGGAAGCCGTCGTACGGGTCCTCGGCGTAGATGCGCACCTCGATGGCGTGGCCCTTGCGCGGCGCCTCCAGGACCTCCGGCGGCAGCCGCTCTCCCGCCGCGACGCGGATCTGCCAGGCCACCAGGTCGAGGCCGGTGACCAGCTCGGTGACGCCGTGCTCCACCTGGAGCCGGGTGTTCATCTCCAGGAAGTAGTGGTTCCGTTCCTCGTCGACGAGGAACTCCACGGTGGCCGCGTTGTGGAAGTCGACGGTGCCCGCGACCCGGCGAGCGGATTCGAACAGCGCCTGGCGCGCTCCGTCGTCGATGGCCGGAGAGGGCGACTCCTCGACGAGCTTCTGATGGCGGCGCTGCACCGAGCAGTCGCGCTCCCCGAGGACGGCGAGGCCGCCGTGCCGGTCGCCGAGGAGCTGGACCTCGACGTGGCGCGCCGGGCTCACCAGGCGCTCGACGTAGATCGTCCCGTCACCGAAGGCGGCGGCCGCCTCGCGCCCGGCGGCGGTCATCGCCTCGGCGACGTCCTCGAGCCGATCGACGCGACGCATGCCCCGTCCTCCGCCCCCTGCCGCGGCCTTGAGCATCACCGGCAGGCCGATCTCCGCCACGGCCGACGTGTCCTCCTCGAGCGCCACCGTCGTCCCCGGCACGATCGGCACGCCGGCTGACGCCGCGGAGCGCCGTGCCGCGAGCTTGTTCCCGAGAGCCTCTAGCGCCGAGGCCGGCGGGCCGATGAAGACCAGGCCGGCTGCCTCGACCGCCGCGGCGAACGCGGCGTTCTCCGACAGGAAGCCGTAGCCCGGGTGGATTGCCTCGGCGCCACTGCGCCGGGCGGCATCGAGGATCGCCTCGATCGACAGGTAGGACTCGCCGGCGGGTGGCGGCCCGATCCGCTCGGAGTGATCCGCCGCACGGACATGGAGCGCATCGACATCGGCGTCCGAGTGGACGGCGATCGGGGCAATGCCCAGCTCGCGGCAGGCGCGGATGACGCGGATGGCGATCTCGCCCCGGTTGGCGACCAGCACCCGGGCAAATGGAGGCGCGGCGGCCATCGGTCTGTCCGTGCGCAAAGACACCGGCGTCAGAGCGGGATGTTGCCGTGCTTCTTCGGCGGCACGGACTGGCGCTTGTTCTCGAGCATCGCGAGGGCGCCTGCCACCCGGGCGCGCGTCTCGGATGGAAGGATCACCTCATCGACGTAACCGCGAGCCGCCGCGATGTACGGGTTGGCGAAGCGCTCCTCGTACTCGGCGACGAGGCGGGTCCGCTCGGCATCGGCATCTTCGGCCGCGGCGATGCGGTCGCGAAAGATGATGTTCACCGCGCCCTCGACGCCCATCACCGCGATCTCGGCGGTGGGCCACGCGAAGTTCATGTCGCCGCGGACGTGCTTGCTGCTCATGACGTCGTAGGCCCCGCCGTACGCCTTGCGGGAGATGACAGTCACCTTCGGGACCGTCGCCTCACAGTAGGCGTAGAGCAGCTTCGCGCCGTGGCGGATGATCCCCCGATGCTCCTGGTCGACACCGGGCAGGAAGCCGGGGACGTCAACCAGCGTCAGGATCGGGACGTTGAACGCGTCGCAGGTGCGGACGAAGCGCGCGGCCTTGTCGGATGCGTCGATGTCGAGCACACCGGCCAGCACCTCGGGCTGCTGGGCGATCACCCCGACCGACCGACCTTCGATCCGGCCCAGGCCGCAGATGATGTTGCGAGCGAAGTGCGCGTGCACCTCGGTGAACGAGTCGGCGTCGACGATGCCGCCGACGACCCGGTGCATGTCGTAGGACTGTTTCGGCGAGTCCGGCACCAGCGCGTCGAGCGCTGCCCCGTCCACCGCCGGCTCCTCCCACGTCTCGCGGCGTGGCGCGACGTCGACGTTGTTCTGCGGCAGGTAGCCGACGATCGTCCGCGCCAGGGCGAGCGCCTGCGGCTCGCTGCCGCTCAGGAAGTGCGCGACACCGCTCATCTCGTTGTGGACGCGGGCACCGCCAAGTCCCTCCAAGTCGATCTCCTCGTGCGTCACGGTCTTCACGACATTCGGGCCGGTGACGAACATGTAGCTGGTGCCCTCGACCATCACCACGAAATCGGTGATCGCCGGCGAGTACACGGCACCACCGGCACAGGGACCCATCACCAGGCTGATCTGCGGGACCACGCCGGAGGCCAGCGTGTTGCGCAGGAAGATGTCGGCGTAGCCGCCCAGGCTGACGACGCCCTCCTGGATCCGCGCGCCGCCGGAGTCGGACAGGCCGATGATCGGCGCACCGTTCTCCACCGCCAGATCCATGACCTTGCAGATCTTCTCGGCATGCGCCTCCGACAGCGACCCGCCGAAGACGGTGAAGTCCTGGCTGTAGACGAAGACGAGCCGATCGTCGATGCGACCGTATCCAGTGACGACCCCATCGCCGAGGTAGAGCTCCTCATCCATGCCGAAGTCGCTCGCCCGATGGGTCACGAACGCGTCGATCTCGGTGAAGCTCTCATCGTCGAGCAGCAGGTCGAGTCGTTCACGGGCCGTGAGCTTGCCGCGCGCGTGCTGCTGCTCGAGGCGCTTCGCTCCCCCGCCATGGGTGGCCTCCTCGCGCATCCGCTGCAGGCGGTCCAGCTTGTCAGCAGTCGACACGCGCCGCTCCTTCGCAATCAACGGGATGTTGGTGGGCCCGGCAGGAATCGAACCTGCGACCGTCCGGTTATGAGCCGGTTGCTCTGACCATTGAGCTACGGGCCCGCGCCCGGCGACGGTGGACAAGTCGGAGTATAGACCGATGTCTTTGCACAACGACAGGCCGATTTCTCCACGTTGTGGATAACTCGCATGGACCGATGCACGTCGTTCCGCCTATGATCGCCGGGTCGCATTCGCGACCCTGATTCCCGCCCGAGTCGCACGAAGGTGATGCGTTGACCAAGGTAATCTCGATTGCGAACCAGAAGGGCGGCGTCGGCAAGACCACCTGCTCGATCAACCTCGGCGGTGCGCTGGCGGAGCGCGGCTACCGCGTCCTGTGCATGGACATGGATCCGCAGGCGAACCTGACGGTCGGCCTCGGTATCTCGCTCTCCGACGTCCACGCATCCATGGCCGACGTCCTGTCCGATGATCGCGTGGCGCTGGACGAGATCGTCCGCCAGACCGGGACCCCCGGGTTGTGGGTGGCGCCGGCAACCCTCGAGCTTGCTTCGACCGAGGTCGAGCTGTTCACCGCCATCGGCCGCGAGATGGTCCTGCGGGACGCGATCGGCACATGGGCTGACCGACAGTTCGACGTGGTCATCATCGACTCCCCGCCGACGCTGGGCCTGCTGACGATCAACTCGCTCGTCGCCTCGAGCCGCGTGATCATCCCGGTCCAGACGCAGTACTACGCCATCAAGGGCCTGACCGCCCTGATCAAGGTGATCAACACCATCAAGATCAAGCTCAACCACGACCTCGAGGTGCTCGGGCTGCTCCCCACCTTCTTCGACGGCCGAACCGTCCTCGCGCGCGAGATGCTCGAGAACCTGCACCAGCTCGGTGATCATCGGGTCTTCAAGACGATGATCAAGAACACCGTCAAGCTGGGCGAGGCGCCGCTGACTGGAAAGCCCGTGACCGAGTACGCCACCAATTCGTCCGCGGCGCGGGCGTTCCGCGACCTGGCCCAGGAGGTCATCGAGCTTGGCTAGCAAGCGTCCCGCGTTCCGGGAGAACATCCATCGGCTCTTCGACGAGGCGCAGGCCACCGACCTGGCGCCGGGCATCGTGTCGCTCATCGAGTCGCGTGCGACCCAGGCTCAGCTGCGCGAGATCCCGGTGACGAGGATCCTTCCCAATCCCGCGCAGCCGCGGCTCTCCTACGAGGAGGAATCGCTCACCGAGCTGGCCGATTCGATCCGAGAGCACGGGGTCCTCCAGCCGATCCTCGTCAGGCCGGCCGGCAGCAAGTTCGAGCTGATCGCCGGTGAGCGCCGATGGCGCGCGTCACAGATGGCCGGCCGGGAGGCGATCCCGGCCATCGTCGTCGAGTTCGACGAGCAGACCGCCCTCGAGGTGAGCATCATCGAGAACCTCCAGCGCGAGGACGTCTCGCCACTCGAGGAGGCGACGATGTTCCGCCGGATGACCGAGACTTTCGGCTACTCCGTCCGGCAGCTGGCGCAGAAGGTCGGCAAGGACAAGGGGTATGTCGAGAACCGGCTGCGGCTGTCCGATGCGCCGGCGGACGTGCGCGAGCTGCTGTCGTTGCGCAAAGACACGATCAGCCATGCGTACGAGCTGATGAAGATCGGCGACGAGCGTAAGCGCCGGCGCCTGGCAAAGAAGATCGTTGCCGGCGAGCTGACGCTGGCCAAGCTCCGCGTCATCACCGGGGGCGGGCCCGAGAAGCGGGCCGCTGACGATCACCCAACGCCGAAGCGTCGCGCCAAGACAGTCGCCGGCGAGGTGGCCGCCGCGAAGGCCGCCGACGACGCCTTGATGGGCGCCCGGTCGAAGCTGTCCGAGGGGGTTGACGACCTCGTCGAGATCCTTCGGCAGCCGGCGATGATGGAGCAGATCCCGGAGGTGAACCGCGCGAACTTCGCCAAGCACCTCCAGATCACAAAGCTCAAGATCGAGAACGCGATCGCGATCATCCGCGCCGGGGCACCGCCACGCGAGGACGAGTAGCCCGGCGTCCGCTGACGGTCGTTTCCCTGGTCCCTACGCCGTGTAGGACATGACCTCGCGGTGCCGCACGAGGAACCGGACCAGCCGCTGGCGGGCCATCGGGTCGATGCGGCGCAGGCCGGCGATCGCCTTCGGCAGCTCGAAGATCGGCGCGGCGAGCGACCCGGCGGTGTCGATGCCGACCACGTGGTCGGGTCCTCCACCGACAAGGAAGGCCCGCTGGAAGCCCCGAGCGTCAAGCTCGGCCGCCTCGGAGAAGGCGGCGATCGCCTGGCCGACCCCGAGTCGCTTGGCGAAGTCGACGAACAGGTCCGCTGCCCACGTGTCGACCTGTGCGTCGCCCTGTGCCTCGACCATCTCGCGGTAGGGCTGCTCCTCGATCTCGCTCACCGGTGCTCCTCGAATGACGCTGGGGACCCGATTCTAGCCGAGGCCCGAGCTCCTGAACCGGGTGCCGCCGCGGGCGGCGCGGGCATCACCGGCTGCGCTATCCTGCCCGCCATGATCGACCGAACCGCCGACCCGCGCACCGAGGACGTCATCGTCTTCGAGTTGCTGCGGACCGAGCGTGGCGCCTCGGAGCCGGAGGTCGTCGGGACCGCGACCTTCCGCGACGGCCGCTCCGTGGTCGAGGGCCCCGAGGCGATCACGGTGGCCGTGGAGGAGCTGCTCGGCCGAGCGTTCGCGGACCGCGTGCAGGCCGACGAACGGCCGCGCGGCTATCGGCGCAGCGGCCGTGGGATCGTCGAGATGCTCGTGCCGGGCATGGCCGAGCACTTCATCGCCCGCCTCCGCGGCCTGTGGCTCTCCTATCCGGATGGGTCGGTGGTCACGGCCCGCATGTCGAGCGGCGCCGCCACCGGGCTGGTCCTGGCCGATGCTCCGGACACGGCCCCACCGGTCACCGATGCGACCACGCGGCGTGCAACCCTCGGAAGCGCGGAGCGCACGGTGAACGCCGGGCCGCTCGTGCGCACCCACGAGCCGGAGACCGGCATGCGCCCGGCCGGCGCGCTGGCCCGCAGGGGCACGGGCCCGGTCGGGCGCTCCGACTGCGGCTGGCTGGTCTAGGGTCGGCGTCGGCGCCACGCACCGCCAGGCGGCGAGGGCGGCGAGGGTATATACGGTATATACTCTGACGCTCCAGTGCGGTGTGATCTCCCTGCGTCGGTCTGCCGAGGAGACCGCCGCCGTTGCAGCGCTCCCGGGTATGATCACGCCATGTTCCTGAAGTACTTCGCTCTGCCGCTGCTCATCATCGGCATCGCGGTCGCCTACTGGTTCCTCAGCTACGAGCCCGCCGGTACGGCGATGCTGGCGACCTTCGGGCTGGCGATGGGCGTGATGGCCTTGATCCTCGTCCCCACCTTCGGTGACGTCGGCCCGACCGCGCCCGTTGACCCGGACTGGCACGAGAGCAACCACTGACCCTGCTCGCTCCCCCGCCGGGCAGCGAAAGACCGGACACTGCGGCTGCCCTGGCGGCAGAGCCGCCAACGCAGTGTCCGGTTCACTAGGTACTAACGCAGCACCGGACCTTCGCGTTAGTCGTCGCCCTCGTATCGGCCTCGCCAGGCGAGGATCTAGCTCGGTGAGCCGAAGATCACGAGCGCGATCACGATCGCCGCGAAGACCGCGGCCGCGATCAACAGCTGGCCGACGAACGATCGGAACGACTGGTGCGGGTTCGTCTCGAGGCTCGAGCGCCAGCCCGTGGAGCCGGCGCCGATCGACGACAGGCGTCGCGACGGATAGCGCTCCCCTTCAGTCCGCTGGCCGCGTGAATCTCGCATGAGTCCAGTGTAAGCCCGCCTGTCACCACCCCGGACCGACCGCCGGCCGATCGGCCTCCTCCGCCGTCGCCGCCGCCTTCCGGAGCAGGACGCGGACCTCCTCATCCGACACCTGTCCGAACTCGAGGTACCACGTGCCGATCGCCAGGAATGGGTGCGGCGAACGCGGGCACACGACGCGGTCGGCGGTCGCCTCCAGCCGCTGGCACGTATCGGCGGGCGCCAAGGGGAGGGCCATGATCACCTCCGCCGGCCGGTGGTCCCGCAGCGCAGCGATCGCGGCCAGCGCGGTCGCGCCGGTCGCGGCACCGTCATCCACCACGATCACGCTGCGACCGTGCAGGTCGGGCCATGGCCGGTCACCGCGGTACCGCTCGGTGCGACGCTGGACCTCCGCGCGCGCTCGTTCCCGAATGGCGTCCAGCTCATCCTGCGATAACCCCAGGGCGGCGAGCAGCTCGCGGTTCAGGTACTCCGACCCGCCGCTGGCAACTGCGCCGATGGCAAGCTCCTCCTGGCCGGGAGCACCCAGCTTCCGAACGACGAGCACGTCGAGCGGGGCCTGGAGCGCCCGAGCCACCTCGTACCCGACCGGGACGCCACCACGGGGGAGCGCCAGGACGATCGGATCCCTGAGTCGGGTAAGCGTCCGCACCATGGCCGCCAGCTCGGCGCCGGCCGCCCGCCGATCCGCGAAGACCGCGCCGTTCCAGGGAGACTGAGCGGACAGCATGATCGGTCTCAGGTCAGCCTCGGTCGCGGGCCGGAGGCTTGTCGAGCACGCGGCGCGGACCGGTCACCGCGCCGGACCGCCTCAACGGCAGGTCGCCGCTCCACCGGTCGGCATCCGGCCCGCCCCGACGCCGCTGGAGGCCGAGCCGCTGGCGGAGCCGCGCGGCAAGCTGCCGTTCGCTCAGCCAAGCCGAGCGGGTGGCACCAACCACTGGCGGCGGCAGGCGGCGCGCGGTCGTCCGCTCGAGATGCGCCGCCAACCGCTCCCCCACCGTGCCGGTGCCAAGGATCTCGATGCGCTCGTCGTGCCGGAGCCGGGATGCCACCGACTTCAGGAAGCCGCGCAGGTACTCGTTTCGCCGGCGCTCGGCGTCGTCCTGGCCGCGGCCCGACCCGCCGTGCCGGACCGCCGGGTCGTGACGGACGTGGGCGGTGGTGCGGACGTGCGGTGGCACATCGGACATGATCGTCTCGATGACCACGCCGTCACGCCAGCGGAGGATCCTCGCCAGCCTCGCATCGATCCAGACGAGCGCGAAGGTGCGTGGGTCGGCCACCTCGGGTGCCACCGCCATCGATGGCTCGTGCAGCGGCTCGGTCATGGGACGAGCCTGCGAGCGTACGCGGGGTGCAACAAGAGTCATGCGGACCGATTCTTCTGCCGATCGGCCCCCGGGTCCGACCGTCGCCCGAACACGGGCTTACCGGCACTTGTGCTCATCGCCGGCGCGCGGGAGCCTGTGGGAAGCGGCCGACCGACGACGTGCCGGCGGGCATCGGTGTCCCTGCCTGGCGCCGGGCCGACGCGGTCGTATCGGGTCGCGAGGAGGTCACATGGTGACGATCGAGCGACGCACCCCACGAACCAGCGAGGTCACCACGCTCCGCGACGCGATCGATCGGCTCTTCGATCAGTCGTTCATCGGGCGACGGCCCATGCTTCCGGCCTTCCTGACCGAGGGTGATCGTCCGGCGCTGGACATCAAGTGGACCCCGGAGGCGCTCGAAGTGACCGCCGCCATGCCAGGGGTCGATACGAAGGATGTCGAGACCACGATCACCGGCGACACGCTGACCATCGGCGGCACGTTCGGCGAAGAGAAGGAGACCGATGAGGAGGGCTATCTCCATCGCGAGATCAGTCGCGGGGCCTATCATCGATCCCTGACGCTCCCGCGCGGCCTGCGCACCGATGAGGCGGAGGCGACCTTCTACAACGGCCTGCTCACCCTGCGCATCCCGCGCAGCGAGGAGCAGAAGCCGCACACGATCGAGGTCAAGCCGACCTGATCACACCCCGGACCGAGGCGTTGCTCGCCGCGCCTCGGTCCACGCCGTGCAGCCACGGGGCACGCGCCGTGTTGTCGGCCCGAACGAGAGGGAGTGGCTCCGGCGGTAGGATTCGAACCTACGACCAAGCGGTTAACAGCCGCCCGCTCTACCACTGAGCTACGCCGGAACGCGTCGGGGCGCTCGCGATGAGGCCCGGGGACGGGCGGATGATACCGCCCCGCCACGAGGGCGGTCAAAGACCGATGCGGCCGTCTACCAGGTCTCCCAGCGCGCGAACTCGTCGAGCCCGCGCCAGCCACGCCTGAGCGACGGCGACTTCTTGTCCGGCAGCGGCCGGCCGATCGGGATCACCCCCAGCGGCGTGAAGTCTGCCGGAATGGCCAACTCCTCGCGGATCCCGTCGACGTCACCGCCGGCGAAACCCGCGGCGAGGCCCTCGTCCACCGCCGCGAGCAGGATGAGCATCACCGTGCAGCCGGCATCCATCCACCAGTACGGCACCTGCCAGTCGTCCTCGGTTCCCGGAGGCGCCGATGGATCGCGCTTGTCCGGCTCGTTGTACCGGTCGACGTAGACCTTCGCACTGACACACGGCACGAAGAGCGCCGGCGCCTCGCTGATCCATGGGTCGAATCCCTGGCCGGTGTAGAACGCCTCTCCCGCCATCTTGGCGAGGCGGCGCCGTCGGTCCGGGTCGGTCACGATGACCACCCGCTGTCCCTGGCTGAATCCGGCGGACGGCGCTCGCTGCGCGGCGGCCGCGATCCGATCCAGGACCTGGCGATCGATGGGATCGGGACCGAAGTGGCGCACCATGCGCCGTCGCTGGACGACCTCTGAGAACTCCATCAACCGATGCTACCCGGCATCGCCGGCGCGTGGCGCGCGTGGGCGGCCGGCGTTGCCAGATTCCAATCACCGTCGCTCGAGGCACGCCCATCGGCTCTCGGGCCGTCCCGGTGACCGTCGAACGTGCCACATGCGTCCCTGGTCGGCGCATGGCAGCGACCTGGGGCTCCGAGGCCGCCCCAGGTGGCGGTGATTGGAATTTGGCATGGACGAGGTCGGCAGCGACTCATCGGTCCCTACTCGAGGTAGTCCTTGAGCTTGCGGGAGCGCGAGGGATGGCGCAGCTTGCGCAGCGCCTTGGCCTCGATCTGCCGGATCCGCTCGCGGGTGACGTTGAAGTCGCGACCGACCTCCTCCAGCGTCCGCGATCGGCCGTCCTCCAGCCCGAAGCGGAGCTGGAGCACGCGACGCTCGCGCGGGGTGAGCGAGTCGAGCACGCCCTCCACCTGCTCCTTGAGCAGCTGGTGCGATGCGGCGTCGGCCGGCGCGACGGACGCGAGGTCCGGGATGAAGTCGCCGAGATGGCTGTCCTCCTCCTCGCCGATCGGCGTCTCGAGGCTGACCGGCTCCTGGCTGACCTTCATGATCTCGCGCACCTTCTCCGGCGAGACCGTCTGCGGGCCCTCGGCCACGCGCTCGTCGGTCTCCTCCTCGGTCGGCTCGCGCTGGAGCTTGTCGCGCAGCTCGCGGATGATCTCGTCGCGGCTCATGCGCCGCGCGATCTCCTCGACCGTCGGCTCGCGACCCAGCTCCTGCAGCAGGGTGCGGCTGACGCGGATGAGGCGGTTGATCGTCTCGACCATGTGGACCGGGATGCGGATCGTGCGTGCCTGGTCGGCGATGGCGCGCGTGATGGCCTGACGGATCCACCAGGTCGCGTAGGTGCTGAACTTGAAGCCCTTCTCGTAGTCGAACTTCTCGACCGCCCGGATGAGGCCGATATTCCCCTCCTGGATCAGGTCCAGGAAGCTCATGCCACGACCGATGTACTTCTTGGCGATGCTGACCACCAGGCGCAGGTTCGCCTCGGTCAGCCGCTTGCGGGCATCGGTCGACTGCTCGACCAGGCGCCCGGTGCGCTTCTCGAGCGGCACGTCGAGCGGGATGGTCGGGTCATAGCCGAGGCTGTGGAGGTACTCATTGTCGTTGCCGGCCTCGATGTACTCCTTGACGATCTCCTGCGTCGCCTCACGCGCCCACGTCTCCAGCTCCACCAGCTCCGCCGCACCGGCGTGGCTGATCGAGCGGAACCGATAGGTGGCGCCGAACAGGATCGCATCGCGGATACCCTGGGCCGGGTCGGCGGCGAGCACCTTGAGGATCGACTCGGCCTCCATCAGCCGGGTGCGCGCGTCGTCGTCGAGGTTCGACGCCTTGCGCGCCTTGGAGAGCTTGATCGTCGGCGGCTCGATCGTCCTGCGCTTTCGCTTCGTCCACCAGTCGATCGCCTCGTGAGTCACCCGCGGCGACTCACGCGGCAGGTCGAAGGCGCGCATGGCGGCCATGCTGCGAGCCTTCGGCTCCGAGTCGAGCGTCACCCACGCGAACAGGTTCACCAACGCACGCGCCGGCTCCTCGACGATGAGCTCGCCGAGCTCGATCGCCTTGGCCAGCACGACCTCCTCCTCGGCGGTGAGCAGCGCGACCTTGCCGATCTCCTTGAGGTACATGCGGACCGGGTCGTCGATGCCGATGATGTCGGCGGCCAGCGCCTCCAGGTCCTCCTCCGCCTCCTTCGGCTTGGCGGTGCCGGCGGGAGCCCGTTCGGTCTCCTCCTCATCACGCTCGCCGATGAGCGTCGGCTGGTTCTGCTCGTCGAGGACCTCGATGCCGGCCTCCTCGGCGGAGGCGTACAGCTCCTCGACCTGGCCCATCTGGGCCTCGGGCTGCGGCATGGCCTCCAGGATCTGGTCGTGGGTCAGGAAGCCTTCCTCGCGGCCGACGGTCAGCAGGTCGGTGACGGCCGCCGAGTGGGCCTCGCCCGGGGCGCCGCCGTTGCGGTTGGGCGCCTTCTTCGCGGCGGGCTTGGTGGCGGGCTTCGCCGGGCCCTTCGTGGTCGCCTTCGTCGCCGGAGCCGATGCCTTGGCAACCGGCTTCGTCACGGCCTTCGCGGCGGGCTTCGTCGCGGCTGGCGTCGCGGCGGCCTTCGTTGCGGCCTTCGCGGTCGGCTTCGTTGCGGCCTTGGCGGCCGTGGCCTTCGACGACTCCTGGGCAGCCGGCTTCGCGGCCGACGCCTTGGCTGGGGGTGTCGTCTTGGCGGCCCTGGTCGAGGCGGGGGTCGCGGCGCCCTTGGCGGTCGTCGCCTTGGCCGCCGGTGCCTTGGCGGTCGTCCCCTTGGCCGCCGGCTTCTTCGCGGCGGGTGCGTTCGTCGCGTCCGTTGCCGCCGGCCGCTTGCGGGTGGTCGTGGATGCCACGCTCAGCTACTCCTCTCGCCAGCCGCCAGGGCCGGACCTCTGATCGCTCCCATGAGTTGCTCGCGCTCGCGCGTGAGCGCCTGGAACTGGAGCTCCAGGACTCGAATGTCTGGTGTGTCGTCATCGTCTTCGGCGCTCGCGCGGATCAGCGCCTGAAGGTCGCTCATGCGCGCCTCCGTCTCGCTGACGCGCAGGCGCAGCAGGCAGACGCGGAGCGCCTCCCGGTCCGAGTGCGCGTCAGGCCGCACGCCGCGTGCCCTGGCCAATGCCAGCAGGCTGCGCGCCAGGTCGGCCGTGGCCGCGTCGAGCCCGGCCACGAAGGCCTCGAGGTCGCGGGTCACTCCCCCTTCGGACGCGGCCCGGCGCCACGCCTCGCCCAGCGTCCGTCCTGCCTCGTCGCGGATCGGAAGCGCCTCGCCCTCCGGCAGCTCCGTCGCCAGTCCCGGGTTGAGCAGGAGGAGCGTGAGCGCCTCCCGCTCGAGCGGACCGAGTCGCGGCTCGGGCTCGGCCGCGCGGCCATCGCCCGACCCACGGATCGGCTCGGGCCGCGGGCCGCGCGTGAGCTCGTCGCGGAGGATGCGCTCGTCGATCCCCGCCAGCCGCGACAGCTGTGGGACGTAGGAATCCTGCTCGACGCGGTCCGGGATGCGCCGCAGCAGGTCCAGCATGCGCCGGGTGTAGGCACTGCGGCCCTGGGCCTGGCGCATGTCCACCTCCGAGGCGGCGCGCTGCATGAAATACGGCAGCAGCTCCTCGGCCTCCGCGACGGCGGTGCGCCAGCCCTCCGGATCGGTGCGGATGAACTCGTCGGGATCCTTGCCGGCCGGGATGCGGATGACGCGCACCTTGCTCACCACCGGCCCGAGCTCCTCGAGCAGGCCGCGCTGGGTCGCTGCCTCGCCGGCGAGGTCGATGTCGTAGGCAAGCGCGACCGCATCGGCGTAGCGGTTCGCGAGCTCCACCTGGCCGGCGGTCAGCGCGGTGCCGAGGCTGGCGACCACGTTGCCGAACCCGGCCTGGTGGGCGGCCATCACATCCGTGTAGCCCTCGACGATGACCGCCAGCTTCTCCTTGCGGACCGGCCCCTTGGCCAGCTCGATGCCGTACAGCGTCCGGCTCTTGTCGAAGAGCACGGTCGCCGGGGAGTTGAGGTACTTCGGACCCTCGGCCCCGGGCATGATCCGACCCCCCAGGCCGATCGCGCGTCCCGAGGCGTCGCGGATCGGGATGATGATCCGGCCCCGGAAGCGGTCGTAGACACCGCCGCGGGTCGACGGGCTCGCGAGGCCGGCATCGGTGAGCTCGCCATCGGTGAAGCCCTTGGAGCGCAGGCGCTTCGTCATCGCGTCCCACGTGTTGGGCGCATAGCCGATGGTGAAGCGCTCGAGCGTCTCGTCGCTGAACCCGCGCTCGGCGAGATACGCGCGTGCCCGCTCGGCCTGGTGGGCCTGCAGCAGCACCTCGCGGTACCAGGCGATGGCCGATTCGAGCGCCTCGCGGAGCCGACGCTTGCGCCGATCCTCGCGCGCGGTGCGCTCGGAAAGCTCGACGCCCGCCTTCTCGGCCAGCCGCTCGAGCGCCTCGCGGAAGTCGAGCCCATCGCGACGCATGACGAACGTGAAGATGTCGCCGTGCTCACCGCAGCCGAAGCAGTGCCACGTCTCGCGCTCGGGCGTCACGATGAACGACGGCGTCTTCTCGGCGTGGAACGGGCAGAGGCCCTTGTACACCGTGCCGGCGCGCTTGAGCGTCACCGTCTCTCCGACGACGTCGATGGCGGGAAGCTTCGATTTGATCTCGGCGATGATGCCGGATGAGGTGGTGATTCCGGGATCCCTCACGCGCGGGTCGCGCCGCTTGTCAAGTACTTTGTCAAGGTCTACGACCCCATTCTACGCCGTTGTCAAGCATGCGGGCCAACGCGAACACCCCACCGGCGGTGCGGGCCGGCCGAATCCAGCGCGCCAGCTGCCGACCGGGGGCGTGGGTCTGCGCGCTCGGCGCGGTAGAATCCGCACCGGACCCCACCGCACGCCACGGCACCGCAGCGACGAGCCCATGCACCGACCCAGTCCGGAGGATCCCGCCAGCGCCGATGCCTCGCCCGAGGCGCTTCAGCGCGCCTTCCGGGAGCTGCACGCTCCCTCGCTCCATGGCTTCGCGCTGCTGCTGACGCTGGGTGATCGCCGGCGGGCCCTCGCCCTCAGCGCCGAAGCGCTGGCGGCAGCGGACGCCCATGCCGCGGAGCTCCGCCATCCCGAGCGGGCCGCCGCGTGGCTCCGCTCCCGCGTGGTCGCGGCGGCCGGCGGCCGCGACTCCCGCATCGACGCGGAGGCTCGGTTGGACGCGCTGGGACCCCTGGGCGTGGCCACCTCCGTGCTCGCCGGCCTCGCAGCCCTGGGCAGGCTCGAGCGGGCCGCGCTCATCGGCTCCGGGATCGAACGCCTCGACGACCGCGACGTGGCCACCATCGTCGGCCGCAGCGGCAACCGGCTCGACGCGCTGCTGCGCCGGGCGCGGCGCGGATTCCTGGAGGGCAGCGCTGCCGCCCCGGTGGGCCCTTCTGGCCTCGGCGGTCCGCTCACCGACCTCGTGCGGGCGTCCGCGGCGCGGGCGATGGCATGACCGACCTGCACGAGCGGTTTCGCGACTGGCTGCTCGCCGGTGCGCCGGGTGAGCCCGCACGCGACGCGGCGCTCCACGCCAGCGCCTGCGATCGGTGCCTGGCCGACGTCGCCGCGCTGGATGCGCTGCTCGCCGTGGAGGTCGCGGGCGCCGAGGTGCCGTTCCTCTCCGCCGCGACACGACCGATCCGCACACCGGGCGTTCGAGCCCTGCGTGCCCTGAGCGCGGTGACGGCCGTGGGACTGCTGGTGCTGGCCGCCATGATCGGGGCAGGCGCATTTCGGGAGAACACCGGGGGTGCGGGCCTTGCCACCGATCCCACGGAGTCGCCCGACGGCGAGGGAATCCTGGCCGGAGGACCGTCGTCCACGCAGGTGGCGTCGGCGGATCAGGGGTCGCGGTCTCCCACCTCATCGGCCGATGAGGGCGCCAGCCAAGCGAGCGCCGTGGCGACCGGGGCGACGCCGACGCAGCCGCCGTTCTTGGCTCCCCCGCCGCCCGCGATCACACCGGGACCGACGACCGCTGCCACGCCGCGGCCCACCACCGCGGCCACCCCGCTGCCGACACCCGCGCCAACCGAGCCGTCGACGGCGACACCGACTCCGACCGGGGCCGCCACTCCGGTGCCGACACCCGAGCCGACGCCGGACCCGACGCCCGAGCCCACGCCGGACCCGACGCCCAGCGAGGCTCCGTCACCGAGCGAGGTTCCGTCACCGAGCGGAGAGGCTGCTCCCTAGAAGAGCTGGATCCCGACGAACGCCGGCACGGCGATGAGCGATACGACGCTCATCACCTTGATGAGGATGTTCATCGACGGGCCCGAGGTGTCCTTCAGCGGATCGCCGACGGTGTCCCCGACGACGGCCGCATGGTGCGCCTCGCTCCCCTTGCCACCGAGGTTCCCCGCTTCCACGTACTTCTTGGCGTTGTCCCACGCGCCGCCGGCGTTGGCCATGAAGATGGCCAGCAGGAATCCTGAGACGAGCGCGCCGACCAGGAACCCGCCGAGCGCCTGGAGGCTGATGAAGCCGATGGCCAGCGGGCTGACGATGGCCAGCGCACCGGGCACCACCATCTCGCGCAGGGCGGCGGCGGTGCTGATGTCGACGCACTTCGCGTACTCGGCGTGCACGCCGGGCTTGCCCTCCTTGAGCCCGGGGATCTCGCGGAACTGGCGCCGGACCTCGTGGATCATCGCGTTCGCCGCGCGCCCGACCGCCTCGATCGTGATCGCGGCGAACAGGAACGGCAACATGGCGCCGAGGAAGAGGCCGACGGTCACCGCCACGTCGTTGATGTCGAGCACGATCGGGCTGCGGCCGGCCTCGATGAGCGCGGCATTGGCGGTCTCGGTGAAGCTTCGGAACAGCGCGAGCGCCGTGAGCGCCGCCGACCCGACCGCGAAGCCCTTGGCCACTGCCGCGGTCGTGTTGCCGAGCGAGTCGAGCGCATCGGTGTCGCGGCGGACCTCTGGCGGCAGGTGGGCCATCTGCGCGATGCCGCCCGCGTTGTCGGCGATCGGCCCGTACGCGTCGACGCTGACCGTGATGGCCGTGGTGGCCAGCATGCCGATGGCGGCGAGGGCGATGCCGTAGATGCCGGAGTTGTCGTTGCCGGGCATCGCCAGGCTACCGCAGACGTAGGCGATCGCGATCGCGGCGACGATGACGACGATGCTGCCCGCGGTCGAGCGCATGCCGGTGGCCAGTCCGCCAAGGATGACGGTCGCCGGTCCGGTGCGTGCCTGCTCCGCGATGTGCTTCACCGGGCCGAAGTGATCCGAGGTGTAGTACTCGCTCAGCCAGCCGATGGCGAGGCCCGCGACGAGGCCGCCGACGATGGCGCCGGCGAAGAAGAGCGGCTGCTCGACCTCGACCACCGGGCCCAGGATGAGGACCGATAGGCCGGCGGTCGCCAGCGCGGTGATCGCCGCGGCGACGTTCGTCCCTCGGTGGAGCGCGGCGCCGAGATTGCCGCCGGCTCGGGTGCGGACGAAGAAGGAGCCGATGATGCTGGCGATCATCCCCGCCCCGGCCACGGTGAGCGGGAAGACGATGCCCGCGGTCGGGTCGCTGGTCCCGGCGAAGATGACCGCGCCGAGGACGATGGGCGCCACGATCGATCCGACGTACGACTCGAACAGGTCGGCGCCCATGCCGGCCACGTCACCGACGTTGTCCCCCACGTTGTCGGCGATGACCGCCGGATTGCGCGGATCGTCCTCCGGGATCCCCGCCTCGACCTTGCCGACGAGATCGGCGCCGACATCGGCGGCCTTGGTGTAGATCCCGCCGCCGACGCGGGCGAAGAGGGCGATGCTGCTGGCCCCGAGGCCAAAGGCCGCGATGAGCGTGGTGGCGTTCTCGACCTCCAGCGCCTGGATGAACAGGAAGAAGAGGATCGTGACGCCCAGCAGCCCGAGTCCGGCGACCGTGAAGCCCATGACTGCGCCGCCGCGGAACGCCAGCGGCAGGGCGAGCGCCACGCCGCCGACGCGGGCCGCCTCCGCGGTGCGCGCGTTCGCCGCCGTCGCGATGCGCATGCCGACGAACCCGGCGCTTCCCGAGGCGGTCGCCCCGGCGAGGTAGGCGAAGGCGCCGAGGAAGCGGTAGTCCGGGATCGCGAAGATCAGCAGCGCCACCACCGCCACGAAGCCGGCGAGGACGGTGTACTGGCGGCGGAGGAAGGCCATCGCACCCTCGCGGATGGCCCCCATGAGCTCGACCATGCGCTCGTTGCCGGGATCGGCCGCGTTCACCTGTCGCGCATAGAAGCCGGCCAGGACGAGGCCGGCGATCGCGGCGACGCCGGCAGCCGCCACGTAGAAGGAGTCCATTCAGAACCTCGACTGCCCATCGGCGCAAGCGTTCACCGGTCAGCGCGGTGCGTCGACCGGGTCTGCGCCGGCAGCCACGCGGAGGCGGGTGCGCGGCGGGTGGCGAGGTGAGACCCGGGCGGTCGCGGATGGGGGCGCGAACCGCTGGGCCGACCGGTCAGCGCACAGGATAGCCGATCGCTCATCGACCGAGCCGGCCGGGGGAATCAGCGCTGGCGTCTACGAGGCAGCCTAGGGCCAACCCACGGCAGCCACGGGGTGGCTTGTGCATCCAGTGCACGCAACTACGAGGCAGCCGGCAGATCGTGCAGCTGACGCACCAATCGGTGCCTGGAAGCCGCGCTGTCGCCCATTTCCCACCGCCGCGTGCACTGGACGCGCACGATGGCAGGCTGCCTCGTAATTGGATGCGCTGAGCGCACAGAGATACGACCGCTTGAGCGCACCGAAGACGTCGTATCCCAGGTGCGCGCACGCGCTGGAACAGGGGCTACTTATCGCGCGTCTCCGTCGTCGCGATCGCCGCCTGCGCCGCGGCGAGGCGCGCCACGGGGACGCGGAACGGCGAGCAGCTCACGTAGTTCAGCCCGACCTCGTGGCAGAAGGCGATCGACTGCGGGTCGCCGCCGTGCTCGCCGCAGATGCCGATCTTCAGATCCTTCTTCGTCGATCGCCCCTTCTCGACTCCCATCCGCACGAGCTGCCCGATGCCGCTGGCATCGAGCACCTGGAACGGGTTCTCCGGCAGGATCTTGCGGTCGACGTACTGCATGAGGAACTTGCCCTCCGCGTCGTCGCGCGAGTAGCCGAAGCCCATCTGGGTCAGGTCGTTGGTGCCGAAGCTGAAGAACTCGGCGTGCTCGGCGATCTCGTCGGCGGTCATGGCCCCGCGCGGGACCTCGATCATGGTGCCGAACTTGTAGTCGACCTGCTGGCCGCTGGTCTCGACGATACTGGCCACCTCGGCCTCGAGGATCTCGCGCGTCTCGCGCAGCTCGTTCACGTGCCCGACCAGCGGGATCATGATCTCCGGCAGCGGCGTCAGACCCTCGGCGGCCACGCGGGCCGCCCCGGCCAGGATGGCGCGCGTCTGCATCTTCACGATGTCGGGCACCATCAGGCCCAGACGCACGCCGCGGAGCCCGAGCATCGGGTTCTGCTCGCGCATCGCCTCGACGGCGTGGAGCAGCTCGTCCTTCTCGGCCAGCTCGGCCTCCATGCTCGACCGATCCACGGGTGCCGATGCGGCACCGCCCTTCTCCGGCGCCGACAGGTTCAGCTTGCGCATCGCTCGCGCCGCGTCCTTCCTGCCGAAGAGCTTGACGAGGCCCTGCTGGACGATCCCGGCGTCGACACCGTTGGCGCCGCTCGTCAGCTCCAGCGTCGTCCGCAGCCGGGTGGTGTCCGCCACCAGCTCATCGTGGCTGGGCAGGAACTCGTGGAGCGGCGGGTCGATGAGACGGATGACGACCGGCAGCCCATCCATGGCGCGGAAGAGGCCGGCGAAGTCATCGGTCTGGAGGGTCTCCAGGGAGGCGAGCGCCTCGTCGAATACCGCAATCGCCTCCCGATCCTCGTCGGTCCGGTCGGCATCGGCCTTCGCCTTGGCAGAGGTCGCCGCGTGGGCGTTGAGGATCATGCGCTGCACGGTCGGCAGCCGATCCTCCTCGAAGAACATATGTTCGGTGCGGCAGAGGCCGATGCCCTGCGCGCCGAACGCGCGGGCCCGCTCCGCGTCGCGCGGGTAGTCGGCGTTTGCCCAGACCTGCATCCTGCGCGTCTCATCGGCCCACTCCAGGAGCGTCGCCAGCTCGTGCTCGTCCTCGAAGCGCGCCTCGATCGTCGGCAGCTCGCCGGCGTAGATCTCGCCGGTGGTGCCGTCGATGCTGATCATGTCGCCCTCGCCGACCGTCACCGACCCGGCGCGCATGACGCGCTTTGCGTAGTCGATCTTCAGCGATTCCGCGCCGGCGACGCAGGGCAGGCCCATCGAGCGGGCGACCACCGCGGCATGCGACGTGGCCCCGCCACGCGCCGTCAGCACGCCCTTCGCGGCCAGCATGCCGTGCACGTCATCCGGCGACGTCTCGATCCGGACGAGGATCACCGGGTTGCCCGCGTCGCGGACCTCGACCGCACGGTCCGGGTCGAAGACCGCCTGGCCCACGGCGGCCCCAGGCGAGGCGTTGAGCCCCCTGCCGAGCAGGCGGTCGCCCACCTGCAGCTTGGCGTTCTCATCGAAGCGCGGCAGGAGGAGCTGGACGATCTGGGCGGGATCGACCCGCTGGAGGGCCTCCTCCTTCGTCAGAACGCCCTCGTTGACCATGTCGACCGCGATCTTGATGGCGGCCGGGGCGGTCCGCTTCCCGGAGCGCGTCTGGAGCATGTAGAGCGTGCCACGCTCGATGGTGAACTCGAGGTCCTGCATGTCACGGTAGTGACGCTCGAGCCGCTGCGCGATCTCCTCGAACTGCGCGTACACCTCCGGCATGACGTCGCGCATGTGGCTGATCTTCTCCGGCGTCCGCACGCCCGCCACGACGTCCTCGCCCTGCGCATTGGTCAGGTACTCGCCGAAGAGTTCCTTCGCGCCGGTGTTCGGGTCGCGGGTGAACGCAACGCCGGTGCCCGAATCGTCGCCCATGTTCCCGAACACCATGGTCACCACGTTCACCGCGGTGCCCAGGTCGTGCGGGATCTTGTTGAACTCGCGGTAGTCGTGAGCGCGCTTGCCGAACCAGGAGTCGAAGACGGCCCGCACGGCCAGCTCGAGCTGCCGGTACGGATCGGTCGGGAACTCCTCGCCGGTCTTCTCCTTCACGATCTCCGCGAACCGGTTGCCGATGTCGCGCAGCTGGTCGGATGTCAGATCGGTGTCGAGCGTCGCCTTGACGCTGTGCTTGAGCTCGTCGAACGGCTCGTCGAAGTCCTCCGCCTTGAGGCCGAGCACGATACGGCCGAACATCGCCACGAACCGGCGCCACGCGTCCCAGGCGAATCGGTCGTTGCCGGTCAGGCGGATGAGGCCCTGCACCGTGTCGGGGTTGAGGCCGAGGTTCAGGACGGTGTCCATCATGCCGGGCATGCTGAAGGCAGCGCCAGAGCGGACGCTCACGAGCAGCGGGTTTTCGGGGTCGCCAAGGCCCTTGCCGGTCTGCTGCTCCAGCCCCTTCATGTGGGCGACCACGTCGTCCCACAGCCCGGCCGGCATCTCCTTGCCCGCGGTGTAGTACGCGTTGCAGGCTTCGGTCGTGATCGTGAAGCCGGGCGGCACCGGGAGGCCCGCGTTCGTCATCTCGGCCAGGCCGGCGCCCTTGCCGCCGAGCGTGGAGCGCATCGAAGCGTTGCCCTCGGCGAAGGTATAGATCAGCTTGCCGGCCTTCGCGCCGCGGCCCTTCGCGGCGGCGCTGCGGCGGGGGCGGGGGCTACGGGTGGTGGTCGTTCCGGGCTTGCGGGCGCTCGTGGCCATGCGGCGATCGGCTCCTCATTGAAATTCGTCTGGGGAGCACGAATTGTAGCGCGCTCCCCCGTCGCCGCCCCAGCGGGTGCCGCATCGCACGCTTCGATGGGGGCATGTCGGCGGCGGGCGGCCAAC
>Ga0268386_10000668_pt1 | contig 22185 bp, 20 predicted proteins | sample RVTome_15_FD_200260 | JGI IMG/M metagenome (GOLD analysis project Ga0268386, IMG submission 200260) | Soil microbial communities from uranium-contaminated site in the Upper Colorado River Basin, Wyoming, United States - RVT150D86... ...
GGAAGCACCATAATTACCTCTGTATTCCAGACAATTTTGAACGTAATTGAGCATGGAATGACCATGCAGGAGGCAGTCAATGCCGGAAAGTTCCATCACCAATGGTTGCCTGATGAAATTTTTTATGAACCAAATGCGCTGGATAGCGTTACCATACTTGAGTTAGGGCGGATGGGTCATCTTCTGACCCCCAGAGAAAGTATTGGCAGAATGGACGCCATTCTGGTATTGGAAAACGGATGGCTTGAAGGAGCTGCTGATTACACCCGGGGTGACAACACTGCCCTGGGATACTAGCTTTTAAAGAACATTTTATCATGATGAATCTGGAAAAACTTAAATATCCAATAGGAAAATTCGTCATTCCCGAACTGATCACTCCCAATGACAGGACAGATTATATCAAAGACCTGGAAATGTTGCCGCAGCAAATCAAAAACGTGGTTGAAGGTTTGGATGACCGGCAGTTGGATACACCTTACCGTCCTGAAGGATGGACCATACGTCAGGTTGTTCATCATCTGCCAGACAGCCATCTGAACAGTTATATTAGATATAAATGGACCCTGACCGAGGACCAGCCGTTGATCAAGGCATACAATCAAAAGGAGTGGGCGCTTCTTCCGGACGGCAAAAGCGCCCCCATAGATATTTCATTGTCATTGCTGGAAAGCCTCCATACCAGGTGGGTATGGTTATTAAGAAGCATTACAGACGAACAGTGGAAAAGGTGTTTTGAGCATCCGGAAACGGGCAAATTGGTTCGTCTTGATGTAAATCTTTCACTATATTCGTGGCATGGACATCATCACCTGTCCCACATCCAATCATTAATTACACGAGAAAATTGGAAATAGCAATGCTGATTTAGATTCTTTATGAAAAAAGTACCTACTCTAATCTCAATTTTTGTCCTGCTGAGCGGTACAATATTGGCACAATCAGTATCACTTAGAACTGACCAGGACCCTATGGTTTTAAAGGTCGGTGAGACCAGGAAACTCAACATAGCTGCAGTTGACAGCCAGGGCAATATACTGGAAGATGGCAGGTTTGATTATCAAAGGCTGCGACAGGAAGGATTTGTTCCTACCAGCGGTGCATTAATTGACAGTTTAGGAAATGTAACCGGTATGGTTTCAGGTAGTTACAATCTTATCGTGCTTTGGGTCGGTCAAAAAGTTCCGGCATTTGCCAAGAAATATGTAAACATTCTGGTTTCCCCACCGGAAACCGCTAAAATTCAACTTATTGACTTCCCTGAAAAGATCTACAGCGGGACCAGCTTCCCCTTGCAAATTGAAGTGACTGATCAGTCGGGGGTTGTGATTGACAACAGCGAATTGACCTTAGCCTGTTCAAGTCCGTCAGTGGCCCGGGTGGATGCCTTGCATCATTTCTTTGCGGAATCACCGGGAGATGGAAGCCTGGTAATTACTTCAGGCGGAGTAACCAGTAAAATACCCTTCCAAATACTGGAAAACCCTGTGGAACGATTGGCGATTGAGATTCCTGCCACCCAGGCCAGGACAGGTGATGTACTCGAATTCAAGGCCACCGGATTTGACAGCAATGGGAACGCCACTGAGGTACCGGTGTTGTATGCGGTAAATTCAAAGCCATATGAACCAGGTGCGGGAGCTTCCGGGATGATCAATACACTGGGAGAATTCGTAGCTGAGAAACCCGGGACCTATACCATAATGGCTACCTGCGGCAATGTATCAGCCACTACTACGGTAGAAATCGTACCAAGGAATATTCAAAGAAAAATAGAACTGGTTGGTCAGGGACTGGTAAATAATAAACATACCTCGGACCTGTGGGTATGGGAAGGAATTGACGGCCGGGATTATTGCGTTACCGGTTCCTGGGGAGCTGATGGATTTGCCTATTTCTGGGACGTTACAGATCCAGGAAATATAAAACGCATAGATAGCATACAGGTAGATGCCAGAACGGTCAATGATGTCAAGGTTTCTGAGGATGGCACAGTTTGTGTGATCAGCCGGGAAGGCGCTTCCAATCGGAAAAACGGGATTGTAATCCTGGACGTTAAAGATCCCAATAACGTAAACATAATTTCCGCATTTGATGAGCAGCTCACAGGTGGAGTCCACAATCTGTTCATTCACAAAAACCATGTTTATGCGCTCAGTAACGGACAAAGGTATGATGTGATTAATATAGAGGATCCTGCCAGGCCCTATAAAGTAGGTAAGTTTCAACTGGAAAATCCTGCCAGGGCCATTCACGATGTATGGATTGAGGATGGCATTGCTTATTCATCCAACTGGAGTGACGGAGTGGTAATGGTCGATGTCGGTAACGGAATAGCCAAGGGTTCACCTGCAAATCCCGTGGAAATTGCCAGGTCCAGGGTAAACGGAGATGCCAACCATGCGGCATTCCCTTATAAAAGCGAATCCAGCGGGAAGTTTTATGTTATCGCCGGAGATGAAATCTTCCCATTGACCTTTACTGAAGGTACGGTGACCATTCCAGCCGGTTATCTTCACTTCATAGATTTTACCGACCTCAACAATCCCAGGGAGGTAGCGCGCTATGAACTACCTGAAGCAGGTTCCCATAATTTTTGGATTGAAGATGACCTTTTATATGTGGCCTATTACAACGGTGGCTTAAGGGTAGTGGATCTTTCCGGTGACCTAATGGGGGATTTATACAAACAGGGTCGCGAGATAGCGCATTATTTGCCATTGGCCCACGACGGGTATATACCCAATGCAGCCATGACCTGGGGGGCGCAACCTCATAAAGGACATATCTTTATGTCAGATCATAACAGTGGCTTATGGTCGGTTAAATTATCCGGTGAAGCCCCTGAAGGAACCCAGATAGAAACCAAGTGATCTCTGATCTGTGATCTCTGGTCTCTGATTTGCTATCTCTGAGCTGAGATCTAACAGATCAGAAATCGGAGATCAAAGATCACCAGATCCGAGTTCAGAAATCAGAAATCTAAGATCGTAAGGCGGCTACTTCCATTTTCAGTTCCTCTACTGCTTTCAGCAGTTGCTCCAGGTTGTGCTTCTGTTCAGCACCGGCATTGCTCAGGTGGCAGTAGTAGGCCCAGGCTTCGTTTACCTGGTCAATAGCGATGGCATAAGGTTCATATTCCGGGTTATCCGAGAGCAAGACCAACTGACCCTTCGACTTAACTTTGTTAATGACCCGTTTATACACGATGCCGTCCTCCCGGGTGACCAAAATATAGGTATAGTTGCTTCGGATATCCCTCCAGCTCTCCACGTATCGACCAACTACAATAGTTCCGGGTTGCAGCGGCAGCATGGAATCCCCCTGTAATTCGAATGACCGGTAGGTGCCGCTTCTTACTCCGGGAAGCCTGTAGCTGGGTAATGATTCAATAAATAACGGATCCTGGTAACCATTCAGATAACCGGCCTGGGCTTTTACCGGTACGTGTATGATGTTCTCGCGGCCCGGTTCACTTTCACTGATCACCAGTATCCGGGAAGGGGTTTCTAGTTTAACGGTGGGTGTTAATTCTGAAGAATTTAACAAACTCAACCGCTGGGTAATAAATTTATCAAGGCTGATGTTAAAATTGTCGGCGATCTTTAATAATAATTCGATACCGGGTTCACATTTGTCCAGCTCATAGTCCCTAATCCGGCTGCCATTAACCCCTACCCTCTTTCCCATCTCTTTCTGGGACAGTCCATGTTGATTCCTAAGAAGCCTTAAATTTTCCGACCAGGTACTCATGTTAGTGTATATTTATTCTACTTATAGTAGATTAAATCTACCTATTTGAATCCAAAAAAAGAAATCCAAAGGAATCTTTTAAAAACAATAACTTATTTTTTTATGATTGTGAATTCCACCCTTCGATTCAGCTTCCGGGTTTCTTCGCCACTGTTGCTGGCGATTGGTCTGGTTCCTCCGAATCCCTTTCCTGAAAGCCTGTTCCTGTCGATACCCTTGCCTACCAGGTACAGGATAACGGTGTCTACCCGGTCTTCCGAAAGTTCAAGGTTTAATTTTGCACTTCCCTGGTTATCCGTATGTCCGGAAAGTTCGATTTCCATTACCGGGTTCTCATTTAAGAGGTCCACTACCCCGTCCAATTCCTCATACGAAGCTGTGAGTAATTCTGTAGTGCTTCTCTCGAACAGCACATTGGGTAGCTGTACAGTCACTCCTACCTCCAGTGGAATCAGTTCAAAATCAGTATTAAACGCTCCGGTTTGACCTGAAGACACCCTGATAGGAGCGTTATAACTCATATAGCCGTCCGCTTTAACCACTATAGTTAAAGATGAATCAGAAGGTACGTTCAAAACGAAACTTCCGGTCGAAACGTTAGTGGTAACCGAGTTCACTACCTGATCATCCATGCTGATCACGTTAATTTTGGCGAAAACTGGATTTTTGGTAGCGGCATTTCTAACACTTCCTTCAACGGTTACCGCCGGATTTTTTACGATCTCTTTAAAGGTCGTTACGGTCTCATTTTCAAGCTGGTCTGTAACAGGTTCCTGGGAGATGATCAATACAGTATCAGGTTGCGGCAAAAAGTTCTGTTCAACCGTTAGTGATTCCACCGATGCATTGGGTCGTTCCGAAGGTCTGATAGGAATCCGTTTCAAATCGCCATATCCATCGCTATTCTGTGTGGATACCAGATATGCGAAATCACCGGTAGGGGGAACAAAATAGGATAATTCAACTCCTTTGGTATTGACTTTTCTTCCCAGGTTCTTTGGCTGGCTCCAGTTTCTCCAGGTATCGTCCAATCTTTCCGTTACAAAAATATCACGGCCGCCGTATCCTTCGTGCCCGTTACTGGAAAAGAATAAAGTAACATTGTCTGCGGCCAATTTCGGAGTGGTCTCCTGGTACACGGTATTGACAGTTGAACCAAGGTTCTTAGGTTCACTCCAGCTGCCATTATTTTGAAGAAAACTAACGTACAGGTCATCTGCACCATAAGTAGAATATGATTCAATGGACATAATAATGATCCGTCCATCATCAGAAATGCACATAGATTGCAAATCCGATTTATTAAGAAAGAATTCCACCGGCATTGACTGCGGTTTACTCCACCCATTGGAGGTTCTGCGGGAAAAATACACTCCGCTTTCTTTACGCTTAAACTTGTTGTGAGTTTGCAGGTACATGATACTACCATCATTGGAAAACCCGATTACCGCATTTAGGTCAGCTGTGTTGATGGGCTCGCCTAAATTCGAAGCCTCCTGTTCCTGGCCAGTGTCCAGATCTGCCACCCAAATGTCTCCCGGATCTTTTTTCCCACCTACGTTATCCGGATGCTTGGTTCTGGTGAAATACATCTTCTTTCCATCCGGGCTAATCACCGGATCGATTTCGTCATATTCGCTGTTCATGGCAGCTCCGAGATTCTGCTGATCGTCCTGTGCTAAAGCTGATTGATAATTGATGCTCAATAAAACACTTAAGATCAGACCATTAAAAAGAAACCTGAAGTTCATCCAATTCCTACCTTTAGCTGCAAATTAATCAGAAATAGAGATATTTTAAAGAATTTTACCATCCAAGATACCGGTCCTGGTTTTACTGACCCACCGGTTGTTCTTAAAAAAGAACCTCCATGGCAACAAAGCATCTTCTTCCGCATAGTCCACTCCGATCCTGGCACTTACTGTTATCTCATCTGAAGAGCAGTTCTCATAGCATTCGATCCACAAATCCTTGCTGTTTAAAATGCATTCTCCATTGTGGCGTAAAGTAATGCCCAGGGCTTTAGTAAGCATGCCCGGACCTGCTGATACTTTGGTATTTAAAACCTCCATGCGCCTTCTCCTCATCATATGAGGTAATCCCTGCACAGGTTGTATGGCCCGGATTAATACTGCCGCAGCTTGCCTGTGATCCCCGGTGGTTATATTCAGCAAACAGTGGATGCCATAGCACAGATAAACATAGCATGTACCTCCAGGTTCAAATAATACCCTGGTGCGTTCGGTGCGCCGTCCATTGTAGGCATGACAAGCTTTTTCACTTTCATGATAGGCCTCGGTTTCGCTTATGATGCCCGAAGTGGTAACGCCATTTATTTTTGTTACCAGGAGCTTTCCTATAAGCGACCTGGCCACTCCTAAAACATCCTCGGTCTGATAAAACGCTGCCGGTAACCTCTCCATACTAACCACGTATCATTAATTGTAAATTAACTGTATAAACTGTATCTTCCCAATCACTGAAACTATCAAACAAAATAAAAAATGAATAAACTATCAACATCAATGGCAGTGGCGGCAGTAATTTTATTTTCTGTAACGGCAACAGCTCAGGTAGAATACCCATCAGCCAGTCCATCTGCCAAATTACATCAAACAGTCGGGGTCACCGACATAGAGATTGAATACTCCAGACCCTCCAGGAAAGGACGCACGCTTTTTGTCGATGTTGAGCAATTCGGCAAGATCTGGCGAACCGGAGCTAATGCCAGCACCAAGATCTCATTTAGCAATGACGTTACCCTGGAAGGTAAACCGGTACCTGCAGGCAAGTATGCACTTTACAGTATTCCGGGACAGACTGAATGGTCTGTGATGCTTTACAGTGATCTTTCGCTAGGTGGCAATGTAAATGCCTACGACCAGAGCAAAGAGGTAGTGCGGGTCAATGTACAGGCAACCATGTTATCTGTTTCGGTTGAGACCTTCACCATTGATATTGGAAGCATTACCAGCGACGGGGCCACACTTGCCCTGGTCTGGGGCGAATATTTCGTACCGGTTAAATTAGGGGTTAATACTGAGGCTCTGGTAAGCTCACAGATCGAGGAATACATGGAGAACCCTATGGCCGGTGTGGGAAACAATTACGCTCAGGCCGCCAGTTATTATTATGAAAAAGATAAAAATCTGGACCAGGCTTTGGAATGGATCGATAAAGCCATCGAAATTAATCCCAATGCCTTCTGGAACATCCAGACCAAAGCCCGCATTCTGGGCAAGATGGAAAGATATCCCGAAGCTATCGAAGCCGCTAAGCGTTCGAGTGAAGTAGCTAAGGCCGCTGCCGATGATTTTGGTTATATCGAAGCCAACCAAAAACTGATCGAAGGTTGGAGTGAACAACAATAAATGAATATACCTTATTAAACGAAGAGCCTTTTCAATTGAGAGAAGGCTTTTTTCTTTTACCGGGATTCAGGTTATTCAGGAGCAATTGGATCAACAGGCCCAGGCCTACTGCCAATAGACAACCTATAATATTTAGCCACAGGTATGATAGTGCAATTGCCCCGCTTTCACTAAGCATCCAAAGCAAGAACACAATACCCTCTCCTATGATCGCAGCGATAAAAACCGCATTTCCCCTGACATATTTGAAGACAAACCCAAGTACAAATATTCCCAGTATAACCCCGTAAAATAGTGAACCCAATATGTTCACCGCCTGTATTAAGTTATCCAGTAAAGAAGAAAATAAGGCGAATAGTATGGCCAGTATTCCCCACATTGCGGTAAACAGTTTTGAGGCAATCAGGTAATGCTGATCTGAGGCTTCCCGCTTAAATAAGCGCTTGTAATAATCTATAATAGTGGTTGAGGCCAGGGCATTCAGTTCCGCACTGGTGGAGGACATAGCGGCTGAAAAAATAACGGCAATCAACAATCCAATAAGTCCATGTGGCAAATACCTGGTAATAAAGCCGATAAATATATAATCTGCGTCTTTGGTCTCGGCAGTGGGGTCATTGGCAGCAATGAGTTCTGCTACCTGCTGGTGTACCTCATCCGAATCCTGTTCCAGGGCCCTCACGTCCCTGCTGAAAACCGCAATTTCGCTTTCAGAATCCCTTTCCAATGCGCCAACCAACTGCTCTATTTTATTTCTTTTCTCCTGAAAAATATCCTGGTGCTGCCGGTTCAATACATCAAAATCGCCCGCATACTGGCTATTCCTTACCTTTAAAATTTCCTGTTCATTAAAGAAAACCGGAGGTTGTACAAACTGATAAAAAACAAATACCATCACCCCTACCAGCAAAATAAAAAATTGCATGGGTACCTTGAGCAGGCCATTAAACAACAAACCAATCCTGCTTTCAGCCACAGTGGCACCTCCCAAATAGCGTTGTACCTGACTTTGGTCTGCGCCGAAATAAGAAGCGTGAAGCACAACTCCGGCGAAAATACCGGACCAAATAGTGTACCGGTTCGACAGATCAAGGGAGAAGTCCACTATTTCCATTTTTCCCAAGTGTCCGGCCAATGCAAAAACCTCTCCCATAGCCATGTTGCGTGAGATCAAATTCATCAGCACAATAAAGGCCACCAGCATACCGACAAAAATTACCGCCATTTGCTGTTTATGAGTCTGGCTTACCGCTTTGGTTCCTCCGGAAACGGTGTAAATAACCACCAGTAAACCAATGATCAAGATGGTTGCGTTTAGCGGGAGATCGATTATGGTAGATAAAATTATAGCCGGAGCATAGATGGTGATGCCGGCAGCTAAGCCCCTTGATACCATAAACAGCAATGAAGTCAGTAGGCGGGTCTTAATATCAAATCTTTGTTCCAAATACTCATAGGCGGTAAAAACCTTCAATTTATGATAAATGGGCACCAGGGTGGCACAGATCAAAACCACTGCGATGGGCAGCCCGAAATAGAATTGGACAAACCCCATTCCGTCGGTATAGGCTTGCCCGGGTGTGGACAGGAAGGTAATCGCACTGGCCTGAGTGGCCATTATCGATAAGCCGATGGTGCCCCACTTCATATTATTGTCGCTCAAAAGATACCCTTCAATATTCCGGGAGCCACGGGTTTTCCATACCCCGTAAACTACAATAAACACCAGGGTGGTGGCCAGGACGATCCAATCTATATAGTTCATATAAATAGGATTGTGATCCAGGAAAAGATTAGGATTACCATTGCGTGAAACAGCAGCACCAGCAGATAAAGCGATTTCCAGCTTTTAAACAGCGGGGGCTTTTCTTGTAAAGGATCGGAATCTGTGGACATTGTCAGCTTATTAAATGCTATAAAATACTGGTTTTTTATGTTTCCATCTTCTATGCGACCAAAGCCATCCTGCCGGTCGTTCCCTGATCTGCTGCTCTATCCTTTCAATATACCGTTCCAGGATGGTATGATCATTTTTAAAATACGGAGGTTCGGCGATCTTCTCAAAATTGATCTCATAATGCCCCTGCTTAATTTTTTTCATACCAATAAACAATACCGGGTAATTGGTAAGGTGCGCTATTCTTTCTGTTCCGGTGAAAAATGCCGTTTCCTGACCCAGAAAAGTGCTCCAGTATATATCTGCATCTGCCAGAGGCGTCTGGTCTGCCAAAAAACCATAGGCAGTGGCCACCTCTCTTTGACTGAAGATCCTGGACAGTGTTTTTTGCATCTCAACCGGCTGACAGCCAAATCTTGAACGAATACCTAATAATAAGTTATCAAAATATTTGTTATTCAGCTTTTTATATACAGGATTCAATGGTGCTGTAAGGTGCTGACTTAAAGCTAACAATAACCATTCCCAATTGAACTGATGACTGGTCAGGGCCAGCACAGACGTTCCATTCCTTAGATAGCCTTCCATCAAATGTGAATTTTTTATGATCACCCGGTGTCTAAGCTCCTCCCCGCTGATGGAAATGGATTTTAAAGTTTCTACCACATAATCGCAAAAATTCCGGTAAAACTGCGCTATGATACGCTCAATCTCTGTCTTACTTTTATCGGGAAAGCAATTTATCAGGTTATTTTTTACTATCTGATAACGGTATCTCGCCAGGTGATAGACCATGATATAAAGCAAGCCGGAAACCCCATACAGTATTGTTAGCGGCAGATAGGAAATCCAGCGAAAAATCATTAATGGTCCATTAATTATCAGGCTCCTGCTGACCCAGGGAGATCAAATTGGCAAAAATCCGGTAAGCGCCGGGAACACCGGCCGGCAATTCCCTGAACCAGCTTAGTCCTGTATATACATAGTGGCCTTTACCATAATTTGCTACCAGAAGTCCTCCGTGTTTGGGTGGCTCGTCCGGGTCATTTGTAGTTATTATGGCCTGATACCGATCATCCCAACTTGCAGGAAAATATAGTCCGCGTTCCTGGATCCACCCATCAAAATCTACCATGGTGATTTTGTTGGGATAATTAAGCACCTGATGATCAGGCCTTAAGAATTCAACCGGAGCATCCTCCACTGAAACCCGGTCCCTGGACAATTCTAAAGGATAAGGCGCAAAATTATTGGTCACCAGCCGATGACTGGTATTATATTGGACAATTAGAGTACCTCCCTGTTCTGTATAGGAGAGAAGATCATGCATTTGAAAACTAAGCCGGTCCAAAGTATTTAATGCCCTTATACCCAGTATAACTGCATGGTATTTCGATAAATTTTGAACGGTAAGGTCATCTGTTTCCAGAAGATCTACCGAATATCCGATTTGGCGTAAACTATTGGGAATATCATCACCTGCACCCATAATATAGCCTACATTAAGCCCACCTGCAATGATGTCCAGTTTCACTACTTTGGCCGCGGCTTCGGGAAACAAAACCTGGTATGGAATATGATCATATTGAATGTTTACCCGTTCCAGGCTGAATGTATGACCTCCGACCGTTGCCTCAGCCTTGATTTTTCCCTCACCAGATTCTTTTGGAGGGGTGATGGAAAAAGTTATTTCCTGTTCCTCCCCTTTCTTCCCCAGTTCAAAGGAAACTGCTTCCGGGTTGATACTCCAACCGTCTGGCGCTAATATCTTCAATTCGCCGTCAACACTGTCCCTGCCGCTTTTCAGGTTTATGCTAAAAGTCCTGGCTGTCTGATCGGCAAATACCTGGACCTTATTATTAAAATTAATGGTAACGGGAGGTGTTATTATCAAGGGTTGAACTACCTCTCCTTCTACAGGATCATTACTTTTGTGTACCAGGGGGACATAATAGGTAATGGGAACACCTGAAATAATCAGATTAAACGGAATGCAAATGGCGGGATCGTTATCAGGCCGGCCGATCATCAGCGGATCCGATACTTCGAACATGCCGATGCTGCCGGATGACCTGAGCCAATATGGCTGCGAAAAAGACTGGCCTTCCGGTATTTCCATAGACAATTCTTGCTCAAAGCGTACATTATTTTCAAGTTCCGCATGGTCCATTTCCAACTCAGGCGCATTTAATTCTATATCATTAATGGTAACCGGGACCTTTGATCGATTGGTGGCTTCCAGTTTAATGGATATACGCTCCCCGGGGGTAGCGGATATTTCAGCGGTTGAAGCTTCCAGGTAGAGCCCGAGTGAAGCCTGTATTATTTGCTTCAACTGTGCTGACTTGACCTGTTTCCAATAGGGATCCCCGAAATTATCCAGAGCTTCTAACCCTTCAAGCAGAACAGGGACGATTCCCGCGGGATTTTCCGGATCAAATTCCTGATAGGCCCTGGTAAATATTTTAAACAATCTTTCGCCACCTTCAATGCTGTTCCATTTATAGTCCGGATTTTGGAAAAAATCCTGGGGAAGCTGCTCTCCTTTTACATTTTCCAGATATTCGAGTTCCGTCCCCCTGGAGCCCGATGCCCCAAAGCCCTGGCTTTTATGCATGCTCCTGCTTTGGGCGGCAATCTCGGTATATGATTTGCCCAGCAGTTGATTATAAGCGCCTACATCCACCGAAACCATACCTTCGCTGTTGAAGTTATCAGGACTCCCGTAGAACCACCAGGTAGTATTAAATAGTAGGGATCTGGCCTGCCAGGGCTGTACATATGGTAACTGTTCGGGAAATTGCAACGGGTCAGCAGCAGCCACAAAGGCCTCATGGGCCAGGATCGCTGAAGCAGTGTGATGTCCGTGTCTGCCTCGTTCATCCGGTGGAAACCTGGTAATGATAACATCCGGCCGGAAATTCCTGATCACCCACACTACATCTGACAAAACTTTTTGTTTATCCCATATATTGAAAGTTTCCTGATGATTTTTTGAGTAGCCGAAATCATTGGCCCGGGTGAAGAACTGTTTCCCCCCGTCTATACGTCGTGCCTGCAGTAATTCCTGAGTACGGATAACCCCCAGCATTTCCTGTATCTCGGGACCAATAAGGTTTTGTCCTCCGTCACCCCTGGTTATTGACAAATAGGCGGTATTAAACAACGCTTCATTGGATAAATAAGAGATCAGCTGGGTGTTTTCATCATCAGGGTGTGCAGCCAGGTAAAGCACGGATCCCAGGGCATTCAATTTTTTCAAGCTTAACTGGATTTCAGAAGCACTGGATGTGACTGGCTGACCTGAAAGTATACAATGGATAAATAGAAATAGGAATAAATAAAATGATCTTAAAGTGGTTAGCTGCATATATTTGACGATGACACAGATAATTACACGGGTAATCCTTTAATTTAGTTGGATATCCGTTTGTAAATAAACATAAAAATCCACTATTCTAACCCTGGCAAAGGCCATTCATCATGGATATTTGAACACAATTGGCATAAAACTTGCAACAATTCCAGAAAACATTGAACTCTGTTATGAAAAGCATATCTACCTCCTTAATTACTGTAATATCGGTTATCTTGAGCTCCTGTTCGCCGGAAATGGTTCCGTTCACCACTGATATAGAGCATGAAACAGGGCTGAATAAAGAACAATTGCAAAACGTTCAATTCTACGTTTCCGGCCCCATAATACTTTACCGCGAACTGAACAATAACATCACACAGGTAACCCGCGGAGAAATCAAAATGACCAACGACAAGCAGGTGGAGCAAATCGTTATTCCTCCCAATACACCGGGTGTAGTGGTGACGGGCAATGCAGAACGGCTTGGAGTGAGCTTTGAGAAGGGTTCGGACAGATACCTGGTTTTTGGGAAAAACCCCCGCCAGTCAAATGCCTATACCTTACTGGCAAAGAACTGGAAAAACAATGAAGGGATAGTGGATTATGACGGACAGGAGTTCAAAATAAATACTGCCAGTGCCTCTACTTACCTGGTGGTGGATATGAAGCGTTTCAAGGACCTAAAAGTAAGTTCCAGGACCGCTAAAGGACGTGCGGTAGGGAAGCTGTAAAGATAGTATATACCCAGCCCGGACAGAGGATCTTTGCTGATGATGCCGGTAATACAGGCGGCTGTGCCCTGAGTATAAATGATCCTGGTGGTACTGGTATTATCCGGTTTTACTCACGCGCTTCCGGACCGGTCAGTCTAAGATTACCGGACGATGCTTTTGCAAATATAATCCGGTATTATACCGGTGGCGGTAACCAGGCTGTCAACAGACGATTCTATGGTATTTCCGGTTAGCACCAAGGCTGTGTCCAGTCCGAATTTGTTTCCGCCCAGTATATCCGTATGCAAGGTATCTCCTACCATCAGGATCTCATGCTTGCGGTAGTCAGCGGTAGCCAGCAGCTGATTGAAGGCAAACATAAACATTTGTGAGTCCGGTTTGCCAAAGTGTATAAATTTCCGGTTCAGGATATTCTCCACCAGCTTGGCAATACCTCCGGTACCAACCGCCACATCCCTGGGTGACACAGGGTACAGCTTGTCTGAGTTTGCCACCACCACCGGTATATTTTTCATTCGAAGCAGGTTGATGGTCTTGTTGATGTCCACATTCCAGTCAAACCCTTCATCATCCAGGAAAACAAATGCTGCTATATCATCGCAATCCTCCAGATTGATGGCGCTGACCGGTACAGAGTCGCGATCGATATGCAGGATATAATCAGCAGCGTTTTCTGTTCCCAGGTAGCCAATCTTACCTTTTATCCTTTTATCTTCAAGAAATAACCTGGCCAGCATTCCTGAAGTAATGATATCACTGGTACTCAAACCATTTAACCCCAGTGAGTTAAATAATTCCACCTGCTGCAAACGGCTTCTACTGGCATCATTGGTAAGTATCTTGATAACGATTCCCAGCGAGCGCAGATACTCTATAGTTTGCGGAACCCCGTCAATCAGTCCTTCATGGTTCTTTAAAACTCCGTACGAATCCAGAAAGACCACCTTGTATTTTTTTACCAATGACAAAAATTTGACCCGTTTCACGATATTGAGTGTGAGTGTGAGTGTGAGTGTGGGTGTGGGTGTGAGTTTGAGTGTGGGTGTGAGTGTGGGTTCAGCATGAGATTAACTAAATATTAAGTTCTTTTAATAGCAAATCAACCGGGAAGTTTGCCACTGACGGCAGATACGATTCATAAGCTTCCATCTGCAGTTTGGTGGCAAATATTTCGTGGAAAAAGTACCGTCCATCCTTGATTACATAATTTAATATAAAAAAACGATATGCCTCCGGCAGGAACCTGATCTCTATCTCTGTTAGCGGATATTCCGAGTGGTAATGTCTAAGGAAAAGGATAAATCGTTCTTCCCGCAGCGTACTTATATTATAGCTAAACACCGACCTGTCTCCCACACTGGAAACCACCCTGCTGAAAAAGTAAAAGTCCAGGATACGACTTCCCATGCGGAACCAGTCATAGTCCCACCTGGAAAATAACTGAAGGTCATCGGTAACTGAAAAATTGCCAATATTCCAGTCAAGAAATACCGGTAAGGCAGGCAATGAATCGACCCCCAATGACTGGCCACGCTGCAGGAATTCCTGGCAATGTTTATTGATGGTATCAAGATGTCCCCGGTGTTCATACTGCCCCACTTCAGTCCTGGTAATTTCCAGTAAATGGTCCATATCAATTTTCAGTGTCTTGGAAGACCGTGGAAGTGTATTTCTGATGGATGAGCAGGCCTTATGAAAATGAGCAAATTGCCGGCCCAGCTCCACTATATGATGTTCATCCAGCCGGCGTGGCAGCCGGTTCCTGATCTCAATAGGCCGGTAGAACACCACCCAGGCATCAAGTATACTATCCCGGTGTCTGTAAATAAAAAGTTCATTTCCCTTCATTAGGGACCTTGACAGCAGGTTTTCATAGGGGGCCGGCAGGTTGTTTGCCAGACTATTGATGATGGTGTGATCTTCCACAAAATGCTCGTAGTAGCCGAAGTACGATAATTTGGCAATTACCGGCTGACTGCCTTCAAAATCAATCCTGTACACGTGATTGGTAGAGACATGGGCACTGATATCCCTGACACTTTTGATGGAACGGCTCTGGTCATAATTGTGCCAGGCATCTTTTACGATTCTGATAAAATCAGGAAAGGGCATTACGGGTTACGAAAATCGAAATGGCTAAAGTAACTCAATTGTATAATATTCCGCAACCGGAAGAGGAGTCAGGATTGACGATTGACGATTGACGATCGACGATTTCTAGGGTTTGTTAAACCAAAGCGAAGATTTTATGCCGAAGCTGCTTTTTAGTTGTCTGTTCTCAAAGCCTGCATCACCCAGACCTTTTTGGTAGAAAATTCCAAACTGCCACCTAAGGCGTTCCTCCAGGTACATTTCGGTACCCAGGCCCAGGTTTACAGTAGTAGCATAATAGGACATATCTATCTCCTGGTTGGACCCAACGTATGAAAAAAACTCACTTTCATCGGGAGGATAGGGTGTTTGTACGGAATACTTATAATCAAACTCCTGATTTCTAGCCCATTGAGGTGTTAACCCTGCACTTATATACCACTTTTTATTGTGATCCAGGGGAGCATATATTTTAAGGTTGAGCGGTACTTCAACCATCTTGGCTTCAGATTCCAGGGAACTTATTTCACCCAGTTGTTCATCATAACCGGGATAGTCTTCAAAGAACGATAATGGGAACTGCCTTACCTCATTCTGGCTGTTGTTATATGCCCTGGTACCAAAACGAAACCCGGTCTCCAGGCGCAATGCCGGTGAGAAAATCACCTCGGTCAAGAAGCCTATTCCGGCGTTTCCTTTTCCTGTTCCCACGTCATAATTGCTCTTTTGATAGTCACCTTCCAGGCCAAATTGGAGATCAACTCCCCGGTGGTTGTGCTTTTCCAATGCCCAGCGCATTCTGTTGGGAATTTCTTTTTTCTCCGCAGGTTTGTGATGCTCAGGTTCCTGATAAGTAGAAACCTCCGGCAAAAACTGAGGGATCTCAGGCCCAAGCAACCATTGATTTCTACTTGTTCGATAATCTTTGACAGGATTCACCGGGGCGTTAAGTGTATAAAATTCTGACTGTTCTCCCCTGGGATTTAAAGCTGTACCAGCAGCATATGCCCGGGAATGCCATATATCGAAAGGCTGGAACGATAAACCGGTTTTTCCGTGGATTCCATCGTTTAAGAAATCGCGATAGATATAGACAGTATCAGTCCTTAAGGATCCCTCCTGGTTTAATCGATCCTGCAAAACGATCAATTGGTTACCTGCACTTCTTAAATCATCGATTTCATCATTTAAGGCGGCGTTTCTTCTTTCACCGAAATACCAGGCAATGCTAAAGTTAATTAAGGTAAACAGCACCATAGACCCCAATAAATAGGCCGTGCGATTGACGTTCCAACCGGACGTTTTCCCGGGTAAACTGGACAGGCGCTTTCTCAAGTCCATTAAAGCATGCGCGTCATATTCGGTGTCTTTAAAGCGCTCCGCTTTTTTTCTAATAATATCATCGAACCTTTTGTCATCCATGGCCTAAAATACTTTGCTTATTCATACTCTGCATTTTTCTTTTTAGCTTGCTCCTCGCCATAGACAGGTTGGACTTAGATGTTCCAACACTGATCCCCAGCTTAGCGGCTATTTCCTGATGGTTGAATCCTTCAATAACGAAAAGGTTAAAAACTACCCGGTAAGACGGAGGTAATTCCTGAATTAGTCCTATTATTTCTTTTTCTGATATTTTGCTAATAACATCCTCGGTTATATACTCATATTTCGCATATGAGATATCAACATTGCGATAATGCTTCTCATTCCTGCGGTAATAGTCAATTGCAGCATTGATTAAAACCCTTCTCAACCAGGCTTTGAAAGACGTATGATCTCTGTATTTATTTAAATTAGAAAACACTTTGACAAAGCCATCATTTACAATCTCCACAGCTTCCTCACGATCCCTTGAATACCTCAGGCAGATGCTCATTGCGTAATTGTAGTACATCAGATACAGCTCCTCCTGATGCTCCCAGTGGCCTTTTCTGCAAAGGGCAATAAGTGAGCTTAGATGTTTGGAATCAGCTGACACGAAATTCTTGTTACGGTCTTCAACCAGGTACTGCATTCTAATGCCCAGAACGTCCGGAAAATTAAAAGGGTTGGTAAGGCTGGATAAAGATATTTTTAATTAAGCAGGCGACCAACCACCACTGACATAACTGGCGTTGGGTTAAGAAACAACTAAATACCCTTAAACATAATTTACTAAATGTTTAGCAATTAAGGAATTACCACCATGAACTGTTTTAAGAGAAGCTTTCTTGTACTCATTCTAATTGCGCTTTTACTCCCAGGTTGTGAATCTGCCAATACTACAGTCAATCCAATCACTTCAAATCCCTGGACAGCGTATAATACAAAAAATGTAATTATAGTGGTGATTGACGGGCCCAGGTTCAAGGAAACCTGGGGAGATCCACTTAAAATTCACATTCCGCGACTGGCTAACGAACTGGCGCCAGAGGGCATCAACCACAACAGATTTTACAATCGGGGAGCAACCTATACTACCTCTGGTCTGGTCGCTATTACAACCGGAACCTATCAATGGATGGCCAATGATGGATCCGAAATTCCATTTTACCCTTCGATTTTCCAGGCCTGGCTGGAAAAGTCCCGGGATAATCCCAATAAGGCCTTGATTGTAACCAGCAAACAAAAACTGGCGGTACTGGGAGATTGCGTTTTACCCCAATGGAGAGGGAAATTCAATCCCATGGTCGACGCTGTGGACCGGGATGATAAAGAAACACTGGTTGTGGCCCTGCAGACTATGAAAAGACACCATCCCCGTATGGCGCTTATACACTTCCGGGGTCCGGATATGTATGGTCACGCCAATGATTGGGCCAACTATATAAAAAGCATTAACGAAACCGATCAATATACCTATGACATCTGGAAATTCCTTCAAAATGATTCAATTTACCAGGATGTTACCACTCTAATAGTTACCAATGACCACGGGCGCCATAATGACGGTGTGAGGGATGGTTTCATTAATCATGGCGATTTCTGCGAGGGATGCATGCACATCAATCTTTATATAACCGGACCTGACTTCCAGTCTAATCTAATAGCTGATCAGCCCCGCGAAGTGGTAGACATTGCCCCAACGGTTGCGGAACTTATGGGTTTCCAATATGGCACCTCAGCTAGTACAGTAATGTGGGAATTATTTAGAAATGAGCCATGAAACAACTGATTATCCTGATGGTTTTTGGGTCGATAGCAGTTGCTCAAGCTCAGACATTGGAAAAAACCATCCAAAACGCCGGGGTTTCCACTAATGTTTCTATTCTGGAGTACACTGCAAGAGGTTATTTCGAACCATACCTAACTTTTGGCGCTTCTAATAAGCAACTGCTTCTTGCCACAACCATTCTGGCGGGGTCGAATTTGGGATATCAGTCCCCACAGAGCCTTCGGCTTAGTGGCGGCCGGATCGGTTACAGGTTTTGGCCGGGATCTTCAAACGAAAATTGGAATTTCCACGTTTCAGTGGACATGCGCCTGCAAAGGCTCAAGGACCTGTGGAATGCTAATCTCTATAACGAGAGTAAATCCGATTATCAAGAATACAATTTAAAAACCATTGAACTGCTTTTAGAAAACCATGTTGGCTACGGCCTGGTTTTTAATATAAACGAATTTTGCAGTATTAGTCAGGGAGTGGGTTTGGGATGGTACCTTTCCAATCTGGACGTAACGGCCGCTAACACCAATGCCCATCTGGCAGATATTGTAGACTACCGCGGCTATGACGATATCGGGTTTTTATGGAATATAAGGTTTGAAATCAGCTATAAACTTAAATAAGGAATCCGGCGGACTCTAAGATCTCGTTCCTTCAGGCGCTAAGGCCAAAGAAAAATATCCCTCCATGAAGATACCTGTTATCAGTCTACCATCGATTAGTTCAGTGGCAGTTTTATTCCACCGGCTATTACCACCTGATCGGCATCGCTCATTGTAACCCTGAGTTCGCCAAACAAGGCAATAGACCCCAGCATAATATCCAGGCCTCCTCCCACATTGAATCCCATATCTGTATCACTGAAATCATCACAAACAGGACTGAGAGCTCCTTCGCAACTCACAGATGTTCTTGCTATATTTAAACCGCCCAGAATGTAAGGTACTAAATTCGGATTCATGATCTCGATCAGGTAATTGGCATTAAAGTTAAGGTCAGACCAATCCGCTTCAATCCCATAGTCCTCATCTCCGAAAAAATACATAAAGTCCAAAGCCAACAAAAATTTAGGGGTCAAAGCATAATCTCCCCGGATGCCTATTCCGAAGGATTCAATGTCGGTGCCAATTCCCACCTGGCCTCCCAGTCTTAAGGTTCCCTGTTCAAATTGTGCCTGTAACGGAGTTCGTGCTGTTAAGGCCAACAGCAAAATCACTGACAGGCAAAAACTCCTGGCTATAAGAATAATTTTAGTCTGTTTATTTTTAGCCATCTCAAGTACCAAGATCAATAGTTATACTTCAGGATAAAATAACTTTAATCAGCCAGAATTATGAGAAATGGTAGTTATATCCGGAATCCATAACTCCGGTGACTCAGGAAGTACTAAGTTACTATTAGTTTATGGGAAATTTAACCCCGCCTGCAATTACCAGCTGATCGGCCGAACTGAGGACATAACGGAGTTCCCCAAAAACAAAAAGGTTACCTACCAAAAAATCCACCCCACCACCAAGGTTAAACCCGATCTCAGTATTATCTGAATCTTCATCAATAAGAGGATTATCATAATCAACCGATAAGATAGCTATATTAAAACCAGCCAGAGCATACGGAATAATGTCCGGATTCTCGGTATTGAAGAGATAATTTCCATTGAGGTTGATGTCAAACCAGTTAAAATCGTAATCCTCTTCGCTGCTGCCAAAAAAATACATCAGGTCAGGAGCCAGCAGGATTTGATCGGTTATGGCATAATCAAACCGGGCCCCGATACCCAGCGATTCTATTTCTGTTCCAAATCCCAGCTGACCACCTATCCGCATAGTGCCTTCAGTAGTTTGAGCGCTTAAATATTGAGGGATTCCTGCTATCAATACGACGGGAAGCAAAGCAGTGTAAATGAAGTTTGTTTTCATTGGATTAAGTTTTAAAATGCTTTTATTTGGGTTTAAACAAATATAACAATCTTTGGTTATTTCAAAACTTTAAACACCCAAATCTCCTTTAAGCTAAACCTTTGACAACCAAATCCGCTGGTGCTATCGAACGCCCAGTTCGGGATACTTTCCAGTCACTCCACGGTAAAAGTTTAGAATGGTTTCCATGTCCTTGTCGATATCATCACCGGGATAGATCACCGGCCCGATACCAGCATGTTTTTTCTGGTAATCCAGGTAACCCAATATAATGGGGACATTTGCTTTTTTGGCAACATGATAGAACCCGGTTTTCCATTTTGGAACGTATTTACGGGTACCTTCAGGAGTGATCATAATAACCAGCTCCTTACGCTCCTCGAACAATTGTACCATGGCATCTACCATACTATTCTTCCGGGTCAATCCGCCGACTTTTTTACTGCGGTCAATGGGTATCACTCCAAAGGATCTTAGTATCAGGTTCATGGGAAAGAACATGGCTTCTTTCTTAATGGTGGTTTTCACCGGAATTCCCAGCAGAAAGAAGGCAGCCCTGGCGTAAAAAAAATCCCAGTTACTGGTGTGTGGAGCGGCGATCATGACAGACTTGGGGGTGTTTTCAGGATAAACACCGACTTTCTTCCAGCCTGCCAGCCAAAAACAGAATTGTGATATTAATTTCAAATTATTCGGTTAAGGACCGGCAAAAATAATAATTATTTGATAATGTCGTCAATCAGGCGGTCATCTGCAGCATTGGGAAAGGTGACCTTAAGCCGGGGCTCTGCCAGCATGGCCTGTCGGGTGGCAAAAACTGCCCCCGGGTTGCGTGCCCAGCAACGTCGGGCCAGCCCGTTCACCACGTCGTAAAAAAGCATATTCCTGATATTAACTTCGGAACTGTGGCTGCCGTCTAACAACATACCGAACCCGCCATTGATGGCTTCACCCCAACCAACCCCGCCTCCATTGTGCAGCGACACCCAGCTAGCACCCCTGAAGGCATCTCCAATGACATTATGCACCGCCATATCAGCTGTAAAGTGGGAACCATCGTAAATATTGGAGGTTTCCCGAAATGGACTGTCGGTCCCTGACACATCGTGATGGTCCCGGCCCAGTATTACCGGGCCCAGGCTGCCCTGTCGTATAGCATTATTAAAAGCCATGGCTATTTCAATACGTCCTTCGGCATCGGCATAAAGGATGCGGGCCTGGGAACCGACTACCAGCATATTGGTTTCAGCAGCCTCAATCCACCTGAGGTTGTCTGTGATCTGCCGCCTTATTGGTTCAGACGCCCGTACCAACTGTTGGTTCAACACATCAGCAGCGATCCGGTCGGTTAACCTGAGGTCTTCCGGCTTACCTGAAGCACAAACCCATCTGAATGGCCCAAAGCCATAATCAAAACAAACAGGTCCCATGATATCCTGAACGTATGAATGATACCGGAACCTGCCCTGATCATCAGTAATTTCGGCCCCGGCACGGGTAGCCTCCAGCAGGAATGCGTTGCCATAGTCAAAGAAGTACATACCGCGCGCCGTCAGCTTGTTTATGGCTGCCACCTGTCGCCGCAGGCTTTGTTGTACCTGTTCTTTGAATATGCCGGGTTCCCTGTACATCATTTGATTTGCTTCTTCAAAACCCAGTCCCACCGGGTAATACCCGCCGGAATAGGGATTGTGCAGCGAGGTTTGATCAGATCCCAAATTTACCTGGATGGATTCTTCCGCGAGCTTCTCCCAAACATCCACCACGTTGCCCATCCAGGCCAGGGACACTGCTTCTTTATCTTTTTGGGCCTGATCAATGCGTTCAAGCAACTGATCCATGTCATAAACCAACTCATCAACCCATCCCTGTTGATGACGTTTAATGGCGGCATGCGGGTTTACTTCTGCTATCACC
>Ga0268386_10000670_pt1 | contig 22171 bp, 22 predicted proteins | sample RVTome_15_FD_200260 | JGI IMG/M metagenome (GOLD analysis project Ga0268386, IMG submission 200260) | Soil microbial communities from uranium-contaminated site in the Upper Colorado River Basin, Wyoming, United States - RVT150D86... ...
GTGACCCGCGACGAGCTCCTCCAGAAGGTCTGGGGCCGGCGGCTGACGCACCGCGACCGCACGGTCGACGTCTTCGTCCGCAAGATCAGGGACAAGCTCGAGTCGCTCGGGCCGGCGCACACCTTCGTGCAGACGCGCTACGGCGTCGGCTACAAGCTCGAGGCCGTGGCCAAGTAGCCACTACTGCCTTTAGGATCGCGGCGCGTGTCCGTGATCGCCGACCACATGTCGCGGGAGCTGCTCCGCGCCGCGCCGGACCAGTCGATCGCCGAGGCGGCGCGCGACATGGTGGCCCGAGGCGTCGGCGCCGTGCTCGTCATGGACGGCGACCGCCTCGACGGCATCCTCACGGAGCGCGACATCCTGAAGGCGGTCGCCATGGGGCTCAAGGAGGACGTCCGCGTCCGCGACTGGATGACGCGGAACCCGGAGACGATCGAGGCCTCGGACTCGACCGGGCACGCCGCCGCGCTCATGATCCACGGCGGCTTCCGCCACCTGCCGGTGCTCGACGGCGGCGAGATCGTCGGCATCGTCTCCATCCGCGACCTCATGCGGGTGACGCTCGACGACTCCTCGCCGCGCGGCGTCTAGGAGGGTCTGGGCGGGAATCCTCGCGGCGGGCGGGCGGGCGATGAGTTTTCCCGGCAGTTCGGGTCTAAGCGGTACGTACACCCGAGCTGGGAGGCCGCGATGACGCGCCGGGACGCCGCCGCGAACCGAGTCGAGGAAAGCCTGGCCGAGCTGCAGCGCTCGCTCGCCGGGACGGCGATCGGCCCCGAGGACCACGAGTACGACGCCGCGCGCGTCTGCTTCAACGCGCTCGTCGACCGCCGGCCTGCGGTCATCGTCCTGTGTGCCGGGCCCGACGACGTGGCGACCGCCTTCGACTACGCGCGTCTCGCCGATCTCGAAGTTGCGGTTCGCGGGGGCGGGCACAACCCGGCGGGTCACTGTCTCGTCGACGGTGGGCTGGTCATCGACCTCTCGCGGCTGCGCCACGTCGAGGTGACGGCCGGAGCACGCACGGCCGGCGCTGGAGGCGGAGCGACCTGGCTCGATTTCGACACTGCGACGCAGGAACACGGGCTCGTGGCGCCCGGCGGCGTCGTTGGCTCGACGGGCGTCTGCGGGCTCACGCTGGGCGGCGGGATCGGTCATCTGACGGCGCAGCTCGGCCTGACGTGCGACTCCCTCGTGGGAGCGGAGCTCGTCACGCCCGACGGCCGCCACGTTCGCACGAGCGTCGACGAGAATCCCGAGCTTTTCTGGGCGCTCCGGGGAGCGGGCGGGAACTTCGGCGTTGCAACCCGGCTCGAGCTCGCCCTGCACCCGCTCGAACGCGTCGTCGGGGGGCAGCTCGTGTTCGGTCCCGAGGGCGTCCGGGACGGGCTGCGCCGCTTCCGGGACGTGGTCGCCGGCGCTCCCCGCGACCTCTCCTGCCAGGCGGTCCTCGCGCTGGACGAGTCGCTGGCGCCTGTGCTCGTGCTCGTGCCGTGCTACACGGGCCCCGATGCGGATCCGAAGGGGCTGCGCGACCTCAGATCCGGACCCGGACTCGTCGAGGACGCCGTTCGCACGCACTCGTTCCTCGAGCAGCAACGTGTCGTCGACTCGCCGTTCGGAGAGAACCGGCACTACTGGAAGGGCAACTTCGCGATGGAGCTTCCGGACGACCTGATCGACGTGCTGCTCGATCGCCTCGTCTCTCTGGGCCGTCCTCCGGGAGGGATCCTGATCGAGTCGCTCCACGGCGCGCCCAAGGACGCCGACGCCCCGGCCGGCGCTCTCGGCTTCCGGGGGGCTGCCTTCAACATCAGCGCGACCGCGACGTGGCAGGATGCGACGCTCGACGAGGAGTACATCGCCTGGGCGCGCGAGACGGCCGACGCGATCGAGCCTTGGTCGTTGGGCGGCGGGTACGTGAACTACATGCAAGCCGACGAGCCGATCGAGCGCGTCCGCGCCGCCTTCGGGGACGAGGCGTTCTCGCGCCTGCAGGCGCTGAAGCGGCGCTACGACCCGGCCAACGTGCTCCGGCGAAACCAGAACATCCCGCCGGCCACCGAGCCGCCCAGGCACTCTTAAGCCGGATCTTCACCACTCCGGTTCCCACGCGCGACGCGCGCTCGTCGAAACTCGGCGGCAAGGCAGCGCTACCGCACAAGGGTTCCGCAGCATGGACACGCTCGACAGGAGGACAATCCTCGGCGTCACGTACGCAAGTTCCTCCCGGGAGCTCCCTACGGCCCGCGCCCCGGCCCATCCGTGCAGGAGGCGGCACCATCCACCGTCCTGGCCGGCCGCGCGCACGCCCCGGGCTCCCATCCGCCCGCCCAGGCAGCCCGCCGTCCCTCGCCGGCGGGCTGCCGCCTTCCCCCACTTCGTCACCGAAGCGCAACCGCGCCTCGCGCCGGGGAGCGCGATCATGCACTCTTAGCGTTCATGGCGGCCACGACAGGAACGATCTCCCAGGAAGGCGAGCGGCTACTCAACCGGGAGCTGTCGTGGCTCGAGTTCAACGCGCGCGTCCTCGAGCTCGCCGCCGACCCCGCCGTGCCGGTCCTCGAACGAGTCAAGTTCTGCTCGATCTTCTCCTCGAACCTCGACGAGTTCTTCATGGTGCGCGTCGCCGGCCTGATGGGCCAGGAAGCCGCCGGAATCGCCGTTCGCTCGGCCGACGGACGCACGCCGTCCGCGACGCTCGCGGAGATCCGCGAGCGCGTCCTCGCGCTGACCGGGCGCCAGTCCCGGCTCTGGAGCCGTGAGCTCGTCCCCGCCCTCAAGGAGGCGGGGATCGCGATCGCGCAGGTGGACGAGTGCTCCGAGAAGGAGCAGGCCGAGCTCGAGCGCCGCTTCGACCGCGAGATCTACCCGGTGCTGACGCCGCTCGCCGTCGGGCCGGGCCAGCCGTTCCCGTACATCTCCGGCCTCTCGAACAGCCTCGCGGTGCTCGTCCGCGACCCCGAGAACGGGGAGGAGCGTTTCGCGCGCGTCAAGGTGCCCGAGGGCCTCCCGCGCTTCCTCGAGGTGGGCAAGCGCAGCGCGTTCGTTCCGCTGGAGGCCGTGATCGCCCACTTCCTCGACTGGCTCTTCCCGCAGATGGAGGTCGTCGAGCGCGCGGTCTTCCGCGTGACACGTGACGCGGACTTCGAGGTCTCCGACGAGGCCGACGACCTGCTCGAGGCCGTCGAGCTGGAGCTCCGGCGCCGGCGATTCGGCGACGTGGTGCGCCTGGAGGTCTCGGCCTCCGTCTCGAACCGGCTGCTCGGCCGGCTGATCGAGGGGCTCGGGGCGAGCGAGGAGCAGGTCTACCCGATCCGCGGCCCGCTCGACCTGGCCGACCTCTCCCAGCTCGCGGGCCTCGACCGGCCCGACCTGAAGGACGAGCCGTGGGTGCCGAGCACGCCGGGACGCCTCGCCGCGGTACACGGCGGCGAGGGGTTCTTCGCTGAGATCCGGCGGGCCGACATCCTCGTGCACCACCCTTACGACTCGTTCGTGACCACCTTCGAGCGCTTCGTGCGCGAGGCGGCGCGCGACCCGTCCGTGATCACGCTGAAGACGACCGTCTACCGGACGAGCGACGACTCGCCGCTCGTTCCCGCCCTGATCGAGGTGGCGGAGGACGGGCGCCAGGCGGTCTGCCTGGTCGAGCTGAAGGCACGCTTCGACGAGCACAGGAACATCGAGTGGTCGCGCGCGATGGAGCGCGCGGGAGTCCACGTCGTCTACGGCTTCCCCAACCTGAAGATCCACGCGAAGACGACCCTGATCGTCCGGCGCGAGGGGAACCACCTGCGGCGCTACGTCCACATCGGGACCGGCAACTACCACTCGCTGACGGCTCGCATCTACGAGGACTTCGGCCTGTTCACCGCCGACGAGGAGATCGCCGCCGACGTCGCCGACCTCTTCAACTACGTGACCGGCTTCGGGCGTCCGCAGGCGTTCCAGAAGCTCCTCGTGGCTCCCTTCAACCTGCGCCGCCGGCTCGTCGAGGAGATCCGCAAGGTGGCGAAGGCGGCGGTCGAGGGCCAGCACGCGCGGATCCGCCTGAAGACGAACGCGCTCACCGACCAGACGATCATCGAGGAGCTCTACGCCGCCTCCCAGGCCGGTGCCGAGATCGACATCGTCGCCCGCTCCATCTGCCAGCTGCGGCCAGGCGTCGAAGGCCTGTCGGACTCGATCCGGGTCCGGAGCGTTCTCGGGCGCTTTCTCGAGCACAGCCGCTTCTACGTCTTCGAGGCCGGCGACGCAGCCGCGACGTTCATGGGGAGCGCCGACCTGATGACGCGGAACCTTGACCACCGCATCGAGATCGCCGTCCCGGTCGAGGACGCCAGGGTGCAGGCACAGCTCGCAGCCGCCTTCGACGTCCTGCTCGAGGACAACACGGCGTGGACGCTCCTGCCCGACGGCTCGTGGAAGCGGCTCAAGCCGCGGAAGGACCAGGGCGCCAAGAGCAGCCACGACGCCCTCATGCGCAAGGCGAAGTCCCGCGCCCGCCGCCGCGTGGCTCGGCGCCCGCGCTGAAGCGCGCGGAGGTTTCCAGCCGACCCCGAAAGGACAATGACCAGCCATGAAGGTCGGCATCGTCGACGTCGGCTCGAACACGGTCCGCCTGCTGGTGGCGCGCCGTCAGCGGGACGGGCTGGCCGTCGTCGCCGAGGACCGCCGGCACCTCTTCCTCGGCGAGGACGTCGAGCGCGACGGCCGCCTGACCCGGGCGAGGATCGAGCAGGCGGCGCGCTGGGCCCGACGCTATGCCCGGGACGCACGAGCCCATGGCGCGGAGGCGATCGATGTTCTCGTCACGGCGCCCGGTCGCCAGAGCGCGAACGGCGGCGAGCTCGTCCGCGCGCTCGCAGCCGCGACCGAGGCGCCGGTCCGCATCCTCAGCGCCGACGAGGAGGGGTGGCTCGCCTTCGCCGGCGCCGTCGCCGCAGCCGGCCGGCTGCCCGCCACCGTCGCCGTCTGCGACGTGGGCGGGGGCTCGGCCGAGGCGGTGGTCGGCACCGTCGCGGACGGGCCGGCGTGGTCGCGCTCCCTCGACGTCGGCGCCGTCCGTCTCACGCGGCGGTTCCTCGGCGACGACCCTCCGGGCAAGCGCGCGCTCGCCGCCGCGAGGGACGAGGTGGAGCGGCACCTCGAGGGCTTCACGCCGCCGTTGCCGCAGGCCGCTCTCGCCGCCGGCGGGACGGCCAGGGCGCTGCGGAAGATCGTCGGGCGCGAGCTCGAGGCGGAGGAGCTCGACACGGCGATCCGCATCATCTGCAAGCGATCGTCGGCGAAGGTCGCGAGGACGTTCGGGCTCCACGAGCACCGCGCGCGCACGCTGGCCGCGGGGGCGATCATCCTCGCAGGCCTCCAGGCCAGGCTCGGGGTGCCCGTGCAGGTCTCCCATGCCGGCCTCCGCGAGGGCGCCGCGCTCGCGCTCGCGGACGAGCTGGCCGTCTCCGCCGCGTAACCGCACCTTCACGGCCCCGACACCCATCCCTCCGCGCTCCGGCGGCACCATGGGGTCATGGAGACCATGGAGAGAGAACGGGTGGAGCCGGAGGCGCTCGCGGATTGCCGCGGCTTCGGCGTCTACGGCCCGGCGGCCCGGATCGGGGTCGTCGAGGACGTCCGGCACGGCCGCCGGGACGGCCGGCCGAAGCTCCTGCTGGTGCGCGCGGGGCTGCTGGGGAGCTGGGTGGTGCACGTCCCGGTCGACCAGGTCGAGGCGGTCGACAGCGCCGAGCGGCGCATCGACCTGCGCTCGGGCGGGCTCCTCGCGGGCCCGAGGCGGGTCAGCTAGGAGGCGGGAGGAAGCGGCGGCGGCGCAAGGGGCCGCCGCCCCGAGCGGCGTCGACGATCCAGGTCGAGCCCTTGGGAGGCTCCTCGCCGAGGAGCAGATCGAGCACGTCGCCGTGGCTGCAAAGGACGGCCGTCGCCTCCTCGAGCTCGGCCACGAGGCCCCAGGGCTCGGCCCTGGTGACGCCCTCGGCGAGCTCCGCACGCTCCTCGACCGGCAGCCCGAGCGCGGCGGCGAGGGGCTCGACCGACTGCCGGCAGCGGACGTAGGGGCTCGTGAGCACCCGCTCGACCTCGTACTCGGCGTAGAGATCCGGATAGGCGCCGGCCTGGCGCCGGCCGCGCTCGTCCAGCGGGCGGAGGTGGTCCTCCTCGTCCCCGGGGGCGCGGTGGCCGGCGGTCGCGTGGCGGAGGAGCAGGAGGGTCACGGCGGGCCCTCCGCGGCGAGCGCGCCCAGCAGGTCCCGGTCGCGCCCGTAGGTCACGAGGGCCGTCGCCGCCTCGAGCGGAGCCCAGCGGATCTCGTCGACCTCGCCGTGCGGGCTGAAGGCGCCGTCGAGCGGACGCATCGCCCAGTAGCGGACGACCTTCGGCCGGTTCCGGCTGTCCCGGTAGCTCGTCGAGGGGAGCTCCCGGCCGAGCTCGCACGTCAGGCCGGTCTCCTCCTCGACCTCGCGGAGTGCCGCCTCCTCGTGGGTCTCGCCGGGCTCCAGCTTCCCCTTGGGCAGCGTCCAGTCGTCGTACTTGGGGCGGTGGACGAGCAGGACCTCCGGGAGGCCGTCGTCCCCGGTGCGGAAGACGACGCCGCCGGCGGCCTGCACGGTCTCCGCGCTCAGCTCCAGGCCCGCTTCCCGCTCGTTGCGAGCCGCGCCCAGGCCGCCGGGAAGGCCGCGCGCGCCGCCCGGCGCCTCCCGCGCTCGCGCTCGACGATTCGGCCGGCGGCGAAGTTCGCCCTCGCCCCGCCGACCCGCCCGAGCAGCGCGCGCACGCGCTCCTCGGCGACGACCGCGTCCTGGTGCTCGCCGACGACGTCCTGCAGGCGCTTCGCGTCCTGCACGAAGCGGCGCGCGGGCTTCCCCACCGTCCCCTCGGCGAGCTCCGCCGCGTAACGCGCCCGCTTCCCGCGGATCCGGACGGCGTGGAGCTCGTCGTCGGACGGATCGGGCGGAAGCCGGCGCACGGCCTTGCGGAGCTTCGCGAACTCGCCCGCGGCGATGTCGTGGAGCGACACGTCCGCCGCGCGGGCCCGGGGCGCCACGGCGGCGGCCTCGAGCCGGGTCAGGAGCTCGGCGTAGCGCGGGCTCGACATGGCCTCGAGCATCGCCCGCCGGTCCTCCTCGCGCTCCTCCTCGAGGAGCGTCGGGAACCGCCGGGCCGCCCGGCGCTCGTCGGGCTCCAGGTCGTCGATCTCCTCCCGGAGGCGGTCGAGCAGGACGTCGAGGTCCCGGACCGGCCCCAGCGCGCCGCCGAGCCACTTGAGCTCCGTCCGCAGCGAATCCGTCCACGCCGGGTCGAGCAGGGGCGAGGCGGCCCGCAGGACGGCGCGGAGCCTCCGCGTCGCCACGCGCGTCTGGTGGAGCTCCTCCAGATCCGTGCCGAGGCGGGTGCCGGGGTCGTGGGCGATCAGCTCGGCCACCTGCGCGGCGATCATCGCGCGGACGTGCTCGAGCGGCGGCGCCCACCGGGGCGGCGTCGCATGCTCCACCGGGAAGTAGCCCAGCGCCCTGAAGGCCTTCGGCCGCCCGTCGCTCGGCTCCGCACCGGCGGCCCGGAGCGTCCGCTCGAGGCCGGGAAGGGCGTCCGCGCCGCCGGCGAGCGCCTCGGCCTCCAGCTCGACGAACCGCTCGCGAACGCGGCGTCCGTCCATGACGCTCACCCGGTCGACGGTGACGTCGGCGACCGGCCTGCCGTTCTCGCGTGCGCGGATGCCCTCGCGGCGCGTACGCAGGACGGCGGCGGGCTCGAGCGCCCGGCCGCGGAGGACGCCGGCGAGGAGCTCGGCGAGCTGCTCGGGCGGCGCCGACGGGCCGCCGGGCGCCTCGAGCTCGAGGCGCTCGCCGTCGCCGGGGAGCTTGAGCTGCCAGAGGCCGCGGCGATCCTGGACGCGCCGCCGGAGCGTGATCCCGGCCCGCGAGAGCGCGCGGTCGGCCGTGTCGTGGTACGTGGACGTGAAGGTCGCCGGTGGCAGCGGCTCGCCGGGAATCTCCGGGAGCCGGAAGCCCGGCGGAACCGCGAGCTTCAGCTCGCGCTCGTGCGTCTCACGAAGCTCTGCCACCGTCGGATCGTAGCTCCGCAAAGAGTGTGGCTAGCCGTATTCCGGCGCGTCCACCTCCTTGTCACCATTCGAGCAAGATGCCTGGCAAGATCCTCATCGTCGACGACCACCCGAGCTTCCGCGCGACGGTGAAGACCCTCTTGCTCGCGGACGGTTTCGACGTCGTCGGCGAGGCCGCGGACGGCCGGTCGGCCCTGGAGGCGGTGCGGCGGCTCGAACCCGATCTCGTGCTCCTCGACGTGCAGCTCCCCGACATGGACGGCTTCACCGTGGCGAACGAGCTCTGCCACCGAAACGGGCACTGCCCCAAGATCGTCCTCACCTCGAGCCACGACGAGTCGGACTTCGGCCCGATCGTGACCCGGTGCGGCGCCGCGGCGTTCGTCCCCAAGGGCGAGCTGACCGGCGCTGCGCTGCGCGCTGTGCTTCGATAGGCGCATGCGCGGGCGCACGTTCGCGGGGGTGCTGGGCCTGGGCCTCCTCCTGACGGCGGGCTCGCTCGCCCTCCTGCTCACGAGCGACCACCTGGAGGGGCGGGCGTTCGCCGCGGCGACGCAGCTCCTGGGCGCGTGGTCCTTCATCCTGGGCGGGCTCTTCGCCTGGGCGAGACGCCCGGACAATCGCTTCGGGCCGCTCCTCACGGCGGTCGGCCTCGCCGTCTTCCTCGGCGCCCTCGGCGCGTCCAACCACGCGATTCCGTTCACGATCGGCTGGACGTTCGGCGGCATCTTCATCGCCGTCTTCATCCACGCGCTCCTCGCCTTTCCGCGCGGCTACCTGGAGACGCGGCTGGTCTACGGGATCGTCGGGATCGCGTACTCGGTGCTGACCGTCGGCGCGCTGCTGATCGCGTTCTTCGACGACCCGGACCGCGCCTGCGCCGAGTGTCCGGAGAGCGTCTTTCTGGTCACCGACTCGCCGACGGCGGTCGCGGCGATCAACGCGGTGCTGATCGCCGCCGGGATTCCGGCCCTCCTCGCCTCGCTCTACGTGTTCAGGCGGCGCTGGAAGGCCGCCTCCGCTCCCCTGCGGCGGGTGCTGCTCCCCGTGTACCTGACCGCCGGGGCGACCCTCGTCCTGCTCGCATTCGCGCTCGCGGCGCAGTCGATCTCCGACCGGGTCGCGGACGCGGTCTTCTGGGCGGTCATCGTCACCTTCGCGAGCGTCCCGGTGGCCTTCATCCTCGGGCTCCTCAGCGGCCGACTCGCGCGCGAGGGCGTCGGCCAGCTGATCCTCGAGCTGGGGCAGGCCCAGGCGCCCGGGGAGCTGCGCGCGGCGCTCGCGCGCGCCCTCGGCGACCCGACCCTGCGCCTGGCCTACTGGATTCCCGAGACCCACTCGTTCGCCGATCTCGACGGGGAGCCGATCGAGCTGCCGGAGGGGCGCGGCGAGGAGCTCGCAACCATGGTCGAGCGGGACGGGAAGCCGGTGGCGGCGCTCATCCACCACCGGTCGCTCGAGGAGGACCCGCTCCTCGTCGAGGCCGTCGCGGCCGCGGCCGCCCTGGCGCTCGAGAACGAGCGCCGCCTCGTTGCCCTGGCCAAGGCCCAGGCGCGCATCCAGGCGCTCGTCGACGCGTTCCCCGACCTCATCTTCCGCCTGGACCGGGACGGGAGGTACCTCGAGTACAAGGGCAGGCCCGAGGACCTCGCCGTCCCGCCCGACCAGCTGATCGGCGCGAGGGCCCACGACGTCCTGCCGCGAGAAGTCGCCGACCAGCTCGTGGGGGGCATCCAGCGGGCGATCGACACCGGGGAGATCGTCACCGGCGAGTACACCCTCGAGCTCGACGGCGTCCCCCGCGACTTCGAGGCCCGGATCGTCAAGGCCGGCGACGAGGCGGTGCTGATCGGGCGCGAGTTCACCGACCGAAATCGGGCGCAGGCCGAGCTCGCGCGGCTGCACGCCGAGCTCCAGCAACGGCACCGCGACCTCGAGCACGAGCGCGACTTCATCCGCACGGTCGTGGACTCGACCCCGAGCCTCCTCTGCCTGGCGACGCCCGGCGGATACATCGTCCGCTTCAACACGTCGCTCGAGCGCCTGAGCGGCCTGCGCGACGACGACCTGAACCGCGGCCAGGCCTTCTGGAACGTCTTCATCGCCCCCGAGGAACGCGAGGAGGTGCGCCGCGCGCTCGACGCGGTGGTCGCCGAGGGCGGCCGCGGTGAGTTCGAGAGCACCTGGATCACCGCGTCGGGCGAGCGTCGGGAGGTGACGTGGTCGACGACGCCGCTCCGCGACGACCGCGGGTACCCGCGCCTGCTCATCTGCGGCATGGACATCACCGAGCGCAAGAACCACGAGGACGAGCTGCGCCGCTCGCGGGCGCGCCTGCTCGAGGCCAGCGACGTCGAGCGGAGGCGGCTCGAGCGCAACCTCCACGACGGCGCGCAGCAGCGGCTCGTCTCGCTGTCGCTCATGCTCAGGCTCGCCCAGGCGCGTGCGACGAACGAGCCTGAGCAGGCCGAGCGCCTGCTCGGCCAGGCCTCCGAGGAGCTCGCGCAGGCGCTCGAGGAGCTGCGGGAGCTGGCGCGGGGCATCCACCCCGCCGTGCTCTCGGACCGCGGGCTCTCGGCCGCGCTGGAGGCGCTCGTGGCGCGGACGCCGCTCGCGGTCGACCTGGAGCTCCTGGACGACCGGCTGCCGGAGCCGGTCGAGGCGGCGGCGTACTACGTCGTCTCGGAGGCGCTGGCGAACGTGGCGAAGTACGCCGAGGCGTCCTCGGTCGCGGTTAGCATCGCGTCCGTGAACGGTCACGCCGTGGTCGAGATCGCCGACGACGGCCGGGGCGGCGCCGACCCCGCCAAGGGCTCGGGCCTCCGCGGGCTCGTCGACCGGGTCGAGGCGCTCGACGGGCGCCTCCACGTCGAGAGCCCGCCGGGCGAGGGGACGCGCATCCGGGCGGAGATCCCGTGCGGGTAGTCCTCGCCGAGGATTCCGTCCTCCTGCGCGAGGGCGTCGCGCGCCTGCTCGAGGACCAGGGCTTCGAGATCGTCGCGCAGACCGGCACGGCCGAGGACCTCATGCTCAAGGTGCGGAGCTACTCGCCGAACGTCGTCATCGTTGACATCCGCATGCCCCCGACGCACACGGACGAGGGGCTGAAGGCGGCCCAGGAGATCAAGGAGACGTACCCGGAGGTCGGTGTCCTCGTCCTCTCCCAGTACGTCGAGCCCACCTACGCGATGGAGCTCCTGGCGGAGAGCGCGGAGGGCGTCGGCTACCTGCTCAAGGATCGCGTGTCGAACGTGGACGAGTTCGCCGCCGCCGTGCGCCGCGTGGGGGAGGGCGGGTCGGCGCTCGACCCGGCGATCGTCTCCCAGCTCGTCGGCCGCCGCCGCCGCGACGACCCGCTCGACCAGCTCACCCCGCGCGAGCGCGAGGTGCTGGAGCACATGGCCCAGGGCCGCTCGAACCAGGGCATCGCCAACGAGCTCGTCGTCACGGAGCGCGCCGTCGAGAAGCACGTGACGAGCATCTTCGGGAAGCTCAGGCTCCCGCACGCGACCGAAGACCACCGGCGCGTGCTCGCCGTTCTCACCTACCTGCGCCAGTAGCCGGCCCACGGAGGGTGCGGTTTTCCGCACCGAGGGAAGCCGGGTGGCCCCATTTCCGTCCTGTGGCCGAGGAGGGAGAGTGGCGGCATGAGAAAGACACTGTTCATCGGCGCGGTGGTCCTCGGGGTCCTGCTTCTGGCCGTGGGCGGCTGGACCGTTCGCGGCGTGCGCTGGGCCGTCGCGGGGTAGACCGGTGCAGCCGGCGCCCAGCATCGGCCTGTCGCTGCGCGCGCTGGCGCTGCCCACCTTCGCGCTCGCGCTCGGGATCAGCGTCCTCACGACGTACGCGCCGCTCCTGCTCGGCGAGGCGACCTCGTCGGCGGGCGCGATCGGGATCGCCGTCGGCGCCGAAGGTGCCTTCGCCCTCTTCCTGCCGCTCCTGATCGGCTCGCTCTCCGACCGGACGCGCTCCCGCCTCGGGCGCCGGATCCCGTACGCGCTCGTCGGCGTCCCGCTCCTGGTCGTGCCGCTCGTGATCCTCCCCTTCGCGCACGGGTACGCGGAGACCGTGGCCCTCGTCTCCCTCTTCTTCGTCGGCTACCACATCTACTACCCGCCGTACCAGGCGCTCTTCGCCGAGCTCGTGCCCCTCTCCCACCAGGGTCGGTCGCAGGGCTGGCAGGGCGTCATGCGGGGCCTCGGCCTCGGCGTCGCCCTCGTGGCCGGCGGGCTCCTCCTCTCCGTCTGGACGCCGCTTCCCTTCCTCCTCGCCGCCGTCGCGGCCGTCCTGGCCACGGTCGTGCTCGTGCGCGAGGTGCGCGGGAAGGAGCGCCCCGTGCCCGTTGCCTCCCCGGAGGCGCCTCGCGGCCCCGGCGTCCTCCGGCTCGTCCGCGAGCGCGCCGACGTGCGCGCGTTCGTGGCCGCGAACGCGCTCTGGGAGCTCTCCTTCATGGGCCTGAAGACGTTCATCGTCCTCTTCGTCGTCAAGGGCCTCGGCGAGTCGGTGGGGACCGCGTCCGCCGTCATGGGCGTGGTCGCCGGCGCCTACGTGGTCGCCGCGTTCGGCGCCGGCCGCGTCGCGGACGCCGTCGGCATCCACCGGCTCATGCGCGTCGCGATCTGGGTCTACGGCGTCGGGCTCTTGGTCGGCGCGGGGCTCTCCACGCTCGACTCGTTCCTCATCGGCCTGCCCATCATCGCCCTGGCCGGCGCGGTCGTGATGACGCTGCCGTACGGGATCCTCGCCGGGATGACGCCCGCCGGGGCCGAGGGCGCGCTCTCCGGCCTCTTCGGCTTCTCGCGCGCGCTCGGCGCCGTCCTCGGGCCGATCGTCGTCGGCGTCGCCATCGACGTGCTGGCGCCGGTCTTCCCGGCCACGAACGGCTACGGCGCGATGTGGGTCGCCATCGGCACGCCGATCCTCCTTTCGCTGCCCTTCCTGAACGCCCTCCGCAGCGAGGAGCCGGAGGCGGAGCCGGAGCTCCCGCTCCGGCGCGCCGAGCCCGCCGTGGCGGCCCTGGACGAGCTGGCCCTGGCCGCCTGAGCCAAGGCCTCGGCGGGCGGGTCTCGAGCAGCCACGCCCTGGGGTCAGATCTTGCATCGACGCACCCGGCGCTCTCGTGCTCGGATGCAAGATCCGACCCCGCGAGACCCCTGGTTCCATGCGGGCCCGCTCCCGGCAACCCGCCGTGTCGAGCCGGCTGCAGGGCGCTTGGGGTCAGATCTTGCATTCGCACATCCGCGTCGGCGTGCTCGCTTGCAAGATCTGACCCCAGGGGCTGGCGATCTGGGCGGACGCGGCGGCGGCTGGCCCCACGAAGACGGTTCGGGCTAGCACCACCCGAAGACACCGGGTGACCGCATTCCGGCATGGCTCCTGGGCTGCGAGCCTTGACTGCACGTACCCGAGGACCGGAAAGGAACCCCCATGACCCCCCTCGCCAAGTCGCAGAACCTCGCGGCCCGGATGGGCCGCTGGAGCGCCGCCCACCGGAAGACCGCGATCTTCGGGTGGCTCGCGTTCGTCGCCGTCGCCGTCGCGCTCGGCAGCGTGATCGGCACGAAGTCCCTCGATCCCGCCGACGCCGAGGCCGGCGACTCCGGCCGCGCGCTGCAGATCGTCGACCGCGGTGGCTTCGGCGACACGGTCGACGAGTCCGTGTTCGTCGAGAACGAGTCCCTAAAGGCCTCGAGCGCCGAGTTCGAGGCCGTCGTCGCCGACGTCGTCGCCCGCCTGCAGACCACCGACGGTGTCTCCGGCATCCGCTCGCCGTTCGACGACCCCGCGCTCGTCTCCCCCGACGGGAACGCCGTGCTCGTCCAGTACGAGCTCTCCGACGCCGGCACCGCGGCCGTCGACCGGATCGAGCCCATCCTCGAGTCCGTCGCCGCTGTCGAGGCCGCACACCCCGGCTTCACCGTCGAGGGCTTCGGCTCCGCGAGCGGCGAGAGGTCGGTCGACGACACGATCGCCTCCGACTTCCAGCGGGCCGAGTTCACCGCCGTGCCGCTCACGCTCGGCATCCTCCTGCTGGTCTTCGGCGCCGCGGTTGCCGCCGGAATCCCGCTGCTACTCGGCCTCTCGGCCGTCATGGCGGCCCTCGGCCTCCTGGCGATTCCGAGCCAGGTCGTCCCGATGGACGAGGCCTCCGCCTCGATCATCCTCCTGATCGGCCTCGCGGTCGGCGTCGACTACTCGCTCTTCTACCTCAAGCGCGAGCGCGAGGAGCGGGCCGCCGGCAGGGGCCCCGCGGCCGCGCTCGAGGCCGCCGCCGCCACCTCCGGGCGGGCCGTCCTCATCTCCGGGCTCACCGTGATCATCGCCCTCGCCGGCCTCTTCTTCGGCGGCACGGCGATCTGGACCTCGATCGCGATCGGCACGATCATGGTCGTCGCCATCGCCGTCGCGGGCTCTCTGACGGTGCTCCCGGCGCTCCTCTCCTGGCTCGGCGACCGGGTCGAGAAGGGCAAGATCCCGCTCGTCCACCGGCTGCGCCGGAAGGACGGCGACTCCCGCGTCTGGGGCGCGATCCTCGACCGCGTGCTCCGGCGTCCGCTCGTCTCGGCCGTCGCCTCGGCCGGATTCCTCGTCGTCCTCGCGCTGCCGGCGCTCGGGATCCACACGGCCTTCCCGGGCATCTCCAGCCTCCCGCGCGAGATCCCGATCATGCAGACCTACGACCGGATCCAGTCCGCCTTCCCCGGTGGGCCCCTCCCGGCGACCGTCGCCGTCGAGGCCGACGACGTCGCCTCGCCGGAGCTTCAGGCGGCGCTGGCCGACTTCCGGCAGCAGGCCCTGGCCACCGGGCAGATGGAGGATCCGATCCAGGTGCAGGTGAACGACGCCGGGACGGTCGCGCTCGTCTCCGTCCCGCTCGCCGGCACCGGCACCGACGACGCTTCCACCGAGGCGCTCCTGACCCTGCGCGAGGACGTCATCCCCGCGACCATCGGCGCCGTCGACGGAGTCGACGTCGCGGTCGCCGGAGAGGCCGCCTCCTCGTACGACTTCAGCCAGCTGACCAAGGACCGGGCGCCGTACGTCTTCGCGTTCGTCCTGCTCCTCGCCTTTGGGCTCCTGCTCATCGCCTTCCGCTCGATCGTGATCGCGGCGAAGGCCGTGATCCTCAACCTCCTGTCGGTGGCCGCCGCCTACGGGCTCCTGGTCGTCGTCTTCCAGTGGGGCTGGGGCGAGTCGCTGCTCGGCTTCGAGTCGACCGGCGCGATCACGGCGTGGCTCCCGCTCTTCATGTTCGTGATCCTCTTCGGCCTCTCGATGGACTACCACGTGTTCATCCTCAGCCGGATCCGCGAGGCGTACGACCGCGGCCTCTCGACGGACGCGGCGATCACGCACGGGATCAAGACGACCGCCGGCGTGGTCACGGCGGCGGCAATCGTGATGGTGGCGGTGTTCTCGATTTTCGCCACGCTCTCCACGATCGACATGAAGCAGGCAGGCGTCGGGCTTGCCGCGGCGATCCTGATCGACGCGACGATCGTCCGCGCCGTGCTCCTCCCGTCCGCCATGAAGCTGCTGGGCGAGTGGAACTGGTACCTGCCGAGCTGGCTCGAGTGGCTCCCGCAAGTCTCGCACGAGACCGAGTCGGCCCCACGGACGGCGCCGAGCCCGGTTCCGGCCGGCCGCTAGCCGGTACCCGCTCCGCAGAGGCCCGCGTCCCTCCCGGGGGCGCGGGCCTTTCGCTGCGCACGAAACGAGGGGCGGTACGCGAGGCGGAGCCCGTTTGCGGCGGGGCTCCGCCTCGGCGTCCGTGGGCTTACGAGCCGGGGAGAGATCCGGGAGCCTGCGGCCAGCTCCAGGGCCTCCGGCCCGCGGCCTCAGAGGGTACGCCCTTCCCGGGTGAGGGCTACCGGGAACTGGGAAGATTTGCAGAATCCTCACAATTTGGCACGACTGATACCCGAGTGCCTGGACCGGTAGGCTGGCCCCGTGCCCGACCTCGAGGAGCTGGCCGAGCGCCTCCGCCAGCTGGCGCTGTCGCTGCCGGAGACCTACGAGGACGAGCCCTGGGGCCATCCGGTCTTCAAGGTGGGCGAGAACCGGATGTTCGCGGCGATGAACGTCGCCGACGGGTGCGTCCGTCTGACCGTGAAGCTGACCCCGGAGGAGCGGGAGATCGCCCACCTGCTCCCGTACGTGAGCACGGCGGCCTACGTCGGCCGCTACGGCTGGGTGACGGCGGAAGTGGCCGACGACGAGTCCCTGGAGGCGGCGCTCGAGTGGATGCGCGAGAGCTACTGGCTGAAGGCGCCGGCGCACCTGCGCTCGGCGGTCGAGGGCGAGTGAGCGAGCTCGACGAGCTTCGGCCCTGCCTCTTTCGCTGGACGGCGATCCATCCCGACGCCTACCCGAGCAGGACTCCGGGCAGCGTCGACGACTGGGGGCCAGAGGTCGGGTCGGTCGCCTACGCGGCGCCCGACGCGCTCGTCCTGATCGACCCGCTGGTGCCGGCCGACCGGGCCGGGCTGCAGCGGGAGCTGGACGGGCTCGTCCGCGGCCACAGCCGTCCTGTCCACCTCCTCACGACGCTGAAGTGGCATCGCCGCAGCCGGGACGAGCTCGTCGAGCGCTACGGCGCGTCGACCTCGCGTGCGAAGAAGACCCTGCCCGAAGGGGTCGAGACCGTGGTCATCGAGGGAGCGGGGGAGACGATGGTCTGGCTCCCGGGGCCTCGCGCGCTGATCCCCGGCGACCGTCTGCTCGGCGACGATGCCGGCGGCCTGCGCCTCTGCCCGGACTCGTGGCTCCGCTACCTGCCGAGCGGCATGCGGCAGGCGGAGCTGCGCGAGGCCCTGCGCCGGCTTCTTGATCTGCCGGTCGAGCTCGTGCTCGTCGCCCACGGCGAGCCGGTGCTGGCCGGCGGCCGCGAAGCGATCGCGCGGGCGCTCGCGGCGTAGCCGTATTCTCTCTTTCCATGCGGGTCATCCTCCCGGACGAGACGGAGCTGGAGCTCCCCGACGGCGCGACGGGGCTCGATGCCGCGCGCGCGATCGGGCCGAAGCTGGCCGAGCAGGCCGTCCTCGTCCGCGCGAACGGGAGCGTGCGCGACCTGCGGCTGCCGCTCGCCGACGGCGAGCAGATCCAGATCCTGACGACGCGCGATCGCGACGACCCGGACGCCCTGTACGTCCTCCGCCACTCCGCCGCGCACCTGCTCGCCGAGGCGGCGCGGCGGCTCTACCCGGGCACGAAGGTGGCGATCGGCCCGCCGATCGAGCACGGCTTCTACTACGACTTCGAGTTCCCCGAGCAGGTCACGGAGGAGGCGCTCGAGCGGCTCGAGGAGGAGATGCGGCGCGAGATCGCCGAGGGCCGCTCCTGGGTGCGCAGCGAGTCGAGCCGGGAGGACGCGCGCGCCTACTTCGAGCAGGCCGGCGAGCCGTACAAGGTCGAGCTCGTCGACACGGCCGAGGGCGACATCTCCCTCTACGAGCAGGGCGACTTCGTCGACCTCTGCCGCGGGCCGCACCTCCAGAACGCGGGGCCGATCAAGGCGGTGAAGCTCCTCTCCCTTGCCGGCGCGTACTGGCGGGGGGACGAGAACCGGCCGCAGCTCACGCGCGTGTACGGGACCGCGTTCTACGACCCGAAGGACCTCGAGGACTACCTGCACCGGGTCGAGGAGGCGAAGCGCCGCGACCACCGGCGGCTCGGCAAGGACCTCCACCTCTTCGACTTTTCCGAGCTGGCGCCCGGGATGCCGTTCTGGCACCCCCGCGGGATGGTGATGTGGAACGTCCTCGAGGACCTGCGCCGGCGCGAGAACGCCGCGCGCGGCTACCACGAGGTGCGCACCCCGCAGCTCTACGACTCCGACCTCTGGCGCACGTCCGGCCACTGGGAGAAGTACCAGGAGCACATGTTCCGCCTCGAGATCGAGGGCCGCGACTTCGGCCTGAAGCCGATGAACTGCCCGGGTCACTGCCTGCTCTACTCGCTCTCGCCGCACAGCTACCGCGAGCTGCCGCTCCGCCTGGCCGAGGCCGGGAACCTCCACCGCAACGAGCTCTCGGGCGTTCTCCACGGCCTCTTGCGCGTCCGCCACTTCGTGCAGGACGACGCGCACGTCTACTGCACGCAGGAGCAGATCCAGGACGAGCTGCTCGCCTGCCTCGACTACGCGTACTACCTCTACGACCTCTTCGACCTGGACATGCGCGTCGAGCTGTCGCTCCGGCCTGACGACAAGCTGGGGACGGACGAGGAGTGGGACTTCGCCGAGGAGGAGCTGCGCAAGGCGCTCGCCACGAAGGGCCTCGACTACGTCGAGAGCCAGGGAGAGGGATCCTTCTACGGGCCGAAGATCGATCTGCACATGGACGACTCGCTCGGCCGCAGCTGGCAGCTCGGCACCGTCCAGCTGGATCTGCAGATGCCGAAGCGCTTCGGGCTCGTCTACCAGGGGGACGACAACGCCGAGCACACGCCGGCGATGATCCACCGCGCGCTCCTCGGCTCGCTCGAGCGGTTCATCGGCGTCTACCTGGAGCACACCGGCGGCGAGCTCCCGCTCTTCCTCGCGCCCGAGCAGGTGCGGATCCTCCCGGTCGCCGACGCCCATAGGGCAGACGCCGAGTCGCTGGCCGACCGGCTCGCCGCGGAGGGCTTCCGCGTTCACGTGGACGAGCGCGAGGAGACGCTCGGCCGGCGGATCCGCGACGCCGAGCTGGCCAAGCTGCCGTACGTCGTCGTCTGGGGCGACCGCGAGTCGCTCGACTCCGTGTCGGTCCGGCGCCGGGGTGGTGAACAATCTGTGACGTCGGCCGACGCGCTTGCCGAGGAGCTCCGAAGCGCTGCTAGACTCTGAGCCTGCAAGCAGGAGCTTCGTTTGTTTCCTCACCTCCGGAGCCACGGGCTCATCGGAGGTCCAACCGAATCGGGGAATTGACGGGCTGCCTGCGTGCAGCTTTTCATTGTTCTAAGAGGAGGAAGTCGCACAACTTGGTGACGTTTCAGTGAGGCCGCGGCGCAGGTTCGAGCAGGCCAGGCCGCAGCAGGACACGACGCGGATCAACGAATCCATCCGTGTCCCGCGCGTGCGGCTGGTCGATTCGGACGGCTCGCAGGTCGGCATCAAGCCGACCGCCGAGGCGCTCGAGTACGCCTACTCCAAGGATCTGGACCTGGTCGAGGTCGCCGCCAGCGCCGACCCGCCCGTGGCCCGGATCATGGACTACGGCAAGTACAAGTACGAGCAGGAGCAGAAGGCCAAGACCGCGAGGAAGCACCAGTCGCAGATCCAGGTCAAGGAGATCAAGCTCCGCCCCAAGATCGGCGTCCACGACTACGAGACGAAGAAGGGTCACGTCGAGCGGTTCCTGGGCAACCGGGCGAAGGTGAAGGTGACGATCATGTTCCGAGGCCGCGAGCAGACGCATCCCGAGCGCGGGCGCGACCTGCTCATGCGCTTGGCCGAGGACGTGAAGGAGCTCGGCTCGATCGAGTCGCCGCCGCTCCAGGACGGACGGAACATGGTCATGGTGCTCGCGCCACACAGAAACGTCGGACGGGAAGTGGGAGCAGCTCAAAGTGCCTAAGCAGAAGACCAACTCGGCCGCGAAGAAGCGGTTCAAGATCACCGGCTCCGGCCGCCTCCTGCGGCGGCACGCGATGCAGAGCCACAACCTCGAGAAGAAGTCCGCCAAGCGCGGGCGCGATTTCCGCAACGACCAGCCCGTGGACGGGAGCGACGTCCGCGAGGTCAAGCGCCTGCTCGGGCGGTAGCGGCTAGGAGGAGGAAGGAATGCCCCGCGTCAAGCGATCCGTTCACGCGCGCAAGAAGCGCCGCAAGGTGCTCGAGCGGGCCAAGGGCTACGTCGGCCAGAGCTCGATCTCGTACCGGAAGGCCAAGGAGGCCGTCCAGAAGGCCGACAACCACGCCTACCGCGACCGCAAGAAGAAGAAGCGCGTCTTCCGGCGGCTCTGGATCGTGAGGATCAACGCGGCCGCGCGCCAGGAGGGCCTCTCCTACAACCAGTTCGTGGCGGGCTGCCGCAAGGCGGAGATCGAGCTCGACCGCAAGGCGCTCGCCGACATCGCGGTCAACGACCCAGCGGCGTTCACGAAGATCGCCGAGCGGGCGAAGGCCGCGCTCGAGGCCTAGCCGGGGCCGGCGGGCTGCCGGCGTGATCACATCCGCGGCCAACCCGCGGGTCAAGCTCGTCAAGAAGCTCGGTTCGCGCCGGCAGCGCGACAAGCTGGGGCTCTTCGCCTGCGAGGGCGAGGATCTCGTCGCGGCCGGGTTCGACGCCGGGCTCGAGCCCGTGGAGGCGCTCGTCGACGCGGAGCGGCCGGCGCTGGCGGAACGGCTGGCCGGGGCCGAGCTCGTCGCGCCGGACGTCATGGCCGGGCTCTCGACGCTGCCCCATCCGGCCAGGGTCGTGGCCGTCTTCCGGCGGGCCGACCTGCCGCGCTCGCTCGGCGCGCCGGCCGGCCTCGCCCTCTGGCGCGTCTCCGACCCGGGGAACGTGGGCACGCTCCTGCGGGCGGCCGACGCGCTCGGGCCCGCGTTCGTGCTCCTCTCGCCCGGCTGCGCCGACCCGACGGGGCCGAAGGCGCTCCGGGCCTCGGCGGGAGCGATCTTCCGCGTCCCGCTCGGCGGGTTCGGGGACGCGGAGGGCGTGCCCCGCGTCGCGCTCGTCCCGCACCGCGGCGTGCCGCTCGCCGAGCTCGACCTGCCGGAACCGGTTATCTTCGTCGTCGGCGCCGAGCGTGATGGCCTGCCCGACGAGGTGGTCGGCGCCGCCAACCTCGTCGCCACGATCCCACAGGCCGGGGCGGCGGAGTCCCTGAACGTGGCGACCGCCGGGGCGATCGCGCTCTACGAGCTGAGGAGGGGTCGAGGATGAACGCAGAGGAATGGATCGCGGCCTACGGCCGGGCCTGGGTCGGGCGGGACCCCGAGGCGGCCGTAGCGCTCTTCACCGAGGACGCCGTCTATCGCTCGAGCCCCTTCCGCCAGCCCCACGTCGGCTCCGAGGGAGTCCGCGACTACTGGACGCGGGCCATCTCGACGCAGGAACAGCTCGACCTCCGCTTCGGCGAGCCCGTCGTCCGGGGGAGCAAGGTCGCCGTCGAGTGGTGGGCGATCATGCGGGACGAGGGCGCCTGGATCACGCTCCCCGGCTGCCTGCTCCTTCGCTTCGCCGAGGACGGCCGCTGCGAGGAGCTCCGCGAGTACTGGCACGTCGAGGACGGCAGGCACGAGCCGCCGCCGGGCTGGGGGCTGTAGCGGCTACCAGGCCCCGCCGCCTCCGCCGCCTCCGCCTCCGCCCCCGCCGCCCGAGAAGCCGCCTCCGCCGCCCGAGCTCGACGGCGGGGCCAGCGCCGAGCCGAAGCCGGAGGCGAGGTCGTCGATGGCGAGCGCCGACGCGCCGGAGCCGAGGTCGCCGTTCGGGCTCACCCAGTAGATCGCACTCGCCTGGTGCAGCTGCTCCGGCATGTGCAGGTGCGCCCCCTGGAGGACGCGGTCGGCGATGCCGAACGCGATCCCGTAGACGAGGAAGCGCTCCCACAGCTCCAGCGAGGCGGGCGGCGCCTCGTGCAGGCGCGGGAAGTCCGTGAGGTAGCGGCGGAAGGCCTCCCAGCGCTCGGCCTCCTGCTCCGTGGCCGGCGTCCGGCGGCGCCAGAGGCGCACGAAGAAGGCGGCGACCAGGAGCAGGCCGGCGTTGACGGCGGCGCAGGCGCCGAGCGCGATCTGGACGAGGTTCGTCCACTGCGGCGCGGCCTCGCGGAAGCCGGTGATCCCGAGGGCGAGCAGGATCGCGGCGAGGATCGCGAAGACGGCGAAGCCGGCCGCGAGACCAAGCGCTCCCGCGTTCTGGAACCACCTCTGCGAGCGGACCTCGTCCCCGACCGCGCCCTTGAACGTCTGGAACCGTTCGGCGTTGGCCTTCCGGTCGTCGGAGATCACGTCCCGGAAGGTGGAGAGCGCTCGCGGGCCGGGGGCGAGGACGTCGTCGACGACCGCGGCGACCGGCTTCTCCCACGGCGTCAGCGGCCCGTCCTCGTTGCCGACCGAGAGCTCGATGTCCGCCACGTCCTCCTGGCGGAGCCCGCCGAAGACCGAGCGCGT
>Ga0268386_10000671_pt1 | contig 22169 bp, 22 predicted proteins | sample RVTome_15_FD_200260 | JGI IMG/M metagenome (GOLD analysis project Ga0268386, IMG submission 200260) | Soil microbial communities from uranium-contaminated site in the Upper Colorado River Basin, Wyoming, United States - RVT150D86... ...
TCCTTGATCGAGAAGGTGGTCTCGTTGCCGTACTGCAGCGCCGTGTTCGTCCAGTTCGCGGAGCCGCTGAAGACGATCTTCGTGCTGGTGTCGTTCATGTAGATGCCGTTCACGAGCACGTACTTCGTGTGGATGAAGTGGTCGACGCCGTGCTTGAAGTCGCCGTCGTCATTGCGATCTTCGGAGGCCTTCGTCAAGGTTGGGATCGCGTAGGTGCCCAGCCCCGGCCTCTTGAGGACGTCGATGACCTCCTTGTCGGTCACCGTCTGGTCGTAGATGATGTCGACCCAGCAGCCCTCCTGGCTGAGGTCCCAGAGCTTGTGCGCGAGGCGGTCCCGCCGCACGCTCCACTGGTACATCGCGACCTTGATGATCGTCCGGCCCCGGGAGCCGTAACCGGGCGCGGTGCCGACACACTCGATGTCCCGCAGGATCTGGAACATCGGGTCCTCTGCCGGGCCCTCGCCGGCCTTCGGGAAGTACCAGACCTGGGACTTGCCGCTCGCGGCGCTGAAATAGGCGTCGATCGGCACGCCTTTGGACTGGTTGCCGTTCGCGTCCTCGATCGCGCCGGCGGTCATGTCCTCGAAGTAGCGGAGCGACCCCTCGTAGATCGCCGAGTCGCCGATCCACGTGTACATGTCGTTCCAGCCGACCCTGGCCTGGGTGTAGGTCGGGTTCGCCGACGACATCATCACGACCTTCGACAGCCGCTTCGTCTTCGAGAACAGGTAGATCTTCGCGTGCATGTACGACGGGTTCTCGTCGCTGTGGCAGCTTCGATGGCAAACCATCGCCCAGCTCTTCTTGTTGGGGTTGCTGCCGATCACGTCCACGATGTCCTGCCACCACGGGCCGATCTCGTGGTCGTCCTGGATCAGCCGGACGGTGACGCCGCGTTGGTAGGCCTCGATGATCTTCTCGGTGAAGTTCCCCACGGTCAGCGAGAAGAACGACATCCGGATCGTCTCGCCCGCCTTCGTGCCGTCGATCGCGGCCATCATCTTGCGGAGGTTGATCAGCTGCTCGGCGTTCGTGCCGACCGGATTGTTCCAGGTCATGCCGGCGGTGAGCGGCGGTGGAGCGGCGCGCAGGGGACTGGCCAGGGCACCGGCCATCAGCGTGAGGGCGGCTCCATACAGCGCAAGGCGGCCAGGTCGCGAGGCAAGCATTCCCACAGGTCGAGACTAATCCTGACACGTCCCGCGGACCGTCTGCTTTGGTACGAATGGCACAGCGCCGGTCGAGGACTCAGTCCCCCGCGTCGACCTCCGCCGAGGCAGCCGCGGGCAGCGCGTTCCGCATCCCCGCATTGATCGCGTACGAGGTCGTCACCGCGGAGGCGATCGCGCCCTCGATCCAGCGACGGTTGAGGCGGTCGCAGGCGTCGTTCGCGAACCAGACGCGGCCCACCGGTCGAATCACGTCGTCGTAGAACCGCGACGTCATCTCGAGGGGCCGGAACAGCGGGCCGATGCCGCCGCCGTGCCGGTCGAGGGCCCAGTCATGCGAGATGCCGAACTCGAACGTCTCGGCCGCCTCGGGGTGGATCTTGGCGAGATCCTGGAGGGCCTGGGCGAGCCGCTGCGACTCGTCGAGCATCGAGTACGCCATGGAATCCTGCTCCCAGGCGTACGACGCGATGATCACGCCCTTCCCGATCGACGGATCCTGGCCCGCCGGGGTGTAGACCACGTTCCGGATCGCGAGGTCCGTGACGGTGACCCCGTGCTCGATCGCGTAATCCTCCCTCCACCACGGGCGGCTGAACTGCATGAAGATCTTGTGCGCGCGGCCGTAGTACACGTTCCGGATGGAGAACCACTTCTCGATGTCGAGGCCGCTGATCTCCATGTGCCGGAGGAGCACGAACGGGACGGTCACGATGCACTCATCGGCAGCGACCGTGCCCTGGGTCCCGACCGAGTTACGGAAATGGACGGTGACGCCGTTCGCATCCTGGTCGATCGCGTGGACCTCCGCGCCGAGGCGCGTGTCCGGCAGCAGCAGCGGCACGAAGGCATCGGCGAGGGTGTCGGCGCCCGCGTCGATGTATTCGAGATCGCCGAACACGTCGTGGTGCCAGTGGGTGAACCACTCGACCAGCGAGAAGTGGAAGCGCCCTTCCAGGTTGAGCAATGGCCCAAGGAGCCACAACGCCGGCTCGCTCATGCCGCGCTCCACCAGGTAGCCGAGCAGCGAGTACCGGTCGTACTGGTCGATGAGCTTCGCCCAGCCGCCGGGCTGCGCCACGAGCTCGATCAGCGGCGCCATCGTCTCCTCGAGGATCGCCGCCGGTGCCTTGCCGGCCTCGGCGCCGGGGAGGTCGATGTCGAAGCTCGCCGCGTTGAACTCGCTCCTGCGCACGCCCTTGCCATGGAGGTAGATGAAGGTGTCCTGGTCCTCCATCCCGAACGGCTTCGTCACCAGCCCGAAGCGCTCGTGGATCAGGTGCTGCGCCAGGTGGTGCTGGCGGGGGAAGCGCATCGCCCCGAACTCGCCGTACATGCGCCCGGCAAATCCGCGGTACGTGTAGATCCGACCGCCGAGCCGGTTTCTCGCCTCCAGCAGCGTGACCCGGTGACCCGCCTCCTTGAGCAGCATGCCGGCGGTCAGGCCGGCGATTCCAGCGCCGACAATGACGACGTGGCGGCGCCCTGTGCTGTCCGATGGCAACCCGCCCCGGAGGACATCCAGGAGGTCGATGTCGGTGGTCACGGCGCCACAGGGTATCGATCGGAGAACCAGCCGGTGCGGCCGCGCGCCAGATGGTGACGACATCGCGCACGAATTTGCTCGTTCGACGACGCGCGGAGGGGTATAGTCCGCCGACGACCAGCGTCGGCGGGGAGTTGCGACCGGCTCGGCTCGTGTGGAGGATCCTGTGATGTCGAACCTGCGGGCATCCCGGTCTGTGCGGCGCGTCGGCGCCGCCCTTGTCCTCGTCTTGATGTCCGGCCTGCTGCCCGGAGCGATGCTCGCGAGCGGCACCGGGATCGACCGGGCGATCCAGGCCCAGGACCGCGCCTCGAACGCGCTCATGGCCATCGCCGGCGTCGTCGGCACGGGTGTGGCGGTCGACGAGAAGGGATCGGCATCCATCCGGGTCTACACCTCGCATGCGGCCGTCCACGGGATCCCATCATCGATCGACAATGTGCGGGTCGAGCGCGTCGTCACCGGGTTGATCACCGCGCGGGCCTGCCAGGACACCGGCGACCCCACGGAACGGTGCAACCGGCCTGTGCCGATCGGGGTGAGCGTCGGCCATCCCAGCGTGACCGCCGGAACGATCGGCGCCCGGGTCAAGAGCAGCAGCGGCGCCGTCTTCGCGCTCAGCAACAACCACGTGCTCGCGAACAGCAACAACGCGAGCATCGGCGACGCCGCGCTCCAGCCGGGCGCCTTCGACGGCGGCACCGACCCGGCCGATCGCATCGGCACGCTCGCCGCGTTCAAGGCAATCTCGTTCAACGCCTCCGGCTGCACCGGCGGCGCCTCCGACCCCGACTGCAACACGATCGATGCCGCGATCGCGGCGACGACGACCGGCAACCTCGGCGTCTCCACCCTCACGGGCGGCTACGGCACGCCCAGCGCAACCACCGCGTCGCCGAGCGTCGGCCTGGAGGTCAAGAAGTGCGGGCGGACGACCGGCTGCACCACGGGCGAGGTGCGCGAGATCAACGTAACCATCGACGTCTGCTACAAGCCCCAGGGCCCCTTCTTCTGCGCCCGTGACGGCATCGCCCGCTTCGTCAACCAGCTCGGGATCGCCGACGGCAGCTTCAGCGCCGGCGGCGACTCTGGCTCGTTGATCGTCACCCAGACCGGCAACAACCCGGTCGGGCTGCTGTTCGCAGGCGGCGGCGATCGGACGTTCGCCAACGAGATCGGGCGGGTGCTGAGCCACTTCTCGGTCTCCATCGACACCGGCGGCGGCACGTCACCCCCCAACACGGCACCGGCGGCCCCGACGGGGCTGACTGCGGCACCGGGCGACGGCCAGGTGAGCCTCGACTGGGCGAACAACTCCGAGTCGGACCTCGCCGGCTACAACGTCTACCGCAGCACCACGAGCGGGTCCGAATACGCCAAGGTCAACGGCGCGCTCGTGACCTCGAGCGCCTTCGTCAGCACCGGCCTGTCCAACGGGACCCCGTACTTCTTCGTCGTGACCGCAGTGGACACCGGCGCGCTCGAGTCCGCGTTCTCGAACGAGGCCTCGGCCACGCCAGCGGCCCCGCCGGCGGCGGGCGCGCCGTCGAATCTGACGGCCAGCGTCCATCCCCGCGGGACCGTCAAGGTCGACCTCGCCTGGACCGGCGGCGCATCTTCCATCGCCGTGCAGCGGCAGGCGCCCGGCGCCAGCTCGTTCACCACGATCGCGACCGTCAGCAACAACGGCTCCTACCGCGACAACCTCGGCAAGAACCCGACGTCGGGGACGTGGACCTACCGCGTGTGCAACGCGGGAACCACGTCCTGTTCGAGCAGCGCGACTGCCAGCGTCCCGTAACCGGCCCGCGGCCAGCGCTACGGTTTGACGATCTTGAAGTTCGCGGAGACGGCGATCGAGCGGTAGCTGTCGTCGACGAGGAATCGGATCTCGTACGTGCCCTGCTTCAGGGGCCAGGTGTAGGTCCCTGCAAACGCTGAAGCGTCGAAGGTCGCCGAGCCCTCGATCGCGGTCTTCGTGTAGACGTAGAGCAGGTAGCGGCCGTTGTTCGCGCAGCCGGCGTTGCACCCGGCGCTGTGCGGGCTCGTCGCGGTGTTCCCGGGCGAGTAGACGCCGAGCCAGTCCCAGCGGAAGCCCGGCGCGGCGCGCCAGCGCACCTTGATCGACTCGCCGACGACGTACGTGCGTTTCGACGTCCAGACCTTCGTCTCCGCTCCGGCCTTGTAGAGCCAGAACGGGGCGCGCGAGACGACCGAGCCGCCCGAGACGAGGATGACGTCATAGTCGCCGGGCTCGAGCGAAGAGGAGCCGAATCGCCTCGTCCCGGTGCTCGGATCCGGCGGCCCGACGGCCTTGCTTTTGACCGCCGCCGCGGGCCCCCGCCCTACCGGCACGATCGCGATCGATTGGCCCGTCGCGGCCGTCGTTCGATACGTGACGTCCAGCCTGTCGCCCACGAAAACGCGCCGCTCCGACGGCGCCACGAAGGGCGCGGGAACGGCCGGCGTGACGCGGAACGTTGAGAGGACGCCGCGATGGTCGGTCGGCCACGGGTCGAAGCCGATCCCTACGTCCGGTCCGCCGGCCTCTCCGACCACCGTGCTGTCGACGGCCGTTGCCGGGCCGCTCGCGAGAACCCAGTCGATCCGGTCGTGGACCTCGTCGGCGATGCTCTCCGGCCCACCCGGCGTCCAGGTGAAGCCTGGGACGGCCAGGGGATCGGGATGGACCTCGCGATACGAGTCACGGAAGCCTGCGTCGGCGAGCGCGCGGCTGACCGGCCAGTCGACGGGGTAGGGGACCTCCGGCCGGGCGGCTGAGACCGCCGCGGTCCAGTCGAGGTGGGAGGGCGAGTTGAAGTCACCCGTCAGGAACGTCGGGAATCCGGCCGCGGCGAGCGGCGGGAGCGCGGCCAGCTGCTCCTGGATCGCCGGAAGCCGGAGCGACTCCTCCAGGTCAAGCACTTCGGCGAGCGAGGCGCCGTCGCGAATCTCGTACGGCCCGTACGGGTCGGCTGGGAGGTGGACGTTGCCGATGGCCACGAACCGCCCGGGCAGGGCCTCGACCCAGACGTAGATGCCGGCAGCGCCGGGCGGATCGACGATCGGGAACCGCGAGATGACCTGCAGGCGATCGCTCGCATACCACCCGAGCGCGTCCGCGATGACGCCGGCGTTGTGCTCGCCCTCTTCGATGCCGACGATATCGGCCCCCGAGGCATCGATCACGTGGACGACCTGCGCCAGGGTCTCGGGGCAACCGGCGGCCCGAAGGCACCACTTCCCGGTATGCAGGTTGAGCTCGTCGCCGCCATAGAAGATGTTCAGGTTCAGGATGCGGACGACGGTCGTGGTCGGTGTCGACGAACCGCCCGAGACAGTGGCGCCGCCCGCGAGCGCAACGACACTGATCAGCGTGATGGCCAGGAGCGATCGTCGAGGGTTCACGCTGACCTCCAGGGCCCTACCCATTGTCGGCTCGCTGCATTGTCCCCCGAGGAGGCTCTAGCGCCCGCCGGTGCCGGTCAGGAATGATCGGCGGGTAGGCGCTCGCCGGCCTCGATGCGGACCGGGAGCCGGTTCTCCGCGGGCGTGAGGGGGCACGAGAAGCGTGGGTCGTAGACGCACGACGGGTGGTAGGCCAGGTTGAAGTCGATCACGTACGTGCCGTCGGCCTCGGGATAGAGGTCGAGGTAGCGGCCGGCGCCGTAGGTCTCCGGCCCGCTGGTCGCGTCGAGGAACGGCAGGAACACCGACTCGGACTCACCCTCGGCAAAGGTGAACCCTGTGAGGCGCTGCGTGGCTCCTCCGAGCTCGAAGGCGAAGGTGCCGGCCCGCACTGCGCCACGGAGCTTCCCGTCGGACGTCGGGATCTGGAAGTTCGCGGGCTCGCTGCCGGCGTACGGCTCGAGCGTCAGCCCCTCGAACCGGAGTGACTCGTCAACAGGGAAATAGGGGAGGCCGGTGAACGCCTCGCGCTCGCCCGCCGGGATGGGGCTGTCGTGGCCGCCCCGAAAATACTCGTCCTTGTCGGCGCGGTACATCGCGACGGCGGTCGGGTAGTCCACGTGCTCGTGACCTGCGTGGTCATGGCCCTCGTGGTCGTCGTGATCGTGTGCGTCGTGGTCGTGTGCGTCGTGGTCGTGCTCCAGGGACATCGCGGCCTCCTAGTGTGGAGCCTACTCGCCCGGGGCAGTTGCAATCCGCTGGCAGCGGGTACAGGCTGCGGGCACCAGCAAGTGGAGGAGCTCAACAGTGGCAGACACAAGGGAAATGGTGGCCGCGTTCGAGAGCGCCCTGCAGAGCGGCGACTTCGGTGAGGTCATAAAGCTCGCGCAGGAGTACGCGACCGACGACTTCGTTCTGGAGTGGCCGCAGTCGGGCGAGCGCCTGACGAAGGAGGCGTCGGTCCGGCTCGGCGAGCAGTACGGCGACCTCTCCGGCACCAGCCCCAAGTTCACGTACAAGGGCATGCGCGGGGGCGCCGACGTGTTCGTGATCGAGGGCACGATCGACTACGGCGATGGCGTGCCGGTCAGCTATGTCGGGATCGGCCAGCTGCGGGACGGCAAGGTCGCGAAGATGACCGAGTACTTCGCGAATCCGTTCGAGGCGCCCGCGTGGCGCGCCGACTTCGTCGAGAAGATGGAGCCGGTCAAAAGCTAAGCGTCGCGCAATGGTCCGCGAGTTAGTCGAATCCGCGGCGAGCGCTCGTCGTCAGGGCAGGGCGATCATCCTGATTGCCGCCAGGAACGAGGAGTCACGTGATGCCGCGCTCATGCTGGCCGTCTATTTGGGCGTGCCGGGCCGGTAGCAGCTCGGCGATAGGGAGCCGGTGCGAACCCCGGCTCCCTCGCCGTCCTGGTTCAGCCCTGGGGTTCGCCCTTCAGCAGGCCGAACACCGCACCCTGCGGGTCCGTGACGATGGCGAACCTGCCGCCCGGGAAGTCGAGCGGCGCAACGATCTCGGTCGCGCCGAGGCCGATGGCCTTGTCGAATGACGCATCGACGTCGTCGACCCCGAAGTAGACGAGCCAGTAGTTCGGCGCCCCAGCCGGGGTCTGCGGGTTGAGCTCGGTGGCGCCGGCGACGCTCTCGCCGTCGACCAGGAACTCGACGTAATCGGGCGAATTCGGGAGCTCGGACCGCCGAATGCCCCAGCCGAACACGCTCTGGTAGAACGCGAGGGCGTCGTCGCGTCCGCGAGCGTTGAGCTCGGCCCAGGTGAACGTCGCCGCGTCGCCCTGCTTCTGGAAGCCGCCCATGCGCGTGGGCTGCCACACGGAGATGAACGCCCCGACGGGATCCTGGAACACGGCCATGCGGCCCTGGTCACCGACGTCGAACGGCGCGGCGATCACCTTGCCGCCGGCGGCCTCGACTGACCTAGTCGCCTGCTCGGCGTCCTCGGTCCCGACGTAGAACGCCCAGGCCGTCGGCTGGTCGGGCGACTGCGCCGGGCCGATGCCCGCGACGTCCTTCCCACCGAGCAGGGCGCGGCCGTAACCGCCGTACTGCGGGTCGGGATTGACGTTGATCTGCCAGCCGAACAGCTTGCCGTAGAACTCATTGGAGCCTTTGGCGTCCTGGCTGGCCAGGTCGATCCAGATCGGCTTGTGGGAGGTGGCAACTGCCATCTGCGTCATGGCTTCCCCCTTCGTGCGAATGGCTTCGCACCGCCTCTGCGGCACGTCGTTCGGGAAGCGTCCATGTTCCCACCGCGGATGCTCCCTGCCAAACGTGGCGCGAGCGTGGTCGGCCCGTGAACGGGTTGCAAACATCGGGCAGTCGACGCCGGAAGCGGAGTCGGGCCGATCGCGGCACCATGTGGCCCGATGACCTCCGCAGCCCAGCGTCAGCTCGCGGCCCGCGTTCGGGGCGATCGCCAGGTTTGGCGCGACCTCGTCTCCGAGGTCGGACGGGAGCGGATGCTCGAGCCCGGCCCAATGGGGGAGTGGACGTTCAAGGACATGGCGGCGCATCTCGCCGCGTGGCGCAACGTGCGGATCCCGATGCTCGAGGCGATCGGTCGGGGCGGAGCGATCCCGCCGCCGCCATGGCCGGCCGAGATGGACGACGACGATCCGATCAACGCCTGGTTCCGGGAGCGAGACCGCGACCGACCGCTCGATGACGTGCTTGCCGACTACGACGGCTCGTTCGAGCGCCTCGCGGCCGCCATCGAAGCGCTGCCCGAGAACGTCGCGCACGACCCGAACGCGCTCCCATGGGCTGGTGGCACGCCCGCGGTCGACATCGACTTCACCGACCACCTCCACGACGAGCACCTGCCGGACGTCCGTGCATGGCTCGCTGCCCGCGCGCCGGCGTCGAGAGCGTGGGGGACCGAGGCGAACCCGCTGATCCATCCAGTGACCGGCGAACGGATCGTGTTCCGTCGCCGCGCGCGCGACACCGGGGGCGAATTCCTCGAGATGAACCTCATGCTTGGACCCTCAGGGTTCGTCGCCGCCGAGCACGTCCATCCCAACCAGGAGGAGCGCTTCGAGATCAGCGGCGCACCGGCCATGTTCCGTGTCGATGGGGTGGAGCGGCTTTACCAACCAGGCGAGGTCGCGATCGTCCCGCCAGGCACGCCGCACGTCTGGTGGAACCCCGGCGATGGGGAGGTCACGACCCTCATCCAGTTCCGACCGGCGCTCGACACGGAGACCTTCTTCGAGACGTTCTTCGGCCTCGCCCGTGACGGGAAGGTCGGCAGGAAGGGTCTGCCCAGCCCCCTTCAGCTGATGGTGCTCGCGCGTGCCTACAACCGGGAAATGCAGCTGCCGCGCGCCCGGCAGCGTGTGCTCTATCCGATCGCCGTCACCGTCGCGCCGATCGCTCGCGCACTCGGCTACCGCGGCCGCTATGACAAGTACAGCGGTCCGCGCTCCGGGACCTGACCACAAGGGTCCCAGGCGATGGTCGGCGTTCGGTTGACGGATGATGGGTCGATCGTGGACCAGCCTCGACCCTCTGCAGCGCTCGGGACGGAGCCGATCAGGACAATCGCCCGCGACGAGCTGAAGGCGAAGCTCGACCGGGGCGATGACTTCACGCTGATCATGGCGCTCAACCGGTGGGCATACGAAGCCAAGCACATCCCGGGGTCCGACCACTTCGACACCCCCGACGAGCTCTACGCCGCGGTTCGACCGGACGACGAGGTCGTCGTCTACTGCTCGCACATCGACTGCCTGTCAAGTGTCGCTCTGTATCGGGATCTCGTGCGGCGGGGGTACCAGAACGTACGACGCTACGCGGGCGGCCTGCTGGACTGGGAGGACGCGGGCCTGCCGCTCGAGGGCGAGAGCGTCGGCGCCCCATGACCGGTTCTGGCGAGCACCGGACGTCGGCCCTCATCGACCACCCGTACGCCGCAGAGATCGAGGCGGAGCGCGTGGGCTGGTATGAGCTCCTCGAACTCGTGCGGACCCTGACACCGCAGGAGTGCCTCGAGCCGGGCTACTACCGGGACCCCGACTGGAGCGTGCGGGACCTGGTGGCCCATCTCGGCACGTGGCTGGCCGAGGCGCAGGTCCAGTTCGAGCGACTGACCGCCGGGACCTACGAGGGCCACGACGTCGACGTGGATGCGCTCAACGCGGCCCTGCTCGACGGCATGATCGGCCAGCCGTGGGAGGTCGCCTGGGTGCTCGCGAATGCTGGTCGTACCCGAATGATCGAGGAGTGGTACGCGCTCCGGCAGCCGACTGACGAGGCCGCCTGGTGGATCCGCAAGGCTGCGAGCGAGCACATCGCGGAGCACCTCGTGCGCCTCCGGCCGTGGGTTTCGGAACTGCTCGCCCGTCGATCCGCCGCGGCCACGTGGGAGCGGAGGCGCTGAGGGGGGTGCACGAGCCTAGACCGAAAGGCGATGAATGCGAATCTCGCCTGCGACACCGCGGAGCTCGACCGCTGAGGCATTGTCCGGCAGCCCGGCGACGAGCTCCAGGGCACCCGGCACGGACAGCACGTCGTCGGTGACGGCGATCTCGCCGGCGTCAGCGAGCGCCTGTACGCGGGCGGCGATGTTGACGGTCTGCCCGAAGTAGTCGAGACGGTCGTTCAGCGTGACGGCCAGGCACGCGCCCGCGTGCAGCCCGACCTTGAGCGCGAGCTGGTCCTCGCCAGCCTCGGCGTTGAACCGCGCGATGCGGGCGCGCATCTCGACGGCAGCGCGGAGCGCGTCGATCGGCTCCACGAAGCTCGCCATCACCGCGTCGCCGATCGTCTTCACGAACGCGCCGTGGTTGCGTGCGATCACCTCGCGGAGGTGGCCGAAGTGCCGGCGGATGAGGTCGAACGCCCTCAGGTCGCCGATCCGCTCGTACAGCGCCGTCGAGCCCTTGAGATCGGTGAACAGCAGCGCCAGCCGGCTGACGGACAGGCCCTCGCCCGTGACGATCGTCTCGTCCGCGAAGAGGTCGAGGAAGACCTGGTTCGACAGCACCTCCGCACCCGAGAGGAACGGCTGCATTCGCACCCCGTAGTGGTCGGGCAGCATCGTGATGAGGAGGGCGTACCGCTCGTTCGTGGCGTTCGTGAACGCGATCTCGACCGGGCCTGCGTCGATGTCCGCCCGATAGCCCTGGCTTCGAACGCCGGTGTACTCGAACGCGAACGATCGCATCTCGTCCGTGCGGCCATCGCCGACCGTCAGCGCCGGCCCGTTGGTCAGCCAGAGGTAGCCGGGCTCTGCCTCGACGCGGAACGTCTCGGTCGCGCCGGGGCCAACGTAGGCAGCGGCGCGAGCGTGCCGCCGGAGGTGATCGGGCAGGGGAGTGCCATCGTCGACGACGGCGCTCTGGGAGAAGCGAAACGCGAGGAAGTACTCCTCCGGGGAGAGCGACCACGGATCGTGGAAGCGCGAAGGACGGACCTCCGGCGCGATGCTGAACGTGACCTCGATGAAGCTGCTCAGGTCGGCTTCGCGATCTGCGCTGCAGACCTGGCAGTAGTAGTGCGCCGTTGCGGAGGTCAGCGAGGTCAGCCGCTCGACGACCTCGCCGCAGCCGGGGCAGACGTACTGCCATTCCATCGTCGCGAGCCCCAGCTTTCGGGCGTGGAGCAGCAACGCGACGACATCCGACCTCGATCGCCCGAGCCGCTCCGCCAGGCGGACCGCGTTCATCCGAACGATCTCGCGCTCGTCCGCTGTTCGAATGAAGTCGCCGAAGGCGTCGACGAGGTCGTCCTGACCGGGCATGGCCGCAGCGAGCCGCGCGAGGTACCCGGGACGAGGGTCAAGCACCTCTGCACGGTACTCGCCGACCAGCCGACCGTGGAGCTCGTTGGAGTCGCGGCCAGCCGGACGCTTCAGAACGCCAGCGAGAAGGCGTTCGGGCTCGGGTGGACGGCCGTCGAGAGCCGCGCCGCGAGCGTCGTGTCGTCGATGGACTCGTCGAAACCCTGGGAATCGAGATCGGCGGCGCCGCCGATCCGGAAAGCATCGAAGAGCCGTCGAACTGCGATCTCACCGACGCGCTCGTAGAGCTCCGCCGCGGTCACCTGCAGGCGGAACTGGTACCAGGCGTAATTCGGGCCGCCGATCGAGGTATAGAACCGCTCGAACGCGTCCCGCGATCGGTGCTCGAACGCCTCACCAGAGCCGAGCGCGGCCAGGCGCGGCAGCATCGTGAGCGTCTCGAGCGCGTGCTCGAGGCCGGCGCTCGCGAACGGTCGGCACGGCACCGGCCGTCTCGACCAACCCGGCACGCATCGCAATCTCCACGCCCACCTCGCTCGGGTCCGCAGCCTCCCCGGCGAGTCACTGATGACGGCTCGGCAGCCCGGTCGGAGGGCCGGCGATGGATCGGGAGCGGCTTCATCTCGCAGACGGCTTCGACTCGGGCGGTCCCCGCACTCGACACCGTGGCGGTCATCTCGATCGCGGCCTCACGAAGCGGCGCCGACTGAGCTGCCAGATCGCCGCGAGCGACCAAACCTCGATCGACTGTCGTGGGCCTCTACGCGCCGCGGTGGGATGATCCGCGCATGGACGACTCGCTCCGGGTTGGCGCCGACTCGCTGACTCAGCTCGGCAACCATTGGGCCGCGCGCCTCACGACGTACCGGCGTGACGGCACGCCCGTTTCGACGCCGGTCAACGTCGCCGTCGATCGCGGACGCGTGTTCTTCCGCACCTACGAGCAGGCCGGGAAGTTCAAGCGGCTCCGGAACAACCCCGAGGTCGACGTGGCGCCGAGCGACGCGAGGGGCAGACCAACCGGACCGTCGACGCGTGCCGTGGCCCGCCTCCTGAACGGCGGCGACGACCGCCTCGCCGCGACCCTCGTCGACCGGAAACACCGCGTGTTCCAGGGCATTCTGATCAGGTTGGCGCACCGCCTCCGGGGGTACACGACGCGCCATTTCGAGCTTCTGCCACCTTCGAACGCGGCCGCCGGCCAATCTGACTAGGATCGCCGAGCCAGCGGCGCCTGCCCACCCGGCGCTCGAAGCCGTAGGCTGTCGGGATGGATCGGGATGACCCGGCGTATCGAGGGCAGAGCGACTACAACGCCCTGCTGCTGCGGCTGTACGACCCGCTCGTCCTCGGGCCGATATCGCGATACGTCTGGCGTGCCCCGAGCGGCGAGATGGTCCGCCGGTACCGGCAGCACATCCGCCCGAATCACCTCGATGTCGGACCCGGCACCGGGTACTTTCTCGCGCACGCGGGCCTCCCGGCGGGCAGCCGGGTGACCGTCCTCGACCCGAACCGGAACGTTCTTCGGCACGTCACCCGCCGGCTCCGCAACCTCGAGGTCACGGCGGTCGAGGCCGACGTCCTGAAACCGCTTCCCGTGGCGGGTCCGTTCGACTCCGCCGCGATGAACGCAGTGCTCCACTGCCTTCCCGGCCCGCTGGACAGGAAGGCCCTGGCCTTCGCCAACATCGCCGCCGTGCTGGCTCCCGACGCCACCCTCTTCGGCGCGACGGTCCTCGGGCGATCCGGCCGTCACACGCGCGCCGGCCGGGCATTCCTGAAGGCGTTCAACCGGCGCGGCGCGTTCGACAACCTCGACGACACCGAAGAGGGCATCGCCGAGATCCTTCGACGGTCGTTCGGCCGGGTCGAGGTCGAGACGCTTGGCGGCCTCGCGCTCTTCACGGCGACCGACCCGGTGAGGTCGAAACCGGCGGAGGCGCCGCCTCGACCAGTAACGACGTCCGGTCGAACGCACCGTCGGCCTTGAGGGCGGCGAGCGTCTGGTAGCCATCGAGCTCGGGCATGACGATGTCGAGGAGGACGCCGTCGATCGGCTCGGCCGCCAGGATCTCGAGGGCGACCGTGCCGTTCGGCGCCTCGCTCACGGTCCGACGCTCCGCCTCCAGGGCACGGCGGAGCACCATCCGGTTGAGGCGCTCGTCGTCGACGACGAGGACGCGCCCGACCTTGGCGCTCATCCCGGCGCCCGAAGTCGCTTGAGCTCGGCCTTCACCCGTTCGAACTCCGCCGCAGCCGCCCGGACGCCATCCACGGCGTCGTCGACGGTCCCGGACCGGCCGTGCGACTCGAGCTGTAGGCATAGCTCCGCGAGCCGCTCGGCGCCCATGGTCGCGCTGTTGCCTTTCAGCGAATGCGCCGGCCGGACCATCCCCTCTGCGGAGCGCGCCTCTGCTGCGGCGAGCATCTCACCGAGCTGCACACCGGCGTCCTCGAGGTACGTCGCGACGAGCTCGCCGAGGAATCCGGGGTCGCCGCCGGTCATCTCAAGAAGCCGCTCGAGCGCGGCCGGGTTGACGGCGCGGGCGTCGTCGGTCATTGGTGCGCCGCGTTCGCGACGGCGAGCGCAGCGGCAAGGGCCTCGGGTCGGATGGGCTTGCTGAGGTAATCGTCCATGCCCGCCGCCAGGCACGCCTCGCGATCGCCCTCCATGGCGTTCGCGGTCATCGCGATGATCCAGGGCCGCGTCGAGGGCGCCGCCCCACGGATCTCGCGCGTGGCCTCCAGCCCATCCATGTCCGGCATCTGGACGTCCATGAGGATGACGTCATACGAAGAGAGGCCCACCGCGCCGACGGCTTCGAGCCCGTTCGCCGCGACGTCTGCAGTCAGGCCCATGTTCTTGAGCAGCCGCAGCGCGAGCTTCTGGTTCATCGGGTTGTCCTCGGCAAGGAGGATCCGGAGCTCGCCGTTGCCCGCGAACGCCGGGGCGTCGACCCTGCCACGCTCGCCCACGACCGCGGCGCCCTCGGCGGGAGCCGGGTCGGCAACGAACGCGAGCTCGAACGTGCTGCCCTGGCCCGGGATTCCCGCGCTGTCCGCGACAAGCGTGCCGCCCATCAGCTCCGCTAGTCGGCGGCTGATGGCGAGCCCGAGCCCGGTGCCGCCGTACCGCCGGGCGATCGACGCGTCGGCTTGGCTGAACGACTGGAACAGCCGGCCCATGCCCTCGGCCGTGATCCCGATCCCGGTGTCACGCACCGCGACCCGGGCCTCCCAGCGACCGTCCACCGGCGTGGTCTCGATCGTCACGTCGACACGGCCGGTCTCGGTGAATTTGACGGCGTTTGACAACAGGTTCAGCAGGATCTGGCGGATCCGGCCCGCATCGCCGAGGAGCATCGGCGCCGGCTGGCCCTCGAACGTCACGCCGAGCTCGAGGCCCTTCTTCATGACATTCGGCCGAATGAGGCCCACCGCGTCCTCGACCGTCCGCTTGAGGTCGAATGGTCGGACTTCGAGCTCGAAGCGGCCGGCCTCGACCTTCGAGAAGTCGAGGATGTCGTTGATGATCGTGAGCAGCGCCTCCCCGGAGACGCTGATGCTCTCCGCGAAGTCGCGCTGATCCTCGTCGAGCTCTGTCCCGAGGAGCAGGCCGCTCATCCCGATCACGGCGTTCATCGGCGTCCGGATCTCGTGGCTCATTCCGGCGAGGAATGCGCTCTTCGCCTGGTTCGCCGCGTCGGCGTCGCGGCGCGCCGCCTGCAGCTCGGTGATGTCGTGGTAGATCGCGTAGTACCCGAGATGCTCGCCGTCGACGACGAGCGGGACCATGAGGATCTCGACGTCAAGCGGGCTGCCGTCCTTGCGGATCCGGCGGCTGATGAGATGGGCTCGGCCCTCCTCGGTCGCTGTCTGGCTCAGCTTGTGGCCCTCCTGACGCAGCTCGTCAGAGCGGAGGATGAGGTCATCGATCGACTTCCCGATTGCCTCACCGGGTGTGAACCCGAAGAGGGTCATGGCGGCGGGATTCCAGGCCGAGACGCGCTCGTCGCGATCCATCGTCACGACGGCCACCGGACTGACCTCGACCAGCGCCTCAAAGTACGCCTTCTGCCGGCGAATCTCGGCGGCCGACAGGGTTTGCTCTGTGATGTCGAGCATGAAGCCCTGGATGTGCAACGGCTTGCCATCGGCGTCGCGGACGATCCAGCTTTCGTCGCGCACCCACACAGTCCGGCCGTCCCCGGCGATGACCCGATACTCGTAAGAGAAGCGCTGGTCGGCGCGGTCGAGGTTGCCGCCGACCGAGTCGATGAGCCACTCGCGGTCGTCAGGATGGATGATCGAATTGAAGAAATCCGGCTCGTAGAACCTAGCGATCGGGTAGCTGAAGATCTCGGCCGTCCGCGGGCTGGCGTACGTCGACGTGTTCGAGTTGTCGGGCTTGTCCGTGTAGATCGCGAGCGGCAGCTCTTCCACGAGCGAGCGGTACAGCTCCTCGGCTTCGCCGAGCTTCTTGAGCGCCGACGTCAGCTCCCCGGTCCGCTCCTCGACGCGGCGCTCGAGGGTCGCGACGTTCTCGCGGAGCTCCCCGGTCATGTCGTCGAACGCCGTGGCGAGGACGCCGACTTCGTCATCCGAGCGAAATCCGGAGGTCGCCTCCAGATCCCCGGCCCGGACGCGGCTCGCCGTTGCGGCGAGCGAGAGGATCGGGCGGGTCACCCGGCGGGCGACGACCCAGATGCCCGCGGCGAGGAGGAGCGCCGACGCCAGGCCCACGACGCCGATCGTCAACGCGAGCTGTTGTGCGGAGCTGAACGCCTCGTCCTGGCTGAGCTCGGCGATCAGCCCGGCGTTGCGCTCCTCGATCCACGTGTAGACGCCGATGACCGCGGTCCCATTCGGGTCCGTGTACATGTCGCGGCCGCTCTGCCCGGCGACGATCGCCTCGACAGCGGCGGAGCGCAGTGCCTCCGCGCTCCCGCCGGTGCCCTGGATCGGGACGCCATCGCTGCCGACGAGGTAGGCCCGGCCTGTCGCACCAAGCCCCGCCCGATCGAGGACGACGATCCGGTCGACGCGTTGGAGGCTCAGGTTCGCGGCGACGATCGCCACCCGCCGGCCCTTGCCGTCCTGGTCGAAGAGCGGCGTGGCGACCGTGATCGTCGGTCGGCCGGTGAGCGTCGAGCGGTAGGCGTTCTGGACGTTCGTGTGCGACGAGCCGGTCGTGAACCAGCCCTCATCGGCCTGGGACTGTCCTTCATGGTCGGCGAGCGTGGACATCCGGATCGTGCCGTCGAGGTCGAGGATGAGAATCTCCTCGGCATCGGCGGTCTGGGACACGATCGTCGCAAGGAGATGGCGCAGGCTCGCCTCGGCTGCTTCGCGATCCGCGGCGTCCGCGGACTCATCGAGGTAGACCCGGACGTCGTCGCCGACGCCGGGCATGACGCCGACGAAGACGATGTTCCGGCTCTGCTCGTCGATCCACCGGTCGAGGGCCTCGGCCTTCAGCCCTGCGATCGCCTCGAGTCGGTCGTAGACCGACGCCGTGAGGTCGCTCGTCGCGCGCGCGTAGACGATGGTGCCGACGACGAGGACGGTGATGGTCGACAGGCCGAGGAAGTAGCCGACCAGGCGCGTCCGCAGGCTGCGACGGAAGGGCGCAAGGACGCGGTCGGTCAACGGCATGGGCGATCTACGGGACGACCTGGCCGACGGCCGAGAGATCGAACTCGCCGGCCGGCGTCGCGTAATCGGCCTGGAAGAACTGCATCGAAAGCGCCTTGAGCTTGCCGCTCGCATGGAGGTCGGCGATCGCGGCGTCGATGGCCGCGAGGAACGCGACGGGATCGAGCGTCAGGTCGCGATCCACGTAGCCCGTCTTCTGCGTGTAGTACGCGATCTCGTCGAGCTCCCGCAGCGGATCGCCCTCGGCGACGGCCGCCCGGCCCACGGTCGCGCTGCACAGGAACGCCTCGATCTCGCCGGCGACGACCGCCTCGAGGCCGGGCACTTCGGTGTTGAACGTGACGATCACGGGGTCGTCCACGAGCCACACCATCCCGACACCCGGCAGCTCGAGCTCGCGCTCGAGGTACGACTCGTGCGTGCACCCGGCACACGAGCCGATCTCCTTCCCGGCGAGCTCGGACGGCTTCCTGATCGCCGAGTCCTCACGCACGAAGAACGAGGCCGGGGTGGAGTAGTACGGCTGCGTGACGTACAGCTTCTCCATCCGCCCGACGGTCAGTGCCCCGGATGCCCAGGCGACGTCGTAGCGGTCGCCCCAGCTGCCCGCGATCATCGAGTCGAACGGCGTCGCGACGAAGCACGGCTCGACGTCGAGCGCCTCAGCCACGAGCTTGCCGGTCTCGGAGTCGTAGCCTGACATCTCCGGGGCCGTCATCTGGTTCGGCGCGCACTTCGTCCCGGCCAGCCGGGCCGCCCCCTCGACGGCGAACGATTGTGGCGCGTACGCCGGATCGGTCCACAGAACCAGCGTGCCGCGCACCTGGACCCGGGCGAGCTTGTCCGTGGATGGGTCGAGCGTCGGCGGCTGAGAGGCCGGCTGGCCGGAGCAGGCGGCGAGCGCGAGCGCCAGCGCCGGGGCAATGATCCTTCGTCGGCTGGTCATCGCGTCCACCCTCCTACTCGGGGTCCTGCTCAAGCAGCTCGAGGTCGAATTCCCCGGCCGAATTCGTGTAATCGGTCCCGAACCATTCCATCGAGAGCGCCTTCATCCGGCCGTCGGCGTGGGCGACCTCCATGATCTCATTCACGCGTTCGAAGAAGGCCCTCACCGAGAGGCCGGAACCCTTGTCGACAAAGCCGCTTGGGTACATCGAGAACGCCGACTCCTCGAGGATCCGCAGCGGCCGACCCTCCGCGATCGCCTCCATCGCGACCGGCTCCGCGACGAGGAATGCGTCGATATCGCCCGCCGCGAGGGCGTCGATCCCCGGGAACTCCGTCTCATAACCTGCGAGCACGGGATCCTCGACCTTCTGGTCGAGCTCGACGCCGGGGATGATGAGCGTGCCCTGGAGGTACGCCTCGACGGTGCAGCTCGTGCACGTCCCGATCGTCTTGCCGTTGAGGTCGGCCGGCACGTGGTACGGCGAGTCGTCTCCGACCAGGAAGACCTGCGGGATGTAGTAGTAGGGCTGCGTCATCCACAGGACTTCCATCCGATTCGCGTTGATCGCGCCGGACGCGTAGGCGATGTCCCAGCGGTCGCCCCAGCTGCCGGCCGTGATCTCGCTGAACTGGGGCGAGACGAAGCACGGCTCGACGCCCAGATCCGTCGCGATGAGCTTGTGGGTCTCGATGTCGAAGCCGGTGGCCTCGGGGCCCGTGAGCTGGTTCGCCAGGCACTTCGTATCGGTCGGGCGCGCGGCGCCTTCGACGCGGATCGACTGCGGCGGGTAGTCGAGCTCGGCGTAGCCGACGAGCGTCCCGCGGGCCTGGATCTGGGCGAGCTTGTCGCTGGCGGGGTCCGCGCTCGGCGGCGACGACCCACCAGGGTTGCCGCCGCAGGCCGCCAGTCCGATGAGCATGACCAATCCCGAACAGCGAGCGCGCACGGAAAGCCTCCCTCTCCCAGCCACGATCCCGCCCCTCACGCCGGTTCCTCCTGAGCGAGCTGCATCACGACGGACGTTCCCAGCCCGCCGATCGGTAGCACATGAGGCTCGTCCAAGGCCGCAAGCCGCACCCGCTTTGTCGAGCCAGCCTCGTCGACCGCGACCTCGCCGGGGAGGCCCGTCGACCAGCCATCAGCGGAAGGCGCTGCTGCGCCAGACCCATGATTAGGAAGATCTGGCCGCCGTCCCGCAGCCCGACGCGGCCAGTGACGTCCATCGCCATCTCTGGGATCGGCGTGTCGTGCCAAAGGTAGTCGTTGAGCGAGGCGTGCACGGCATCGCCTTCAACCCCGAACAGGACGTGGATGCCCGGTGACTGGATGTCCGTGTCGATCACGCCGACGCGCAGCGCACGCCCCGCGAAGACCGCGGCGAGGTTCGCGGTCGTATTCGACTTCCCCGTTCCACCCCGAAACGAGTGCACGCTCAGGATCGACGCCACGTCCCCTCCCATCGCCGGGCGGCCGAGACGCTGGTCCTCTCCGCAGCGGCCGAGGCGACAATCTGGACCGCCGCATGATACGTGGCCATCCGGCCGGGGATGCTGCCGCCGAGTATCGTCGCGCCCGTGATTGCAGACGGAGGCGCGCCAGCCCGCCCTGACACCGTCGTCGTGTGCCTGCCCGACATGTCCGAGCGGGCCTACATGGGCGACCTGCCGCCGAATGTCGAGGTTCGGCTCGTGTCACCCGAGCCCGCGCCCCTCCCGGATCTGGCCGAGGTCGACCTGGTGGTGCCCCTCCGGCGGATCCGAGACGCGCTGTTCGAAGCCCTCGCCGGGCCGCCGGGACGGTTGCGTGTCATCCAGACGCTGAGCGCGGGCGTCGACTGGCTGGCCGGACGGGTCCCCGAGCACGTCATGGTCTGCAACGCCCGCGGGGTCTACGACATCCCGCTCGCGGAGTGGGTGGTCGGCGCGATCCTGGCGATGCAGCGCGGGCTGGTGCAGGCCCGCGATGCGCAACAGCGACACGAGTGGGACGAGATCGAGCCACCCGAGCTGGCCGGTCGTCGAGTGCTCATCCTCGGCCTCGGCTCGATCGGGACGGCGATCTCGGAGCGATTGCGCCCGTTCGGCGTCGAGGTCATCGGCGTCGGTCGGGCGGCGCGCGACGGCGTGCGGAGCCTGGCCGACCTCGATGAGGCACTCGCGGATGCCGAGATCGTCGTCAACATCCTGCCGATGACCAGTGCGACCGCGCATCTGCTGGACGCGCGGCGGCTGAGCCTCCTGCCCGATGGTGCGCTCCTCGTGAATGCGGGGCGCGGCCGAACCGTCGACACCGCCGCGCTCATCGAGGAGCTCCGAGCCGGTCGACTACGGGCAGCGCTCGACGTTCACGAAGAGGAGCCGCTCCCCGCGGCGCACCCGCTCTGGGACCTGCCCAACGTCCTCGTGAGCCCGCACATGGCCGGCGAATCACCGGCCACCACCATTCGCGCCTTCGAGCTCGCCGGCGACCAGGTCCGGCGCTTCGCTCGCGGTGAGCCGCTCATCAACGAGGTCGCTCGCTACCTGCTCGAGTGAGGCCCGGCGGCCGCGCATACCATCGCGGACGTGGACGACGCAGACATCGAGGTCCGAAACTCGACGTATCGTCGCTTCGTCGATCTTGGCCGGGCACCGACCGCGACCGAGGTGGCAGGGGCAACCGGGTGGAGCGAGGCGGACGTTCGTGACGCGTGGCGCCGCCTCCACGACGCGCACGCCCTGGTCCTCGACGCAGCGGGCGAGATCCGGATGGCGAACCCGTTCTCGGCGGTTCCGACGCCATTCGTGGTCGAGGCCGACGGTCGGACCTGGTACGCCAATTGCGGCTGGGACGCGTTCGGGATCGGCGCGGCCATGCACGTCGATTCCACCATCGCGACCGAGTGTGCCGACTGCCACGAACCCATCCGGATCGACGTTCGCGACGGTCGGCCGACCACCGAGGACCTGGTCTTCCACGTGCTCGTACCCGCCGCCCTGTGGTGGGATGACATCGGGTACACCTGAGGCTCGATGCTCGTCTTCCGGTCGGAAGCACACGTCGCTCGATGGCTCGCCGGACGTCCGCCCGGCGCGACGATCCCGGTCACGAAGCTCGCGGAGCTGGCGAACGCGTGGTGGGGCGATCGCGTTTCGCCGGACTGGCGGCCCCACACCCGGGAGCAGAACCAGGCCATCCTCAGTCGCCTGGGCTTGACCGATCCGTTCTGGCGCCTGGGTTGACCGACGGCGACGATCCTCGAAGCGCGGCAACTGCCTCCTTGCGGTTCCGGACGCCAAGCTTCGCGTACGCGTGCTGCCGCCCGCCGTCGAAAACGCGAAGGCGTTGATCGGATTGATCCCGCCCCGCCCCGCGAACGCACCGACGACGAGCGTGCGCCCACGGTCACGACTCGTGGTGAGAGGCAGGTCGTCGAACACGCCACGCCACAGTTGGAACGACTCGACGAAGTCGGCTCCGATCAGCGTCTCGAGGTCCAGCAGGACCTGCCGGGGAAGGGCGCCTCGGGCGCGGTTGCGATCGGGCGAAGCCGCCGCAACGGCGTCGGCCAATCCAACCGCGAGATCGCACGGGCCCTGTTCGTGACGCTCAAGGCCGTCGAGTTCCACCTCGCGAACGCGTACCGCAAGCTCGAGATCGGCTCGCGCACCGAGCTGGCGAGCGTGATGGCGT
>Ga0268386_10000672_pt1 | contig 22162 bp, 18 predicted proteins | sample RVTome_15_FD_200260 | JGI IMG/M metagenome (GOLD analysis project Ga0268386, IMG submission 200260) | Soil microbial communities from uranium-contaminated site in the Upper Colorado River Basin, Wyoming, United States - RVT150D86... ...
TCGGTGGTCAGTTTCGCAGCGTCCATGATTCCCTCCTTCCTTGGGAAACTCCGTTGAATCCGCGGCCCTCGCCGCGACTACCCGTATCCTGCCAGATTTCCCACCAACATTCGAGACGCACGCCCCTTGAAATCTCATACAGCATGACGGCTCGCCGCGGGAAACGGGAATCGGCTACGATATGGTAAGGAGTCTCCAATGCTACTCGACCATTTCCATCCACCGCTCTTCAATCAACGCCACTGGTCCGGTTTTCACAGCCGCTGGGCCGGAAACATCGCGGTTGATTTGAACGACCACCTCCCCGACGGCTGGTACGCCGAGCCGACCGTCCAGTGGTCGATCGAAGTCGACGTCGCCGCCTTCGAGGAATCCGAATCGCTCGTCGGCGCGGCGGCAACGGGATCGGCGGCCGGTTCGTGGGAACCGTCCGCGCCGGCGAAGACGATCGACTTTTCCCTCACGACGGACGCCGTCGAGGTGAAGGTCTACCGCGACTTCACCGACTTCCCGCTGGTCGCCGTCATCGAACTCGTCAGCCCGGCGAATAAGGACCGGCCGGAAACCCGTGAGGCGTTCGTTTCCAAGTGCGACGCGTACCTGCGGGAGGGCATCGGCCTGGTGATGGTCGATATCGTCTCCAACCACCACGCGAACCTCCACGCGCTGCTCATGGAACGCATCGACGACCCGGAGCCGCGGGACGACCCGCTGTACACGTCGGCCTATCACCCCGTGCAGCGCAACGGCGGCACGCAGCTCGACATCTGGTACGAACCGCTGGCCGTCGGCGAAGAGCTGCTTTCGATGCCGCTGTTCCTCAAGAACGGCCCCCGCGCCCGCGTGAACCTGGCGGACACCTACCGGCAGACGCTGCGGGATTTGCGGTATCCGCAGCCGTAGGTCAGGCTTTCCGGAGCATCGCATGCCAAACGGTCCCCCTCTCTGGTTGCAGGGAGCATCCAGCCCCGGCGAGGGCTTCCGCCTGCTGCTCAAGCACATCCGAGACGATTACCAGGGCGCGTCGCAGGCCGATAAGCTGGCGGCGTTTCGCGACGGCGTGCGGATGATTCAGCAGTTCGTCGGGCCGTTTACGATCGAAGACGAGTTCCGGGCGTCGTTCCCCGGACTGCTGAGAAATGATACAATTGTCTTCGTGGGCGGGCCCGGGCCACAGGCGACCCCGATCATCGCCTTCGCTCCCGATGGAAGGGTCTATACCGGCTCGCTGGAATGGTCGATCGGAGAAATGGCGACCGGCGAAATCGTGTTCAATGCATTCCGAGCCAATCTGATCGCAGAATAGGGGACGCGAAATGCAGCCGCCGTTTCCCAATGCCGAGAAGGTCAACGACTTCATCGAGTCGGAGAGCGATCCGGTCGTGCGTTCGTTGATGCGGCTTGTCTGGGGGGAGTTCCTCAGAAAGAACATCGCCACGGAGCGTCCCGACGGCGCCTGCGACCTGATGTACTGCTTCACCGCGCTGCAAGCCGCCTTCCGCCGCAAAGACGCCCTCGAAAGCGCCCTCAACGGCAACTACGGCGACTGGCGGAACATCGACTGGCTGCCGGCCGATGATGCGGATGAAGCCGCGGAGCCGGCACAGCGGAAGGCGGTGTGAACAGCAGTCGTAGGTCAGGCTTTCCAGCCTGACCGGATTGTGAATTCACGTCGATGGCCGTTTCGGTCAGGCTGGAAAGCCTGACCTACGGAGATAGAGGATGCGAAATGCAACCGCCGTTTCCCAATGCCGAAAAGGTCAACGACTTCATCGAGTCGGAAAGCGATCCGGTCGTGCGTTCGTTGATGCGGCTAGTCTGGGGGGAAGTGCAGCAGAAAATCGACGCCGGCGAGCGCCCCGACGGCGCCTGCGACCTGATGTACTGCTTCACCGCGCTGCAGGCCGCCTTCCGCCGCAAAGACGCCCTCGAAAGCGCCCTCAACGGCAACTACGGCGACTGGCGGAACATCGACTGGCTGCCGGCTGACGATGCGGAGGAAGCCGCCGAGCCGGCACAGCGGGAGGCGGTATGAGCAACAGTTGACAGCTTCCTGATCGGCGTGTAATCCAACCGGCGAGCGAGGAGCCGCCAACCCCCCGGTCTTTACAAGGAGAAAAACGTGCGTCACAAAGCGACGTGGATGCTCACGGCGTTTCTTCTGATCGGTACGGCGATTCTGGCAATCTCGCCGGCCGCCGACAATCCGCGAACGAGAATTGTCCAACAGCAATCGCCACCGAAGACGATTCACGTCGCCGATCTCCAGCGCAGAAAGATCATCGGCTGGCTGGGCCGCCCGCTGGGCGAGATCGTCCTGATCGAGGGAGTCGTGGCGAAGCCGTCGCTTTCGAAGGAGCATTCGGGCGCGACGTTGTTGAACGTCCATTCCGTCAACGGCCACAAGCTTCGCAAAACACCGGTGTTTCAATTCGACCCGTGGCTTGCGGAGCTAAAGAAGCCGAAAACCGGAGAGCGATTCCGATACACCGGCTATGAAACCGGCGGCTTTCGCGGAATGCCGGCGCGGGCGTTCGAATTCGTGCCGCCAGTCGCAACGACCGGCTTCCACTTCGAAACGTCATTCGTCATTCTACGAGATGAAAACGCTCCGAAGAAGCACCAGGTTCAGGGGCCGTTTGGCACGTCGCCACAAAAGAATCCAGCGTCAAGGCGAGCGAAACAGAACGAGACGAAGTGGCAGTCAGCGCATCCGAAATGGGACGAGATGCGCATCCTGCTGGGGAAGTCGATCGGCTCGAAAGAGGTGCTGTCCTTTGCCAAGCGCTATCGATTGAAGCGGTATGCGAAATTCACATCCGGAGGATTCAGCAACACCAGCGAATTTCCCTTCTCACTGCTTTTCGAGAAACTTCGTATCCACCGGGTCGTTGTCGTGGTCGACCGCAACCCTCGAAATCTCTGGCCAAATGGGCCGGTCTATCGACAAAAGCTGCCATACGGAATCAAACCAACGGACACGGCGGAAGTCGTTATACGGCGCGTCGGAAAGCCCTCAGGTAAGCCGGATCGCAACTTCGTGCATTACGAAGGACTGGGACTCTCCTTCGTTTTTGACCGGGACACGCACAAGCTGCGCGAAATCGACCTCGGAGTGCCGAAGAAGCCCCCTGCCAAGTCGCAATCAAAATGATTCACCCGGTCAGCCTGGAAAGGCCGACCTACAACGGACCACCGACCCCTGACCACCCCCCGCCACAACCACAAACTCTACATCGAAACCGTCGGCTGCCAGATGAATGTGCTGGACAGCGAGCTGGTCGTGGGGGCGTTGCGCAGGGCGGGGTATGAGTTGACGGGGGACATTGCTGCGGCCGATACGCTGCTGTTCAACACGTGCAGCGTCCGCGAGCATGCCGAGCACAAAATCTACAGCCAGCTCGGGCGGATCAAGTTTCTGAAGCGCCGCCGGCCGCAGTGCGTTATCGGCGTCATGGGCTGCATGGCGCAGAAGGATCAGGAGCTGATCTTCCAGCGGGCGCCGCACGTGGACCTCGTCGTCGGGACGGGGCAGTTGGGGGAGATTCCGCGGCTGATTGAGGAGGTACGGGCGGGGCGGAGGTCGGAGGTCGGAGGACGGAGGTCGGAGGACGGAGGTCAGAGGTCGGGGGACGGCGGAATTCGCGAATCTTTCCGACCTCCGACCTCCGACCTCCGACCTCCGCGGCTGCTCGCGGTCAGCCTCGATCGCAAGGACGGCCCCCGGAGCGAAGTCGCCGCGAGCTTCGAAAGCTACGACCCGCTCCGCGAACCGGCGATGCGGCCGTCGCCGTTTCAGGCGTTCGTGCGGATCATGATCGGCTGCGACAAGTTCTGCACGTACTGCGTCGTCCCCATGACGCGCGGGCCGGAGCAGTCGCGGCCGCCGAGCCACATCCGCAAGGAAGTCGCCGTGCTCGCCGGGCAGGGGGTGAAGGAAGTCACGCTGCTGGGGCAGACGGTCAACAGCTACCGGCACACCGAGGGGGGCCGGCTGTTCCGGCTGTCGGACCTGCTGGAGGCGATTCACGACACGCCGGGCATCGAGCGGATCAAGTTCGTCACCAACTACCCCCGCGACATGAGCGACGATCTGCTGCAGGCCATCCGCGACCTGCCCAAGGTCGCCCGCTACCTGCACGTCCCGCTGCAGCACGGCTGCGACGACGTGCTGAAGGTGATGAAGCGCGGTTACACGGTGTCGCAGTATCGCGAGATGATGCAGCGCATCCGCGAGACGTTCGGAGCAGTCGAGAGTCGAGAGACGAGAGTCCAGAGCCAGAAACCTTCGTCGATCCACGCTCTGGCTCTCGACTCTCGACTCTCGACTCTCGACTCGATTGCCGTCAGCAGCGATTTCATCGTCGGCCATCCGGGGGAGACGGAGGCGGGCTTCGAGAAATGCCTGGACGTTGTCCGCGAGTTCCGGTTCAAGAACAGCTTCATCTTCAAGTACAGCCCACGGCCGGGCACGAAGGCGTTCGAGCTGTATCCGGACGACATCCCGGAAGAATTGAAACGCCGCCGCAACAACGAACTGCTGCGGTTGCAGAACGAAATCAGCGAAGAGGACAACGCGGAGTTCATCGGCCGGCGCGTGGAGGTGCTCGTGGAGGGATTGAGCAAACAGGCGGAGAAGGCGAGCGGCGCGGCGTCAGCCCGCCGTGGCGGAGAGGGCAATGCGACACCAGACTCCACGGCGGGCTTACGCCCCGCCGCTCGCCTGCAACTCGTGGGACGGACGCGATGTGATCGGATCGTCGTCTTCGACGGGAATCCACGGTTGGCGGGATCGCTGGTGGACGTGGAGGTCGACGACTGCACGGCGACGACGCTGATGGGGCGGATCGTCACCCACGAAGTTCAGCACGGGTGCGCGAGCGAGCTGCCGATACTGCAATTGTGAGACGCCGTCTCGCGTGGGCTGAAGCCCACGCTACGGTCATTCGTCCCCGCCCGCCTGCAGCGCTTCCAGCCGTTTCAGCGTGTCGCGGTATTCGTAGTCGACGCCGAGGACTTCCTGGAAGTGGAACTCGGCCTTCTGCTTGTCGCCGGCGGCCTGGTACAGCACGCCGAGGGCGTAGTGGATCGTCTTGAACAGGTCCGGCTTTTCGTGGACGTTGACGAGGTCGCGGGCCTTCTCGAACTGCCGCAGCGCCAACGCCGGCTTCTTCTCGCGGTGGAAGCAGTCGCCGAGCTTCACCAGCACTTCGCATTCGATGCGGTTGTCGGCGGCGGCCTGCTGCAAGAGCGGAATCGCCTTGGAAAACGCCTGCGACTGCATGTACCGCTGGGCCAGTTCGAACTTCAGCCGCGCGTCTTTGGGGTAGCGTTCCACACGTTTCGACAGAATTTCGATTTCGCGGAGCAGGATTTCCTTCCCCAATTCGACCGCATTCCGCTTGGCGGTTTCATCCTGCGGGTTGGCGCGGAAGGCGTCTTTGGCCAGCTCGTGGTTGTGCCGCATCCGCTCGAGTTCGACGTCTTCGGCCTGCTCGCGGATCGTCGGGTCGCCGCCGCTGAGCTGCAGGGCGGTTTCGAGCATCCGGGCGGCTTCTTCGAGCCGCTTCTCGCGTTTGTAGAGGTCGGCCAGCTTGAGGTGGCTGCCCACGTCGGAGGGGTCTTTGCGAATCGCCCGCTGCAGGTCGGCTTCCAGCGACATGCCGGGGCCGTCGGCTTCCTGCTGGCCGGGCTGTTTTTTCTGGGCCGATTTGCGGTCGAAGTCGTAGGCGGTTTTCATCTCCTGGGTCGATTTGGCGTCTTCATAGCCGCCGCGGCGCATGACGGTGTTGGCCTGAAGCTGCGTGATCTTCGAGCGGGCCTCGTGGTCGTCGGGGTCGATCTTGTAGACGCGGGTCCAGCCGGAAATCGCGTCGTTGTAGTTCCCCCGCTCTTCCTGCAGCAGGGCGTACTGGCGGTTGTAGTCTTTGTTTTCCGGCTCGGTCTTCAGGGCCAGCTCGTAGCCGTACAGGGCGACGTTGGCAAAGCCGAGGTTCTTGCAGGCTTCTCCGACGGCGGCGTTGAGGGCGGCGTCCCAGGGATTGACCCGCAGCCCCTCTTCGGCGGCCTGGTCCATGCCTTTCCAGTCCTTGGTGAGATGGGCCTTCTTGATTCGCCCCTTGACCTTCATCGTCTTCATGCCGGCCATGCGCGCGCCGCTGCCGTTGTCGCCGTACATCTTCTTCGCGGCCCCGCGGAGCGTCTGCCGGTAGACGAGGTTGTCGGGGACGAGTGCCATCGCCTTGAAGAGCGTGTCGACGGCGTAGTCGAACTGCTCGCGGGCCATCGCCTCGTTGGCTTTCTTCCAGAGTTCCTTGGCGATTTTGATTTTGTCGGCCGACATGACGGGTCTTCGGAAATACGGAGGTCGAAGTTCGAACGGCGGTTTCAGCGGGCTGAACGCCGGCTGTGGAAAGCCGATTCATTGTACCCGACCGGACCCCCGGCCGACCAGATGCGGCACGGGCGGAAGTTTTTTGAATCGATGCCGTAACAACTCGTTTCGGACTGCGCTTCACCGGGGAGTTGCGTTGCCGATTTCCCCCAACCATTCTGCAATGGAGCCGACCGATGCGACGACTGGCCTGCCTGAGCCTGGTGTTGACCGTTGCAATCTGCACGTCCCCCCGCGCGTTTGCCGCCACGACGGTGACCGATGGGCAGGGCGTGGCCTGGGTCGTCCCCGAGGGTTGGAGCGCGAAGAAGCTCGCCCGGGGCATCGCCCTGACGGCGCCCGACATGCGGACCGCGGAATCGTACATCGCCATGCGGTTCGACTGGGGATTCACGAAAGCCGACCGCGAAAAGCTCCTGCGGGTCTTCGACGGCATCGCCGTTAAGACGCTGCCGCACCTCAAACGGCTGGGCGACTCGTGGCTGACCATCGACGGCCGCCCGGTCGCGGTCATCCGCTATCGAGGCCGGAACGACAAGGGAGACTTGCACGAGGCCGACTATTACCTGGCTTCGTTCGGAAAGCACGCGGTCGTCGTGGCCGCCAGCGGGGATGCCGATCGACTCAAAGCCCGCCGCGAGAGCCTTCACGCCCTGTTCCTGTCGGGAATGAAATCGATGACGGGACAGAACGGCATCCGGGCGTTCGTCGGCGGCGAGAGCGGCGCCCGGACGTCCGTCACCGGCGCGGCCCGCGATGGGTCTGCCGCGACGCAACCTTCACGGGTCGCGGCGAACGTCGATCGGCAACTGGTCGGCCGCTGGGTGCGGCAGACTGCCGCCAGCAGCTACGGCCCCGGTGCGGGAGTGGCTTCGTCGACGACGTACACGTTCACGTTCAAAGCCGACGGCACCTGCACGCTGAACATCACAAGCTGGGTCAGCGCATCATCCCCCACGATGACGACCATGTCGGGGCCGGGACGGGGCACCACGCACCGCGGAACCTGGTCGACGGCCGGCGGCAAGATCACGATTCGCTATGCCAACGGCACGACGTTGAACAACCATTACCTCGTGTTCGACCACAAAGGCAAACCGGCGCTGAAGCTCTTCCTGCCGGGCGGGAAGCCGGTTTACTACCTGCGGGGATAGTCGTGTCGTCGATCGTGCGGTGGGTTCACTCCAGAAACCGGAATTCCGTCGACGCCAACAGCGCGTGGCAGAAGCTGGTCCACGCCGCCACAGTCTTGTCGCGGTCGCCGGATGACGACAGCCGGTCGAGATAGCGGAAGGCCCGCGCCGATTCGGCCTTCGTGGGCACCCGGCCCAGCGTCAGCTCGTAGATGTGGTTCAGCCGTCGCTCGTCGTCGCGCGGTTCGGCGCGGAAGGCCCGCTCGGCGAGCTGCGCCGCCTGCCCGCGGACGAAGCCGCTGTTGAGCATCAGCAACGCCTGCGCGGGGACCGTCGTCACCGCGCGGACACCGACGACCACATCGGGGTCGGCGAAGTCGAAGACCGTCAGAAAGTCCGGCAGATCGTTGCGGATCAGCGGCAGATAGACGCTGCGGCGGAACGGCTGCCCCTTCAACTCGCCGGTCTTGTCCATCAGGTTGTTTGCCACCGCCTGCTCGCCGAGGCCGATCACCGACGAGTCGCCCGCCGCCAGGCTCAGCCGCCCGCTGGCGGAAAGGATCGCGTCGCGAATCGCCTCGGCCGGCAGCCGACGCCGGTTGTGTTGCCACAACAGCCGGTTCTGCGGGTCGGCCGCGGCGTTGCGGGCGTCGTGCAAAGAACTCATCTGATAGGTGCGGCTGAGGACGATGCGGCGGATGAGCCGCTTCACCGACCAGCCGTCGGCCGCGAAATCCACCGCGAGCCGGTCGAGCAGCTCGGGGTGCGACGGCCTCTCGCCGAGTTTACCGAAGTTGTCGACCGACCGCACGATCCCGGCTCCGAACAGATGATGCCACGCGCGATTGACGGCGACGCGGGCCGTCAGTGGATTCCTTTCATCGGCGATCCAGCGGGCCAGTTCCAGCCGGCCGCTTTGCTTCGCGTTAACGTCGATCTTGCCGTGATTCGGCAGGACGGACAGAAATCCGCGGGGCACCTTCCGCCCGTGCTTGTGCGGCTCGCCGCGCACGCAGATGTACCAATCCGCCGGCTGTTCGCGGTCCTCGACAGCCATCGCCATCGGTGCCGGTTTTGGCGCATTCTTTTTGAGGGTGTCAAGCTGTCGTTCGAGCGCGGCAAGCCGTTTCGTCTCAGCCCCGTGGCGGACGCTGCCAGCGTCCGTGCGGATGCTGGCAGCATCCGCCACGAGGAACTGCACGGCATCCGCGATGACGTGACCGTCGGTCCCCTTGTTGGAAATCGTCACTGAGCCGTCGGTCCCCTTCGCGAAGCGGAACCGGCCCAGCGAATGGAACAGCCGGCCGATCCGCGGCTGCTTCGTCTGATCGAGGATAATCGTTTTCTCGCCGTCGGCCGAGCGAATCGTCACCGGCACTTTCTTCGCGCGGCCGCCGCCGCCCGTGTACGAGAGACGGACTTCATAGATCCCGGACTTCGTGACGTCCGGCGTGAACGTGATCGACTTCTCCCCCTTGCCGGTCTTTTCGTCGTGCACGTACCCCTTCCCGACGTAGCGCTTCGTGAACGTCGACTTCTTCCATTGGCCGACGAGTTTCGCGTTGACGTCGTCGACGACGATTCCGGGCAGCTCTTTCGCGGCGACGATGCCATTACCGGCCGGTTTGCCGAGCTTGCGCTTCAACGCGGCGATCTGTTTCGTCAGTTCGGCGACTTTCGCGTTGTAAGCGGCCAGTTCCCGCTCGCGTTCCAGCGGCATCGGCAGGGGGCGCTCGATCCAGCCGGAGACGTTCACGTTGTTCATGCGAATGCCCTGCACCCCCTTGGTGCTCCGCAGAATGCCGGCCAGCGCGTAGTAGTCGCGGGTGGGGATCGGGTCGAACTTGTGGTCGTGGCAGCGGGCGCAGCCGAGCGTCAGGCCGAGAAACGCCCGGCCGATCGAGTCGAGCTGCTCGTCGACGACGTCCATCCGCAGCTTTTCCTTATCGCGCTCGCTGAGCATCTTGGGACCGACAAGCAGGAACCCGGTCGCGACGAGCCGCTCCGCCCGTTGCTTCAGCGTCGGCGTGGAGCCTTCCGCCTTCCGCCTTCCGCTTTCCGCTTTCTCCTGCAGCAGGTCGCCGGCGATCTGCTCGACGATGAACCGGTCGAACCGCTTGTCCGTGTTGAAGGCGTCGATGACGTAATCACGATACCGCCACGCGTTGTGGAACGTCAGGTTGATGTCCCCGCCGTTGGAATCGGCGTAGCGGGCCACGTCGAGCCAGTGCCGGCCCCAATGCTCACCGAACTGCGGCGAGGCCAGCAGCCGGTCGACGACTTTCGCGAATGCGTCCTTCGAGTCGTCGGCGAGGAACGCGGCGACGTCCTTCGGCGTCGGGGGCAGACCGGTGAGATCGAACGTGACGCGGCGGATGAGCGTCCGGCGGTCGGCGTCTTTCGCCGGCGTCAGACCGTGCCGTTCCAGCCGGGCGAGGATGAAGCGGTCGATGTCGGTTCGCGCCCAACTCCGATTCTTGACTGCGGGCGGCTGATGCGCTTTCGGCGGCTGAAACGCCCAGAACTTGCGGGCCTCGGCAAGTTCGATCGACGGTTGCGACTTCGAGACCGTCTTCCCGTCGCGCGGGTCGGGCGCGCCGAGCTTGATCCACTTGACGAAATCGTCGACGACCGCCTTTGGCAGTTGCTTCTTGGGCGGCATCTGCAGAGTGCCGTAGCGCAGCGCGTCGACGATGAGGCTCTTCTTCAAATCGCCCGGCACGACCGCCGGACCGGTTTCGCCCCCCTTGCGGATGCCGGCCCGCGTGTCGAGCAGCAGGCCGCCCTGCAGGTCTTTCGCCGTCTGCGAATGGCAGGCGTAGCAGTGCTTGACCAGGACGGGGCGGATTTTCTTCTCGAAGAACTCAAAACCCTTGCGGTCGGGCGTTTTCGTTGATGCCTTGTCGTCGGCAAACGAAGTCGCCACGAGGATGAACGGCATCAGAATGAAAAGACGGCATGTCATGGACGGCATGGTTCCGATTGCGGAATGAACGGCGGGAAGCTGGAGTTCAAGGTTCAGCTTGCTCATTGTGGGTGCAACGGCCTCTGTTGACACAACGGGCAAGCTGAAGCTTGAACTCCAACTTACCGTTTCAACACCTTTTCGAACAGCGGGGACGCCACTTTGCCGTTCCAGCGGTGGCCTCCCTCGAAGTGGTCGAACGCCAACCGGTCGGCGACGCCGGCGGCGGCATACGCTCGTTGGAGCCGGTCTTTGAAGAGCTTGTCCCACTTCGGCACGACCAGCCCGTCGCGAGAGCCGACTTCCCACACCGCGGGCCGCGGGGCGATGAGCGAACCGATTTCGGAATAGTCGCCGTACTTCAGCAGGCCGGGGATGATCTGCGACCCGCAACTGTAGCGGCCGCGAATGCGTTCCTGCAGGAGGTTGAGCGCCCCGCTGACGGCGCAGACCTTGATGCGTTCGTCCATCGCGGAGACGAGCATCGTCATCCGCCCGCCGTAGGAGAGGCCGGCGCAGCCGATTTTCTCCTTGCGGACTTCCGGCCTGCGTTGCAGCAGATCGAGGCACCACCGCAGGTCGCGGAGGTTGGCCCCCATCGTCGTCTGCCCCAGCGCCTGCAGGCGAACGAACGTCGTTGCGCAGGGGTCGGTCCGCCCGTACTTCGCTCTGTCGAGCCGGCGGCCGAAGGGAATCAGGCACGGGGCGGCGACCACGTAGCCGCGTTTCACGAATTGCAGCCCGTAGTCGTAATTCGCCCCTTTGATCGCCTTCGCAACTCCCGGCAGATCGGTCCGCCCGACAATGGGATGATGCCCATACGCCCCATGCCCATGCACGCACAACACCGCCGGGGCGGGCTTCTTCGCGGTCGCCCCTTTCGGGATCAACAGATACACCGGTACGGCCGGGACGTTTTTCGCCGTCAGCAGCAGTTCGAGCCGCGTGTGGTCGGGCAAATCCGTGCGCATTTCTTCGACGGCGGTCCACTTCCGTGGCGGGGTGCAGTCGCCGAGCAGCGTTGCCATTTGCTTGCGGAATCGCTTTCGCCAGTCGGCGAATTCGGCGGGCGACTTGCCGCGGAACTGCATCGACAGTGCGGCCCGCTCGGAGTCTATGCGGATGTCGTCCTGTACCGGCCGCAACGGCGGGAACTTGCCGTCATCGGCAGCAAGGAGACTCGACACACGATGAACTAGGACCGCTCCGGCGGGCAGGCCAAATCTCAAAAACTGTCGGCGCGTCGGTTGTGACATGAAGTCCGCTCCGATGCAGGATTCATTCGCTTTCATCGTCAACCACTTTAACACACTTGATCGTCACGCTGTAGCCGGCACGCCGTTTCCCGTATTGACGCCGCCCCCGTCCCCGTGAAAGATAGAAGAATGGACGCTGGCCGCCCCTTTTCAATAGAGAGAAGAAGGGCGCCGCTTCGTTCTCGGGAGGGAGGCATCCCGGCATGAAACGCTGCCCTGAATGTGGAATCCGGCTGGAGTACGAGCACGACTCCTGCCCGCGGTGTTCGCGGGAGTTGACGCCGCCCCGCGACGCTTCCGGCGGCTTCGGCGATCCCTTCCCAGGGATTTCAGAAAGTCCCTGGGAACCGGGCGATGAACCGCTGCGGGCGATTGCGCGGTTTCCCAATGCGGCCGAGGCGGGGTTTTTCGCCCATGCCCTGCAGGCGACGGACGACATCCCGGTGACGCTCCGGGCGGAAGAAGACTACAACGCGGTTTCCGGATACTGGTCGACCCGCTATCTGCTCGAGGTACCCGAGCGGGTAGCGGCGTCGGCCTACCGGTCGTTGGAGTCGCTCATCGACCGCTCGGAAACGGAAGACGTTCTCGCATCGGCGGCGACCGGCGGCCACTGGGAAATCTGCGAACGGTCCCCGTCGGAGAGATCGCAGGGATTCTCCGAAATCCCCGGGATCTTTACCGCCAACGCCTCGCACCGCGACGACGAACTCCGTCCGTTGCCGGGCATCAACTGGGGACCGCTCGTGCTCTCGTTCGCCGCCGGGTCGCTGGCGCTGTTCGGGCTGCAATCGCTGCAGCCGGCAATCAAGCCGCGGGTGGAAGCGGCGGGCGGCCGGCAGCAGGAATTGTGGGACCAGCTCTCGCAGCCGGCCAAACCGTGGACGCAAAAGCTGGACGGCAACCGCCGCCGCGTGCTGGAGTTCAACGCCGAGCGTTCCCGCGCCGTCGTTCGCGAATACGACGGGGACGTGCAGACGTCGGAACGCGAACTGGCCGCGCCGGCCGGCGGGAAATAGGGCGTGCGTTTAGCCGCGACTCGGAGTCTTCGGAGAGGAGCGCTCAGTGCCGATCGCCGATTCGTGCCGCGCTCCTCTACGCAAAGCCTCCGAGTCGCGGCTAAACGGAGGCGGCCCTACAGAATCTCCAGCGTCGGCAGCCCGCCGCCTTTCATCACCGATTTCGCGATCTCCATTGCCGTCCGCTCGCACATGTGCAGCAGCGCGGCGCGGGACGGGGAGCCTTCCGCGAACAGGTCCGCCATCTTGCCCTCGTCTCCCTTCACGCGGATGTCGGCCTCGATCGGAATCTCGCCCAGGAACGGCAGCCCGAGCTCGGCGGCTTTCCGTTCCGCCCCGCCGCGGCCGAAGATTTCGCCGCTCATGTTCTCGACCATTCCCAGCACCGGAATGTTGACCTGCTGGAACATGTTGACGGCCTTGACGGCGTCGAGCAGCGCGACCTGCTGCGGCGTGCAGACGACGACGGCCCCGGCCAGCCCGACCGCCTGCGAAAGCGTGAGCGCGACGTCGCCGGTGCCGGGGGGCATGTCGACGATCAGGTAGTCGAGCTCTCCCCATTCGGTGTCTTTGAGGAACTGCGTGATCGCCCGGTGCAGCAGCGGGCCGCGCCAGATGACGGCCTTGTCGGGGGGGACGATCAGCCCCATCGAGATCATTTTCACCCCCCCGGCGTCGAGCGGGACGATCCGCTGGATGACCTGCCCGGATTCGTTCTGCATTTCCTTCATCGCCGGCTGTTCGTGCACGCCGACCATGTGCGGGATGCTCGGGCCGTAGACGTCGGCGTCCATCAGCCCGACGTTCGCTCCGCAGGAATGCAGTCCGTAGGCAAGGGCGGCGGCGATCGTGCTCTTGCCGACGCCTCCCTTCCCCGCTCCGACGGCGACGACGTTCTTGACCCGCAGGCCGATCGTCCCGCCGGTTTCCTTGCCGCGGACCAGCGACGTGAACTGGATGTCGACGTCGCCGGCCCCGACTTTTTCCCGCACGGCCGAGCGGACCGACTCGGCCAGTTGCTTGCGGTGCGGGTACGCCGGCGTCGGCAGTTCGATGCGAAGCTGCGGGACGCCGTCGGGCCGGATCATCGCCCCCTTGAGCATCTTCAGCTCGTGCAGCGTCTGCTGGAATTCCGGAACGGCCACGTCGCGGGCGGCGTCGAGGATCGCTTGTTCATTTGCCGGGAGAGGGGCCATGGAAAGTCCGGTCGTGGAGATCAAAGATCAAGGATGAGGGATGAAGGATGAGGGATGGGACTGAATCGCGCGACAACTTTCATCTCTCATCCTTCATCTTTCATCCTTTATCAGCCGGCCGCACAACGCGACCAGCTCGTCGCTGGTAATGCGGTCGGAAACTACCGACGTGACGCCCAGTTCGCGCAACGGCCACTCGAGGTCTTCGCTCGCGGGATTCGCGATCGCGACAATGGCCGGCCGGGCTCCCCGCGCCCCCAGCTCGCCGATGATCGCCAGGCATTCCGCTTCGCGGCCGTCGAGCACGAGCAGCACGCCCTCGGCTCCTTCCGTAACCGCGGCGAGAACGTCGCGCGGGGTGGAACATCCGCGGACGATCGCTCCGGCATTCAGGAAGCGGCGTTTCAACTCGGGGACCCACCTCGGTGTGCGCTCGAAGACAACAACGGACGCATCCGACATGGGCAGCCCATCGATTCCGTGCTTCAGTTGCGCGAATTCTAGTTCGCCGGCCGGTCTGAGACAACGATGCGTCGGGGACGCAGCGGAAAAGGCGAGTCGAACGATCACGGTGCGTCCGCTGCTTGGGGGCCGTGGCGGATGCTGCCGGCATCCGCGCGGACGCTGGCAGCGTCCGCCACGGACAGGCTGGTGTCCGCACCATTGGCCGGATGCACCCGAACAATCATCGCCCTCGCCGCGAAGTTGACCGCGGTGGGAATGCGATTACAATCGAGGCTCCTGCCGCTCTTCCTTCCTGCTCTTCCGCAGCGGGCGACCTGAGTGGATCCTCGTGACCGCTGCCGGTTTCTCTGTTCGCGCCTGCCAGCACAGGACGGGTTTTCCATCCGTCCGCGATCTCGTCGCACCTCGTGACGGACGGTTTAGAAAACCGTCCTACGCGCCGACTGCGGCCGGTCCCTCGCGCGACGTTTGACCGCCGGCGACCCACCGGCCGCCTGAAGGCGGTCTATCAACGGAGACAGCGGGGGACGAACGCATGGCCAAGTCGAAAGACCTGTTTGACGACACCGCGATGAGCTTCGGGGAGCACCTCGAAGCGCTGCGGATGCACCTCTGGAAGGCGATCATCGGGGCGGTGATCTGCGTCGTGGGCTGCCTGTTCTTCGCCAAACATATCGTGCTCGTCCTGCAGATGCCCGTCGATCGGGCGCTGCAGATGTACCATTTTCCCGATACGCCTTACGAGAAGCGCGAAGGTTTCGACGTGTGGGACTGGGCGGAGCACCGGCTCGACCTGGACCTGATTCCCAAGGTCCGCGCCGCGACGAAAACCGAGAAGAAACCCCCCGCGGAACAGGTGTTGCCGCGGAACACGATCGAGGTGCAGATCGATGCCGCTCAAATCTACGCGGCGCTCAAACAGATTGCGCCGGATTCGGTCAAGGGAACGGCCCCCCCCGCGAAGGATGCGAAACTCAAGCTGCTGTTGACCGCCGACGAATTCGAGGAGCTGGCGATCCTGCGGGAAAGCAAATACCGGGTGAAGTCGTTCAACGTGCAGGAGTCGTTCATGGTCTACCTGAAGGTGGCGATGATCTCCGGCGCCGTGATCGCCGCCCCGTGGATCTTCTACCAGATCTGGCTGTTCGTCGCCGCCGGGCTGTATCCCCACGAAAAGAAGTACGTGCACCGCTATCTGCCGATCAGCGTCGGGCTGTTTTTCATCGGCGTCGTGTTCTGTTTCTTTCTGGTGATTCCGCTGATCCTGCGGTTCCTGCTGGGCTTCAATGCGTCGATGGGCATCGAGCCGGTGATCCGGCTGTCGGAATGGCTCAACTTCGCGCTGCTGTTGCCGGCGATGTTCGGCATCAGCTTTCAGTTGCCGCTGGTGATGCTGTTCCTGGAACGAATCTCGATCTTCACCGCCGACGACTACCGCAAGAAGCGGCGGATGGCGATTCTGGTGATCGCGATCGTGACGATGTTCCTCACCCCGCCCGACCCGGGCAGCATGATCTCGATGATGATCCCCCTGCTGTTCCTCTACGAACTGGGCATCCTACTCTGCCGCTGGTCACCGGCCCAACCGACGCCGTTCGCGGAGGCGTGAGTGGTAGTGTGGTGAGTGGTAGTGTGGTGAGTGGTGCGTGGTGAATGGTATCGTGAGCGGCGGGGTTCACCCCCGCCGGACGACCGCCCGCCGGGATCAACCCGGCGGCTCGCGACCGACTCACCACTCACCACACCCCAATGACCACCCAACGCATCCTCGACCGCGCCGCCGGACGCCTTGCCGCGATCCTGGAACGCGACCACACCCGCATCGTCTTCGCCGAAAGCTGCACCGGCGGGCTGGTCTCGGCGACGCTGACCCGCGTGCCGGGGATCTCGGCGTGGCATTGCGGGTCGGCCGTCGTGTACCAGTTGGAAACGAAGCAGAACTGGCTGGGAATTCCCGCGGACCTGCTGGAAGACCCCGGACCCGTCAGCCGCGAAGTCGCCTCGGCGATGGCGGCGGGCGTGCTGGAGCGAACGCCGCGGGCCGACGTTGCCGTTTCCGTCACCGGCCATCTCGGGCCGGACGCGCCCCGCGGGCAGGACGGCCTGGTGTTCGTGGCGCTGGCGTCGCGCGGCTCAACCGGTGCAGCCGGAAAATCCGTCATCCGTCGCCGGCGTCTCGATGGGGCGGACGGCGCGACGGGAGTTCGCGTCCGCCGTCGCCGGCAAAGGGAGGCGACGTTGCTTGTTCTGGAAGCGGCGGCAGAATTTCTCGACCGCGGAAAATCTGGCGGTCGTTCGGGTTCGATCTAGCGGGTCGCTCGTTTTTCTCCCGCCCTGCCGCGTTTTCGGGTTTTCCCGCTGTTCCGTGAGGTAGGCTTGAGTCACCATGTCCTCAGATGCACCTTCTCATTCCCTTCTTTGTGAAGTCGTCGATTCCGCGGAACAGGGGGACAGGTCCATTTCTCGGCTGAGAGCGTCTTTCGCGAACGCAGCGCGAATCCGAAAAATGGACCTGTCCCCGTTCGCCCGCCGTCACCTCGACGATGCCGAGGGCACAAGCGATGGAGAGGCAGATCACCACCTGGTGCCAGAAAGCTCTGGAGTACTGGCACGAAGCGACCGTTCTGGACTACGCCTTCGCGACGGCGTGGATCGTCGTCGTCGGTTATCTCATCGCGAAGGTAAACTCCGACGTCTAGCGCGGATAATCAGCCGCAGGGCGCCAGCCCCCGGATACGTCGGTTTTCCATGCGTTTCGACAAACCGGACGCTAGCGCGTGCCGGCTGATGAACCCTGCCCCTGCCACTCCGCGACCAGCCACGCGATCAGGCTCACGAACGGGATGTTCGTGCGGAATGTCAACTGCGCCGGCTCGAAATTGAGCGTGACGGCGTAATTGCTCTCTTTCGGAATCTGCGCGGCCAGCCGCCGCAGCACGCTGTCCACCTGGGGGACGCCGAACGTGCGGTGCAAAACGCGGCCGGGCCGCAGCGAGAACATGATCGCGTTTTTCGCGTCGACGTTGTCGTAGGTCAGTTCTCCCTCGAGCGTTTTGCCGGCCGGTTGGTGGGCGAATTTGATGGCATTCAGCGTCCCCACCAGAAACAGGTCCCGGCCCTGGGCGTAGCCGACCTGCAGCTCGAACCGCTGCGCGACTTCCGGCGGAATCGTGCGGCCGGCGGCTTTCGCGATCTCGGCGAAGTCGACGTAGCGGATCGTCAGCCCTGCGTGCGTGGTTTCCTTCCACGGCAGCTTCGCGCGGTTCCCCATCTCGAACAGCCGCTCGGCGAGTTGCCGCATCTGCTCGCGGTCTTCGATGTCGAACAGGAACGCGGCTCCGTAGCGGCCGGCCTTGTCGGGGGCGATGAAGAACGCCGACTCCGACTTCACGGGGAGCACGGCCCGCCACAGGTCTTCGACGAACGCGAACGCCTGCCCCTCGATCGTCGCCCTGCGCTCCACGGATGGGCGTTCGTCTGCAAACGAGGACAGGTCCACCTTTCTGCCCAGCGGCGAGTTTCGCAAAACCGACGTCAACCCGAAAAACGAACCCTTTGCCGACTTCGCGGTCGCATTGCGACCGAGTTCCTGCATGACCCAGTCGAAGAAATTCGTCGGCGTCTGCCGGCTGCCGTCGGTGACGGCACTCATCAGGAACACCGCATCGGCCGGGATCCGCGACAGGAATTTCTTCTCGCGCGACGTGCGGACGAGGAACTTCGGAAACGGCCTCGACTCGTCGGCGTAGGCCCGCACGGACAGCCCGCCTTCCAGCCGCAGCGACGCGGCGAGGTGCGTGACCGTGGCGAACGGCAGCTCGGGCATCGCGGCCCGCACGGACTGCACGTCGAGATACGCGAACAGCTCGCCGCCGGTCCCCCAGTCGCGGCTGGCCTGCTGGAACCGCGGCGAGTCGGCCAGCGATTCGCCGCCGGGCTTGGCACTGCGACGCAACGCCGATTCGACTGACTGTGCCGTTCCCACGACGATGGTCTTCGGGGCCGGCCGGTACAGCGCGATCGTGGGACGACCCGGCTGGGCCAACAGGTGGAGTTCGGCGCCGGCCACGGTCTTGCCCGTGAGCTTCGGCTTCAACTCCTTCAGCAGCAGATCGAGTCCCGATCGTCGCGAGAACTCCAGCACGGCGATCAGGTCGGAGTCCAGGACACCCGGTGTTTTGGAAACACCGGGTGTCTTCATCTCCCGATACCAGGCGCCGAGGTGCACGCCGTCCAGCTCAAAGAACAGTTGCAGCAGCGTCTCGCCTTTGACGCCCAGCGAGCTGCCCTGCTGCCCGAACGACACGACGGCCTGCTGAAGCAACCGGTTGACCTGCCGCCGGATCCGATCGGCGTCCTTCACGTGGGTCGGCTGGATGAATTCCTTTCGCACCCGCGCGAGGTCGCTGACGCGGATGTAGCCCAGCGCGTCCTTCGGAAGCAGCTTCAGGGCGAGCTCTGTGGACGCGGGGGAAGTCGCACCGGACTTGCCAGGGCCTTTCGCCTCTTTAGCCGGCTCGACGGACTTCGCCGGCTCGGCTCCGGAGTTCCTGCCGCAGCCGCTAAGGGCCGCAAAAAGACCGATCGCGGTGAAAACGCTGATGCTCAGCGACGAATTGACGCGCATGAATTCTCGACTTCCCGTAGCGTGGACTTCAGTCCACGCGAAATCGTATTGTCTCTACGGATTGCTGTTGAAAGTTCGTGCGGACTAAAGTCCGCACTACGTACGTATCATACCTCAATTCCCCAACTCGCGTTTCACCTCCGCGAAGGCGCTCACGGCGAATTCGAGGTCTTCCGGCGTGTGGGCGGCGGATACCTGCACGCGGATGCGGGCTTGCCCTTTCGGCACGACCGGGAAGGAGAAGCCGATCACGTACACCCCCTTCTCCAGCAGCCGGGCCGCCATGTTCTGTGCGACGACAGCGTCGCCGAGCATCACCGGGATGATGGGGTGCTCGCCGGGCGGCAGCGTGAAGCCGTGGGCCGTCATCCCCTCGCGGAAGATGCGGGCGTTCTCGCGGAGCCGGCCGAGCAGTTCGCCGGATTGCGTGAGGATGTCGAGCGCCGTCAGCGACGTCGCCGCGATCACCGGGGCCAGCGTGTTGGAGAACAGATACGGCCGCGAGCGTTGCCGCAGCAGTTCGACGATCTCCTTCCGCCCGCTCGTGTAGCCCCCGCTGGCCCCGCCGAGGGCTTTGCCCAGCGTGCCGGTGATGACGTCGACGCGGTCCATCACGCCGTGATGCTCGTGCGTTCCGCGGCCGGTCCTGCCAACGACGCCGACGGCGTGCGAATCATCGACCATCACGAGCGCGTCGTGCTTCTCGGCGAGGTTGCAGACTCCCCGCAGGTTGGCGATGTAGCCGTCCATCGAAAACACGCCGTCGGTGGCGATCATCCGGAACCGCGCGCCGGCGGTTTCCTTCAGCTTCGCCTCCAGGTCCTGCATTTCGTTGTTGCGATAGCGGTGCCGCTGCGCTTTGCACAACCGGACGCCGTCGATGATGCTGGCGTGGTTCAGCTCGTCGCTGATGACGGCGTCTTCGGCGGAAAGCAGCGTCTCAAACAGCCCGCCGTTGGCGTCGAAGCAGGACGAATAGAGGATCGTGTCTTCCGTCCCCAGAAACTCGGAGATCTTCGCTTCAAGCTGCTTGTGCACTTCCTGCGTGCCGCAGATGAACCGCACCGACGACATCCCGTAGCCCCAGCGGTCGAGGGCTTCGTGGGCGGCGGCGACGAGGGCCGGATGGTCGGCCAGGCCGAGGTAGTTGTTCGCGCACATGTTGAGCACATCGCGGCCGCCGGCGACTTGGATGTGGGCATCCTGCGGCGACGCGATGACCCGCTCGGCCTTGTACAGCCCGGCGTCGCGGATGCCCGCCAACTCCGCGACGATGTGCTCGCGCATGGCGCCGAACATGATGCTCCCCCCTGTGAACAATGGTGGTCCCCGACCATCCGATTGTCGGCGATTCGGGCGGAGTCGTCAAAGCGGCAAGCTGGTGTCCCGCCTTCAGGCGGCCCGGCGCGCGCAACGGCCTCGGGATGCACATTGGGCCGCCTGAAGGCGGGACACCAGCGGGCTACTGCCGGATGATCACTTCCGACCCCACGGTCAGAAAGTCGTACACCCATTCCGCGTCAGTGTTGTGCATGCGGACGCAGCCGGCGGACTCGGCCTTGCCGATCGATTGCGGGTCGTTCGTGCCGTGGATGCCGAACGACCGGCCGATGCTCAGCCAGCGGGTCCCCAGCGGGTTGGCGGGGTCGCCGAAGGGAATCTTCGTCTGCCGCCCCGTGCGCTCGTCGGTGTGCGTGTAGGTGGGGTTGATCAGCTTGTCGTCGATCGTGTGCCTGCCGACGGGGGTCTTGCCGTCTTTGCCGATGCCGATCGGGTACTTCGCCACGTAGTAGCCGTGGTAATGCACGGTCAGCTCGCGGTTTTTCAGATCGACGACGGCGTGGAACGGCCCCTTGAGCACCTTGAGCTTCGTCCCCGCGCGAATCTGCCGCGCGTTCACGCCGTTGAGCCGCTCCAGGTACTGATACGTCAGGTTGTACTTCTTCGCGATGTTGCGCAACTGGTCGCCGGGCTGCACGACGTAGGCCGGCATGAAGTGCCTGTCGCGGTCGAAGAAGATCTGCTTCGCGGTCTGCTCGATGCGATGGCGGATCGCATTCCGCCACTGGGGCTGCTTCCAATAAACCTGCGACAGTTCCTTATGGGCGGCTCGGGTTTCGCCGGCGCGAATCAGGGCGTCGATCTTCTGCAGCGTTTCGGGCGGAGGCGTCGAATCGTCGGCGGCTTTAGCGTTTTGAAAGCCGGCCTGATGAATCGGCGACGTTCCGCGGGACGGCACCCGCGGAGTCGTCGTGTTCGCCGCCACACGGTTTTCGCTGCCCGGCGAAGAACCGTACCGCGAGAACCTCGTTTCGCGAGTTGAGAGTTGAGAATTGAGAGTTGAGGGTCCGCCGTCCGCTTTCCGCCTTCCGTCTTCCGCGTTCCGCCCGGGGAAACCCGCCGTTGCACCCGCGGACGTCGGCGCCCCGAAGTTTTTCGGCATGCTGAAATCGCGATCGTCGCCCTTCGGCTCCTGCTGCCGCTGGAAGACGGACGGGTCGAACGCGGAATCGCCGCTGCGGGCCGCGCCGGTGCCGTTCCCCTTCGCGATCGCGTCGCCGACGACTTCCGAGTTCGGTTCGACGGGGGACTCGCTTTCCCCGCCGCCGGGCAGCCAGTCGAACCGCCACGCCAGAACGAGGGACAGCGAAAGAAACGCTCCGCACCAGATGACGAGCTTCATCGGCGAACGCCGTCGGTGGTATCCGTGCATGGTCGTGGCCTTGGAAATGCGGTCCGCGAAAATCGGCATTAGCCCGTCGCCACCTCGGCGGCCGGCCTTGCCATTGACGTGTGGAGGGGAATGCGCGTGACCTGGCTCGCGAGGGAGCCGCGTAAGACGGGAATCGCCCGGCGGATGTCGATCGGAAGAGGGACGGAGTTATAGCAGAACCCGCGCCGGGCGCAAATGGGGATTCCCGGCGCGCGAGGCAATCGCGGAAAGCATGAATCGACAGGCGGTTGCGTCGAAATTCGAACATTGCCGCTTGCGGCTTAGCCGCAATACCGTTCATCTTCGCGCAAACCACGACCTCCTGTATCGTTGCGATGTTCAACAAACCACAACGCCCAGGAGGTCATGGCGATGCACGAGCAAGGATGCTCGA